>Ga0105105_10000572_pt1 | contig 16714 bp, 14 predicted proteins | sample PPLLaktember2015_4_FD_79108 | JGI IMG/M metagenome (GOLD analysis project Ga0105105, IMG submission 79108) | Freshwater sediment microbial communities from Prairie Pothole Lake near Jamestown, North Dakota, USA - PPLs Lake P8 Core (1) Depth... | ecosystem: Environmental > Aquatic > Freshwater >... | reverse complement strand
TTTTTCATGGATTTTCATGACGTTTTTTCCCTTGAGCTCCACGATGCCGTATTCTGTTGCATTATCAATCTTCACTAATCCTATCTTGGTTCCTTTTTTTGCGATTTGTTTGATGTCGTTGATACCAAAAATCGTATCTCCGCAGAGGACGATAAAATCGGAAACGAAGGGTTCGACGGTTCCGATAGCATGGGCGGTCCCCATGGGTTTTCCTTGGTTGATATATTTTATTTTCACATTCCATGGTTTCCCGTCACCGAAGTATTCTCGGACCATTTCACTTTTGTAGCTGACAATGAAAACAAATTCTTTGATACCCGCAGCTCGAGCATTTAACAGGTTCCATTCCAGGATTGGTTTACCTGCGATGGGCAGCATCACTTTTGGTCTTGTGAAGGTGAGAGGATGCATCCGGTTTCCTTCACCTGCTGCAAGGATCACACATTTCATGGTTTTTCTCTCCTTATTCAACTGTGACGGATTTTGCTAAGTTACGTGGCTTGTCAATAGGACATTTTCGAAGGTCAGCAACATGATAGGCGAGTAACTGAAGAACAACTGTGATAGGGATGCAGGGGAGCACATGGGAGCTTACGGGGAAGCGGAGTACAAAGTCAGCATGGTTTTCTATATCGGTGTCTTTGTCTTCTGCGATTGCGATGACTGGCGATCCTCGTGCTTTGATTTCCCCGATGTTTGCCAGGATTTTTTCATAGGTTTCATCCTGGGTGACGATGGCAACGACGGGAGTATCCTTTGTGAGAAGTGCAAACGGCCCGTGTTTCAATTCACCTGCGGCGAATCCTTCGGCGTGGATATAGGATATTTCTTTGAGTTTTAAGGCTCCTTCGAGGGAGAGAGGATAGTTGACGCCTCGTCCTATGAAGAACACGGATTTTGCGTCTTTGAGTTCTTTTGCGATTGTTATGATTTCATTGCTTCGTTCCAGGACGTCCCGGACGTGTCGTGGTATGGCTTTTAAATGGAAGAGATTATTGTAGAGTTCATCGGAGCCTATCTTCTTTTGGAGAAGCGCGATTTTAAGTGAAATAAGGAACAGGACCATCATTTGGGAGGTAAAGGTCTTTGTTGCGGCTACACCGATTTCTGGGCCTGATTGCTGCAGGATGTATCCATCTGCGAGGCGGGTTGCTGTGCTGCCGATGACGTTGGTTATTACAAGTGTTCTACATCCTGATGCTTGGGCTTCCCGTAATGCAGCAAGCGTGTCAGCGGTTTCCCCTGATTGTGTGATTGCGATGACAAGGGAGGATTCGTTTCTTGACCCGAAATAGCGATATTCTGAGGCTATCTCTACGAACACCGGAATGTTGGTGAGTTGTTCGATGAGGTATTTGCCGACGAGACCTGCATAAAATGACGTGCCACATGCGACGATATGAATGGAATTGATATCGGATTTGAGGAGTTTTTCGACCGGCTCTGGAAACGTGATGGTTTCTTCCATTTCTGAGATACGTCCTCTGAGGACATGATGGATAGTATCAGGTTGATCGTAGATTTCCTTAAGCATGAAATGGGGAAAGCCTGATTTTTCCGCGTCTGTGACATCCCAGGTGATGAGTTCTTCTTTCTTTTTGATTTGTTTTTTATTCTTATCGAAAACATGAATGGAGTTGTTTGTAATAACGCAGAGTTCTCCATCGTTGAGGAACATTACTCTATTGGTGTATTTTAGGAATGCTGTGATGTCTGAGCCAAGGAAGTTTTCGCTGTCTCCGACACCGATGACGAGTGGGCTTTCATTTCGTACTCCGACGATTTTTCCTGGTTCGTCTTGGCTGACAGCGACGATTGAGTAGGATCCCTTTATCTTTTTTATTGCTGCGATGATTGCTTCTTCGAGGTTTCCTTTGTATACATCATCGATGAGATGAGCGATGACTTCTGAGTCTGTCTGGGAGAGGAATCGATGTCCTTTCTTTTTTAGCTCCTCTTTGAGTTTCAGGTGGTTCTCAATGATCCCGTTATGGACGATTGCGATTTTTTTATCGCAGCTGAGGTGCGGGTGTGCGTTTTCTTTGGTGACGCCTCCATGGGTTGCCCATCGGGTATGACCGATTCCGGTTGTTCCTTTGAGGTGAGGTATTTTTTTTTCTACGTTTGCTATTTCGCCGATTTCCTTGTAGATGTTTAATTTTTTGTCGATGATGGCGACGCCAGCTGAGTCGTATCCTCGGTAATCGAGTCGTTTCAATGAATCGAGTAAGACGGTTCTAGCTTCTCGATATCCTGTATAGCCGATGATTCCGCACACGTTACATCACTTTACTTTCACTTGGGATGTTTTTTCGTATCTGTTTCATGGGGCTGATTTTGCATTTTCTGCCGATGATTTTTCCTGGGTCGACTACGACGTGGCTTTCGACGATGCAGTCTTCTCCCATCATGGTTCCTATGGGTGTTTCGAGTTTTTTGAACTCGTTGTCGATTTCTATGATTGTTTTTCCTGATATCGTTGAGAAATTATCCCCGATGATGCATCCTTTTCCGATGACGGAATGGGAGATATGGGCGGTCGAGGCGATGTGCACGTCGTCCATGATGACGCTGCTTCGTATTTCGCTGAAGGGGTGCACGACTGTGTTCTTTCCGATGCTGGTGGAGGGGAAGATGCATGCATGTGGTCCTATTTCGCAGCCATCGCCGATGACCACGGGTCCGACGATGTAGCAGCCTGCGTAGATCTTCGTGTCCTTTCCTATGCAGACGGGTCCTTTGATGGTGACACCTTTTTCGATGGTGCCGCTGGTGTGTTCGCTTGTTGTCTGGATCATCGCTTCATTGACGGTGATGAGATCCCAGGGATAAACGATATCCATCCATGATTTGGCGAGGAGCGTGTTGATATGTTTTCCTTTCTCGATTAGGGATTGGATGACGGAGGAGAGCGCATGGGCTCCTTCTGAGGTGCAGCGTTCAATGTCGTTGAAGACCGAGGGGGGGAGTTTGTAGATGCCAGTGGAGATGTATTTGCCGATGTCTTCTTTTGGTTTTTCGACGATGCGGCTGATGTTGCGGTTTTCGACGAATACGACGCCGTATTTGGATGGATGGGGGTGTTCTTTGATGAGGAGAGCGTATTCTGATTGGTCTTTGATGAGTTTTGAGATGCTTCCTGCATCGATGATGTTATCTCCTGCAAGGACGATGAATGGGTCTTTAATATGTTTTTTTACTTGGAGAAGTGCGTGGGCGGTTCCGAGTTGTCTGTCTTGGGTGACGTAAGTGATTTTGATGTTTTTGTAGTCTTTGAAGTGTTCCATGATGACTTCTTTTTTGTAGCCGACGACGACGATGATTTCTTCGATGCCGCTTTTTCTGGTTGCATCAAAAACGTATTCGAGCAGTGGTTTATTGGCGACTGGGAGCATGACTTTGGGCATGGTTTCGGTAAATGGTCTGAGCCGTTTTCCTTCGCCGGCCGCTAAAATAACTGCTTTTTTTATCATGAATCTCACAGGACTGTATTGTTTGGTTCTTTATTTGACTTTTTTCTTTGATATGTGTATGTTCGTTCTGAATTATTTAAATCCTTCTATAAATACATTGAATGGTTGTTTTTAAAAAAATTGTATTTGGTTTATGGATGTTTTTTTGTCTGGTCTATCCGATGACTTGAACGACGTGTTCGTTGACAACGAGGAATTCGACGAGTTCTTGTGATTTTTTCAGTTCATCAAGAAGGCTGGAGTTGATGGTATGTTTGAATCGTGACAGCACCCTGCTCCCACTGGGTCCCCAGCTGCCGATTTCTACGTATTCGTTGTCATAATCTTTGATGCCCCCAAGGATGGTGAATGATTCTGTCACCATGCGGAAGGAACAGCTGGCGCATTCAACGACGGTTCTATACGGTGTGTATGCGTTGTCTTGGTCGTAGATTGGCTCGACTTGTACGACTGTTAAAAAACCTTTGCATTGAGGGCATGTCATGCTTCGTTTCCCGGTTTGTTCCCAGATGTCCTCTGCGACACTTGTTTTTTTATAAGTCATCTCTCCAGGCTCCATTCCTTCTTCTCCAATCTCTATTATTATACACGCTTCTTCCATATATAGTTTTGCTTCATTGCGAAGAAATTGTGATGATAAAGCTCTTGTATGATTGAACAATATTGGATGGAAAATGGAGTCGAGGTCGGTGGAATGAATCGGATCACGTTTCTGACTGATTTTGGTACAAAAGGAGCGTATGTTGCACAGATGAAAGGCGTGGTTTTAGGTATCACTGATGCACGGATCATCGATATCACCCATGAGGTGTCTGCTCATAATACCCGGGAAGGGGCGTTTCTGTTGTGGACGACTGCGCCGTTTTTCCCTATGGGTACTATTCATGTTGCGGTAGTCGACCCTGGTGTTGGTACGGAGCGGAAAGGATTGATTATCACGACAAAAAAGCAGATTCTTATCGGTCCGGATAATGGTATTTTGTTGCCGACGGCGCATCTGCTTGGGGATTTCGTAGTCTATGAGATCACCAACCCCCGTTACATGATTCATCCGTTGTCACGGACGTTTCATGGTCGTGATATTTTCGCACCTGTCGCTGCCTATGTCGCTCGTGGTGTCCCGTTTGGTGAGATTGGTACGAAGACGACGCATTTTGTTGACCTGCAGTTTCCTGTCGGGGAGCATCGAGGAGACCAGATTGTCGGCAAAGTCTTGTATGTTGATCGGTTTGGGAATTTGATAACAAACATCCCTCAGGATATTGTCCCTGTTGATCTTGATCAGAAGAAAATCACTTTGATCTCTGGTGAGCGTCGATGGGAGCAGATTCCATTGGTATCCTCCTATGGGTACGCAAAACAAGGAGAAATCCTTCTGACTATCGGGAGTAATCATTTTCTTGAAATCAGCATCAACCAGGGGGATGCTGCCCAGGTTCTAGGAATGCAATCTGACTCTGAGTTCTCGTTAGTTTTCGGTTAGAATGTCTTTCTTTTTATTCCATCCAGCGTCGTATACGCGTTTTGTCCGATGTAGTAGACTGGATGGATACGCTCTGTTCGGAGCAGTTCGTTCTGGAAGGCGTTTTCATCAGCTGAGACTGCGACGACCTTGCCGACGAACAATGTATGGTCACCCAGCGGCATGCTTTTTACCAGTTCACATTCCAGATGTGCATATCCTTCTTTGATGAGGGGTGTTGAGAGTTTCTGAGCAGGGATAAGGGTCAGTCCGGTGTGACAGAGTTTATCGGTGTTTCTCCCAGAATGTGTTCCACAGTACTCCGCTGCCTCAACTTCGGAGTATGGGATGAAATTGACGACGAACTCCTTGCTTTTTTTTATTAGGGTATAGGAGTATCGTTTTGGGGAAATCGAGATACCATAGAGCGGTGGGTTTCGTGAGATGGGAGTGTGCCAGGCAAGGGTGATGATGTTTGTGTTTCCTTTTCCATCGTTACAGGTGACTAACACCGTTTGCATAGGAAAAGCGTAATGGTAATATTTTTCAATGGTTCCTTGGGTTTTCATACAATCCTCCTCTTTTAGTGTTGGGTTTTGAGAACCGCGTCGAGTAGTCCGTGCGCATAGTTGATGCAGCCAAACGCGGTGAAGAAGTCTTTTTTCTGTGCATAATATTTTGTGTCTTCGTAATATTGCGATGCGAGTTCGATGACTTTCTTTTGATTGTCTGTAAGCGTGTTTTGGTTGATTTGTTTGATGTTTTCTTCGAACATTACGATGTCTTTTTCTACCCTGGTTTTTTCGTCCATGATATTGCGGTTTACGGGAGGTGGTGCGAGGAAATAAATGTTTGCATCGTTGGTATTTTTATCGTTTTTTAGGCGATAAAAAGATTTGTCGGCTGTGAAACGACAAAATGGAAAGGTATTTAAACCCAGAAAACAACGTTTTTTATCAATAGTAGCACATAAAAATGGTGCGCTGTAATGAAAAAAACCCGTTCGCCTATCAATAAAAACATTGAGACTGCAGTAAATGAATTACTTGACTCCCGGGCGGAGTCTCGTATCTACATTTACTTGCTTCGGAAAAATCGGGCACGTAGCGACGAGATAATCCGAGGCACTAAACTGCATCCCAGCACTGTTCGAGAACTCCTCTCAAAGATGTACGATAATAAAATTATTTTCAGGCAAAAAATCAAAACAGATAGTATTGGAAAAAACCCTTATCTTTACGGTGCTGTTTCCCCTATTCTGTTGTTACAACGTCGAGTGAAGATCATCGAATCGCGACTGAATAAAATTGCTAACCTCGCTGGGACATCTAATGGTAACAAATATGTGCAAATAACGATCGATGACCAGGGTGGTAACCCATGAAGATAGCGAACTCCCTAGCAACAATCCTGGTGAAACGACCGAAAACCATTCTGTTAGTCTACACAATAATAACCATCATTGTTGGTCTGCAGATTCGTAATGTCTACATGCAGTCAGATCTGACTACCTTTTTACCTCAGGATGATCCAACGTTACAGTTGTGGAAAAAAATCGATCATGAATTCCAGATAGGTTCTACCATTATTATCTATGTTGAGGCAGATGATATCAGGGATTCTTATGTGTTGCATGAAATGGATCGTGTGGCTACAAAAATTAACACCTATGAACTTGATAAAGGAAAAGCCGATGGTGTTTTTTCGGTCAATAGCGTCGCTCAGCTTATCAAGGAGGAGAACCAAAAACCGGTTCTTCCTCTGGGTCTTGGTGGAACCGGAAAATACGAGATTCCTGACGATACAGCTCTTATTAACACCTATATGGCACGGATTCAATCAAGAGCTGGGATTCTTTTTTTAAATTCGTATAAAGTGGCGGTCATCATCTTCCAGCTCTCTGAGAACGCCGATAACACACAGATACTGGATATGGTAAAAGCAGCCATTGTCAAAGAGGCTCGCTATTCTACCATGACCGTGACTGGTTCTGTTGCATCACAACAGGCGATGCGAGCGTCGACCCTGCAGTCCCTGACAATCGTATTCCCCTTAGCAGCTCTTGGTGTTGCTTGTGTTCTCTTTATCTTCCATAGGACGCTGAAGGGTCTTCTCATCGGATTCTTGCCTCTGGGGTACGCACTTCTGCTCACCTTCGGGGTTTTAGGAACAATTCAACCTGAGCTGACTATCCTTTCGATTGCTGTGGCTGCGTTGTTGTTAGGACTTGGGGTGGATTATTCGATTTATCTTGCGAATCGATTTGCAGAAGAATGTACTATAGATGATAAAATAAAACGTGTAGAATGCACCCTCGGTCGCACCGGAAAAGCAGTGTTTATGTGTGCGTTTACGACAATCATCGGTTTTGGCTCCTTGATGACATCAAGTTTGCCGCCAATGGTAACATTTGGTTTTAGCTGTGCTATTGGTATTATGTTTGCGTTTATCTCAGCGACAATCTTGGTTCCCTGTCTGTGTCTTGTTCTTCATTTTGAAAAACACGAAACGATCCATCATTGGAAACGGTTCGCGAAGTTCCTTGTTGATTATAGAAAGAGACTGTTTGCGGTCGCCTGTTTCTTTGTCGTTCTCTCCGTCATTGTACTTCCTCGAGTGACAACCGATGTCAACTATTTTGATATGGCGCCACAGGGTATCCCTGAAGTGGAAAAACTCCTCGAGTATTCAAAGAATTTTGGTACTGGAACAAATTTCAATGCATTATATATTGAAACAGACAGTCAGGGATTGACGTACCCTGAGGTCATAGAAGCAATTTATGACATGGAAGAACAGATTCGAGCTGCTGGCGGTTCGGCATATTCTATTGCTGATGAAATTAAGAAGATTAATGATGTGTTAGATCGCAGCATGATAATTGAAAAAATCGCTGAATTTATTGGAGTTAACGTCGTGATTCTTGATAAAATCGCTCGAACCGGGCTTGTCGATGAACAATATTCTAAGACGATTATTCTTGTTACCTTCCCTGCGGGGCAAAGTGTGAAAACTTTAGAAAAACTTGTCAATAATGTCAATGAGATTGCCCGGAATGCTGATATCCCAAAGAACGGATATGTCTCCAACCTCACCGGTCAAGATGTCGTAGGCGTCGAATTAGATAAACAAATTATGAGTTCACAGACAATCTCCCTCATGATTGCCTTATTGTTGGTGTTAGCTTGTTTGATCATTGGATTTAATTCTATTGGGATTGGTTTCTTATCACTGATCCCGGTCCTTATTGTTATCGCATGGGAACCTGGTGCCTTAGTCATGTTTGACATTCCACTCTCAATTATTAACATCACGGTTGCTTCGATCATGATAGGTACAGGGATTGATTTTAGTATCCAGACGACACAACGAGTGCGAGAGGAAATAGCAAAAGGAGTAGCGAAAACTGAAGCGGTGATAAAAACAATTGAAACGACAGGGTGGTCATTAGTCGGAGCCGCGACAACAACAAGCGTTGCCTTGCTCTCAACCTTTGCGGTGAATATCCCATCACTTCATCAATTCAGTATTGTCGTAATTACACTCATTGGTTTTTCCTTAATAGCAAGTCTTTGTGTGTTACCCATGCTTTTGACGTCACGTTTAATTAAATAATAATTTTTTCCTTATTTCTTTAACAAGATTATGAAAAACAGAACCTATAAAAACATATTTTTACTTCATAGCTTCGAATGAGAATTAAGGCACTCCTTTCAAACATAGGTTTTGTCCTTCAGATGTCAGGGATTTTCATTATCCTGCCTATCATTCTTTCTTTTATTGACAATGATATGGTTGCAGCTGTCGCGTTGTTTGCAGCCGCAATTATATTTCTTTCCTTAGGATTCTTGTTAAATGCATTGTGTGAACGAAAAGAGCTTACCTACAAGCAATCATGTGCACTAATCGTGCTTGTTTTTGTGCTGTTAAGCATCATTGGAGCCATCCCTTATTTATACATAAATATCTCGCAGGGCGACTTCATTAGTAATATTACTGATAGCTTTTTTGAATCCGCCTCTGGGTTTACCACAACAGGATTTTCTGTTATACCAGATCTCTCAAACATTCCCAGATCAATAATTTTTTATCGTGCGCTCACCCAGTTTATCGGTGGTATCGGTATCGTCCTTGTTCTGCTTGCGTTTTTCTATCCTGAGGCAAAACTCACAGAGTTTTTTCGAAGCATGGGTTTTAGTCAAAAACAGAAAATTAAACGGACTTTTTTGATAATTCTACTTATCTACATTAGTTATACATTCATTATGATTTTTATTGGTTTGCTCTTCGGTTATCATGATGTCATCAATCTTGTTTCATTTATTTTTTCAGCATTAAGTACTGGGGGCTTTGCACCGATTAATGATATGTCAACTACAGTTACGCAATTCCCTATAAATTACATTCTTATCTTGGGAATGATCCTTGGTGCCTGCAATTTCCTTGTGCTTGCTGGATTATTTAAAGGGAAGATCAAAGAGTTCTTCAAATCAGAGATTTCCGCGTTTTTTGTTCTGTTAATATTATCTGTGATTTTTGTCATTTTTGAGTTTAAATTATCTGTTTTCGATGCTGTTTTTAATGTCGTTAGTGCGATGTCTACGACTGGTTTTAGCTATCTTTCCATAGCGGATTTTTCAGATGGACTGAAACTCTTTCTTGTATTTCTTATGTTTATCGGGGGAGCAAGTTTTTCAACAGCAGGTGGAATAAAAATTTTCAGATTCCTCCTCTTGTTCAAGGCAACAAACAAAGCTATCCATGAGAGTATCACAGGAAAGTACACCCCACTTACCCTGTTTGGAAAAGAATATTCGAACCCCGAAGTAATTCATTCAATGGTTATTGTTATCTCGATGATTGGTCTTATTTTTGGAAGCACGTTTCTTATTAGTTTGTATGGTTTTCAACCTGTAGATGCTGTTTTTGAGGCAACATCTGCTTTAGCCACTACTGGTTTAAGTGCAGGGGTTGTAGGGCCGTCTCTTGCTCTTGAATTAAAATGGTTATTTGTCTTTTTGATGATAATAGGAAGAGTTGAGATTCTTGCGTTCTTCATAATGCTTTCAAGACAAAGAGAATGAAAAATTTATTAATGAACCTGATAAAGCACCTTGAAAGTTTACCGTTCTGGTTCTCTGTATCTTTCTATAGTTTTATTATTGTTATTTAAAATTTAAAGAAAAATTAAAAGTAAATTATTTGTTTTCAAGCATCTTGAAAAGAATCGATTAACTTATTGTATTAATATTCAGAGTAATCGATTGAGTTTTCATTCTAATTAAGTTATCTAATATGTTAGTTGCATAAGCACCTACCCTGCTATCATTATAAATTGTATCTTCAATATCAGTACGGGATGTGCTATGACAAAAAATATCCAAAAGGGAGAAATGTCTGAAGACTATGAAACATTAGTGTATGCAGCTGTATTATTACCTCTTATTGGAATTGTCATTGTATCCGTAATACGCTCAGCTGCATTAATATAAAATACGAAAAAGAACCATTAGCTTTTTTTTTTCGTATTTTTTATGCGAAATTACAATATGGAAAAAAAAGAAATTAATCATATTGAACTCTGCTTTTTACGATTTTCAAAAAATTATAAAAGAAAATCGTTTATTTTTTTTGAGTAATCTCTTGAATGGTAACTTTTCCTTTGGTTCCGCAGGACGAACAAGTGATGGTAAGATTTTCTCCAGGTAGTCCATAGTACGTTGCGATACTTCCACACTTAGGGCATTTGAACTGTTGTGTAATCCGATTCGTTTCAATTGCATTTTCTATCTTAGTCCTCACTGTAGCTTTATTTTGGATAGCAAGTTCTTTCGTTCTTGAAATCATGATTAAGAATGGGAAGATTTCAACCCGTCCAAGTATCATAAGAACGACAAATAACCATTTCAGTTCTAATGCGAGTGAAGGCGTGATAATACCACTACTCAGCCCTGTTGTTGCAACTGCTGATGTCGTTTCAAAAAGCGCATCTACTGGTTGGAATCCATATGAACTGACAATCAACGCAGAAAAAAACACTATTGCAATAATCATCAAAACGACGACTGCTGCTTGATTAATAATAATATTAGTATATTCCCTTCCAAAGAGTTTGATAGGGTATTCTCGACCAGTGATGCTTTCGTATACCGCTTTTTTAACAGATTTTAACATAAGAACAAAGCGATAGATTTTGATGCCTCCAGCTGTTGAAAAGCTTGCACCGCCAATAAACATGAGAAAAACAAAAAAGATTTTGAACCCATCTGAAAATTGAGGGATAGAAAGATAACTAAACCCTGTAGTCGTCATTGCACTCACAATATGAAAAACCGCGTCACCTGTGGTAAGTCCAAAAAAGATTACTGTGATACTAATCGCAATGATTGCCATTATTAGAAATACTGGGGTTTCTGAGGTGAAAAATTCCTTAAACTTTCTTTTAAAAAGTCCCGCGATGATAAAAAAGTTAGACGCACCAAGCACCATGCAGAGAATCAGAATAACATTCATAGGAAATGTTGTCGCAACACTAGTAATATCGTTAATAGGTGCGAATCCCCCTGTGCTGATTGCTGAGAAAACAAATGATAGAGCTTTTACAATATCGGGGTACCCAAGTAAGATACTCAGAATTACCATGATGGCTGTATAAACACAATAGGTGATAATAATCAAAAGAAATGTTTTTTTGATTTTTTGGTCTTTGGAAAATCCCATTCCTTTTGCAAAATCTTGTAATTTTGCTTCCGGATAAAAGAACGCAAGGAGAACCAGAACGATACCAATCCCACCAATGAACTGTGTCAATCCTCGATAAAACAAAATAGATTCAGGCAGGGAAGATAAATTTGGTATAACGGAAAAACCTGTTGTGGTGAACCCTGACGCTGACTCAAAGATACTATCAGATATGTTTTGTATAATGTCTCCGTTTGAAAAGTTGATATACATGTAGGGAATGGACCCAATTAGACTTAACAGGATGAATATTAGCACGATTAAGGCACAGGAACTTTTATAGCTTAATGTTCTTCGTTCGCAGAAAGAATTAAACATGAAGCCTAATATAAGAAATATCGTTGCTGTTATAAACAATCCAACAGTAGCAACTATTTCATCGTTAATAAAAGAAAGAACAATAGGAAGAACAATAAATATTCCAGAGATTTGAAGAACAAAACCCATGTTCGCAAGAAGCGCCCGCATTTTACAATGAAATATCCTTATTCTTTTTATATTTTCTTATTATACTATGTCAAATGGATATATGTTCATTTGATATTGCAAACGTGCATATCAGAAGTTTCGAATATAATTTTGAAATCAATGCTCTGATACCAGATTAATAGTTTTTTTCCCGAATTTTGAACTTAAGAGTGTTGTCTCTTATTTTCTCTTTTCCTTTCAACAATCACAAATTCTGTATATATCTTATTTCAATTTTTCTAATTACACAAGTATTTGTTCAATTTTTTTTTCATAACACATTATTCAAGTTCTTCAAATTTTTCGTAATAATCGACGCCTTCATCCCATCGTGTAATTAAATAATCCTTTTTTCCTTCGAAGATTTTTGCTTGTTCTTCTACAACATTCTCTGCTTCTTCAGTATCCATATCTTTTGTTTGGATTATGAAAGATGCAACACGAGCATAATAGAGAGGCGTCATGAGGTTGACCATTATTCTTCGATTTCCTCCTTTCCAATGGTGGTACGCAGCAGCTAAATCATAGAGTATTTTCGCCCAGTTCTCTGTTTCCATAAAAAAATCTTTTTCCGTTTTTTGATACAAAGACTCGATAATTTGCCAATCTTCAGATGATATGATTTTTTTCCATATTTCGTTATAATTACTATACCCTATTCTGAAATCTCTGATTAATCTTTGAACGTCGATCGAGAATGGTTGAGGTTGTATCATTACTTTTGGACCGATGATGGGGACTGGTTTACTTTCTTTTACTTCCTTCCAGATTTTTTCATTTTCTTCCATTAAACTAAACAATGTTGAGACGACCTGATGAAACATTGGGCCGAGTCTTTCTGCAGGATCTTTTATATCATGTATTTTCACACCAAGATTAGCCTGAGCGATTTTTACCTTGTGCGTTAAAGCAGTCGTTGTCAACCAAATGTCAATGCCATATTTTGCGACATTTGTCTCCCAAACATCTTTGGAAATATACGTTTCTATAAGAGGCAAGGAAAAAGCAAAATCACCACCAATCGGTTGACGGATTTGATAACCATACAATGCTCTTGTTAGATTATATACAATGTTATTCGTTATTGTCCCATCATATTTATATCGCATATAATATGGGGCAATAAAGTCATAGGAGTCGTTTATTATTCCATCTACCATCCGTTGTACCCATCCTGTGGTAATCGATCGAATATCTGAATCAAACAAGACGCACGCGTCAGGACGCAGTATACTTGCTGCTTCAAAAATTTCTCGTACCGCTGATCCTTTTCCCGGTACGCCTCGATAGATGGAGATGATACGCTCGATCCAGGGACTCTTTTCCAGGTCTTCGCTTTTTTCTCTGGAATCGTCAACAGAGCCACCATCGGCGATGATCACAACACAATGTTTAGTTGGATAATGGAGAGCTAAACCTTTTTCGACTGTTTGAATAACATGGGCGATAGTTGTTTCATTGTTAAAACATGGTATCCCAATGACAATATCTGCTTTTCCTAAGAGTTCCAATCGTGTCCGCGTTGGTTGTCGGATAGCGGTGCTAAATTTCATAACATTTTTTCTATTAATATTTTTCAAGAGATTTCAGTATTTGTTGTCTTCCATAACGATTTCCAGGAGTTCTTCCCTGATTTTTCTTCTGGCAGATATTGTTCTCAGCCAGTCGGGTAAACGAGTATATACGGGTTCAAGAGTATAATTGTTTGCTGCAGTCATCAGTTCATTACTGAATTGTTCTACCATGGTTTCTTCTAAATGTCTATCATAATTTATTCCATTAAAATGCGCATCTGCATGATATTCCTTTATGCAACTTTGAGCGTTTTTATGATACAGGACTCTAAGAGAAAGTAAAAAGGATCGTGTCACTTCAATATGGTCTTCTTCGATTAAAACCCGCAGTAAGCTTTTAAAAATATCCCCCGACATTTTCACAAGACCTTTCGTTGAATCACCTATCTCTTGATGTTTATGTTCATAGAAACCAAGATCGGTCTGACATACTCTTTTTGTAGCGATATTTCGATAGATTTCTGCCATGACGCCGATTTCAACTCCCCAACCCGATGGAATGTCTAAATCACGGGCAAGATCACTGGTTAAGGCAAATTCCCCGGAGATAGGATAGCGAAATGCACGGAGAAAACGAATAAAATCCGGTTCATTGTGTAACACATCAACTAGGGAGCGGAGTAGCGGGTGAAGAAACAGGCGGAATACTCGTCCGTACATCGCAGTTTTATCGATATTTATCCGAGCATAGTATCCTTTGTTGAATTTGAAATCTAGTTCCGGTTCAAGGAGTGGATATAAAAGTTTCGTTGGGAGTGATTCATCATAGCTTTGTATATCAGCATCGTGGAGGGCTATCCCATACGATTCAATACTTGCGATTCCAAGTGCAATCCATACGTCGCGTCCCTTTCCGCTGTAGCTGGTGAGATCCAATCCCTGAGTTTTCAATTGAGTCAACAGGTTCGTAATTTTTGGACCGTTACACCAGATGATTAGTTTTGGAATTGTTAATTTTGAAAAAAATCGTTTTACATGATTAAATTCCTCTTCGTTATTTGCAGCTAATGGGACAATAACTTCTTTTAAATACGTACATTTATTCAGATGTTTTAAGATATTTTCCAACGCTTCGTTTTTTATCTCTTTATAAAGCATGGGCATAACTACAGAGACCGGAAGTTCGGCTGCAACATCCCTAACCTGTTTCATCAGTTGCGTCGTATCTGCATACAAATCATGTAGTGTGGTTATTTCGTCCTGTTTCATATCCATTCAAATCACCTCTCAATATATCTTAAGATTACTCGCAAATCATCTGTTGCGATATCGGCATGGATCTGTACTTCAGGTGAAGCTCTATATGCAATTCCCAAACCCGCAGCTTCAATCATATCGATATCAACGGGTCCATCTCCTATGGCAATGACTTCTTTTTGGGTAATATCCATTGTCATACAGAGAAAATCTAGGACGGAACGTTTGCAGATAGAATAGATTTTACCATTACTACTCCGCTGCAATACTTGATTTTGAAAGAAGATATCACCAGTAATTGCCTGATTATTTATCGTAAGTCTATTACCAAACGCGTAATCTAAACCTAAACGTTTCTTTATATCATTTGCAAAACTCTGATACCCATCAGTTACGAGTGCTGTTTTTATCTTATTTTTTCGTAAGAAATAAATGATGCTATCAACGTGTTCTTGGAAAGGAATTTTTTTAAAAATTTCTAGTACTTCTTGGTACGGTATTCCTTTCAAGAGTTTGGCTATTTCAATGCTTTTTTCATAAGGCTCTGTTGTATTATTTAAAATCGTAGACAATTGATCGGTAAATCCTTTTTTTTCTGCGATAACATAAATCGTTCTCCCACTAAGTAACGTTCCATCCATATCAAAGAGAACAAGTCTATATTGTTGTGTATTTTTCAGCATAATCATTTTCCTCTGTTCCTTCTAAGAGAAACATAAACATTATCGCTTGGCGCTGAGCAATGGTGATTCGATAGTGGGTATTGGATGGTAATTGAGGTACCTCTCCTAGGAGAATGACGGGAAAGGGAAAAGAGGCACCTCGATTTTCTTCTAACCCAGAGTGCGTTATTTACAGACGTCCCACTGTTATTAATTTATTGTGCCTTTAAAAATTTTTTATTCAATATTTGCTCAAAAACAAAATTATTTAAAATAAAATTAGATTTCATGCATATACAATGGAAGAATTAGACTTATATGATAAAAAAATTTTGTTCGAACTTGATATTAACTCAAGAATATCAGCTTCAAAAATAGCAAAAAAATTGAAATTACCCAAAGAAACCGTTAATTACCGAATCAAACGTTTAGAAAAAAATGGTTGGATTAATCGTCTATACACCATATTCAACGCCTCTCTTTTTGGATATTCATATTATCGAATCTATCTAAAATTTTACAAACTTACTGCATCTACAGAAATGGAAATAATTGATTATATCACAAATGACCCAACCTGCGCGAATCTCAGGATAATTGAAGGTCAGTATGACCTAGTATTTTTGACTATTCAAAAAAATCCAAGTGAATTAAAAGGCTTTTTACAATGTTTTTTAAATACTTTTGGAATGTATGTACAAGAGAAAAATATTCTTATTTTGATAAAAACACACAAGCTGAACCAGAAGTTTCTCTTTAAAGGGAATACTATAAAGAAAACATTTAATCATGTAGAATTGAAAAATTATTCTTTGGATAAAATCGATTTAGGGATAATGAAATCAATTTCTATAAACGCGAGAATGAAGTTAAGTGATATTGCTCAGTCATTGAAGGTTGATTCTCGTTTGATTAGATACCATATTAAAAGAATGGAACACGCCGGTATAATTGTTGCATACACCACGGATATGAACCTTGTGCAGCTCAGTCGAGAACTCATCCAAATCGATATTGCTCTTAAGGATCCTGCTTTAATCCTCCGCATTATTGATTTCTTTGATAAAACCAATACCTGTATCTTCGTCCATGAAATATTAGGAAAATATGATCTCTCTGTCGAAATTTATGTTGAGA
>Ga0105105_10000570_pt1 | contig 16729 bp, 13 predicted proteins | sample PPLLaktember2015_4_FD_79108 | JGI IMG/M metagenome (GOLD analysis project Ga0105105, IMG submission 79108) | Freshwater sediment microbial communities from Prairie Pothole Lake near Jamestown, North Dakota, USA - PPLs Lake P8 Core (1) Depth... | ecosystem: Environmental > Aquatic > Freshwater >... | reverse complement strand
GCCGAAGCCATCGACCCGTCGGGGCGGCCGGACTTCGCGGCCGTCGTGCACGGCATCGACCTGACGCGGCCGCTCGGCGCGGATGAAGTCGACTCGATCCACGCCGCGATCGATCGCTACGGCGTGCTGGTCTTTCGCGACCAGCACCTGGACGACGCGCAGCAGGTGGCCTTCAGTCGCCAGCTCGGGCCGCTCGAGCTCGCGACCGGCGACATCGGCGAGGTGAAGGACCGCCGGCTCGCGATGGAGCTGAACGACATCTCGAACCTGGACAAGTACGGCGAGGTCCTGCCGCGGGACAACCGGGCGCGCCTGTTCGGACTGGGCAACCGCCTGTGGCATTCGGACAGCTCGTTCAAGGAGGTGCCGGCGAAGTACTCGCTGCTCTCGGCCCGGAAGATCCCGTCGGCCGGCGGCAACACCGAGTTCGCCGACATGCGCGCCGCCTACGACGCGCTCGACGACGAGACGCGCGGCGAGATCCAGGACCTCGTCTGCCTGCACAGCCAGCTCTACTCGCGCGGCCTCCTCGGCTTCGACGACTTCACCGAGGCGGAACGCCTCAAGTGGGCGTCGGTGCGCCAGCGACTCGTGCGCCGGCATCCGACCACCGGCCGGTACTCGCTCTACCTGTCCAGCCATGCCGGCGCCATCGAAGGCTGGCCGACGCCCGAAGCGCGCGCGTTCCTCCGCGATCTGAACGAGCATGCCACCCAGCGCCGATTCGTCTACGAGCACGTCTGGCGGCCCTGGGACCTCGTCATGTGGGACAACCGCGTGACGATGCATCGCGCCCGGCCGTTCCGCTCGACCGAGGTCCGCGACATGAGGCGGACCACGCTGACCAACGAGGTGTCGAGCCTGGAGCAGGGCTGACGCGCCGAGCGGCGCTTCGGCGGTTCGAGACGGCTCAGCGCTTGAGGTTGCGCTCGAACAGCGCGAACAGCCGCTGCCAGTGCCGTTCGGCGCTCGGCTTGTCGTAGATGCCCGCCCGCTGGGGGAACGCGAAACCGTGCTGCGCCCCCGGGTACCACTCCAGCCGATAGGGCGTGCCCGCCTGCTCGAGCGCCGCCTCCAGCGTCGCCACCGTCTCGGGCGGCGCCCACGTGTCGATCTCCGCGCAGGCGAAGTAGGTGTCGCAGCGCACGCGGTCGAGCATCCGGTGCGCCGAGTCCTCGCGGTCGGTGACCAGGTTGGCGCCGTAGATGGACGCCACGCAGCGCAGCCGCGGATGGTGCGCGGCCGCGGCCAGCACGAACGGCCCGCTCATGCAGTAGCCGACCGCGCCGATCCGCGTGGCGTCGGCCGCCGGGTCACCGTCTACCAGCGCCAGCATCGAGCCGGTGTCGCTCGCCACCAGCGCGTTGGTGAGCGTCCCCATCAGCTCGAACATCCGGGCCATGCCGGGCTCGTCGCGCACCAGGGTGAACGTCCGCACCGATCGGTAGTAGAGGTTGGGCAGCACCACGTAGTAGCCCACCGACGCGATGCGGCGGGCCATGTCGTGCAGTTCCTCCCGCTTGCCGGGCGCGTCCATGTAGAACAGCACCACCGGATGGGGGCCGCCCTCGTCGGGGTGGACGACGAAGGTGTTCATCGACCCGTCGCGGGTCGCGATCTCCAGATGCCGTTCGATCATTCCGGTCTCCTTGCAACACGTTCAGGTATCGAACAGCCAGCGCTCGATGTGGCGCGCGACGATGCCGGCGCCGGTGCCGAGCATCGGGCAGTGGCCGGCGTGCGGCACGACGTGCGCGACCGCGTCCCAGGCGACCGCGGTGCGGCGCAGCGCGGCCGGCGTCACCAGCGGGTCGTCGCGGCCCGAAATCGCCAGCACCGGCACGTCCGCGTCGCGCGGCACCGGCTGCGGCCGCAGCCAGTCGAGGCAGGCGGCGAAGGACTCGTCGCGCAACGAGGCCGCGACGCGCGCCGCCAGCGCCTCGGACGCCCGGGCCCCGAGCAGCAGCTCGCGCACGCGGACCGGATCGGGCTGCCCGGGTTCGCCGAGCAGCAGCAGCGGACGGCGGGCGAGCAGCGCGCGGGCGAGCGCCGCCGGATGGCGCGCGGCGAGGCCGCGGGCGGCCGCCTCCAGCCCGTCGGGCGGCGTCGGCGAGATCAGCACCGCGCCGTCGTGCGCGCCGCGCGCGATCAGCCCCTCGACCACGCGCGCGCCCATCGAGTGGCCGACGAGGATCTTCGGGCCCTCGAGGTGTCCGAGCATCGCGTGCAGACGGTCGATGTAGCGCGACAGCGGCAGGTGCGCGATGCGGCGCGACCACGGTCCGGGGGGCCAGGCCTCGTGCAGGTCGGGCGCGAAGCAGCGCAATCCGAGCGACTCCAGGCGCGGGCGCAGGCCGTCGTGCCCGTCGTCCCAGACCCAAGGACCGAGACAGGGACCGTGCACGAGGACGACGACGGCCTTCGGCACGAAGGCGGCTCCGTTCAGGGTCGGGCGACGGGTGCCGCGCCCGCGCGGCGATGCACCGGCACGCCCGCCGCCCAGGTCTCGAGCACGCCGCGGTCGTCGGCGAGCGTGGCGAGCGCGAAGAAGGTGTCGAGCGGGTCGTCGCGCAGCGCCGTGCGGCGCGCCAGCAGCGGCGTGCCCGCCGGGTCGAGGACCGCGAGGTCGGCGTCGCGCCCGGGCTGCAGGCTGCCGATGCGGTCGCCCAGGTACATCGAGCGCGCGCCGCCCAGCGTCGCGAGGTACAGCGCGTAGGCCGGGTGCAGCGAGATGCCCAGCAGCTGCTGCACCTTGTAGGCCTCGCCGAGCGTGCGCAGCATCGAGTAGCCGGTGCCGCCGCCGACGTCGGTGCCGAGCCCGATCGGGTGGCCGGCGGCGATCGCCTGGCGCAGGTCGTACAGGCCGCTGCCGATGAAGAGGTTCGAGGTCGGGCAGAACGAGGCGGCCGTGCCGGAGGCGGCCAGGCGCGCGCGATCCGCGTCGTCGAGCCAGATGCAGTGCGCGTAGACGGCGCGCTCGCGCAGCAGACCGTAGTGGTCGTAGACGTCGAGGTAGCTGCGGCGCTCGGGGAACAGTCGCGCCACCCAGGCGACCTCGTCGCGGTTCTCGGCGACGTGGCTCTGGACATAGACCGTGGGATGCTCGGCGGCGAGCCGCCCGGCGGCCTCGAGCTGGGCCTCGGTCGAGGTGACCGCGAAGCGCACCGTGATCGAGTAGTGCGAGCGGCCGCGGCCGTGCCAGCGCTCGATCAGTGCGCGGCTGTCGTCGATGCCGCCCGGCGTGGTGTCGCGCAGCCCGTCGGGCGCGTGACGGTCCATCAGGCACTTGCCGGCGACCATCAGCAGGCCGCGCGCCTCGGACGCCTCGAAGAAGGCGTCGACCGAGCCCGGATGCACGGTGCAGAAGACGCTCGCGGTCGTGGTGCCGTTCTCGAGCAGCCGGTCGAGGAAGAACGATGCGGCCGCCCGCGCGTGCGCCGCGTCGGCGAAGCGCTGCTCCTCGGGAAAGGTGTAGCGCTCCAGCCAGTCGAGGAGCTGCGAGCCGTAGCTCGCGATCACGTCGACCTGCGGGAAATGCACGTGCGTGTCGACGAAGCCCGGCACGACCAGCATGCCGCGCCGGTCGTGCACCCGGACATCGGGGCCGAGCCGGGGCAGCATCGCGGCCGCCGGCGCCAGGCGCTCGATGCGTCCGTCGCGGATCAGCAGCACGCCGTCGCGCACGTGCTCGACCGCACCCGCGTCGGACCCGTCGAGACCCGGGTCGCGCAGGCAGTGCAGGAAGTCGGCTCGGATCGCGACGTCGGCCACGGTGCTCAGCTCCTGGGGATCTTTCCGGCGACGCCCTCGACCAGCCAGTCGATGCGGTTGAGGTCCTCGTCGCCCATCGTGCCCTGCTGCAGCCGGACCCGGCCCTCGTTGTCGCGGATCGGGCCGGTGAACGGATGCAGCCGGCCCGCGACCAGGTCGGCCTCGCGGGCGCGCAGCAGCGTCGCGGTGTCGCCGGGCAGATCGGGGGCGAGCGGCCCGACGCGCACCATGCCGTCCTTCAGGCCGCCCCAGGTGGTCCGGCTGCGCCAGGTGCCGTCGAGCACGGCCTGGGTGCGCTGCACGCAATAGCGGTCCCAGTGGTGGGTCACCGAGGCGAGGTGGGCCTTCGGCGCGGCGCGGCTCATGTCCGAATGGTAGCCGACGACCCGCAGTCCGCGGGCCTCGGCCGCCTGCGGCACGGCCGACGAGTCGGTATGGTGGGTCAGCACGTCGGCGCCCTGCCCGGCCAGCGTGAAGGCGGCGTCGCGCTCCAGGCCGGGGTCGAACCAGCTGCTGGTCCAGACGATCCGCAGCTGCGCCTTCGGGTTCACCGAGCGCGCGCCGAGCATGAACGCGTTGATGCCCTGCAGGACCTCGGGGATCGGGAAGGCGGCGACGTAGCCGAGGACGTTCGAGCGCGTCGAGCGTCCGGCGACGAGCCCGCCGAGGTAGCGGCCCTCGTAGAAGCGCGCGTTGTAGGTCGCCACGTTCGTCGCGGTCTTGTACCCGGACGCATGCTCGAAGGCGATGGCAGGGAAGTCGCGGGCGACGCGCAGCGTCGGCTCCATGTAGCCGAACGAGGTCGTGAAGATCAGTCGGTGGTCCTGCGCCGCGAGGTCGCGGATGACGCGCTCGGCGTCGGCGCCCTCGGCGACCTTCTCGACGAAGCGGGTGGCGATGCGCGCACCGAACGCCCGCTCGAGCTCGAGGCGGCCGAGATCGTGCTGGTGCGTCCAGCCGGCGTCGGACAGCGGGCTCACGTAGACGAAGCCGACCTTCAGCGGCGCCTTCGCGGGGGCGCCCGCCTGGGCGGCGGCGGGGCGGGGCAGTGCGGCGCCGAGCGCGGCGGCCAGGGGCGGCGCGCCGAGCGCGGCCGCGGCGAGCGAATGCAGTGCAGCCCGCCGAGGCGGGGCGGCGGGCCCTGCGACGGCGAGGTTTTCGACGAATCGGTCGTCGTTCACGTGGTTGGTCCTCGAACACGGCTGCAGGCAGGCCGGCTGCAGCGCCCGGTGGCCCGCGGCGGCGGGCTGGGCGGCGATTCTACGTGGGGCGCCGCGCACGGCGCCAAAACGAGACGGGCGCGACTCGCGTCGCGCCCGTCCGCGCCCGACCGCCCGGCCCGAGCCGGACGGCGTGCCTTACTTCAGCGCCTGCAGCGCGGCGATGCGCTGCTCCATCGGCGGGTGGGAGGAGAACAGCGCCATGATGCTGCTCGGACGGCCGCTGATCCCCATTGCCTGCACGGTCTTGGGCATCTCGCCCGGGTCGAGGCCGCCCAGGCGCGCGAGCGCGCCCATCATCGGCTCCTTGCGGCCCATCAGCTGGGCGGCGCCCGCATCGGCACGGAACTCGCGCTGCCGCGAGAACCAGGCGACGACGATCGCGGCCAGCACGCCGAGCAGGATGTCCATGACGACGGTCGTCACGTAGTAGCCGATGCCGGGGCCGTCGTTCTGGTTGCGCAGCACGACCTTGTCGACGAAGTAGCCGACCACCCGCGAGATGAACACGACGAAGGTGTTCATCACGCCCTGGATCAGCGTCATCGTGACCATGTCGCCGTTCGCGACGTGGGCGACCTCGTGCCCGATCACCGCCTCGACCTCCTGGCGCTGCATCGACTGCAGCAGGCCGGTCGACACCGCGACCAGCGCGGAGTTCTTGAAGGCACCGGTGGCGAAGGCATTCGGCTCGCCCTCGTAGATCGCGACCTCGGGCATCTTGATGCCGGCCTTGTCGGCGAAGCGGGCGACCGTCTGCACGATCCACATGTGGGTGGGATCCTGCGAGTCGTTGATGACCACCGCGCCGACCGAGCGCTTGGCCATCGGCTTGCTGATCAGCAGCGAGATGATCGCGCCGCCGAAGCCCATCACCAGCGAGAACCCGAGCAGCTGCCCGAGGTTCAGACCGTTGGCGCTGAGGAACCGGTTCAGGCCGAGCAGGTTCACGGCGAGGCCGAGCACCAGCATCACCGCGAGGTTGGTCAGGATGAACAGGGCAATGCGCTTCATGGACCAAGGCTCCCGAAAAGGGGGTGGAGGCGTTCGTCGCGAATGCTAGCCCAGCCTTGCACCCGCGCCCGCATTCCCCCTCCCTGCCCCGAAGTTCGACCCCCTTTCGCGCCACACCTCCGGCGGCAGGCACCAGGGACTGGGGTCCGGGCCGCCGGGCCGCCGCGGGGCGCCGGGGCCGGACGGCGGCGCCGATGGCACCATGCGGGCTGCGCCGCCCGCCACCGGGCGGCCGCCGGCCCCTACCCACCCGAGCCCGCGGATCCGACGATGAGCCCCGAGTCGCTTCACCCCGAACTGGTCGGCTATGTCGCGGCCACCCTGACCACCGTCTCCTTCGTGCCGCAGGCGCTCCTCACCCTGCGCAGCGGCAATGCGGACGGGGTGTCGCTGCGGATGTACGCGCTGTTCACCGCCGGCGTCGCGCTGTGGCTGCTCTACGGCCTGCTGACCGGAGCCTGGCCGGTCATCCTGGCCAATGCGGTCACGCTGGCCCTGGCGACGCTGATCCTCGTGGTCGCCTGGCGGGGCCGACGCCGCCGCGACGGGCTCAGCAGGTCCCGAAGGTGACGCCGAGCCGCTTCAGGTAGCGCCGGTAGGCGGCCGACGCCTTGTCGGCCGCGCAGTGCAGCTCGGCCCGCGGATCGAGGGGCAGGCACTTCGGGCGCTGCGACTCGAGCACCGGCAGGTCCTGGCCGAAGATCATGTCCTGGAAGCTGCGCATCGACGCGTCGGGCGACTCGAAGTCGGTCATCGCCATCCGGATCCAGACCCGGGCGGTTTCCGGACCGGTCGGACAGACGAACAGCGCGATCGACTCCCGGAAGTCGGCGAGGGCCACCTTCGCGGCCTCGGGCGCCTTGGTCAGCACGCAGCTGTACGGTCCGACGACCTCGTAGGTGTAGTCGACCATCGCGCCGCCGGTGGCGTGGATGCTGGAGACCGGCTGCCAGGCCCGGCAGGCGGTGGCGAGCACGCCGGTGGCGGTGTCCTCGACCCGGTAGTCCGGGATCTCGGGATGCCCGCGGTCACCGAGGCTGCCCTCGTGCACGAATCCGAAGTGCGCCATGTCCAGGAAGTTCTCGACGATCCGCGGCGCACTCGCCGCGACCTCGTAGGGCCCGCAGTTGACCTTGCGCAGCCGCGGGTCGTCCTCCGCCGCGAACGCCGGTGGCGCGATCTCCCCGGGCTGGAGCCGGACCCAGATCAGGCCGTTTCGCTCGAGCGCCTCGCAGACCTGCGCCCGATGGCCGTCCGGCGGCACGAACCCGGGCAGTGCCGGGATGCGCGCCACCCGGGCGTCGGCATCGAACGCCCAGCCGTGGTACGGGCACTCGAGCCGCGCGCCGCCCGGCGCCTCGGGCGCCGCGACCACGCGCCCCCGGGACAGGCTGGCGCCGCGGTGCGGGCAGCGATCGGACCACGCATGCACCGCACCCCGCGCGTCGCGCCACAGCACGAGCGCGTGCCCGAGCAGCGTCGCGGCGACGGGGGCGTCGCGCAGGTCCTCGACCTGCGCGACCGGGTGCCAGTGCGTGGCCTCGATCATCGCGCCTTACTTGCCGCTCGGGATCTGACCTTCGACACCCTTCACGAAGAAGTTGATGCCGCCCTTCCACGCGTCGTCGCCGACCACGTCCTTGGCGAGCTGCTCCTTGCCGGTGTTGTCGACGATCGGGCCCTTGAAGACCGCGAACGAGCCGTCCTTCAGGCCCGCCTTGATCTTCTCGACCTCGGCCTTGACCTCGGCCGGCACGAAGTCGGCGACCTTGGCGAAGTCGTTGATCCCTTCCTTGGTGCCCCACTTCGTGACCTCGGTCTTCCACGTCTTGTTCAGGACGTCGTTGACCGTCTTCTCGTAGTAGGGCGCCCACAGCACGACGCACGAGGCGAGGTGGGCCTTCGGCGCGAAGGCGCTCATGTCGCTGTCCCAGCCGAACGCGTACTTGCCGTTCTTCTCGGCGGTCTGCAGGACCGCGGTCGAATCGGTGTTCTGCAGGAGCACGTCGGCCTTGGCGTTGATGAGCGACTGCGCCGCCTCGCTCTCCTTCGGCGGATCGAACCAGGTGTTGACCCAGACCACCTTGGTGGTGACCTTCGGGTTCACGCTCTGCGCGCCCAGCGTGTACGCGTTGATGTTGCGCAGCACCTCGGGGATCGGGAACGAGCCGACGAAGCCCAGCACGTTGGTCTTGGTCATGCGGCCGGCGACGACGCCCGCCATGTACGCGTCCTCGTAGAAGCGGGCCTCGTAGACGCGGAAGTTCTCGGCGGTCTTGTAGCCGGTGGCATGCTCGAACTTGACGTCCGGATGGTCCTTGGCGACCTTCTCCATCGCGTCCATGTAGCCGAAGCTGGTCGCGAAGATGATCTTGTTGCCCTGCGCCACCAGATCGCGGATCACGCGCTCGGCGTCCGGACCCTCCGGCACCTTCTCGACGAAGGTGGTCTTGATCTTGTCGCCGAACTTCTCCTCGATCGCCTTGCGGCCGAGATCGTGCGCGAAGGTCCAGCCGGCATCGCCGACCGGGCCGACGTAGACGAAGCCGATCTTCAGCGGCTCGGGGGCGGGGGCCGGCGCGGCGGCCACCGGCGCGGGGGCGGCGGCGGGCTTGGGCTCCTCCTTCTTGCTGCAGCCCGCGAGGGCGGCGGCGGCGAAGACAGCGGTCAGTGCCGCGTGCTTCATGAGCGAACGTCGTGCGAGGTGATTCATCCTGGCTCCTGGTGGATTCTCGTCGGATGGACAGTGGGGACGGACTGTGACGGGATGACGGGACAACGGGGTGACGGGTCCGGACGGTATCGGGCGCGGGTCGGGCTTCAGTGACCCGGATGGAACGGCTTGCCGAGCGACGCGGGCATGTTGACGCGGATCCAGGTCGGATTGCGCGAGATCAGCACGAGGACGACGATCGTCGCGAGGTACGGCAGCATCGACATGAACTGGCTCGGGAACTGGACCCCCTGCCCCTGCAGGTGGAGCTGCAGCATCGTGACGCCGCCGAACAGGTACGCACCGAGCAAGACGCGTGCCGGACGCCAGGTCGCGAAGGTGGTGAGCGCCAGCGCGATCCAGCCGCGCCCGGCGACCATGCCCTCGACCCACAGCGGCGCGTAGACCACCGACAGGTAGGCGCCGGACACCCCGCACAGCGCGCCGCCCGTCATCACCGCCGCCAGGCGCATCGGACGCACCGGGTAGCCCAGCGCATGCGCCGATTCGGGCGATTCGCCGACCGCGCGCAGCACCAGCCCGGTGCGCGTGCGGTAGAGCACCCAGGCGGTGAAGGCGGTGACGAGGATCGTCAGGTAGACCATCGGATGCTGGCGGAACAGCGCGACGCCGACCAGCGGCAGGTCGGCGAGAACCGGCAGCTCGAACGAGGTGCGCTCGGCGAGCTTCTTGCCGACGTAGCCGATGCCGACGAAGGCCGAGAACCCGGCGCCGAACAGCGACAGCGCGAGCCCGGTGGCGTACTGGTTGGTGTTCATCCAGATCACCAGCACCCCGAACACCGCCGCCGACAGCGCGCCCGCGGCGGCGCCCGCCGCGAAGGCGAGCGTGTCGCTGCCGGTGTGGAAGGCGACCGCGAAGCCGGCGACCGCGGCGATCAGCATCATGCCCTCGGCGCCGAGGTTGAGCACGCCCGCCCGCTCGTTGATCAGCAGCCCGAGCCCGGCGATGGCCAGCGGCGTGCCGGCCGACAGCGTCGCGGCGATCAGCAGCGCGATCTCGTTCACGATGCCGCCCCTCGGGCGGCCGTGCGGCCGCTCCACCTGATCCGGTAGGTGATCAGCGTGTCGCAGGCGAGCAGCGAGAACAGCAGCACGCCCTGGAACACGCCGGTGAGCGCGGACGGCAGGCCGATCCGCGATTGCGAGAGCTCGCCGCCGATGAGGAACATCGACAGCAGCACGCTGCCGAGCACGCAGCCCACGGGATGGAGCCGCCCGACGAAGGCGACGATGATCGCGGTGAAGCCGTAGCCGGTGGACAGATGGGGCGTGAGCTGCCCGGCCGGACCGACCGCCTCGAACGCCCCCGCCACCCCGGCGAGGCCGCCGGACACCAGCAGCGCCGTCCACAGCGCCCGCCGCGACGAGAAGCCCGCGTAGCGTGCCGCCGCCGGGGCCAGGCCGCCCACCTGCAGCTGGTAGCCGCGGAAGGTGCGGAACATGAAGACCGCCATCACCGCCGCGGTCAGCAGCGCGAACACCAGCCCCCAGTGCATGCGCAGACCGGTCACCATCCTCGGCAGGTTGGTCCCCGAGGCGAAGCTCATCGTCTGCGGGAAGTTGAAGCCCTTGGGGTCCTTCCAGGGGCCGAACACCAGGTACGACAGCAGCAGGTTCGCGACGTAGACCAGCATCAGGCTGACCAGGATCTCGCTCGCGTTGAACCGGTCGCGCAGCAGCGCGACGATGCCCGCCCAGAGCATGCCGCCCGCGGCGCCGGCGAGGATCGCGAGCGGGAAGAAGGCCCAGCGGTCGATCGCGATCTGGTTGGCGGTGAAGTAGAGCGCGAGCCCGCCGCCGGTGATGGCGCCCAGCAGGAACTGCCCTTCGGCGCCGATGTTCCAGACGTTCGACCGGAAGCACAGCGCCAGCCCCAGCGCGCACAGGATCAGCGGCGTGGACTTGAGCGCCACCTCGCTGGCGCCGCGTGCGCCGTTCAGCGGCTCGAAGAGGAACATCCGCAGGCCCTGCACCGGATCGCGTCCCAGCGCCACGAACAGCGCGGCGGCCACCACCACGGTGATCGCGAGGGCGATCACCGGCGACAGCCACGCGAGCGCGCGCGACGGCTCGGGACGGGCCTCGAGGGCGATCACGCCGCCGGCTCCGCGACGCCGGCCGGGGCGGGGTCGACCGCCCCGGGCCACAGCCCGCTCATCCACTCGCCGATCCGCTCGACGCTGGCGTCGGCGCGGGCGATCGACGGCGACAGGCGCCCCTTCGCGATGACCATCATCCGGTCCGACAGCTCGAACAGCTCGTCGAGTTCCTCGGACACCACCAGCACCGCGCAGCCCGCATCGCGCAGCGACAGCAGCGCCGCCCGGATCTGGGCGGCCGCGCCGACGTCGACGCCCCAGGTGGGCTGGGCGACGATCAGCACCTTCGGGTTCGCGTCGATCTCGCGCCCCATGATGAACTTCTGCAGGTTGCCGCCGGACAGGCTGCGGGCCGGGGAATGCGGGCCGCCGGCCTTCACGCGGAACCGCCCGATGATCGAGCCGGCCTGCGCGGCGAGCGGCGCGCGCGCGATCCAGCCGCCCGCGCGCAGCGCCTCGCGCCGCGTCAGGAGCAGGTTGGCCGCCAGCGACAGGGTCGGCACCGCACCGCGCCCGAGGCGCTCCTCGGGGACGAAGTGCAGCCCGAGATCGCGGCGACGACGCGGCGACGCCCGGCCGGCCTGCTCGCCGAGCAGCTCGATCGCCGCCGCCGGCGCCCGTGGGTCCTCGCCCGACAGCGCGGCGAGCAGCTCCTGCTGCCCGTTGCCCGAGACGCCCGCGATGCCCAGCACCTCCCCCGCGCGCAGCTCGAGCGAGACCTCGGCGAGATCGACGCCGAACGGCGAGAGCTTCGGCAGCGACAGCCCGCGCACCGCCAGCGCCACCGCGCCGGCCCGCGACGGCCGGTGCTGCAGGGGCGGCGGCTCGGCACCGATCATCAGCCTCGAGAGCGAGGCGTTGCTCTCCTGACGCGGGTCGACCACGCCGGTGACCTTGCCCGCGCGCATCACGGTGCAGGCGCTGCACAGCGCACGGATCTCGTCGAGCTTGTGGCTGATGTAGAGGATGGCGCAGCCGGTGGCGGCGAGCTGGCGCAGCGTGACGAACAGACGCTCGACCGCCTGCGGCGTCAGCACCGAGGTGGGCTCGTCGAGGATCAGCAGCCGCGGGTCGGTCAGCAGCGCGCGGACGATCTCCACGCGCTGGCGTTCGCCCACCGACAGCGTGTGCACGGGCCGCTCGGGGTCGAGCTCGAGCCCGTACTCGCCGGCCTTCGCGCGGATCCGCGCCGAGACCTGCGCGAGCGACAGCGACCGGTCCAGCCCCAGCCAGACGTTCTCGGCGACGGTGACGGTCTCGAAGAGGCTGAAGTGCTGGAACACCATGCTGATGCCCAGCCGACGCGCCTCCTGCGGATTGCGCACGGCGACCGGCGCGCCGTCGAAGCGGATCTCGCCGGCGTCCGGCCGCACCGCGCCGTAGATGATCTTCATCAGCGTCGACTTGCCCGCGCCGTTCTCGCCGAGCACCGCGTGGATCTCGCCCGGCGCGACGCGCAGCGACACGCCGTCGTTGGCGACGACCGCCGGATACCGCTTGGTGACGCCCGCGAGCGCGAGGCGGTCGCTCATCGGCCGGCTCCGTCGGGCGCCGCGGCCGCCGGCGCGGCGACGCGGTGACGCTCCCAGAGATCGAAGCCCACCGCCACGGCGATCGCGCCAGGATGACGGTCGAGCACGTGGCGACCGCCCGGGCCGCGGGGCGGCGCGCCGATCGGGCACTGCAGGCGGGCGATCGCGCGCGGCGCGACGCCGCGGCGCGCGAGCCGGCCCCGGAAGCTCGCGGCCTTGGTCTCGGAGCCGATCAGCCCGACCAGGCCGAGGTCCTCGCGCGCCAGCAGCGCGACGCACAGCTCGAAGTCCAGGCCATGGCTGTGGGTCATCACCAGCACGTCGGCGCCGGGCGGGATCGCCGCGACCTCGTGCGCCGGCGAGTCGGACTCGAGCACGGTCACGTTGGCCGGCAGCCCCGCGGGGAAGCGGTCCTCGCGCGGGTCGACCCAGGTCGCGCGCAGCGGCAGTGTCGCGAGCACGCGCACCACCGCCTCGCCGACATGGCCCGCGCCGAACACCCAGACGTTCCACGGCGCGCCGTCGACCCGCGACACCAGCCGCAGCACGCCGTGCGCCGGGCGGCGCAGGGCCGCGCCCGCGGGGCGCACCACGGAGGCGACCGTGTGCGGCGCGTCGACCGCCCCGACCCGGGTGTCGAGCCACACCGTGCCGGCTTCGCGATCGAGCGGGACGAGCGCCTCGAGCCACGGCGTCTCGCGCGCATCGATCCGGCGCAGCGTGAGCTCGACCGCGCCGCCGCAGCACTGCCCGAGCGAGGGCCCGAGGACGAAGTCGGTGACCGCAGCGCGCTCGCCCGAGGCGAGCATGCGGCGCGCCTGCGCGATCGCCTTGAGCTCGAGGTGGCCGCCGCCGATCGTGCCCTCCTCGCCCGACGCGTGCACGAGCATCGAGGCGCCCGGCTCGCGCGGCGCCGAGCCCTGCACGTGCTCGACGCGGACCCAGACCGCGGGCGCATCGGCGCGGGCGGTCTCGAGCAGGCGTGAACCGGGAATGGACATGGACGGGGTCAGCGAAGGCGGCCGATCATCGCACACGCGCGCGGTGTACCGCCCGCAGCACGACCTCGGGTGTGGCGGGTGCGGTCATCGCGACGCGCTCGCCGGCGGGCGCGAGCCCGGCGACCGCGTCGCGCAGGGCGTGATAGACCGCCAGCCCGAGCATCAGCGGCGGCTCGCCCACCGCCTTGCTGCGGTGGATGGTGGGCGAGCGGTTGGGCGAGCCGGCGAGCAGCTCGACGCGCAGACGCTGCGGGACGTCGCCCGCGGTGGGAATCTTGTAGGTCGAGGGCGCGTGGGTCGACAGGCGGCCGCGCGCATCCCAGACGAGCTCCTCGCTGGTCAGCCAGCCCGCGCCCTGCACGAAGCCGCCCTCGATCTGTCCGATGTCGATCGCCGGATTCAGCGAGGTGCCGACGTCGTGGACGATGTCGACCGCAAGGGTCCGGTGCTCGCCGGTGAGCGTGTCGATCGCGACCTCCGCGACCGCGGCGCCATAGGCGAAATAGAAGAACGGGCGGCCGCGGAAGGCGGCCCCGTCCCAGTGGATCTCGGGCGTGCGGTAGTAGCCCTGGGCGGACAGCGAGATCCGCGCCATGTAGGCGCGGCGGGCGAGCTCGGGCAGCGCGATCGAGCGCCGCGTGCCGTCGACGTCGGCGTGCGCCGCGCCGTCGTGCCAGCGCACCGCCTCGGGCGGGACGCCCCACTCGTCGGCGACGAACGCGGCGAGCCGCTCCTTGAGCACGAGGCTGGCGTTGCGCGCGGCCATCCCGTTGAGGTCCGAGCCCGACGAGGCGGCGGTCGCGGAGGTGTTCGGCACGCGCGCAGTGTCGGTCGCCGAGACCCGCACCCGCGCGACATCGACGTCGAACTCGCGGGCGACCACCTGGGCCACCTTGGTGAACAGGCCCTGGCCCATCTCGGTCCCGCCGTGGTTCACCAGCAGGCTGCCGTCGGCGTACAGGTGCAGCAGCGCGCCCGCCTGGTTCAGGTGGACCGCGTTGAACGAGATGCCGAACTTCACGGGCACGAGGGCGAGCCCGCGCCGGACGATGCCGCCGCGCGCGTTCGCGGCGTCGATCTCGGCCCGGCGGCCGGCGTAGCCCGACAGGGTCTCGAGCCGCGCGAGCAGCTCGGGCAGCACGTTGTCGGTGATCGTCTGGCCGTAGTGGGTCTCGTTGCGTTCGGTCGTGCCGTACAGGTTCGCCAGGCGGACCGCGTACGCATCGCGGCCGAGCGCGCGCGCGATCGCGTCGATGACCTCCTCGATGACGAACATGCCCTGCGGACCGCCGAAGCCGCGGAACGCGGTGTTCGACACCTTGTGGGTCCGGCAGCGCAGGCTGCGGATCCGCAGGTTCGGCAGCCAGTAGGCGTTGTCGACGTGACAGACCGCGCGATCGTTGACCGGCCCCGACAGGTCGGCCGAATAGCCGCAGTCGGAGGCGAGCACGAGGTCGAGCGCGAGGATCCGGCCGTCGTCGTCGAACCCGACCGTCCAGTCCGCCTCGAACGGATGGCGCTTGCCGGTGATCGTCATGTCGTCGTCGCGATCGAGCCGGACCTTCACCGCGCGACCGGTCCGCCGCGCGGCGATCGCGGCCATCGCCGACAGCAGCGCCGGCTGGCTCTCCTTGCCGCCGAAGCCGCCGCCCATCCGGCGGCATTCGACCCGTACCCAGGCGCTCGGCACGCCGAGCGCCTCGGAGACGATGTGCTGGACCTCGGTCGGATGCTGGGTCGAGGCGTGCACGACCACGCCGCCGTCGTCCTGCGGCACCGCGAGCGAGACCTGGCCCTCGAGATAGAAGTGATCCTGGCCGCCGACCACCGAGCGGCCGTCCAGGCGGCGCGGCGCGGCGGCGAGCGCGCCGGCCGCGTCGCCGCGCGCGACCTCGACCGGCGGCAGCACCCACGACTGCGCGGCGATCGCCTCGGCGACGGTCAGGATCGCGGGCAGCGGCGTGGCCTCGATGCGGGCGCGCCGGGCCGCGATGCGGGCGGCCCGGTGCGAGGTGGCGAGGACGAAGAACAGCGGCTGCGCGTCGTACATCACCTCGCCGTCGGCGAGCAGCGGATCGTCGTGGACGATGCCGCCGTAGTTGTTCGCCGCCGGCAGGTCCGCCGCGATCAGCACGTCGACCACGCCGGGGCTCGCGCGCACCGCGCTCAGGTCGAGGGTGTCGATGCGCGCGTGCGCGAGGCCCGCGATGCCGAACGCACCGTGCAGCGTGCCGGCCGGCTCGGGGATGTCGTCGGTGTAGCGGGCCGCGCCGCTCACGTGCAGCGACGCGCTCTCGTGCGCCACCGAAGGCGCGATGCCGGGTTCGGGCGCGTTCATCGCGGGCTCCCCGCGTCGGCGGCGCCGACGGCATCGAGCGCCGGGTCCTCGACGCCGACCGGGCCGCTGCCGTACCACGCGTGCCAGGCCCGCTCGAGCAGGCCGGCGCCCGCGGCCAGCCGGTACTCGCGGCTCGCGCGCATGTCGTCGAGCGGAGCGAAGTCGGTCGCGAGCGCGGCGCCGGCGCGGACGAAGCGCTCGAGGCTCGGCGCGACGCCCTCGAGCACCGCCTCGGCCGCCGGTGCGCGCCTGACGACGCCGGCCATGCCGCCGAGGGCGATCCGCACGCCGCGGAGCGCGCCGTGCGTGTCCTCGCACGAGATCGCCAGGCTGACCGCCGAGATGTCCTGCTCGACGCGCTTGGAGAGCTTCGCGGCCAGCACCCGCCGACCCGGCGCCCGGCGCGGGATGCGGACCCGCTCGAGCCATTCGCCGGGCGCCCGGTCCTGCACGCGGTAGTCGCGGTAGAGGGCCTCGAGCGGCAGCTCGCGCCGCACCGGACCGGCGTCGCCCGCGCGGCGCAGCACGACGCGCGCGCCGAGCGCGATCAGCACCGGCGCCGAATCGCCGATGGGCGAACCGTTGGCCAGGTTCCCCACCAGCGTGCCCGAGGCGCGGATCGCCGGCGACGCGAAGCGCGCCCAGTAGCGATCGAGCTCGGGATAGTCGGTGCGCATCAGCTCGAAGGCATCCGCCAGGGAGACCGCCGCGCCGATCTCGAAGTCGGCGGCGCCGGCCTCGCGCACGTGCAGCGCCGCCACCGCGCCGAGCCGGATCCAGCGACGCGGCTCGCGCAGCTGCTTGGTGACCCAGAGCCCGACGTCGGTGCCGCCGGCGAGCAGCCAGGCATCGGGCGTCTCGGCCAGCGCGGCATCGACCGCCTCGGGCGTGCACGGCGCCAGCCACTCGACCCCACCCGCGGCGAAGGCGAGCGGTTCGGCCGCGGGCGCGGCCAGCGCGCCGACCCAGGCGGGCAGGCCGGCCGCCGGCCCCGCGTCGGCGCCACCGTGCAGGGCAT
>Ga0105105_10000568_pt1 | contig 16769 bp, 10 predicted proteins | sample PPLLaktember2015_4_FD_79108 | JGI IMG/M metagenome (GOLD analysis project Ga0105105, IMG submission 79108) | Freshwater sediment microbial communities from Prairie Pothole Lake near Jamestown, North Dakota, USA - PPLs Lake P8 Core (1) Depth... | ecosystem: Environmental > Aquatic > Freshwater >... | reverse complement strand
GGCGAAGCCGCTGGACGTTCCGGCGACGATGGGTCCCTCTGAAGAACTTTTCGAATGGCCGCATCCATCTCGTTGATCAAAATGGGCTTCATGACGAGTGCCTTGATTCCCTTTTCTTCGGCCTTTTCCGCGTCGATCAATTGGCTGTATCCGGTGCAGAGAATGACCGGAATTTCCGGATTGATCTTCATGAGCTCCCGGGCGAGCCCATCTCCGGTAATTCCAGGCATCGTCTGATCCGAAATGACCAGGTCAAACGCCCTCGGTTTGGCTTTGAATAGTTCCAACGCCTCGATCGGGCTGGTCCGCGAGACGACATCGTAGCCCAGACGTTTAAGAATTTTTTCTCCGATATCCGCGATCATTTTTTCGTCATCCACAAACAATATCTTCCCGGACCCGCCTATAGGCAGGATGGATGGATGGGCCAATGCCGTTGAAGGCCGTTCAATCTGCGGCAGGTAGATATAAAAGGCCGAGCCCCTGTCCGGCTGGCTTTCAACCCGAATCGTTCCATTTGATTTTTTGACGATTCCATGGACCACCGCCAGACCCAGCCCCGTGCCTACCCCTTTTTCTTTGGTGGTAAAATAGGGGTCGAATATTCGTTCTTTTATTTCAGGGCGAATCCCTTGCCCCGAGTCCTTAACCGAAAGCTCGACATAGAACCCTGGGTCCAAATCAGGAAACGCATTTCGCTGGCACGCGGCGATTTCAACCCGTTGAACCCGAATCTCAACCAAACCGGCTTGACCACCGATGGCATGAACGGCGTTGGTACAAAGGTTCATTAGTATTTGATGCAGTTCCACTGAATTCGCCAGGACCGATCCCGTCCTTTCGTCGATCTCGCAGTTGATGTCTATGGTCGTGGGGATGCTGGCCCTCAAAAATTTTACAACCTCTTTCACCACCATTCCAACGAGAACCGGCATTCTTTCCTCGTCCGTCTGCCGACTGAAGGATAGAATTTGTTTAACCAGGTCCTTGGCCCGGTTCGCCGCCTTCAGGGCCTCCTGCAGATAATCCACAGGCGCCCCGTCACTGAGCATGGACAGCTCGGTGTACCCGATGATGGCAGACAGAATGTTGTTGAAATCGTGGGCGATCCCTCCCGCCAGAGACCCGATCGCCTCCATTTTTTGAGCTTGCAGCAGCTGCGACTCAAGTTTTCCTCTTTCTTCATCGGCTTTTTTACGGTCGCTGAGATCCTGGACCAATGAAATAAAATAAAGCGGCCGCCCGCTCAGATCGCGATGCAGGCTGGCCCAGATCAGCGTCCACACCGTCGAGCCGTCTTTGTGGACAAAGCGCCGCTCCTGCTCACCCGAAGAAATTCTGCCTTCCAGAAGATCGCTCAAAAACTGGGATCGAAGGCCCATGTCGTCAGGATGAGTGAAATCGGCGACCGGCCTTCCAATCATTTCGGCCGGGCTGTGGCCGATCATCCGTGCCAATGCCAGATTGACCTCAAAATAAACTCCGTTGAGGTCCACCAGCGTCATTCCCACCGAAGCGTTTTCAAACGCGGTCCGAAAACGGGCCTCGCTGTTGCGGAGCGCTTCCTCCGAACGCTTTCGCTCCGTAATGTCTTTGAGGCTGCCTTCGTAATAAAGAATTTTTCCTTCGCCGTCTCGAAAAGCGGTCGACTGATTCTCCACCCAGAGGATGGTCCCGTCATAGCGGCGCATCTGGCATTCGTAATGGCCGCCAAAGGGTTGATTGCCAACCGTTCGCTTGAACACTTCACGATCTTCGCTGGTGACATATAGCTCCTCGGCTCGACGGGAGATAAAGGTCTCTTTGTCGGGATATGCAAACATTCTCACGAGCATTGGATTGGCATCGAGAACGACTCCTTCGGGTGTGGTCCGGTAGAGCCCGATGGATAGATTGTTGAACAAGCTGCGATAATGGGACTCGCTTTTTTTCAACGCTTCCTGGGTTGATTTCAACTGCGAGTAATTGCTTTCAAGCTTTTGAAACTGCCCTTTGATTTGCAGCCGCATGCGATGGAAGGATCTGGCCAAGGCACCGATTTCATCTTGGCGATCGAGAATGGGCGAGGCGTCTTCAGCATCCAACTGGCCTTCGCCGAATTCTTCGGCGGCCGCTGCCAGACGTGCAATTGGAAAAATGAACCGGCGTGCCGCGCGCTGGCTGTGCAAATAGACCGCGAGCAGGGTTAAGGACAAGATCATGGCCATGACACTTCCGATGATGACCACCTGCTTCGAAATGAATTGCTGATAGGTAGTGTTGGCTTCCTCCGACTTCTTGGTCATCGTTAGAACGGGGATGGAAAATTCATCAATATAGGTGGTTGCCGCAACCATCAGGGTTCTGCCCTGGAAATTTACCGCGACGGGGGTCATCGTCATGTATTTATTTCGTACCCGCCCGTCCGGTTCGATCCAATCGTAGTAGCCCGACACCTCTACACCGGCCAATGAAGGTTCGAAAATAGCCCACCAGGCCGGCAACTTTTCGGATAGGAACCGCATGTCTCGATCGATAAGGTCCGGATTGGGATGCATTCGCATGATCCCCGTCTCGGCCTCATAAATGCAAGTGTAACCGGTAAGCCCCACGGATTGTATGGCAAGCGATTTAAATTTTTCATTTTTCTGAAGCTGGTACAGGTCCAGATGGGGGTTGAACCCGAGAAAAAGCTCGACTTGAGTGGCCACGTCTTTGGCCCGGTTCTGGATAATGACTTGGCCGAAACTCTCCAACTGTTTCTTCGCATAACTGCTGAGATGATTGTTTGAACTATGCAAAAGTTCGGCGATATAACGCTCTGCAAAAATGGCTCCGAAAGCGGTGCAAACGAAGAAGGAAACGATCGGTATGAGGGAGAGAAACAGGTATTCTCGGGTGAATTTTTTCACCAATGACTGCGAATGGACGTCGGTGCGCTTTTTCTGGCAGGTGCCATCACCCAGGAAGCTGCGCGTTTTCCCCCGGGCAGAAGAATCCTTCGCCTCGCGACTGTGAACTGAAATGGTCATCGAACACCACGCCTTGTTCGGTTTCGTTTGAAAGTCCGCTGAGAGCTGAAACGTCCCGGAGAGCGGCTACCACGGTGCGACCGCTGCCACCCTCTTTGCTCTTCATTGGTATCGACAATAAATCAAACAACTTAAATTTTCGTTAGAACCAAATGAGAGGAATGGGTCTTATGGTCGTTCCGGAGATTCTGCTGCTTGCAAGAATTCGTAGAATCAAATATGGTCGACTCGATTTTTCCCTTCTTTTTTGACCCATCCCGCCGGAGATGACGGGGCGGGAACCATTCCATGCGGGTCGAGGGGGAAAACCAACCTTACAGCGGAGGCGCAATATGGCATCACCTATTCCTCAAATCCAAAAAATCCTTTTCACCACGGATCTCTCCAAGGAGGCGGGGTATGCCTTCGATTATGCCGTCGGACTGGCGGGCCAATACGGCGCCGGACTGACCATTCTATTCGTCATGGAGGACACCCCCCAGGTCCATGGGCAAGATTTCATAGATTTTCTGGGTGAAGCGCGGTGGGCCGAGGTGCGCAAATCCCTTGAGGCGGAGGCGCGCCAACTATTGATTGGGAAAAAACGCGAGGCCGCCATGATTCGCCAGGCGCTGGAAGAGGTGCTGGCGTCTGCACAGGGCCACCGGGGAGGCGAGAATCGACCCGCAGATGAAATTGTGGTCACCCGCGGAGATGTCGCCGACTGCATTTTGAGCGAAGCTCGATCCAGGCGAATCGATTTAATCGTAATGGGCTATCATACCAAGGGCCGGCTGGAAGCGGCCGTAGCCGGCAGCGTCAGCCGCAGCGTGTTGCGCAAGGCCGATGTACCGGTTTTACTGGTGAAGCTGCCGGAGAGCAGCTGATGAAGACTCGGTAGCCGCCCTTCCCTGCTGGAACGCTTTTATAGTGCCCGCAAATTTAAAAGCCCCCGGTGATTCGCACCAGGGGCTTTCAGTTGGTCATGAAGCATGTGTCAGCGTTAGTTAAAAAAACCTCTCCTGCAGGCCGTAAGGATCTTTGACCTCCAGGCTGGAGTCGAACTTGAGTTTCTTCGTGCCCCGCTGGTCGACGTATTTCATGATTTCGAGGTCGATCTTAAGCGGCACGTCGACGCCGGCCTTGGTCAGAGCTTGGCGCAGATAGGCCTCGGCCCGCGTGCCGAACGCAACCGAATCGCCCAGGATGCGCAGGCCTTCCGGCGGGTTGTGGAATCCCATCGAGTTTTCGGCGCCGATGAAAAGGACCCTGTAGAAAGCCTCTTCATAGAATTCCTTGGCCTTGTCGTAAAGCTGCTGATCAATGGCCTTGCCTTCCGCCTGAGCCTTGTGGGTCACCTCCAGCAGCTTGGCCACGGTGGCGGTCTGATACCCGGCGCGGATCATGATCGACACCGTCCGGTCCTGGATGGAAAAAACACGCTCCTTCAACCAGTCGGGGCTTTCGGCATGGCACTGCTTGCAGGCCTTCATGTCGGCCTGCACCGGGCTCATCACGCGGTGGTCCGACACCTTGTGAACGCCAGCGATGGTGTACGGCATGTGGCAGTCGGCACAGGAGGCGCCCGCCTTGAAATGGGTGCTGTTATTAGTCCAGAACTCGTATTCCGGGTGTCGGATGAAAGCCATCCGGTAGCCGGTCACGGTCTGTTTCCATTCCTTGACGGTCTCGTCCTTGCGGATCTGCTGGATGATGTCCTCGATGGTGATGGCGCCGAACTTGCTGTTCTGCCAGGGAAAGTAGAGCCCGACGGACTTGTTCTCTTTGTCTTTGGGGATGTTGTAGGTCACATGGCACTGGGCACATACGGCGGAGCGCATTTCCTGGCGGGTCAGCTGAGCGGGGTCGACCCCCATGGACTTGTAGGCCTCTATCAGCGTGAACCCCCGGGAGATTTTAAGGCTTTGGTCCTTGTTGTCGTGGCAGTCGATGCAGGCAACCCCCAGGTCGCGGTTCTTCTCGGGAATTTTGCCGAGCACTTCTTTGAACGGCGTCTTGTAGTAGTTTTCGCCCATCTCTTTCTGCAGCCCCGGCGCATATGGGCTTTTGCAGCTCAGGCACACTCCGCCGGCGCCGATGCGCGAGGCATCGATTTCCACTTGGTCGCGGATCATGTATGCATGGCCGCGGGGCTCGTTGTACTCCACGCCGAACCCCCAGCCATTGTAAAGCAACGCCATGAATGGATACATGGAAAGCTTATCCACGCTGACAGACCCGCCATCCATTCCGATCTTGTATTTGCTGCGCCGGGCCGAAACGGGATCCGCTGTCTTCTTCCAGAGCTCGTACTCTTCCGGGTAGGCCTTGCCCCACACCGCAGGGTCGATTTCGCCGTCCGGGATGTTGACGGTCTTGACCGCCTGCGGCTTGGGCGGTTCGCATGCAATGAGGACGAATGCCAGGGCCATGCACAAGCAGACCGCCAAGATGTGTTTTGCGCTGTAGGACATCTCCCCCCTCCTAAGATGGTTATTGGAATTTAAGCGATCGATGAGCCTTAGTTCGTCATACGGGCGCCGGCCAAGTGGTGCTGGAGGAACCGGTGACAGTCCCAGCAATTGCGATCCTGATTGATCATGGCCACGCGCTCGGAATGGCAGCGGATGCAATTGGCCTGCACGAATTTTTTTCCGCGCTCGGAAATCGTGATTGTTTCCGGCGTCTTGCCGGAATAAAACACGACGACATCCTTCATGCCGTCGATGGACTTCCAGACATAGTACGCCGGCATATTCTCATGCGGCAGATGGCAGTCGACGCAGCGGATCGTGCGGTGGGCGCCGACATTGAACCATGCCTCGAACTGGGATTCCATGACGTGGCAGGAGGAGCAGAACAGCGGTGTTTCGGTTTTGGCCATGAGCTGGGGCGGTCCGAAGGCAACGAAAACACCGACCGCACCCCCCAGGATGATCAGCAGCGCCAAAACCTTCCAGTTGAGCTTTTTCAGGAGGCTCATCGCTTCGCAACCTCGTCAGAAGGGTTCCTGCCGGAGGGCCTGGCGTTTGCGATGGCGCCGATGAAGAGAGGCCCCGTTATTGCTTGAAAAAGACAGATAAGGAATGTGGGACCGGAAGATGCACTGGTGCATTTGTATAGTCCATCTCTATGAATGATAAATTGACTTAAGTCAAATAACCGCCGGAGGCGGTTATCCAAATTCTAAAAGATGGGTTCTGAATCTTTGAGCGTTTGCACTGAGGGCAGCGGCTGGGGCGTGTGAGCCGCCTCCGATTCTCGAACACGTAACCGCACAGAAGGCATTGACTGGGGGCAATCATGAATTTCCCGCCGGACGACGCCACCGAGCGCTGGACGTGCGCCAGATGCTCGTAAACCTCCTTCTCTTTGAGCCCCAAGGCCTGAGAAAGCTCCCGCGCGTCCAGCGCCTGCTCGCACAGAAGCGCCATCATATGCCGGCGGAGTGTCTGCGACGCCATCCGCTTTGGTTCTGGGGTTTTTCTAGAAAGGTCCACTAGCTGACGAGATTTCTGGCTTCGGTCAATATCGATCCAGCCACACCGATGCTGAACGCGGCGTCTTCTGGAAGTAGTATTTCCCGGGAGTCAGATCGGGAAGCCCGTTGGGGTGTAGTTATTTATCGTATTGAAATAATTGTTCAAAGTCAAGATGACGGGTGAAGGCCGATGAGGCAAATCCGTGCTCCGAATGAGACGCCCAGGCATATCGGCTTGGAAAACGGTGGCCCAGCCCCGGGGCTCAGTGCGGCAGGATTTCTTCTTTTAGGAGGCAGCAGGCGATGCGGTATGGCGCCTTCGCGTTCGCACCGAAGAGATCGCCGGGCTGGACCAAGGCGTTCATGACGCAGCCCTCGGCGATGTGCAGGCGGAAGAAATCGCCTTCATTCAACCGCGGCGTCTCCACCAGGCGGTCATCCCGAAATTCCAGGCTGTGCACCGGATAGTCCTCGCACAAGGGGCAGCGGTAAACCCGACCGTTGGGGAACACAAAGTAATTGTCAGCCACCAGGCCCGCGCACTCGAATTTTTCCCCCGCTGCGAGAAAAACCTTGGGGTAGATCGCCCGAACGCCCCGCCGGGCGATCGCTTCGGCCGCCGCCGGGACTTGGGCGAGCCACTCGGAAGGCGCCACCTGCTGGATGTCCGGCTCGTCAGGGTCGCAACCGCTCAGGGCGGCCTTTCCCCGCAGCCCCAGCACCTGGATGAAAAACCGCCCGACGCCCAGTTCCGCAACGATGGGTCCCATCGCGGGAAGTTCTTCGAGGTTGGCCCGGCTCACCGTGTAGATCAGGCTTGTTTGGAACCCCTTGGCCCGCGCCCGCCGGAGGCCGTTCAGGCATACGTCATAGGATCCCATGCCGCGGATCCGGTCATTGGTGGCGGCCGAAGCCCCGTCCTAACTGAAGCTGAAGACATCCACCTCGGCGGGAGTCACCCGGTCGAGGATGTCGTTGAACAAGTAGCCGTTGGTGTCGATGGTGATGCTGGCAAATCCCAGCCGGCGGGCGCAGCGCACCGCTTGAGGAAGATCCGGGTGCAGGGTCGGCTCGCCGCCCAGCAGCACCAGGTTCGCGCCCGGGCTGCGCTCAGCGAAAACCGCCAGCCAGCGCTCGATGCGGTCCAGGGGCAGCCGGTTGCGGCCGTGCTGTTCGGGGTTGATGTAACAGTGCCGGCAATGCAGGTTGCAGCGCGTGAGCAGGTGAAAAAACACATTCGCCGCTTGTTGCTTGAATTGAACCGTAGCTGAGCTCATAAGCGGAGATCTTTCTGATCGAGAAGAATAGCCTCAAACTTCACCAAGTTTCAAGGGGGGCCGAGTCTTGCGAACCTGGAACAATCAAAAAGCCTGAAGGCTTCGTAATAAGCTCAAGATCAAGGCGCGCGAGCCCCGCGGTGCGAGGCGTACTCCAGTACGCCGCAGCGCCCGTGGGGCGAAGCGCAACGCAGAGGTTGAGCTTATTACGAAGCCTTCATCAGATTTTGGAAATCAGGTGCTTGATCTTCTTCTTCGCGGCGATCAGCTCGTCGTTGGTCGCGCGCAGCCGGATGGACATGTATTCGGCGAAGATACGATACAGCAGCAGGAGGAAATCCAGCTTTTCCTCCTCCGGCGTCTGGGTGGAGAAGCGGTTCTTGGCGGCGGAGTCGACGGCCAGGCATACGGTTTTCCCGACGGCCGATACCGTGGCCGAACGGTGCATGGTGTCGACGATGCGCATCTCCCCGAAGATTTCCCCCTTCGTGTCGATAATGCCGATATCGAGGTTCTCTTTGGAGATTCGGATTTTTCCTGACAGCAGGAAATAAAGCCAGGTGTCCTGGTCGCCCTCGCGGATGATCGCCTCGCCGTTCTCGTATTCACGGATCTTGCTGAGCTTCAGCAACTTGCCGAGACTCTTGGTCTCGAAGTTGCGCAAAGCGGGAATCGCCATGAGCTTCTGGATGTTCTCGATGTTGTCCTTGAGATATTTGGACTCGATCATACCTCTCCTCCCCTCGTCGATCGCCGGACGACTTACCTATGAAGCCATTCTACATCTTGGAGGGTCAAAGGGCAAGTTGGCCGAAGCCGTTTCAGGGACCTTCGAGGCATCCCTTGGACACTTCGCCGTCGAACCGAACCGGATAACACCCGTCGAAACAGGCTTTGCAGAACCGGCTGCTCGCATCGGAAACCCCGGTGGCCTCCAGCAGGCCTTCGATGCTCAAGTAGTGCAAGGTGTCGAGGTCAAGAACCCGGCAGAGTTCAGCTTCGGTTTTGCCGGCGGCGATCAACTCGCCGCGCGTGGAGAAATCGATGCCGTAGTGGCAGGGGAATCGATGGGGTGGGCCCGAGATGCGCATGTGCACCCGTTTCACGCCGAGGCTCCGGAGCGCTTTGACGCGGGTCTTCACGGTGGTGCCGCGGATGATGGAGTCGTCGATGATGATGATCTCCTTGCCCTTCAGCAGCTCCTTGACGGGGTTGAGCTTCACCCGCACCCCGAAGTCCCGCATGCTCTGGGTCGGCTGGATGAAGGTGCGGCCGACGTAGTGGTTCCGGATCATCCCGATTTCGTATGGAATCCCGGATTCCTGGGAATATCCCACCGCCGCATAGGTCCCGGAATCCGGAAAGGGCATGACAAAATCGGCCGCGACCGGCGCCTCCTGGGCCAGCCGGCGGCCGAAGGCCTTGCGGATCAGGTAGACGTTGAGGCCGTCGATGGTGCTGTCCGGACGGGCGAAGTAAATGTACTCGAAGATGCAAAAGGCCCTCCGGTGGGCGGCGGGCATATGGATGCTGCGGATCCCGTCGCGGGTGATGATGACGATTTCGCCCGGCTCGATCTCGCGCACAAACTCGGCCTCGACCAGGTCCAGCGCACAGCTCTCGGAGGCCAGCACGAAGCTGCCGTTGATTTTTCCCAGGCAGAGCGGCCGGAAGCCGTGAGGGTCCCGAATGCCGATGACCTCCCCTCGGCTGGTGAGCATCACAAACGAAAACGCCCCTTCCAGCCGCGCTACGGAGCGGACCAGGGCCTCCTCGAAACCGTGCTTCAGGTTTTTGACGAACAGGTGCAGCATGATCTCGCTGTCCATCGTCGATTGGAAGATGGACCCGGCCTCTTCGAGCTCCTCTTTGAGCAGGTGGGCGTTGGTGATGTTGCCGTTATGGCCGATGGCATAGGCCTTCTGACGGTGCCGGACGATGAACGGCTGGGCGTTGGTGAGAATCGAGCTTCCGGTGGTGGAATAACGGACGTGCCCGATCGCACAGGATCCCTCCAGTTCCTCCAGGTGGTTGACGTCGAACACGTCGGGCACCAGCCCCATGCCGCGATGGGCGAATATGCCCTCGTTGCGGACCACGGCGATGCCCGCGCTTTCCTGGCCGCGGTGCTGAAGGGCATAAAGGCCGAAATAGGTCAGCGCCGCGGCATCCTGATGGCCGCAGATGCCGAATATGCCGCAGGATTCCCGTGGCTTGTCGGAAACATCTTTTGCTGTCAACGTGTCAAATTTCGACATCGGCATTTCTTTCCTTGCATCTCCCCCCTTTGAAAAAGGGGGCTCGGGGGGATTTGGAAATCGATTTTCTTCGAAGTAAGGTTATCCCTTATTTTGTGGGAGCGGCATCTTGCCGCGATTTGATCGTGGCTGGAAGCCACTCCCACAAAGAACGAACTTTCTCGCCGATAAAGTAACGCAGCGGCCGTCATTCCAGGGGCGTGTTTTCTTCCAGGTTCCAAACCCCGCAAGGGCAAGCCCCGGCACAAAACCCGCAGCCGATGCACAGGTTCTCGTTCACAACGTATTCATAGGCCTTGCCGTCCAGGTCCTTGCGGCTGATGGCCGCCGGCGGGCAGATCGCCACACACACCCCGCAGTCCCGGCAGGCGCCGCAGGACAAACACTGCGAACCGCATTGGTGCACATCCGCAAAGGCCGTGATCCGCGGGTCGAAATATTCGACGGTCACCCTCCGTTTTTCAATCATCTGACGCCGGAAAGGGGCCGGGGGGCGGCCGTTGGTTTGCTCGGCGATCGCCTGGGCCACTGCGCGGCCGGCGCCAATGGCCTCGGTCAAAAGCCCGGGCCGCACCACGTCGCCGATGGCGAAGATTTTCGGGTCGCTGGTGCGATAGGCCGAATCGACCTTGACGAAACCCCGCTCCACGGCGATCTCCTCCGGCAGAAACGAAAGGTCCGGAACGTCGCCGATCGATACGATCACCGTGTCGGCCGCAATTTCCTCGCCGTCGGCGAGCGTAACGCCGGAGGCCGTGATGTCGCGGGTGGCGGCCGGCCAGCGGAACCGGGCGCCCGCGGCTTCGGCGGCCTGCCGCTCCTTGCCGAAGGAAGCCGGTTGCTGCACATCCAGGAGCAGGATTTCCTCGGCGCCGAGACGGCGCGCCTCGGTGGCCGCATCGCAACCGACATTGCCCGCGCCGATGACGACCACCCGCCGCCCGCACGCGGCCGTTCCGGCCTTGGCGGCTTGCAGGAAGTCGAGAGCCGATAGGGCCCGCTCGATCCCCGGTATGGGCAGCATGCGCGGCTTCTGGGCGCCGGTGGCCAGCACCACGAAATCAAAGTCCTCCCGAATCCGCGCGAGCTCTTCGCGGCCGAGGGGCTGCTGCAGGTGGATGTGGGGCAGCACCTCCCGGATGCGGTTGAGTTCGGTTTCGACCACCTCGCGTGGAATCCGGCTCTCGGGAATGATCCGGGTAAACTTGCCTCCCAGCCGGCCCGTCATCTCGTAGACCGTGGCCGCATGCCCCTTCAGCCGCAGCTGCCAGGCCACCGACAGCCCGGCCGGCCCGCCGCCGATGACGGCGATGCGCCGGCCGCTCAGCGGCGGCAGCTCGGGCAGGTGGGCGCGGATGCTGGCTTGACCGATCTGGGTCGTGTCCACCGGCGCCATCGCCGCTATCTGGCGGGTGCAGGATTGCATGCACAGGTTCGGGCAGAGGTAGCCGCACACCGCGGCCGGAAAGGGCGTGTAGGCGAGGGCAAGGTCCACGGCTTCGTCCAGCCGGCCTTCGCGGATGAGCTGCCAGCGCTTCTGGACGGGAATCCCCGTCGGACAGCCGGCCTCGCAGGGAGCGGCGTATTTCTGGTTTTCCCACGTCGGCACGAAGCGCCGCAACGCTCCGGTCGTAATCACCGGAATCACGCTGCGATCCAGCCGGCTGAGATCGCCGATCAGGCCGCCCGAACCGAGCTCGGCGTTCCAGACCTCTTGGTGGAAGCTCCGCATGGGGCGTATCGACCGGCCGGCTTTCTCGCTCGGCGTGCGGGCGACCAGCAACTGCCAGTGCTCGCGCGCGGCGAGGGTGCGCAGCAGCTCGGAGCGCCCGATCTTCTTCAGAAACCCTTTCAGGTTCGCCAGCAACCAGTTCCAGTCCGGATCTCCGATGGGTGCCATGCGGGCGTCGGTCTGGCTGAAGCCGCTGTGCGGACCGCGGAAGAAGACCTTGCCGCCGACCATGCCGACCAACGGCCGATAGCCCAGAATGTTCTCGGGCGTCTGGGCCTCGTGGCCGCAGATGACGGCGATGCCGCCGGCCATGAACTCTCCGAAATAATCTCCCGCCGAACCCAATACCCATAACTCCGGCGGGCCGAAGCGCGGGTTGTGTTTGGTCATGGTCATGCCGCGGGCGCCGATGTTGCCGGCAATGTAGACCCGGCCTTGGGCCATGGCATTGGCGGTGCCGTTGCCGGCGTTGCCGTGCACGACGATCTCGGCCCCGGCATTCAGCCATCCCACGTCGTCGGAGGCCGGCCCGAGGACTTCGATAACGGTATTCGGAAACCCCATGGACCCCACCCGTTGCCCGGGTTGCCCGCTGATCCGAAGAAAAACCGTCTGGTCGCCGGCCCGCCAGAGGCGGCCGCCGATGCCATGCTGGCCGTAGGCTTCGATTTGAAGCCGGCGGCGGCCTTCGGCCACCGCTGCTTGGATCTGTTCCTCCAGGAGGCGCGAGCGCACGCGTTCACCATCCTGCCGGCCCGCGATGGTGTGCGTGGGTCGGGATGGGTGTTGGCTGGGTTGGTTCATAGAGTTGCTCCAGGCACCCCACCGGGATGCCGCGTAAATTCGTCGGCCGCTGCCCCCGCAAATCGGGTCGCCCAATCCCTCATCCTTGATTTCAACGGGCACACGGGTAAACGGGTCAACGTCTTGTTTAAACCACGTACTTGATACTCAACCGCTCCGCCGTGTGGTGATCATCCACTCCTATCGCGTCGGACATGCCAATGGGCAGGGAGGTCGAGCGGCCGAGCGGGGCCACAATTTTTTTGAGCTCGGTGTCGAAGCTCAAAAACACATCCACGATGCGTTGGGCCACGTCGTCGACATCCAGTCGCCGGTAAAGCCGCGGGTCCTGGGCTGTAATGCCTTTGGGGCAGAGTCCGATGTTGCAGATGTTGCAGCGATCGGACTCCGAGCCGAGACAACCGGCCGCCGCCTGCATGATGTACTTGCCGACTTGGATGCCGCTGGCTCCGAGCATGATCAAGGCGGCGGCGTTGGCAGCCAGGTTCCCGCTTTTGCCGATGCCGCCGCCCGCAAACAGCGGCAACTGATTCTGCATGCCCAGTTTGACGAGCGTCAGATAGGCATCGCGGATGTTGCTGGCGATCGGGTGCCCCATGTGGTTCATGGACACGTTGTAGGCCGCCCCCGTGCCGCCGTCCTCCCCGTCGATCGCCAGGCCCGCGGCATAGGGGTTGCGGGTCAGGTTGTTCAACACGGCCAAAGCGGTGGAGGTCCCCGAGATTTTGGGATACACCGGGACGCGGAATCCCCATGCCATGGACATGGACTGGATCATCTTGGCCACCGACTCCTCGATCGAGTACTTCGTCTGATGGGTCGGCGGGCTCGGCAGGTTCACCCCCGGCGGAACCCCGCGAATGGCCGCGATCAGCCGATTGACCTTGTACCACATGAGCAAGCCGCCGTCGCCGGGCTTGGCGCCCTGGCCGTACTTGATCTCGATGGCGCAGGGATCTTCCTTCATCTCGGGGAGGGCATGCAGGATCTCGTCCCAGCCGAAGTAGCCGCTGGCGATCTGCAGGATGACGTATTGGAGAAACCGCGAGCGCAGCAGCCGCGGCGGGCAGCCGCCCTCGCCGGTGGAGATGCGCACCGGCAGGCCGAGCTCCTCGTTCAAATAGGCCACTCCCAGCTGAAGTCCTTCCCACATGTTGGGCGACAGCGCGCCGAAGGACATGCCCCCGATGATCAGCGGGTAGATCTCCCGCACTGGCGGGATCCACCCGTTTTCGCGGAGGTGCTTGAGGTTCTCCTCCGGAGGCAGCACCCGCCCCAGCAGCGTGCGCAGTTCGAACTCGTGCCGCCCGGCGTCGAGCGCCGGGTCGGTCAGCATGGAAATGCGAATGAACTTCAACCGGTCGAGCAGCACCCCGGGCATGTTGCGTCGGCCGCCGCGGCGCCGGGGCTGTCCGCCCCGGTCGATGTGGAAACGCAGCTTGTCGGTCTCATCGGCGCGCACCGGCCCGATGGCGTTGTTGGGGCAGACCAGATTGCACATGGCGCAGCCCACGCACGCGTAAGCGGAATCGGTCCTCTGGCGAACGCCGTAATAGGATTTGTAAACGGTGGCCGGCGCCTCCATGAACCCCAGCGGGGGTTCGATCTGCCGCTTGCGGAAGACTCCCAGCTCGATGGCATTCACCGGGCAGACGGCCGTGCACTTGCCGCACAAGGTGCAGGTATCGCGGCTCCAGCGAATCTGCCAGGGCAGGTCCTTGACGCTCAGTGTGGAAGGGGTAATGGATCTTTCTGACGACATATACGAATCTCCTGGCGGTCCGGGCCGACGACCGCCGTGTCCAGATACATGGGCTGAAAATCCCGGCTCTTGTCGCGCAGGGGAATCGCGGCGTCCAACCCGCAGATCTCCGACGAGAAGGCGAAGACGCCGGGCTTGCCGCCGACCACCCCCGGCCGCAGCTTCTTCCGGTCCTGGACCATGAACAGGCTTCCGTCGGGCAGGCAGCCGATGACGCAGTTGGGTCCGTCGATGATGAGCGGCCGGCAGGCCTGCTTCAAGTTGCGCAGAAAATGAGCGTCGGGGTGCCGGCCGATGTCCTCGTCCTGCAGCGGCGTGATCACGTGCTTGTAGGTTTCGATCCCGAAGCCGAGCGTGCGGGTCATGTAGTGCAGGATGTGCGTGAACACCTCCGAGTCGGAGTTGTAACCGATATAGCCCGGAAAGCCGCGCGACTCGAGAAAGGTCCGGATCGGGATGAAGGCCGTGTTCTCCCCGTTGGTCATGCTGGCAAACCCTTGGATGAAGAAGGGATGGCAGGCGTAGAGGTTGATCGCGTAGTTGGTGTTCTGACGGCCCTGCGCCAGGATCACGCGCGCCGCGAGCTCCTTGCGGTCCAGCTGCAGGTGCCGAGCCACCGCCAGGGGATCGCCGATCTCCTTGATCAGGATCACGTCCGGCCAGAAGGAGAAGACGATCATGTCCTCCTTCTCCTCGCCCATGGCCCGCAGCTGCAGCCGGGTGGTCATCAGCCGGAACTGGAGCTCCTCCGGGCCGAGGCCCTCCCATTCCTCCGGGTATTCATAGGCCCGGATGAGATAGACGTCGCGCCGCGGCACACCTGCCGGCGGAGTCTTGGGCACCTTGATGGAAATTTTGTATTTGGTCATGAAGCCGACGTCCATCATGAAGGCATCCAGCCGTTTCAGCCCCGCTTCACTGAAGATTCCGGACAGGATCGGCGCGTCTTTCATATCTTCAAACGGACCGCTCAGGTCCCGCAGGAACAGACCGACTCCGGAGCCATCATGGCCCTCGCGCATAACGTTGAGCGCTTCGATCGCCACCATGGGCGAAAGCGGCTCCCGGCCGGCGATGGCAAATAAGCGACACATGTAAAAACTCCTCCATGCTGAATTGAGGCAACGACGCCCGTGGTCTGGCGGATGGGACACTCCCGCCCGAACCAAGACCGCAGGCGCTTTTTATCAAGAATACGCCCTGTTCCCACACCGACGGGCGAGCAGACCGTTTCTGGCAGGGTGATGATTCATCGCGGGTTAGATGACGAATTCGGGCGGTTTGAAAATATGAATTAAAAAAAAGGCGGAGTCAACCGAAATTACAGCGGCGGGGTGGGAAAAAGGTAAATGTTACAAAATTGTCAAACAGGCGGCGCATCGCTAATGCCGGCGCCCCGGGCGGGATGGACCGGTTTGACAGCAATTTGGAATTCTTCTATCATCCGGCCATCTACAAGACTCAGGAGGAGCCATGCCACCGTCCGGCCTCAACCAACCCCATCACCACGGCGTCACCCGCCGCCGGTTCATGTGGCTGACCGGCATGTCCTCCGTCGGCATCGCCGCCGGCTGCGCCACCAACCCGGTCACCGGGAAAAGCCAGTTCATGACGGTCTCCGAGCAGGAGGAGATCCAGATCGACCGCCAGTATTCGCCCATGCAGTTCTCGGACGATTACGGCCCCGTCCAGGACGCCGACCTGAACGCGTACGTCAACGGGGTCGGCCGCTCCATGGCCGCCCGGAGCCATCGCCCGCACATGCCCTTCTCGTTCCGGGTGGTCAACGCCACCTACATCAATGCCTATGCCTTCCCTGGTGGCAGCATCGCCTGCACGCGGGGCATTCTGCTCAATCTGGACAACGAAGCCGAGCTGGCGGCGTTGCTGGGGCACGAAACCGGGCATGTCAACGCCCGGCACACGGCCGAGCAGATGTCCAAGGGCCAGCTCACCAACATCGTCGTGGGGGGGCTATCCATCATCGCCGATGTTGCCGCCCCGGGCATGGGCCAGGTCGCTTCGGCGCTTGGCGGTTTCGGGGCCGGCGCCTTCCTGGCGAGCTACAGCCGGGACAACGAGCGCCAGGCCGATGCCCTGGGCACGGAGTACATGGTCCAGTCCGGCTACAGCCCCGAGGGCATGGTCGGATTGATGGAGATGCTCAACAGCCTCAACAAATCCAAACCGAGCTCCATCGAAGTCATGTTCGCCACCCACCCCATGAGCGAGGAGCGCTACCAGACGGCCGTGCGGGCGGCGCGCACGACCTTTGCCGAGTCCCGGAACCTGCCGCTCAACCGCGAACGCTACATGGACACCACCGCGCGGCTGCGGGCGACCAAGGGTGCCATCGAGGAGATGCAGAAGGGCGACAAGGCCATGGGCCAGAAAAATTTCTCCCAGGCCGAGACCCACTACCAGGCCGCCCTGAAACAGGCGCCCGACGACTACGCCGGCCTGGT
>Ga0105105_10000565_pt1 | contig 16806 bp, 15 predicted proteins | sample PPLLaktember2015_4_FD_79108 | JGI IMG/M metagenome (GOLD analysis project Ga0105105, IMG submission 79108) | Freshwater sediment microbial communities from Prairie Pothole Lake near Jamestown, North Dakota, USA - PPLs Lake P8 Core (1) Depth... | ecosystem: Environmental > Aquatic > Freshwater >... | reverse complement strand
TCCGGCAGCATCCATGATCTCCTTCTGGAGCCTGTAGTAGCCCTCGATACGTTCGAGGTCCACCATCACATGGAATATCCTGGAGGAGAACGCTGCAAAATGATCCTCGTCATCAATGGTTCCAGGGGAAAAGGAACGTATTTTCTCGCCTACCTGTAACCGGTACTCCTCGTGGGAGAGGACGTTGCGGCTCACTCCGACGATACGGTATGCGCCGGGCAGATGCCCCCACCTGGCAAGCTGATAGAGCGAAGGGTAGAGTTTGCGCGCCGCAAGATCGCTGTTGGCGCCGAACAGCACGATGGTAAAATTTACCGCCTCTGCCTGCATGGTCTGCTCCCGGTTACCGTTCGGACGAAAAACCGTGTCCGCCGAATTCGTGGCGAAGGGCGGCAACAACTTTATCGGAAAAATTATTTTCGCTGCGTGACCGGTAGCGTCTGAAAAGCGACGCGGCGATGACCGGTATCGAAACCTGCCGGTCAAGCGCCGTTTCAACCGCCCAGCGCCCCTCTCCCGAATCGGCTATGTTCCCGCTCAGATAGCCGAGTTTTCCGTCTTTTTCGAACGCCCTTGCGGCAAGTTCCATAAGCCATCCCCGGATCACCGAGCCGTTCGACCATACGCGGGCAACTTCGGCATGGTCAAGATCGAAACCGCCCGATTCAAGCAGATCGAAACCCTCGCCCATGGCCTGCATCATACCATACTCGATACCATTATGCACCATTTTCACGTAGTGCCCGGCTCCCGAGCGGCCCATGTATCCGTACCCGCCCGGAACACAGAGCGCTTCAAGCATCGGTTCAATGGCGGCGTATGCGTCGCGGTCGCCGCCAACCATGATGCAGGCGCCGTGCCGGGCGCCATCAAGTCCTCCGCTGGTGCCGGCATCAAGAAAACGGATCCCCCGCTCAAGCAGACGTCCGGCTCTCTGCACCGAATCGGCATAGTGCGAGTTTCCTCCATCGACGACAATATCCCCCGGCTCCAGACAGGGCAGAAGGGAAGCCAGCGCGTCATCAACGGGAGTCCCTGCCGGAACCATCAACCATACGACACGCGGGTGCTGCACGATACGGGCAAGCTGTTCCGGGGAAGATGCCGGTTCTGCCCCTTTCCTGGCAAGCGCCTCGACAGCATCCCGTGAAAGATCATAGACCGCAACCTTTTCCCCCAGCTCAAGCAGATGCTCAACCATGTTGAGCCCCATCTTTCCGAGACCGATAAAAGCCGTATTCACTGCGACTCTCCCTGAAAATTACCGGTTACGGTACCCGAATAAAAACCGGTACGCATCACCTCATCCAGAAAACGGCTGAAGGCATCCGGCAAATCCCTGAGGGGAACTCCGGCTTTTTCCATCTTTCCGGCTTTAGCGGCCTGCTCGATTTTCGAAGCAAGACAACTCAGTTCATTTCCGGCTACCGTAGCCGCCGCCCCTTTCAGGGTATGGGCAAGTATGCGAACCGACTCATGGTCGTCGCCTGAAGCAGAAACCTGCATTTCGGCTATCTGCCGGGGAGTATCGCTGATAAACTGTTCGAGGATGATGCGTATGATTTCATCATCATTCTGCAGTCGCACAAGAAGCTCCTCAAGCATGAAAACATCTCTGGGGGTCATTTTTCCTTATTGTTTTTAGCTGTTGTTTCCGACTGATTCAAGATCGTTTTTACCCGTCAATTTTACAACACTTCTCGTCATTACCCGAAACCGGTATAAAATCAGCATGCCTGCCCACTAAAGATCGGACAATAACCGTCCGGTTCAAAATTTCATCACGGCATATCAACATTTTAGAAAAACGGAGTGTTATGAAATCTACGGGAATACAATGCCGTCGGCCGTTTTTCATCAGCTGCGGAATACCCGCCTTCATCAATCAAAACCATGGAGGGCAACTCATGTCAGGCTCATCTTTTGCAAGAAAAGACCGTTGTATACAGGAAAAACGGCATGATGTCTACCGGGAAAATCAGAAACCTGCCGAACCGGCAAAATGCCCCTCGTGCGGCTGCGTTTTTGTAAACGGAAGATGGCAATGGCAGGATACGGACAAACATGCCGCTTTGGTTATCTGCCCTGCATGCCGGAGGACGGCCGACAACTGCCCCGCCGGTGAAATCGAACTGAAAGGAAGTTTCTTTGCCGGCCATAAGGAAGAGATTATCAATCTTGTCCGCAATACCGAAAAACAGGAAAAAAACCTCCATCCGCTTGAAAGAATCATGGCTGTCAAGGATAACGGAACCTCAACAACAGTGACGACAACGGGCATTCATGTCGCACGCAGAATCGGAGAGGCCGTATCGAAAGCCTTCAAGGGAAATCTCGCCCTGCGCTATGGTGCTGGTGAACAGAGCGTAACCGCCCGTTGGGAACGGTGAAAACCCTGTTATTACACCCTTCGGCACAGGCAACCCGGCATGCAGAGCGGTAGAGACGGGAATTTAGAGGAACAGGGACCTCCGTGCAGTCAGTCGGTCAGATAGTATTCGAGCGTTGAGACCACCCTTATTTTCTTGATATAGGGAGTGTTGCTGTCGCGGTCCTCGATAGTGAACTGACCCTGGCTGGCGCTTTTGATCTTCCCCAGCCGGCTTTTGGAATCGCTGGCGAACTTTTCGGCCACAGCACGGGCATTGTTGGTCGCCTCTTCGATCATGGCGGGCTTCAGGCGGTTAAGTCCGGTATAGAGAAACTCCGTTTTGGCATCATAGTTTTCACCGGAAACCGCCACGCCAAGCTTTCCGAGATCGACAAGCCTGCGGATGGTTTTGCGCACCAGAGCGACATTAGGGGTATAGACGCTTACCGTTGAGCTTCCCGCATACCGGAATGCGAAACGGTTTGCATCCCCGTATCCCTGAGCCTGGCGGTCGATGATTGCAGGCGCCGAGATGGAAATATCTTTTGCATCGAACCCGCCGGAAATCAGAAAATCGTAAACCACCCTGTTTTTCTCCTCGATACCGCTCACCAGCGCGCCAAGATCGTCAGCGGCCACCTCAAATTTGATCGGCCATATGGCGATATCGGCCGGAAGCTCTTTTTCGGAGAGCCCTTTTACCGAAACGGAGCGTTCGAGAGCCTTCAGTGTTACAAAACCGGAAGAAACAAGATAGCCCGCAAGGACAAGGCCGGCACAGAGAAAAGCGCCGAGAATGAATGCTTCTGAGGTACGTTTGGTGTTCATCGCCCTGAAAGATTGACTGAAAGGGAAACTGCGAACTCTCTTTCAGAAGGAATTGCCGGCATGAAAAGTTCCTTTGCGCAGGATCAGCGGATAAAACGGGACGGCGTGCTGCTGACGGAGCCGCAGGAATCGAACCTGCCGGTTCAACCCGGCCTTTTGGACGTCAGTTCGAGGTAACGGTCAATCAGGGCGCCATTGACCGCATCCCATGATTGAGCGTCTGCGAAGCGCAGCCCGTTTGCACGCATTGCCGTAAATGCCGCATGGTCATCGATCAGTCTGAGACAGTGTCGATAAAACTGGTCTATATCCCCGGCTTTTCCAACCAGTCCGGCACCCGATCTGTTGACCAGTTCCATACAGCCGCCGATATCGGAAACAACCGCCGGCAAACCGGTGGCAAAAGCTTCGAGCACCACGTTGCCGAACGCTTCGGTAGTCGAAGGAAACAGAAAAACATCCCCGCTCGCATAAGCCTCCGGAAGAGCTGATCCGGTCAGATATCCGGTAAAGACCGCTTCCGGCATCCGGCGGCGCATCTCGGCCTCTTCAGGTCCGGAACCGATCATGACGAAACGCACCCTCCGCTCGAGTCCCTCGACCACGAACCGCTCATAGACGCTCATGACCACCTCGATATCCTTGTAGAGCACAAAACGGCCGGCATAAACAAAAACCGTCCGGTCCGAGGCATTCCACTCCTCGCGAAGCCGCCGGGAACGGCGGGACGGATCGAAAAGAGTCCTATCGATACCTCGCGACCAGATTTCAACGTTACGGATGTCCTGCCCGGCCAGATTCCGTTGAACGATCATATTGGGAGCAAAAACGAGATCGCAGGTATTGTAGAACCACCTCAGGTATTTCCATACCGGCTTGAGGGCGAATCCCAAGCGGTAGTAGCTGAGGTAAGAGGGGAAATCGGTATGATAAACCGATGTCGCCGGAAGTTTTCTCTTCTTTGCGTAAAGAAGAAATTTTCGTCCGACAATATCCGGTGTCGATATATGCACGATATCCGGAGCATAGGCATCAAGCTGTTTTTCGGTAGCAGAGCCGAAAAAACCGAGCCTGTAATCGGGATAGAGCGGAATGGGAACCGATGGAAGACGATAAACAGCAAGACTGCCGTGATTGTCCTTTTCGGACACATCGGACGACCAGACAACAACTTCATGACCGTTTTTCCTGAACGAGGCGACAAGCTGATAGATGGAGCGCACCGCTCCATCCTTGTCTTTGACATACGTCCCCGCGTATAAGGCAATCTTCATGGAATCCCGGAATAACGGAAATGGCAGTTTCCCTGGAATCAAGCCGGCACAGCTCTTCGGGAAAAGCGCTTCCGCCGGCAGTAAAAAAGCTAAGGTAACATTTCCGCACGAAAAACCATCATGCCGATAATGAAGCATATTACTTCAGAGTCAGCGCAGCAACGACAGGATTGACGAGTCTCTTGAAATCCCTGTATGCAAGCCTGACCAGTTCGGTATGAGAACCCGCATTGAAGGCGATATCATCGTCCTCTTCAAGTTCTTCGGCAACATACACATCCAGTCCGTACAGGTTGCCGAAAGGCGGCATGGCGCCTGTTTCGCATTCGGGAAAAAGCAACGCGAACTCCTGCTCTCCGGAAAGCCCGGCATCCCTTGTACCGGCAATCGAGCGGAGCCGCTCAAGATCGAGCTGCTTCGAGGCGGGCAGCACCACCATGGCCGGCTTGCCCTCGATGGTCACCATAACGGTTTTGGCGAGCTCTTTGCCGGGAACATGTGCCGATGCGGCGACATCCTGGGCCGTATAGGCCGGAGAGTGGCTCACCACAAAATACTGTACGTCGTGGCTGTCGAGAAACTCCCTCAATCTGCGAATAGGCATGAAAAATCTCCTGTCTGGTTGATTGGAAACAACAAGGAATTCAGGCCGTGCACTGTAAGAGTAATAGCGCAGAGACTCTCCGGATGGGAGCAGGACGACTCAGTGACCGGGAGGGAAAAACGGTGCGGTCAGAAACCGGCCCTGAACCCGAACAAAAGGTTGTGGTTGTCGATATCCATTTCTAAAGTACGGGATCCGGGTTCGATTGTCGGATCCGGAGCGGCAAAGTAGCGGTACTTCGCGTCTATGGTAACACGCCTTGATACCTGAACCCCCTACACCAGCTCCAAGCTGAACGGCTACGACTCCATCGCTGCCGAAGTTATCGATTTCATTTTTCTGATAGGCTACCCCACCTCCAAGCCGATAACCGTCATAATCCCTGCCGAAAGCGCCGCTGAAGACCGCACCGGTATAGTACTCTGCGGATCTCCGAGGCAACTGCCGTTGATGGTGAGCCTGTCACCGCTGAAAAAGGCGAAAAGAGGCAAATGAACCCCCGAAGCATCATAGTCATTATATTTCTCCAGCGGAACAGGTGAAGCGGGCGCCGGCCTGAAAAATGATCGTAAAAAATGAAGCCGGGATTTCGGGACAACCTTTTCAAGAACTTTTCAGACTGCAGAACGCAGGCCGGATACCGCAGAAACCGCAAAGCTGCCGGTCAGAGAGTGACGGCTCCCGAAACACCAGTCATAAGCCTCTTCAGAGTCCTATTCTCATGCCAAGCATGAGATTGTGGGAACCGATGCTATACTCGACATCATCGGCGAGCTCGGGATTGGAGGTGGCAAAATACCGGTATTTGGCATCGAGCGTCACTTTCGGAGCAACAGTGAACCCCACTCCGGCGCCGATCTGCCATGCGAACACCGTATCGTCTATGGGCGTGATGCCGTCGCTCCATTCAACCGTGGCGAAACCCACACCGACCGTAACAAAGGGCTTTATCGATGCAGTGGGGAGCTCGAAATCCACATAGCCGTTACCCAGATAGGTCATCATCGACATCTTTTGAGCGAAATCCTCAAGGTCGTTTTCCTGATAGCCCACTTCCGCCTCAACGCGGTATTTCCCGCCGTCGAGTCCAATCGCCGCCGTAAGAACATAACCGGTATCGTAACTCCAGTCGCCGACATGATCACCCTCGACGGTGACTTCGGAATCATGCAGCAGAGGAATACCGGCGGAACCGCTCAAATACGGTGTTGCGGCATTTGCCGCCGGACCTGAACAAACCAGAGCCAGAAGCCCGAACGCTGTTGCGCCACGTAGTTTTTTCATTATCAGACTCGCTTTTTTCATGGTTGGGAGAGTGAAATGACCCAATACCGGATCTTACCGTTAAATTAACCCATTGCCGGTTTTTAATCAAGCTTCCCTCCTGTATTTACCTGTTCAAGCCACATGTTGAGGGCAAAGAGCGCATCACGGTAGCCGATATCCATAATCTCGGAAGCTCTGGAGGTATCAACCAGACTGAATGCCGAAAGATCGGGCATAATGCACAGATCCGCCTTGCCGGTCTGTATTGCGGTAGTATTGGTAATCGTGCTGTAAAAAGCGTTAAGCAGAAGGCCGATAATATTTTCAGGCTTTTTGAAGGCATGACGACCCAGGAGATCGACACAGACGACTCTTGAGTCTTCGCAGGCGAGCAGGGGCGAAACCGGAACATTTTCCACCAGCACACCATCGACCAGCAGCGCGCCGCGATAGTCCACAGGCCTGAACACGCCTGGAATGCAGCTGCTTGCCATCACCGCTGAAGCCACAGCGCCCTTTCTGAGAACGACCTCTTTTCCGGTTCCGATATCGGTGGCGACCATGGAAAGCGGAATCGAAGCATCCTCGATAGTTTTATGCCCGAGCAGATTGTTGACGAGATCGCCGAACTTCCTGTTCGACAGTAACCCGTACTGCGAAAGCGTCAGACCTGACAGGTCAAGCCAGTCGAGCTCCAGAGCGATATCGCGGATTTCCTGCCAGCTTTTGCCGAAAGCGAAAAGCGAAGCGATAAAGGCGCCGATACTGGTGCCGCTGATCATGGCGATGGGGATATGCAATTCGTCGAGAGCCCGAAGCACTCCTACATGGGCAGCCCCAAGCGCCGCACCGCCTCCGAGCGCAAGAGCTGTTTGCTGTTGAACATGCATGACCTGTTCATTTGGCCCGCCAGACTGCCGGTCTGAAAAAAAACATCAGCCGAACAGGGTAACGAGCCGTTTGAGAAAACCGAACTTCTTTCTGCCGTAGGGAGGATAACGCATTGCCGGATCAGGATATATCGACCTGAAAAGAATGCTCCGCCGCAGGGAAAAGGTTTCAAAACCCGCCTTGCCGTGATAGGCTCCGAACCCGCTTTTTCCTGTTCCGCCGAATGGAAGCGTGTGGATTGCCGACTGAAAAAGCAGATCGTTGCAGCAGAAACTCCCCGAACGGGTCCCGCAAAGAACCTTTTTTGCCGTCGCCCTCTTCGATGAAAAAAGATAGACAGCCAGCGGATCGTCACGCCCGGCGATGAAAGAGAGCGCCTCTTCGAGCGACCTGTAGGTCAGAACCGGAAGCAGAGGGCCGAAAATCTCGGACTCCATCATACCGGAACCGGCAGGAACTCCCCGAAGGATTGTCGGAGCTATATAGCGGGAATCTCTGTGTGTCTGGCCACCGGAAACAATGGTTCCATCCTGCAATAACCGCTCGAGCCTCGTAAAATGATGATCATTGACGATTCGTGAATAATCCGGGCTTGTCCGGGGATCCGCACCGAAAAAATCCCGAACGGCCTGCTGCATGAGCGAAAGCAGCTTTTTTTCGACATCCGCGTGAACGAGCAGATAGTCCGGTGCGATGCAGGTCTGGCCTGCATTGAGAAATTTTGCCCATACTATACGCCGGGCAGCCGTTTTCAAAACCGCGTCCTTTTCGACGATACAGGGATTCTTGCCTCCCAGCTCGAGCGCAACCGGCATGATATGACGGGCTGCGGCAAGCAGTACCTGACGTCCTCCGTTTCTGCCGCCGGTATAAAAAACAAAATCGAAACGCTCGGCAAGCAGCGCCTGGGCATCGGCAATACCGCCTGCAACAACACGAACCGCCTGGCTGTCGAGATACTCCCCGACACTGTCGGCAATGAGTTCGGCAGTACGGGGCGCAAGTTCCGACGGCTTGAGCACGATGCAGTTTCCGGCAGCAAGAGCGGCAACAAGCGGAGCGAGCACAAGCTGCAGCGGGTAGTTCCACGCGCCGATAATGAGCACCACCCCGCGCGCTTCAGGGCGAATCGCACCCTGCCCGAACTGGTAGTGCAGCGGAACGCCCCTGCGGGAAGACTGCATCCAGCCTTTGAGATGCTTCAGGGCATATCGTATTTCACCGGCAAGAAACGATGTTTCCGTAAGAAATGTCTCCCGGCCGGATTTTCCCAGGTCAGCGTGGACCGCGGCCGCAATATCCGTCTCCCGCTCCCGGAGAAAGCGCTGCAGGGCAAGCAGCTGGGCGCGGCGCCAGGCAAAGGATTCGGTTCGTCCGCTTTGAAAAACCAGCCGAAGCTCGTCGAGCATTGGGGAAAACTCTCTTTCTGCCATAACCATTGCCTCTATAGCGAGTGGATCAGTTCAACTCACATTGCAGAGCCGAAAGCATACGGTAAAAGCCATCCTCTTTTTCCAGCAATTCCCGGCTGGTGCCGCTTTCGACGATTCTGCCCTCCTTTAAAACCATAATGCGGTCTATATTTCTGATGGTTGAAAGCCGGTGGGCGATAATAAAAGAGGTACGCCCCTGCATAAGATGCTCGAGAGCCTCCTGCACCAGTTTTTCAGACTCCGAATCAAGCGAACTTGTCGCTTCGTCGAGCAGCAGTATCGCCGGATCGGAAAGCACAGCCCTGGCTATGGCGATCCTCTGCCGCTGACCGCCGGAAAGCTGAATGCCTCTGTCGCCGCATAGGGTACGGTAACCGTCAGGAAACCTCATGATGAAATCATGAGCATTGGCCTGCATGGCAGCCCGCATGATCTCCTCATCGGAAGCGCCCGGTTTGCCATACGCGATATTCTCCCTGATGGAACCGCCGAACAGAAGAATGTCCTGAGGCACAATAGCCATACCCGAACGGATTGCCTGCAGGGGATACTCCCTGATATTCTTTCCGTCAATGAGGATGGCGCCCTCGTCGACATCATAAAACCGCTGAAGAAGAGCGAAAAGCGTGGTTTTGCCCGAACCGCTCGATCCAACAAGCGCAAGCCGCTCCCCGGCATCGACATTAAAGGAAATGTCCCGCAGTACCGGTTCGCCCCTTCGGCCCGGATAGCTGAACTGCACATGCTGCAGAGTGACGGCGCCCTTGAGCGAAACCACCTCATCACGGCCGGACGCATCCGTTCCGGAAGCGAGCGGTTCGGGAACCTCCCTGAGTATCTCGTCGATACGCTCCGTCGCTCCCAAAGCCTTCTGAAGCTGACTGAACAGCTCGGCAAAACTTCCCATAGCCGCGCCGATAAAGGTGGTATAGAGCATGAACGAAGTCAGGCTGCCGATGGAAAGTTCAGCGTTCTGAACCATTTTCACCCCTGTCCACAATACCAGAACGATGCCCCCGAACAGTCCGAAAATAATAAACGAAAGAAATGCGCCACGGAAACGAGCAACCCTCAGTACATCGAGCACGTAGCGCTGTATCAATGCGCCATACCGCCCGGACTCGTACGCTTCATTGCAGAAGGATTTGACCGTCTGGACTCCCTGAAGGGTCTCCTCGACAACGGCATTGCCGGCGGCAAGCTCGTCCTGCGCGCTGCGTGAGAGACGCCGGATCCGTCTGCCGGTAACAATCGCCGCAAGGACAAGAAAGGGAAAGGAAGAGATCATGACAAGCGTCAGCTTCAGCGATATCATGCCGATCAGCACAACGCCCCCCGCAAGCGTGGCAATCTGGCGGACAAGTTGTGAAAGCGAAGAGTTCAGGACATCCTGAATCTGCGAAAGATCGGCGGCAATCCGGCTTGTAAGCTCACCGGTTCTCCGGCTTGCGAAATAGGTCATGGGAAGCCGGATAAGCGTAGCATAGGTGTCCCTGCGGATAGCGGCAAGAATCCGTTCCCCGACTTCGACAAACCATACCGACTGGAAATAGGAAAAAAACGCCTGCAGCGCGAGCACACCGGCAAGGGAGAGCGCAATGGTATCGAGAGTGCCGGCTCCTCTGCCGGAATCGCCGGCCACTGCGGTATCGATCAGTCGGCCGGTCACATAGGGAAAGGCAAGCCCGAGCAGGCTTGAAATCAGCATTGCCGTCAACGCCATGAAAAATTTCGCCCGGTAAGGGGCAAGATAGCCTGAAAGTCTTGCTACCTGCCGGAAATGCTCCCTGTCTGCAAGGGATGCGGTTTTGTTCATCAGAAACGACATCTTGCCTGTTATACGGAAGGCCGGAACCACAACTTCTCAGTAGTAATCCCTGCAGGCAGCTATAAATTCAAACGGGAGGCCTTCAGATCCGAAAAAAAACCGGCACGGCCTTGCAGTATTTACGGGATAACAGTGCGCTCGCCGATTTTTCCCTGGCCCCCTGATTTGAGAGTAGTGTGGAGGTTCGCTACATTACAACAGCATTTTTCACCGAAACCCTTATATCGATCTCTTATGGAATGGATCACACAACCGGAAGCATGGATCGCCCTGGCAACCTTGACTGCCCTGGAAATCGTTCTCGGCATAGACAACATCATCTTTATCTCGATCATCTCGGGAAGGCTGCCCGAATCGCAGCGCAACAAGGGACGGGTTATGGGTCTCGGAATTGCCATGATTTCCCGCATTATCCTGCTGCTCTCCATTACCTGGGTCATGAGCCTCACGGTTTCGCTCTTCACCTTTGCCGGTCACGACATTTCCGGACGCGATCTCATCCTCCTCGGCGGCGGACTCTTCCTGCTTGCCAAAAGCACCCATGAAATTCACCAGAGCCTTGAAGGCAGTGAATCCGAAAGTAAACAATCTTCGGCGACCGGCTTCGCCATCACCATGCTCCAGATAGCCATTATCGACATCGTGTTTTCTCTCGACTCGGTCATAACGGCCATAGGCCTTGCCGAAGATGTGGAAGTCATGATCATTGCCATCATGATCTCCGTCGGCATCATGATGCTTGCAGCAAAAACCATCAGCGAATTTGTCGAACGCCACCCCACCATCAAAATGCTGGCGCTGAGTTTTCTCATTCTTGTCGGCGTCACCCTGCTTGCGGAAGGTGCCGACTACGAAATCCCCAGAGGCTACATCTATTTCGCCATGGCATTCTCCGTCTCCGTTGAAATGCTCAATATCCGCCTCCGCACCAAAGTGTCGGAACCTGTCCACCTGCACAAAACCATGGACATCGAGGCATAAAGACAAGCCTCTACGAAATCACCGCCGCAAACCCCTGCAGGCAGAACTTTTATAGCGGGGGTTTGGTATCATATCCATACAGGCATCAAGCCTGCCTCATCCGGTCAACCTGAAAAGAGCGATCGATATGTCCACTCCTTCTGCACTGCATCCCGACAAACTCTACAGGAAATGCGACCCTCTGGAGTTCAGCTTTACAACCACCGAAGAACTTGACGGACCGCTTGAAATAACCGGCCAGGAGAGAGCGATCGATGCCATCAGCTTCAGTGTGGGTATGCTGCATGACGGCTTCAATCTGTTTGCCCTCGGTCCGAACGGAGCGGGAAAACAGACCGCCGTCATGCGCTATCTGGAAAGCATGGCACCCCTTGCCGGCATACCTGACGACTGGTGCTACGTCTACAACTTCGAAAAACCCCGTCATCCTGAAGCACTCCGCCTTCCGGCAGGAAAGGCCTGCCTGCTCTCCAACGAAATGGATCGCCTCGTTGAAGCGCTCTTTACCCTCATACCGGCGGCATTCAGCAGCGAGGACTACCAGGCTCAGGAAAAAGTCATACGGGAAACCTTCCAGGAGCAGCAGGCTGCAGCTATCGAAGAACTTGAAAAACGTGCCACGGAAAATAATATCGCTCTTATCCGGACACCGGCAGGCTTTGCCTTCGCCCCCATAAAAAACGGCGAAGTGCTCAAACCCGACGAATTCATGCTGCTGAAAGATGCTGAACGCGAAAAGATAGAAAAAGAGATAGCCTCGCTGAAAAACGCCATGCAGTCCATCATGGCGCAGATCCCGAAATGGCAGCGGGAAGCCCAGGAGAAGATCAAGGAACTGAACCGGCTGATTGCCGGCTTTGCCGTCAAGCCGCTTTTTGCGGAACCCCGAAACAGCTTCAGTTCGATTGAACAGGTCTCGGCCTATCTGGAACGGGTTGAAAACGACATCATCGAACATTTCGACCGTTTTCTCGAAAAGGAGAGTCCGAGCCAGGAGGTTCTGCCCGGCCTGTCGGCAATGAAAGGAAACTTCTTCAACCGCTACAAGGTCAACGTGCTGGTCGACAACAGCCGCTCGACAGGCGCGCCGGTCATTATCGAAGAAAAACCAGCCTGCCAGAACCTCATCGGCGACATCGAACACCTTTCGCAGATGGGCACCCTCATTACGGATTTTACGCTCATCAAGGCAGGAGCCCTGCACCGGGCAAACGGCGGCTATCTGCTCATCGACGCCCGCCGGCTCCTGCTGGAACCCCTCGCATGGGAAGCGCTGAAAAAAGCCCTGCGCACCCGGCAGATCCGGATCGAATCGCTTGCCCAGCTTTACAGCCTTGTCAGTACGGTATCGCTGGATCCCGAACCGATCCCGCTCGACGTGAAGGTAATCCTGCTCGGAGAGCGCACGCTCTACTACCTCCTGTCCAGCTACGACCCCGACTTCAGCGAGCTTTTCAAGGTTGCGGCGGACTTCGAAGACGACCTGCACAACACAGCCGAAAGCCGGCTGGCCTATGCCCGCATCATTGCCGCCATTGCGAAAAAAGATGCACTCTGCCACTTCGAAAAAGCCGCGGTCGCAAGAATTGTCGAGCACGGAAGCCGCATCTCCGGCGATGCCGAAAAGCTTACCGCCCATATGCAGAGCATCGCCGACCTTGTGCATGAAGCCGACTACTATACGCGCAGGAACAACCGGCGGCATGTAACCGCCGAAGATGTGCAGCTGGCCATCAATGCGCGAACCGTCCGCTCATCGAGGATACGCGAAAGAATCCGGGAAGCGACCCTGAGAAACACCATTCTCATCGATACCGCATCGGAAAAAACCGGACAGATCAACGGTCTTGCCGTTTACTCGCCGGGTGGACAGAGCTTCGGGCATCCGGGAAGGATCACCGCCAGGGTAAGCCTCGGCAAGGGTGAAGTTATCGATATCGAACGGGAAGTCGAGATGGGCGGCCCGATTCACTCGAAAGGGGTGCTGATACTCTCGGGATTTCTGGCCGCCCGCTTCGCCATCCAGCAGCCGCTCTCACTTTCCGCTTCGCTGGTATTCGAACAGTCCTACAGCGGCGTTGAAGGAGACAGCGCCTCCTCGGCCGAACTGTATGCCCTGCTTTCCGCACTCTCGGACACCCCCATCCGGCAATGCTTCGCCGTAACCGGTTCGGTGAACCAGCACGGAGAGGTGCAGGCGATCGGCGGTGTGAACGAAAAGATCGAAGGTTTTTTCGACCTCTGCGCGGCCCGCGGCCTTGACGGCAAACAGGGCGTGCTGATACCGGTCTCCAACAGCGACAATCTCATGCTCAGGGCAGATGTTGTCGATGCGGTAAGAGCCGGTCTTTTTTCGGTATGGCCGGTCGCCCATATCGACGAGGGCATTGAAATCCTTACCGGCGTGCCGGCGGGAGAACCCGATTCAGAAGGCGTCTACCCCGCGGAAACCATCAACGGCCGTGTAAGCGCAAAAGTGCGGGAAATGGCGCTGAAACTGAAAAAATTCACTGCGGAATCAAACGGAAAGGCGGAGTAAGCATGCAGCATCAGGAGAACCGAAACCGGGAAACCCCTCCGAAACAGGAGCAGTATGGGATAAGAAGCATTGCTGTAGGCATTGACTGCTCTCCCCACAGTATGGCATCGCTCAAAGCCGCCGCCGAGCTTGCGGCAAGAATGAACGCAGAGCTGATCGGCATATTCGTGGAGGACATCAACCTTCTGCGCATTGCCGACCTCCCTTTCAGCCAGGAAATCCGACGTTACGGTTCCGAACCGGAAAACATGAGTACCGCTGAACTGGAACGGCTGCTCCGCATGCAGGCACGGCAGGCCGAAACATCACTGCGGCACGAGGCCGAAATCTTCAGGGTACACCACACGTTCAACGTGCGCCGGGGCATTGTTCCCAGGGAGGTACTGGCCGCCGCTCTGGGAGCCGACCTTCTCGTGCTTGGCCGAAGCGGTCGTTCCCCCACCTGCCGCAAGGGCCTTGGTTCGACAGCGCGAAGCGCACTCTCCGGGAGCGCAAAAAACGTGCTGCTCATGCGGACGGGATTTTCAGCGGAAGACGAAGCCGTACTGGTGCTCTACGACGGCTCAGCATCGTCGCGGGACGCTCTTGCCATAGCCGTAACCCTTGTTCGGCCGGGCAACATGCTGCATATCCTTGTACTCCCGCAAAACGCAGGAGATGAAAGCGAACTTGAACGGGAACTCGCAAAACTGCTTCCTTCGGCCATATTGCGGGTGGAGTACCACGTTCTCCCTCCGGTAACCGACAGCAGGATCCTTGCCCGCTACATCCGCATGGCCGATTCGGGACTGCTGGTCATCGGCGACCGCATGAATTTGCCTTCAGAAACCGTGCACAACCTCATCAACGAGATCGACTACCCGGTTCTGCTGGTGAGGTAACCATGCTCAGTGAAACGTGTTGCCAGTCATCACGGCAAGCGACTTCTCCCAATGGGAAATATCGAGCCCCCATTCTTTCTTGATAGCATTGCTATCCAGCACGCTGTACCAGGGCCTCGGGCCGTTGAGGGCGAAAGAGGTGTTCTCCACCGGCAAAACACGGCAGGGCAGATTCGCCGTTTTCATAATCGATACCGCAAAATCATACCAGGAACACACCCCTTCGTTCGCATAGTGATAGGTTGAAGAATAGCACCGTTTCAAATCGACCTTGCCGAGAATCTCCATGACTGCTGCTACCGCGTCAGTCGCGTAAACCGGCGAGCCGACCCTGTCCGCAACCACATCGAGCGAATCTCGCTCCCGCCCGAGACGCAGCATGGTTTTGACAAAGTTTTCTCCAAAGCGGGAATACAGCCACCCTACACGGATAACCATACAAGACGGGGCTATACGCCGGACAAGCTCCTCACCTTCCCATTTCGAAATCCCGTAGACACCAAGCGGAGACACCGGATCACTTTCACGATAAGGCATCGGAGACAGACCGTCAAATACGTAATACGTTGAAAAATGAATCAGCAGGGCACCATGCTCCCCGGCGCAACGGGCAAGCACCCCGGCTCCGTCCCGGTTCACCCTGAACGACGCTTCGGGATCGGCTTCCGCCCTGTCCACGGATGTAAACGCGGCACAGTTGATCACGACGTTGCAGCGGCACTCTCGCATTGCCTCATCGACCCGTTCTTCCTCGCTGATATCGAGGGCGTTATGGCTGAAAAAGAAAAAATTCCATTGCGGATACGCACAAGCCAAGGCTCGAAACTCCGAACCGAGCTGTCCACCGCTTCCGGTTACCATGATGTTCATGTAATAACTACCTGATTATGTTTTACGACGACAGTGACTGCATCCGTATAACCGCCAGGGCTAAAGAATCCTGCCAGTAAGGAATGGCAATACCCCAGTCGCGCTTGATGGCGTTATTGCTTAATACGCTGTACCAAGGTCTCGGGCCGAAAACCGGAAATGCGTTACTTTCAATGGGCAGAATTTGGCAAGGCAATTTCGCCAGCTTCATGACAGCGATGGCAAAATCGTACCAGGAACACACCCCTTCGCCGGCGTAGTGATAGGTTGCCGAATAAGTTCGCTGCAGATCAACCATCACAAGAATGCTCATGACGGCTGCAACCAGGTCGGCCGCGTAAACCGGTGAGCCTACCCTGTCCGAAACCACACCAAGTGACGTTCGTTTCTGTCCGAGACTGAGTATCTTCTTTACGAAATTTTCTCCAAACGGCGAGTACAGCCAACCAATACGGATAATCAGATATGATGGGGCCGTTGATCGAATCAGATTTTCACCGGCAAGTTTTGCTTTCCCATAAAAACTTTTCGGCTCAGCATCGTCATCTTCCCTGTAGGGGCGTGACGACATTCCGTCAAAAACGCCAAAGGTTGAAAACTGAATCAGTAGTGCGCCGTTCTTCCTTGCCGATTGAGCAAGCACTCCTGCTCCGTCCCGGTTCACCCTGAATGACAGATCAGGACTTGATTCAGCATTGTCCACAGAGGTAAACGCAGCACAATTGAGTACGATATCACAACGGCACTGCCGCATGGCCTTATCGACCTTCGACTCCTCACTGATATCCAGATCCTGATGGCTGTAAAAGAAAAAATTCCATTGCGGATATGCACAAGCCATAGCACGAAACTCCGAGCCGAGCTGTCCCTCGCTGCCGGTTATCATGATGTTCATGCAACAACCTCCGGTTATTTCTTGTTACGACAGCATAAGCATTCTATCAACGGCTTTGCTCAAAGAATCCTGCCAGTACGGGATGTCAAGTCCCCAGTCGCGTTTGATAGCTCCGATGTTCAATACGCTGTAAAATGCCCTTGGA
>Ga0105105_10000564_pt1 | contig 16811 bp, 20 predicted proteins | sample PPLLaktember2015_4_FD_79108 | JGI IMG/M metagenome (GOLD analysis project Ga0105105, IMG submission 79108) | Freshwater sediment microbial communities from Prairie Pothole Lake near Jamestown, North Dakota, USA - PPLs Lake P8 Core (1) Depth... | ecosystem: Environmental > Aquatic > Freshwater >... | reverse complement strand
CGAGGCGCCTGGGTGATCCACCAGCTTTGGTATGCGATGCCAGCAAAGCTAAACAACTGCTGAACTCGTCGCCGCGTTATTCGAAGATGGAGCAAATCGTGGGTGTTGCGCTCGCCTGGGAACGCCAACTACAGCACATTTCCAGCTTAGCCCGAAGGAAGTCAGTGGCTGCCCGATGACGCTTCTCACCACAGACAAGCGCACCGGCGCTGGGCCAAAGACAATTGGGATCTATAGCCCAGCCCTATCGGCATCGCAACAAAGGATTCAGCAACTGCTAGTGATTCTTTGGGTAGTTGGCACTCTGGCTTTCTGGAGATGGACTCTGCAACCAGCAACATGGGTAAGCGTGCCAGGAACTCTCATCAATTTGCTGCTGCTGTTTTACGTCACAGGGGTACCAGCATGGCCATTGTATCTATCACTGCGCATGCGCCAGGTCAGGAGGGAGCTCCCCGTTCCAGTTGAACTTCGGGTGGCCATGGTGGTAACTAAAGCACCCTCCGAACCCTGGTCCTTGGTGCAGCAAACCCTGCAGGCAATGCTTGAGCAGGCACCCTGTCATGACACATGGCTTGCGGATGAACAACCAACCGATGTGGTGCGGCAGTGGTGTAACCAACACGGTGTGCAGATTTCCAGTCGTGCCGGAGTCAAGGCCTACCACCAACCCAGCTGGCCCAGGCGAACACGCTGTAAGGAAGGCAACCTCGCCTACTTCTACGACCACTTTGGCTACATCAATTACGACGTTGTCGTACAGCTAGATGCCGATCACATTCCCCAACCAGGATATCTGATCGCCATGCTGCAACCCTTCAACGAACCCACAGTGGGCTATGTGGCAGCTCCATCGATCTGCAATCTCAACGCCAGCAGAAGTTGGGTAGCGAGAGGCCGCCTATTCGCTGAATCGGTACTGCATGGCCCCATGCAGCTGGGTTTGAATGAGCGCTGGGCTCCACTTTGCTTTGGCAGTCACTATGCGGTTCGCACCAAGGCGCTGAAGGAGGCGGGTGGCCTAGGCCCAGAACTTGCAGAAGACCACTCAACCACCTTGCTGCTCAATGTCTCCGGCTGGCGTGGAGCTTTTGCTCATCGGGCCATATGCCATGGCCTAGGCCCGGAAACCTTCGAAGACGCCATGGTGCAGGAATTTCAGTGGTCCCGCAGCCTCACCACCATCCTGCTGCAGCATCTGCCACCCCTGCTAGGGAAACTGCCCTGGCATCTGCGCCTGCAGTTTCTCTATTCAGAAGCCGTCTATCCCTTGCGAGGTTCGCTGAGCTTGCTTGGCCTTGGCCTGCCGGTGCTGGCCTTGCTGCTGGATCACCCATGGATGCGGGTGCACTACCCCACATTTCTGACGTTCAGCACACTGCAAATTGTGTTGACACTGATGCCCCTGTTGCATCTGCAGCGGTGCGGACTACTTCAACCGGCCAATGCTCCTCAAATCTCATGGGAACGTTGTTTATTTGAACTTAGCCGGGGCCCCTGGGTGTTGAGCGGAGTGGTGCAAGCGATCGGGCACTGGCTTTGGCCGAGACCGGTCACCTTCCGCATCACCCAAAAGCAATTAGCCAGCTCACCACTGCCCCTGCGCTTTCTCTTGCCCTACCTGCTGGCGGCCGGCCTTGGTGTTGCAGCAGCCGTGGCCTTTGCAGATGGAGCCCAGCTAGCTAAAGGTTACGTGCTGCTCACGATGGTTACCACAGCCATGTTTGCTGTCACTGCGCTGTCTGTGGCCCTGCTGAGTCATCGCCAGGGCAATCACGCCCTGCGACTACACCTACCCCAGGTAGGCCTGGCGGGATTCGCGCTGCTGATCACACTCAGCTGTTGTATCTGGCGGCTACCCGATCTCACCGCTCCCCTACAAATCAATCCCGCCGCTCCCTTCTCCTCTCTCTAGTTCGATGCGTGCACTGGGCTCCCTAGCGTTAGTGGCTGGCTCAGCCATTACAGCGTCCCTACTCGTGATGTTGAGTCAAATGACCTCCCCACCTTTCAATCAACCATTGGTTGGCCTCTATGAACCAGTGGACACAAACCTCCAAAACCATCCCCTGAAACTGGAGGTACTATTCCTCGACTGGAATAACAGCAAAGCCAAACCCCAACTGCAGGCCTTTTTAGCCAAAGCAAAAGCAAGGCAGCGTCTGCCCCTGCTTACATTGGAGCCCTTCCACGATCGGGCCGCAGGGCGAAACAGTGCAGATCTCCTGGGGGATGTAATTGCTGGGCATCATGACAAAGCAATTGCTTCCATCAGCCAAACATTAGCTACCCATCCCGGCCCAGTGCTACTGCGCTTTGGGCACGAAATGGATATAGCCGGACAGTACCCTTGGGGCTCTATCAGTCCCAGTAATTATATCAAGCTCTACCGCGCTGTATTTCAAAGATTTACCTTACAGCGACCCAATAATTTGCACTGGGTGTGGTCACCGGCCGGACGACCAGGCGCCGATCGCTTTTGGCCTGGGAATGACTACGTCAATATTATCGGAATCTCAATCTATGCCAGTCGTGCCTGGACGCAAGATCGATCACTGCAGAGCTTCAGCCAGCAGCTCGAGCAAAAGCGCTGGTTGCAGCAACGCTTTGGGAGGCCATTGCTGGTGGCCGAAGCCGGTGTAAGCGGCAGCGCAGCCGATCAAAAACGCTGGATAGAAGAAGCATTGGCCTCGTTGAATCGATTCCCCGAGGTTTGCGGATTGGTTTACTTCCAGGCGCCCCAACCAGCCTGGATGCCCCTACCAACAGGCCCGGAAAACTGGCAACTGAAAGCCGAACCGATGCGCTGGTTGCTGGATCAGCTACCGCTGCCGGCCCGCCGTGGCCTCGCCTGCGTGAAGGCATGAGCCAATGAACAATCTACGCTTTTATAAGAATAAATCACTTGCCTGCTCTGTATCCCTGCTGCAATTTGCAATCCTTACTCTTTCCCTACCGTGCCAAGCTGAAACCGCAGAGGCCGAGTCGACCGCTGCAGAGCCACCTAAGAATGTGACACAAGAGGTCAAATCGTTACCACCTCCTTACAAGTCACCAAACCTCAACCCCACCCAAATCCCATCAGCCTATGTAGCTGAATGGGGCGATTACTACATATCATCATCGATATACAGCTACGAAGATGGCAGCCGCAATGGCTCACTCAGTACCGACGGTTTTTTGAGTGTGGGAATGGGTTTTGGAGATTCTCGCCGCTTCCTGGCCTTGGAAGTGGATTTAAACCAGGAGAGTTTAGCCAATACCAACAATGGTGGCAGCCTAGATGTGCGACTGGGCAGGCAATTAATCAGGTCAAATAACTTTGCACTACAGCTGGGTGCTGGCTGGCTAGGGGTGGCTTCCTATGGAAACTGGCCTAAGCCGGGTGGCTCTCCCTACGGAGTACTGACCGCAGCCTGGCCCCTACGTCCAAATGATCCCAAATTCCGCCAAACAATGCAGGTGAACTTGGGGGGCGGCGGCGGCCGCTTTCAAAGGCTGGATGCGGTGGATCTAAATAGCAGTGGCCTCATCGCCTCCGTAGGCGTGGAGTTGACTCCCAATCTGGGCATCAGTACCGGCTGGGCAGGCAGAGGACTAAACGCCTCGATTTCATACGTGCCCCTGCGAGCAACACCGCTTTATCTCTCCCTGTCTGGGGCAAATATCACCAATGTCGATAGCACAGGTCGATCTGTTGCTCTCAGTGTGACTTGGGGGGGGAGCTTCCGGACGGCAACCTTCCCCTAGAGACAACTTGTGGCCCTGTCCCATGCACCAAATTGCCAAAGATCTGCAGCAGAGCAATGCAGCGGTGCTGAATCCTCAACTACTCGCCACCAGAATCAATATAAAGGGGTGGGCTTAGGCCCAATTATTCAATTCAACATCTTACTCATGCTGAATCTCACCACTCTGTCTGACGTTCAATCTGAAGTAATGCAAGGCGGTGGCCCTCGCCGTCCTTCCCGTCCCACTCGTCCCGGGCGCCCCAGCGGCGGTGACATCACCCAAACCACCACCAATGTCGTCTTGGGTGTCGATCAGTCTTCTAACGCCTTGGCATTCACCCTTGGCGGCAAGAACAGCTATGCATACAACGAAGTGAGCCAGTGGATGGGAATCTCTGTCAACACTTTCTGATAGCACTTAGCTGAAATCCAGAGGACGCGTAACCGCGTCCTCTTTCCTTCCTCCAATTCCGTGAGTACATCCATGCAATTTCTTGAAGACCGCACTGCCGAATGTCTTACGGGTGGCAAACGCCGCTCGTCAGCTCTTAGACAACCGCCAAGGTCAAATTTCAGCGTAAACAACGTGATTACCGTCGTTCCACAGGTGGCAGTAGGTGTCGCTATTAGCCTATTTGGCGGTCAATCATCTACATCCGTGAGTAATTTAGCCATGATCGGCATCAGCATCCGCTGATTCGGACGAGCTCGAAACACAGCAGTTAGCAGTATCGCGCTTGAAGCGAGTCATAGGCGGGGAGCAAGGCCTTGAATGCACTCCCCGCCACCAATCCGGAATTCAAACCGACTACATCATGGGAACCCAAACTATGCGCTGGACCTGGATGCATCGCAGTAGCTCAACTAGCAGCAGTAGCAACACCGAACCGAAGCAGCAATCACAAAATAGGCAATATTTGAAATTGCAGGTTCGGACTCAGAACGGGGCAACCAAGGTCCAAACCTGGACTGTTAGCGACCCCGACACGTCGTCCAACCCCCATTGATGACATCTGATTTGATGACATCTGATTTGATGAGAAAAATACTTAAAAAGCTGGGTGAGCTGTCGGGATTCCGGCCAGGTAAAAACAGCGCCTATGCCTGCATCCGCCAAGACGCGGAGGAGGATTGTGGCGCGGCCTGTATCGCCACGGTGAGCGCCCAGCACGGCAAATCATTATCGATCAGCAGGGTGCGCGAGGCGGTGGGGACCACAGCAACTGGCACCACCTTGCTCGGTCTCAAGCGCGGGGCAGAAAGTCTCGGCTTCAATGCTCGTGCCGCCAAAGCAGACGGGTCCCTGTTGACGCAACTGCATGAGCTTCCCCTGCCCGTGATCTGCCATTGGGATGGCAGCCACTGGGTTGTGGTGCATGGCAGGGAAGGTTCACGCGTAATCGTGGCCGATCCCGCGGTAGGCCTCCTCCACATTGAGATGGAGGAATTTGTGCGCCATTGGAGTAACGGCGTGTTACTGCTGCTGGAGCCTGATCCGAGTCGCTTTGCAAGCCTGGAAGAAGATCGACACCCCGGTATCTGGGTGTTTCTCCGCTATCTCAAACCCTTTCGGCCGCTGCTAGGCCAGGCGTTGATACTCAACATGCTGATCGGTCTGCTCGCACTGGCCATGCCCTTGTTGATGCAGGTGCTCACAGACGACGTATTGGTGCGGGGCGATAGCCGCATGCTCACCAGCCTCGGCATCGGCATCATGGTTTTGTTCATGCTGCGAAGTGCCCTAACGCTAGTACAGGGCCACATGGTGGGGCACTTCGGCCAGAAACTGCAATTGCAGATGGTGCTTCACTACGGCAATCGCCTCCTAAAGCTGCCGATCGACTATTTCGAAAGCCACCGCAGTGGTGAAGTAGTGAGTCGCATCAGCGATATCCAACTAATTAATGATTTGCTCACCGACGTGGTACTAGGCCTCCCGAGTCAGTTGGGCATCGCTCTGATCTCGCTGATCTGGATGTGGATGTATAACCCCACACTCACCATCGTGGCCCTTGCTTGCTATTTGCTAGTGATCGCTTGCAATCTCAGCTTCCTACCCGCCATCCAGGACAAAACCCGCCAGCTTTTGGTTCGCTCCGCAGATAACCAGGGTTTTTTGGTGGAAGTGTTCCGGGCCGCCAACGTACTGAAGACCACTGATGCCACCGAACAAGCCTGGCAAGAATACCAACACAACTTCGGACGGCTAGCCAACCTGCGCTGGCGTGCTCTCAAACTCGGGCTGGGGGAGAGCACATTGACAGGACTCCTAGGCAGCCTGAGCACTATTGCCCTGCTCTGGATTGGTAGCTCGTTTGTAATCAGCAGGGAATTGAGCATCGGTCAGTTGCTGGCCTTTAATGGCATGGGCGTGAACGTGCTGGGTTTCTTAGCAGGTGTTAGTGGCATCACTCAGGAGACGATCACGGCCCAGGTAGTGATCCGACGACTGGCAGAGGTGCTTGAGAGAGAGGTAGAAGATCCCCATTCGGCTGATAAGCACCCTGTGACCATCAGCCCAAGTGACGACATCACTTGCGAGGGGCTGCGCTATCACCACCCGGGGCGACTACCACTACTAGAAGACTTCAACCTCCATATCCCAGGCGGCATAACCACAGCGCTAATCGGGGAATCGGGCTGTGGCAAAAGCAGTCTCAGCAAATTGCTCGCTGGCCTGTATCCATTACAGCACGGTTCAATTCACTACGGTCCATACAGCAGTCGCGACCTGTGCCTCGACAGCCTGCGCCGTCAGGTAGTGCTTATTCCCCAGGACTCAGAATTCTTCAACCGCAGCATCTACGACAACTTCAGCTTCGCCCATCCGGGAATCAACTTTGAGCAAGTGGTAGCCGCCTGCAGGCTGGCCCTAGCCGATGAGTTCATTCGCGACCTTCCGGATGGTTACCGCACTGTGCTCGGCGAATTCGGGGCCAACCTCTCGGGCGGCCAACGGCAACGGCTTGCGATCGCCCGCAGCCTCATCGGCGATCCAGCCGTGTTGATCATGGATGAATCAACCTCCGCTCTTGATCCGGTGCTGGAAGGGCGCTTGATGGATCAACTGCTGGAGCACCGCCGCGGACGCACAACCCTGCTGATCAGCCATCGCCCCTCGGTGATCCTGCGGGCCGATTGGATCGTTTTTATGGAAAAGGGTTGCGTGCGCTTTCAGGACCAACCCGCGGCCCTGAAGGAGCGGGTGGCCGTCGCCCCATACCTGTCTGCCGCCTGACGATCAACACCTGCCACCCATGACCGACAACACCCGCAACAGCACCAACCTGCCCGTCCTGCGGGGCCAACTGGTTGCAACTAGCGCCGATGATTTTTTGCCGCCGCTGGGTGGTTGGTCGCGGCGACTGGGCACCCGCCTTGCTGCCATTACTGGCCTTAGCGCAGTGGTTATGACGGTGCTGCCTTGGCAGGAGACAGTTCGCGCCCAAGGGGTTGTGCGACCTACCGGCGAAAACACTGTGGTGCAGAGCGAACGGGGCGGCACAGTGCTCGAGGTGCTGGTCAAACCAAACCAAATGGTTCGGGCTGGTCAGGCCATCGCCAGACTCGACGATCGGCCCTGGCGCGATCAGCAGCGCCAGCTGCAAGGAGAACTCATGAAGCTTGAACTGCAACGCAGGCAGGCAGGCCTGCAACTGGAGGCTCTGAACCTGCAAACCGGAGCCAGCTCCCAGCTCGCTGGTGCCCAAGTGGAGGCCAGCCGCCGCGATGTCGACAAAGCCAGTTCCACCGTTGCCTTCCACCAGCAGGAGGTGGATCGCTACGAGAGCCTGATGGCGAGCGGCGCCGTAGCCAGGGCCTTAGTGGACGAAAAGCGGGCGCAACTGCAGTTGAGCCGCAGTGAACTGCAAAAAGCCAATCAACAAGTGATTCAGCAGGGGGCCTTGGGGAACGTTGAACAGGCCCGCCTGCGCCAGAGCGGCAGCGCCTCCCTCAGTGGCGTCGAGGAGCTGAACAAGACCATCAGCCTGCGCCAGACAGAGCTAGCGGAAGTAAATCGCGCCGTCGCCAGCACGGTGCTGCGCGCACCGGCCACCGGTTCACTGCTCGAGATTGCAGTCCGCCATCGAGGCCAAGTGCTCAGGCCCGGAGACGTCATCGCCACCATCGCCCCCAACACCGGGCCATTGCAAGTGAACGTGCAGGTGCCCGGCAGTGAGATCACACCAATTCGCACCGGTCAAACAACCCACATGCGCGTGGAGGGCTGCCCCTATTCCGACTTCGGCGTGCTTCCAGGTCGGGTCACCGCCATCGCCGCTGACGCCTCGCAGTCCCAGTCAGCTGCCAACGGCACAGCAGGTCCAGGAACTTATCAGGTGGTGGTGCAGCCGAATCGCAACGAACTGATGCAGCGGCAGCGGCGCTGCGCCCTGCGGCCTGGCATGCAGGTGCAAGCGGATGTGGTGACGCGCCGCACCAGTGCCATGGCTGCCCTGATGCGCAAGCTGCGAGTGTTGCAATCGCTCTGAAAACACCCAGGAGCACGATTCCAGCAGACCGATTTCATCAGCTTGGTTTCCAGCGGCGCTACACCGACTCCAGGCTTGACGGCCCTCCAAGAAAATTGGGATCTAAGCGAGCTCTGCTCCTAGCTACCAGCTTTGCCACTGATTGCGGAGCAGCAGCAGCACGTTCACCGGCGCCAACTGCCCGGTAATGATCCGCAACCGACCAGGCAGCAGTGCGTGGATCATTGGCAAAGCGCGGAATCAGGTGCAGGTGTAAGTGGGGTGCCCCTTCCCCAAAAGCAATCGCATACACTCTGTCGCAGCCGGTTTGCTCTCGCACCAGGGCGCTGGCCTGGTGCACGGCTAGACCCCAGGTAGCAGCTTCTTGGTCGCTGAAGTCAGCTGGCCCAGCTAGGTGTCGGCAACTGTCGAGCAACAGCCAGCCAACTAGGGGGGCAGGATCAGGGTGGTGGCGCAACAACCAAAGCGATCCGCGGCCGATTTCGTAGGTGCCCCGCGCTGAGCTGTTGTCATGGGTACGGCAGATAGGGCAGGAATTGCTCATAACTCCATTCTCATAAATGGGCAGCGTTAAGAGCCCAATAGGTGCACCGTTAGTAGCCGCTCGTTGCCGCGGCGGCGATGCTCCCACAGATAGACCGCCTGCCAGGTGCCGAGCAGCAGGCGGCCCGCTTCAAACGAGAGACTCAGCTGGCTGGTAGTCAGCGCCGTACGGATGTGGGCGGGCATGTCATCTGCCCCCTCATCGGCATGCACGTAGGGGAGCAGTTCACCCCGGCCGCTAACCGAACGGATGCCCTCCTCCGGCACCAGGGCCCGGAGATAGGTGGAAAGATCGCGCAGTACACGCGGATCGGCGTTTTCGTTGATGGTGAGACTGCAGGAGGTATGCAGACAAACCAGGTTCAGCAGCCCCTGCTGCATGTCACTGGCCGCTAAAGCGGCATTCAGCCGGCCGGTGAGATCCGTGAACCCCTCGCCTGGGGTCACCACCCGCAGGGTCTCGAGGCTTTGGCGAAGCATGAGGGCAAGGCTGGCGTCAACACCTGCCTAGCATTAGGTGTTGTCGATCAACTTACCTGGGTGACTGCCATGCGCCTACTACTGCCCCTACTGATTGTGTTGCCCGGCCTTGCCCTTGCTGCCCCACCGGCCCAGGCCCAGCGACAGGTGCCAAAGATTGGCAATATTTGCCCAATGGGATATGTAGACATGCTCAACGGCAAGTGCAGCACCTTGGGCCTGATGAACTACACAGTGCAGCCCACCAACGGCAAGGCCTGCCCATCGGGCTGGATGAACGTGGGCGGTAACTACTGCCGCAAAAAGTGAGCCCTACCTTGAGCGAGCCAAATTTCACCGAAGCCCACACCCCAGCCCTCACCCTGCTTTACGACGGGGGCTGCCCCCTGTGCCTGCGAGAGGTGAAGCTGCTTGGTCGCAAAGACCGGGAGCGCCATGGCCAGCAGCTGAAGCTCGCTTTCGTTGACATCGATAGCGCCGACTACAACCCAGACAGCTACGCAGGCATCAGCTATCGGCAAGCCATGGGGCGCATTCACGCCATTGATGCAGGTGGAGCCGTGCTGCGCGACGTCGCGGTGTTCCGGCGCGCTTACGCCCTAATCGGCCTGGGCTGGCTTTATGCCCCAACCCAGTGGCCCCTACTGCGCCCCTTAACCAACATGGCCTACGGCATCTGGGCAGACCTGCGCCTGCGGCTCACTGGACGACCCAGCCTGGAAAGCCTCTGCCATGCACGCAGCGGTGCGTGTCGGAGCGACTAATGCGACAGGAAGTCGACTTGGTGGTGATCGGCAGCGGCCTTGGTGGTTTGTGTGCCGGAGCCCTGGCGGCTCGCTACGGGCTAGAGGTGCTGGTGTTGGAGGCCCACAGCGTGCCTGGGGGAGCGGCCCATGGATTTAGCCGCCAAGGGCTCCAGTTTGAATCTGGTCCCTCCCTTTGGTCTGGGCTAGGCCGCTGGCCAAGCAGCAACCCCCTGGCGCAGGTTCTACGGGCCATAGGGGAAACAGTACCTGTAGCCAGTTACCGAGACTGGGGGCTGCTGCTCCCAGAGGGACAGCTGCGGGTAGAAGTAGGCCTCGAGCCCTTTCTCGAGGTGGTGCGCCAACTGCGAGGGCCGGCCGCCAGCGACGAATGGGCACGCTTTATGCGGGTGCTTGAACCAAGCTGCCGGGCGGCACGTGCCTTGCCCCTGCTAGCAATACGGCCGGCCTGGGGCTGGCCACAACCCTCGGGGGGCAAGCCCTTGGTCTACTTGCCCAGGCGGGCAGTCTTGCCAAATTAGGTGGAGCCTTTGGCCCCCTGGCAAGGCGTCACCTCAGTGATCCTTTCCTGCTCCATTGGGTTGATCTGCTCTGCTTCCTGATCTCAGGACTGCCGATGGATCAAACCAGCGCAGCGGCAATGGCCACCCTGTTTGGCGAGTGGTTTGAACCTGGAGCCTGCCTCGACTACCCACTCGGAGGCAGCGCTGCCGTGGTGGCCGCCCTGCAACGGGGAATGGAGCGCCATGGCGGCAGCCTGCATACCAACACTCCAGTAGCAGAAGTCTGCCTTGAGCACAAACGCGCGGTTGGGGTGCGGCTACTTGACGGCTCCATGATTCGGGCCCGGCGGGGGGTAATCAGCAACGCCAGCCCCTGGGACACCTTGGCGCTAATCAATCCGCGCGAGATACCTAGCAGCTGGGGCAAGAAAGTATCAAACACTCCCGCCTGTCATGGCTTTTTGCACTGGCATCTCGGCCTGCGGGGAGAGGATCTCCAGCACCTGCCTGTGCATCACGTGTGGGTAGGAGATTGGCAACGGGGCATCGCAGCGGATCGCAACATGGTGGTGTTGTCGATGCCATCCCTGCTCGATCCGCATCTGGCACCACCAGGCCACCATGTACTGCACGGCTACACGCCGGCCAATGAACCATGGCACCTGTGGGAACACCTGCAGCGGGGCACCCCTGCATACAAGGCTCTTAAAGCAGAACGCTGTGCGGTGTTTCATCAGGTGCTTGATCCCCTAATCCCGGATTGGCGAGAGCGGCTAGTGCTGGAACTACAGGGCACGCCACTCACCCACCAGCACTACCTGCGGGTCAAACGAGGAAGCTACGGGCCCGCCTGGCCGGCAGATAAGGGCCCATTTCCAGGAGGTGATACTCCATTCGAAAACCTATTTCTCTGCGGTGCCGGGGTATTCCCTGGCATCGGAGTTCCGCCCGTGGCTGTGAGCGGCGCCATGGCGGCCCACCGCTTCGTGAGTGCTCGCCAACAAAGAGAAATGCTCGACAGCATTGCAACCGGATAAGAGCATCACTCACCTAAGCCGGTGTCTCCCATCAGATCGAGACTGAGCTGGGCTACGGGCGCCTTGCCCCGGCGCCTGCTGCTGGAAGCACGCAAGCCGGACCGCCTTGAACCATGGCGTTGCTGTATTGCATCGGCCGTAGCCGCGAAGCCCTGCTGAGCTCGCAAAGCCCAGAGCCGGTCGCGGGCGGTCGCCGCTGCAGCAGCCCAATCAACAATTGGCGAGGGATAGTCGGCGCCAAGTCGGCAACCGGCGCGCTGCTGGGTGGCGGCATCCATCGTCCAGGGCTGGTGCAAGAACACCGCCGGCACCGCAGCCAGCTCGGGCACCCAGTGGCGGATGAACAACCCCTCAGGATCGTGGTCCAGGCCCTGCTTAAGCGGGTTGTAAATGCGGATCGTGTTGATACCGGTGGTGCCCGATTGCATCTGGCACTGGCTCCAATGGATGCCGGGCTCGTAGTCGACGAATTGGCGAGCAAGATGCAGTCCGCTCTCGCGCCAGGGAAGCCACAGCTGATAGCTGGCAACCGACAGCAGCATCGCCCGCATGCGGAAATTCAGCCAGCCCGTTGCATTCAGCGCCCGCATGCAGGCATCCACAAAAGGCAATCCCGTGCGTCCTTCCGCCCAAGCCGCCAGGCGATCGCTGTCACTCTCCCGCAGGCCAGCAGTGAGGGGATGGAGCTCACTGAATTCCAAGCTCGGCTGGCTTTCCAGCTTCTGGATGAAATGGCAATGCCAGTGCAATCTCTCATCAAAGCGCTGCAGGGAGCGCCGCCAGGTAGCCGCCGCGAGGGCTTGGCGGCGTAAACGGTTTTGCTGCACCACCTCTCGCAGCGACAAGCTGCCCCAGCTGAGATGGGGCGAAAGGCGCGAGCAGCTGGCATAGGCCGTATTGGGGCTCGACAGCCCCACCTGGTAGGTGCGGCTGCGCTGATCCAAAAAGGAAGCAAGGGTTTCCAGCCCCTGGACTCGTCCCCCCTGTTGCCGCCCCGGGCAGGAATCGGGCTTCAGCCCCAGGTCCGCCGCCAAGGGGATGGGCCCGGGGTCGAGCCCTGCCAGCGGGGTCAGCTGTGCCGGCCCGGTAGTGAGTTCTTCAGCCATGCGCTCCTCCCAGCGCTTGGCCCAGCCCGTGCGCTGGGCAAGGCGCCGTGTCACACCAAAGTGTGGAAACTCCTGCCAATCGATGCCGTGCTGGCGAGCCCAGGCTGCGACGCGCCGGTCGCGGGCGTAGGTCCAGCCGTTGCCCGTTTCCTGGTGGCTCCACAACCCAGCAACACCAAACTGGCGGCGGGCCCGCTCCAGTACATGCTCCACCGAGCCGATGCGCACAACAAGCGGTTGACCGAGGCTGGCCAAAGCTTCGCGCAGCTCGACTAGGCATTCGCGGCAGAAGTCCCACTGCCGGCTGGAGCTATCTGGCTGCCGCCACAGATCGGGCTCCACCACATAGAGCGGCAACACTGGTCCCTGCAGCGACGCCTCCAGCAAGGGCCGGTGGTCGAAGCTGCGCAGATCGCGCTTAAACCAGACGATTTGCAAGGGCCCCATGCAGTTCGAGGCATTGACCGCGCAGGGAAGCTAATCAATCAGTCATCAGCCAGGTGGCCCAGCCTGGTTACGGTGGCTCGATGAACGCACCCGCAGCACTGGTAGAGCGCCTAGCCAGGCTGCCGGGCATGGCTTCAGGCCGGCGCCGGTTGGTGGTGCTGCTTCCCCAGCTTGGAGATTTCGACAGCCTCGAATACGCCCAGGCCCTGGTGCCTGCCCTGCCCCAGCTGGAGGCAGCAGGAATTGAGCTTTTGGCGATTGGTATCGGGGCCGATGCCGGAGCCGAGCGGTTCTGCGCTTTTACCGGCTTCCCCCGCCACCGCCTGCTGGTGGATGCCGAACCTGACCTCCATCGTGCCCTCGGGCTTTACCAGGGACTGCGCACCCCAGGAGGACCCTGGCCTGCTCTGCTGCTGATGTGTGCCGGTGTCGGCTCACCAGGAACCCTGGCGGAAGTATGGCGCGGCTACAGCGGCGACCGCTCCGCGCTCCTGATGCCCTTCGAGTTGGCCACAGTGCGACTGCGCAACATGGTGGAGGTGCTGGGTGCCTGGCGCACCTACGTTCCAAAAGACGACTTCATTACCCAGCGGGGCGGCACCTACCTACTGGATAGCGACGACCAGCTGCTCTACAGCTACCAAGACCGAGGAATCCTGGGATTTTCAGAAACGATGAGGCGGCCGCTGCAGTTTCTCGATTTCATCCTTTCGGCAAAATCCCAGCCCTGAGCTTGAAAAATCCCACTTCTGCAGCATCTTTAATCTCTCGCGCCTGCAACAAACCCCTTACGGCGCCGCAAATTTGAATTCAGCCGAGACTGCGACCCCAGCGCTGTTGTACCCCTGGTAGTAACGATTGCTGCACCTGCCAAAGAAAATCATTGAGGCGCTGCTTCCGGGCGGCAGACCGGGGCAAGTGATCCGAAAATGCTCCGGCGTGGCAGAGGTCAACCAGCAGCCCAACCTCCTCGGAGCTGAGGCATATCAGGTGCTGATCGCCATGACGTGAGACCTTCATCGCAAACCGACTCCGATTTTGTTCAACGGGGAGGCGCTCAGGGCTGCTTTTGGACTGGATTGGGAATTTCGGCGGCAGATTTCAAGCCGTCAAAAAGTTGACCCAATAGGGCAGCCATTTCAGGCGGCATGGCCGACTGGGGAGCTGCCTCTGAAGCGAGAACCAAAAGAGCACAGGCATCAACCAAACGGGAAGCTTCCGATGCCGTCAAGGCAATCAGGTGCTCACCTTGACATTGCGTTATTCGCATACAGATGCGCAACTATCAAATGGAATTTACTCCGTTGAGAGGGTGTTGGGTGGGTCACAGCTCAATTGGCCGAATCAAGGATTCAGCGACTCTTCGGACCAAGTGGTGGTCTCGAGCCAGCGCCGTCGTCGGTGGGGGTGTCCACCAAGCTCCAACAACTCGACCTGACTTACGCAAAAGCTCAGCAGGTTGAAATGGCTGGGCATGGGTGTGCTTTCGTCTAGCTCCCTAGGAAAGGGAGCCTCCGGCTCGAATGCCCTTCCTGGCTCCGGCCAGCCCCACAGGGCCCTGCCGGAGGAAGTGAGGTTGTGCCAGTGCTGCTGCCGCTGGCGCTGCAGCTCGGCAGCTGCATGGTCGGCGCGCTTTGCCCGCAACCGAAATTGGCTACGGGCCCGGGGTAACAGCCAGCAGATTTCCACGTCGGCTGAATTTTGCAACTCGCTGGCCTTGGCACTGCGGCCATCGGTGAGAAGATCCAAAACCGCCGGACCGGACCAACCCCGAAATACCAAGGTGCGCACCCTGGGGGTGCCATCGGTGGCAATCGTGGCTAGTTGCAGCCAGCGGCAGCTTGGTGATCGCCCCTCCCGCTGCTGGGCGGCGCGCAGCAAAGGGCGCCAAGGGGGAAGACTTTCCATCGATGCAGCGCAAGCTAATCAACTAGTTCAGCGACTCGAGTTGCTGGTTGGGATTGGCGCGTAGGCCGGGGTCAGGAGGGAGAGCTCGTCGTCAGTGGTAAGGGCCATTGATTTGGAACGGCTGGCGGGCTGAAAAAGCAAGCCAGGGAGCATACCTGCATCAAACGAAAACCGACCGGGCCCTACAAGCAAGAGGGCGAGACTGCCGCCGAGGTAGAGAACCACCAGCTCAAGCACATAAATGTTGAGCCCTGCGGTAAGGATGTGTTGGTAGGCAGCCACCGTCATGGTGCCGGTGAGGGCTAGAGCTCCTAAGGGCGTTAGGAAGCCAAAAATCAACAGCCAACTGCCGATAAGCTCGGAAAAACCGGCTGCATAAGCAAAAAACAACGGGAATGGCAGATGCAGGGATGCCACGTAGGTGTTGGCAAACTGCTGGGGATCGGCGAGCTTTTCGTGGCCGTGGTGAATCATCATCACGCCAATGGCCAAACGAAGTATCAGCAGTCCAAGCGAAGCAACCACGCCCGGACGCAACACATAGGCCTCTAGCCCTGAACGAACCCGCTGGGCGAAGGCAGCGGAGAAGAAGCCAGAGTCAGAAGGCCGATCCGCGGCAGCCGGTTGGTAGGCAGGGCGGCTGAGGGCTACAAACCAAAGGGCCATGCAGGCTGCCAAAAACCCTCCGAAGAGCTCTAACAGCAGGGGGGTGGACATGATGGATTGATTTGGGTTAACCAATCCTGGCAAGCTTGATGAAGAAACGTGAAGCGGCCATCTGGATCCACGGGCGTCGCTAGGCCGTGAAATCGACTGGCTTAGGGCATCAGCCCAGGGCAATGACGATCATGCGGGCACTACACCTATAAAGGAGCGTCTCAACGCCTACTGCCAGAGGTGCTTCGGGGTGGCCGGGTCCGGCACCGTGATGATCTGCAAGGTTTTGCAGGCCACTCTCCAGGTGCCAACGAAGGTGCTTAACCCGCGGATCAACCAAATCAATCGCCACCGGCCGCTGAACCCAACGCTCAGCCAGCTCTAGAGGCACACAGTGGCGACTGACCTCACTGATAGTTAAAGCCAGCCGCTGAGGGTTGAGGTTGAAAAGCAGACCATTGAAATGGCCTGTCTCCACCGAAAGGGATTGACCTGGCAAATAGATCGCCTGCTGGCCAGCGCGATCAAACCAGTCCTTACCCTCGATTCGAAAACGAGTGCTACCGAAGTAGGGAATTTCCAGAGTGCTTTCGCTGTATTCCGTGGTGCTGGCAACCAAGGGCACATAAGTTGCTGCACTTACTGCCATATCACCCGCCAGAAGGTAGGAGGCAAGGTGGGCAAAGGGCTGATTTTTTTGGCGAGGCTCAAAACAGGTGAGATTCACCGTTAGTCCAATCTCGTCAGCCAAGGCATCGCTGTTAAAGCGAAGTTCAGCATGCTCACAACCAAAAGCCAATCTCTGCGTGCCCAGCCACTCCAATTGCTCTTGGAGGTGTGCATCGGGGGCAGGAGCAGCGGCTGCCACAGAAATACCCATCAAGGGGGATTGAACTCGCGAATATTTTAAGTCTGTTTTGAGTGAAAACAACTAATCCCGCATTTACTACCAATTACCCATCTTCACCTGTTACCCAACTTGCCCCCCCCTCTGCCAATAAAAAAGCCCCCTCTTTAGGGGGGGCTTTAGGGATTCCGTTAGTTCCCAGCCTTAGCTGGGTTGTTTGCTATCAACCGATTGCTGGTGCGGTCAGTGCCACGGGGGTGGCAGTGGCTGCAGCCAGGTCAAGCGGGAAGTTGTG
>Ga0105105_10000563_pt1 | contig 16847 bp, 17 predicted proteins | sample PPLLaktember2015_4_FD_79108 | JGI IMG/M metagenome (GOLD analysis project Ga0105105, IMG submission 79108) | Freshwater sediment microbial communities from Prairie Pothole Lake near Jamestown, North Dakota, USA - PPLs Lake P8 Core (1) Depth... | ecosystem: Environmental > Aquatic > Freshwater >... | reverse complement strand
TGAAGAAAAAGAAAGGAGCTCAGAAACAACTGACGAAGGTGTTGCTGATGGTGACAATTGTTCCATCTTTACACTTGTAGGTCGTTTGTTCATGTAGCCCATAAGCTTTTCTATAACACCATCCTTGAAATCTTGTACATATTCATACAATTTTCCAAGAGCTTTATGTTGAGCATAACTAGTTGTCTGCCAATGTAATAGATGTAATTGCTCATGGAAATATGTAAGCTTGCTTGCAATTCCTTCCAATGACATGTCTGAAGACTTTATCATTTCCTCAGGAAAAAGAGACTTTGCCATAAATTATATTTGTTGGTTATTAAGGAGCTACAGTGGTAGTAGTGGTGGTGGTATATCCACAACACTCATAAGCTTGTACTTCAATCCATTTTCCAACTTTAGGCATTTTCTTTCTAAGGACCAGGCTGCCAGGAACTACACGTCCGCTGCCATCAAAGCGTACATACGCTTTCAAATCTTTACGATTACTTCCCATTTTGTTTTAATTTAATAGTTTAGATTATATTTCTGTTTAACGTCAAACATTCTAGTTAGGTAGTAGTGATTGCAAAGTTTTTTACTTTCTTCGCTGTTCAAAACTGTTTGTAAGTGAGGATCGTCAAATGGATTCTTTCCATTATGATAGAGTCCTTTATAAAAGGTAGGAGCAGTTCCTTGACTGTTTCCCACTATTCCAGCATTATGAAGGATTCCTATATTGTCCAATTTTTCTATTGGATCAGAACTCCAAGCAAAATCTAATTCAGGAATCACCTTCACTTCTTTTTCTCTCAACCAAAGGTTCCATAAGACAGCCCACATATCAGCACACCAACTTTGGAATCCTTTATTTTCATTTTCAAAGAACTGCCTATTGACATTCATCAAATAAGATCTTATCACTAGGCAATCTGTTATAACCTTATCCCAAAAACTTCCTCCTACATTCTTTAGGAGATATTGGGCTCCTCCAGAGTGGTTATTATTTTTCTCACATATCTCCCTTGTTATTCCAACAAGGCTTGTCACTTCAGATAATATGTCTGCTTTCTTATATTTCTCCAGCATATCAGGCTTCACATCATTCACCTTACTGTCAAAATAAGAAGCATTTATGTAGCTATTTGTGTCTGAAACATAACAAACGTCGTCATCAATATAATCATCTATGTTAAATTTGTCTGTAAATACAATGTCACAGTCACAATAGAAGATTGCATGATTTACCATTTCTGGATGTTCATTGAAATATTTCATCAATGTGTATGGACGCAATACAGGAATATAGATGCCAAATGTCTTGCTTATATTGTCCTCATCCTTATAATATGCAAATTCAGCTTCAGGATATACAGCCTCAAGCTCTTTCCATTTCATGTTTTGTTCTCTAAAGTTAGGAGTGAAGATGAGAACAATTGCCTTATCACTCTTACCAATCAGTCTTAAACTTTCCAACCAGACATTAACTTGCCAAAAATAGTAGTCGTCATCAGGCTGAACAGAAATAATCTTAAGGGATTTGCCCATATGTAGGTTTTAAAAATGTCTATTATTAAGGAGCCGCTGTAGTGGTTGTACTTGTTGTAGTTTGTGAACTACCAGCAACACGTATAAGATTCTCCAGCTTCTTAGAGATTTCCCACAAAAGGTTTGACTCCTGGCTCCATCCTATTTGTTTCGATGTCATGATTTAAAATTTATTTGTGGGGAATAAAGGGGAAGGGCTTATTTAGCCCCACCCTTTTTAACTTCTTCCTCTTTCAAAAGAGCTTCACTTAACGTGTTAAAAGCTGCAATTGCTGCCATAGAATCATTAAGTGTCTTAAAAAGTCCCTTTTCACTTGCAAGGTCAAGAATAACTTTAACAACCTCAAGTGCTTGCTTTTCTGTCATTTGTTGGTTCATATTATTAATTTTTACAAAATTAAGGAATAATAACGACATTCAGTTTACCTGCTGCCCAAGCATAAGCTCCATCATTAGAATCATCCCATGCTTGATATTCTTCAGCAGTCATTGAAAGATTTCCACTAGCAACAACGCTTCCGCTTATTACAACATCACCCTCTTGAATAGAATCTTCCTCTCTAAGCTCATAATAAAAATTAGCTGAAGTGGAAAGGTTGTCATAAGCTGTGAGGTTAAGAACCTTTGCAGTTTTAATTTGTCCTGATAACCATACAGAGACATCTTGAATCTTTACCATTTTATTTGTTTTTTATTTGTTAGTTAACTATTTCTGCGTCTTCTATCAATGGAGCAGGGGCTGGAGGAAACCAACCATTGTCATCCATGTATTGCTGATCTTGGAGAGATGCTATTTCTCCTTCTGTAAGAACACTGGTTTGGTCTTCAGGAACTTGTAAGGCAGATTCGCCATTAGTAGGATGATTAATCCAGCTGAACCAATACAAGGTTACATCACCTGTACATCCCTGTTCTACAGCTATCTGACTGCTTGCATCAATGGCATCCTGCTCACTGGCAAAGATTAAATAAAGCATATTAGTATATTTTATAATAGTTGTTTATACTGTTGTTGATTGCAGATATGTTAGCAGAGTTATCAAAGGCGTATAATATCATTTCTGGAACAGAACACTTAGAGTATTGATTAAGTCCAGTTCTAGCATTTATCCTATTAAATACGTTTGAAAACGCTGTTTCAGCATGCGGAACCATTACTAGATTATTGCCATTTACCTGTATGAATCCTTGGTTAGTGGCATTTATATATCCACTCATTAATATGTAGTTGTTATTCTGATAAGGGTTTGATATAAATGAGCTTGACCCATTACCTATATAAATACCTCCAGTGCCAAATAATATAGGACTGTAAGGACTTCCGCCTAAAGCGTTGCTTGTAGTAAACCAAGCAGATCTGTCATTATCAGCATCCTTCTTCTGTGGGTAGAATGATGTAAACTGTGGAGCTGTCAAGTCTGCAAAAGACATGAAGTCATTAGTTCCATCAAATATCAAAGAAGGCTTTCCGCCAAGCGTATCCACAGCCCCAGCATTAACAATTCGTGGTTGTGAAGCAGCTGTTGCCTGTACAGCATTTCTCACAGGAGCAATGGCAGTTGTTGTAGGCTGATAACGAAGCAGTTGAGAACCACGAGATAATTGAGCTCCCCAAATGTATAAACCATCAGTACCATTAGCAGTGACATTTGGGTTTCCATTTGCATCTACAGTAGCTATTTGAAAATAACTAACACTAACAGTCGATGTTATCGAACACCTATACCATCCATCTCCAACAGATTGAATATTAGCAGTATATCCAGCTAAAACATTTCCAATTGTTCCAGTCTGTATATTAAAATATGCAGCAGCATTTGTTCCACTAAAATCAACAAAAACTAAGAATGCCTTCCCAGCAAATTTTGCGTATATAGATTGAGTGTATGTATTAGAAGTAAATGACAAAGATTGATAAATGCCACGGTAAGTTCCATTCGATGTTGGATACATTAAGTCAGCAGTGATAGTTCCATCTGGAGCTGTTATAGTGTTGGCAGATACCGTAGAGGCACTTTTAATCCAACTAGCATTTTCAAATGTCTGGCTTTGTAATATCAAATTATCACCAATACCACTCTGATCGTACCATGTGGTGACAAATCCACTGTTTGCTCCTACAAATGATGTCAAAGCAGCAAGATCAAGATCACCTCTGAAGGTACCATAGATGTCTCTTTCTACGTTATCATTACTACGCCTCACCCTAATTAATGGTCCTGTATAAGCAGAACTCAAGTTACGCAAAGAATAAGCTGCTGATGCTCCAGAATAGGAATCAAGCAATGCTGTTCCATTTCCTTGCCAGTAGATTTGGTAGTAGGTGTTGAGATTAGACCTTGCCGATGGAAGACTAGCACCTAATGGACTGGCATAAATAACAAATTCAGACATATCCATGTTAGAAAACAACGATGAGCCAGCTCTACTTCCTATATTAAACTCTGTTGTCACGACAGTGTTCGGAAGGGTAGATCCTGTTATTGTTCCGTTTGACGCTAGGATACCATTAGTGTTTACAGAACCTACAGTATCGTAGGATAGATCATATATAGAATAATCAAGACCAGACCATGCTGTAATTCCTTGAGCACGATGCTCAACTGTTCTTCTAAAGTTCCACATAGAACCAGCTGCGCCATAAAAGAAGAAACCATCATTAACACTTGCACTAGCTGAATGCTCAACAATGAATGGGTTTACCGCACTCATATTCTTTATAGCTGTAATAAGCGTTATGTTTGTTTGTAGCGGGATGCTAGTAATTCTCAATGAATTGCTTGTTCCGTTATAAAACACAGAAGGCTTACCATTCTCACTTTCAACACTTCCAGCATTCACTATCCTTGGTTGACTGGCAGCTGTTGTTTGTATAGCATCCCTTTTAGGGGCAATAGCTGTTGTGGTGGGTTGATAGCGTAGGAGTTCTAATCCATCTGATACTTGAGCTCCCCACATATAGACACCCCAACCAGTAGTGCCAACATATGAATTTATTGGAGAGTCGAGTGTTCCTGTTCTGATAATAATATCAACTCCACCTGCAGCTGGTGCAACAGTATCTCCAGAAGCCCACACCCTATACCAACCATCGCCAACATTTTGAGCGCCAAAAGACGTAGTAACACCACCTCCAGAATCAATCTTTCTAGTCAAACCGCTTGACAAATCAACTATAACAGTAAACTGTGGAAATGGAGATGTAGAATTATATAGATTAAGTTGTACTAGATTCCTTTCGCCAGCTTTTAAATATACTGAAAATGTGTTCAATCTAGTAGGAACTGTAACTGTTTGATATATATAGTGTTGATTATTTGCAGTATTCTCATTAAGCTTATCTGCAGTTAATGTTCCATCTGGAGCAACAATTGCATTAGAGACAACTGTTGATTGAAAAGTTAACCACGGTGTAACTTCAAATGTTTGACTTTGAAGGAGCCTATTATCCCCTATTCCACTCTGGTCATACCATTTAGTTACAAATGCGTTAGCTCCATTAATAGCTGCTGTAGTTGTTGGGATGTATGGTTGAAGGATGCCTGTTGTTAGTTGAGCTCCCCAGACATATACCCCCGAGCCTGCTACTCCGAGATAGGTTGATACAGGACTAGCAAGAGTACCAGTACTTGTTGAAATTTGAACAACATGTGAACCAGTTCTAGTTGTATTTCCAGATATAGATACTCTCCACCAGCCGTTACCTACATTAATAACTGACTGAGTATAAATTACAGAATTACCAGTACTTCCAGTAAAATAGTTTCCATTTGAAAGGTCTACGGTAATGCCAATACTATCAAATGCCCCACTACTCAGATAGAATCCAATACCTACAATACTTCTCTCTGCTGCTTTTATATAAAAAGATATCGTATGAGGACCAGCTGTAGAGATTGTATAAATTTGACCAAACGCATGCTGAGATGTAACTGCAGTTTCTGCAAGCTTGTCGGCAGTCAGGGCGCCATCAGGAGCTATTGTTGCATTTGCAGTGGCGGTAGTTCCAGTCTTTGCCCAGTTAGCCTGAGTAAAATCCTCAGAGTTGGTGACCAAATTCTGCCCACCTGTAAATGCCAACAATGAATTAACATCAAGGTCTCCACCGAATGTTCCACCTATATCTGTCTCTGCGTTGTCAGAACTTCTTCTCACTCTTACTAATGGTCCTCTATATGAGGATGATAGGTTTCTTAATGAGAATGCTGCTGCACTTCCCCCGAACTGGTCCAATAAGGCTTGTTGGGTTCCTATCCATTGTGTTTGGTAGTATGAACCAACGTTTGACTCAATAGCTAGTCTAGACGGTAAAAGGTTTGTTGGATATAGTATAAGGTCAGGTATTGACACATTTCCAAACTGATTTATGCCAGAATCGTACCTAGCTCCGATTATAATACCAGTTGGAGCTGTTGGTGTTCCATTGTAGGTGTCAGTCAATAGAACTGAGCCATTATTGTAAACACTAGCCAAGCCACCAGTCTCAAATACACTTGTACTGATAAGAGATCCAAGAGCAATATTAGACTTGATATCTATAGGGTCAGAAAAACCGTCAGATCCAGAAAATATATAATGAGCTATAAAAGTATAACCATTTGGAATTATTCCTGCGCTAAACGCACGACCATTTGAAGACGCCCAATCTTTGTCGTTTGGAGACACCAAAGATGGTCTAAGACTAAAGATACCAGCATTATTGACGTGAGATATCTTTCTAAACGTCGCAAATACTGACAACGATGTGGTCGTTGGTATTGTATTTGTATTTAATAGATTATCATCCACCCCATCAAACCTTATCGCTGGTTTCCCATTCTCCCTCTCTATCACACCTGCATTTACAATCCTAGGCTGTGAAGCAGCAGTGGCTTGTGATGCATCTCTTCTTGATACGGCTGTGGTTGTTGTTGCTTGATAGCCTTGAAGCCAAGAGCTAGCTGAAACTTGAGCTCCCCAGATATATACCCCCGAGCCTGCGACACCAACATATGAATTTATCGGAGTATCTATTGTCCCAGTTCTTGTAAATATTTCAACTACATGCTGTCCTGAATTAATCAAATCTCCAGAACACCAAACTCTCCACCATCCATTGCCAGCATTTAGTGCCCCATACGATGTAGTAATACCTCCAGAATAGTCAAATTTTCTAGTGGCCCCAGTACTAAGATCTACAAGAACTGAAAAGGCCTCAAAAGGAGAACCGTTTCTATATATAGTCAACTGTGCCAGACTTCTTTCAGCCGCCTTTAGATATACTGAGTATGTACAATATCTAGATGTGCCAGTAAACGCTTGGTTTACATAGTGCATACTATTAGCCGTCGTCTCATTTAATTTTTCAGCTGTCAAAGAACCATCTGGAGCAGCTATAGCGTTAGCGGAAACTGTTGATCCAGAAGGTGCCCACGGACTAGTTTCAAACGTCTGACTCTGTAACAACAAATTCTCCCCATTACCATCCTGTGTATACCACCTAGTTACAAATCCATTTGCTGTGTTTGCTGTGGCTACGGTTTGTTGGTAGGTTTGGGCTGTGACGCCTTGGTTGATTTGTGCGCCAAAGATGAGGAGATCTATAGAGGTAAGCGTTGTTGGAGCCGTTAAACCATGACCAAGTGAAGCGGTTGCTACAAATGTAAAGGTGAACCTCTGCCAAGAGTTAGTTGCAGTAAGATTTTGACTAACTATAGAACCACCTCCGCTTCCAAAGAATCTAAACAACTGGTCTGATCCCGTGTTTGATTTGACGTATAGAGATATAGTGTAAGATTGTCCAGTTATTTGAGTTGAAGAGTTTTGCGATATGTAATAACTAGTTGAACCAACATTACTTAACCACCTATCAGCATTGTTACCACCAAAAGGGTCAGTTCCAGCATTTGTTGTAATAGTTGATTGATTTTTTGTCCAAACAGCATTCTCAAACTGCTCAGAATATGTGAACAAATTCTCATATCCAACAAATGCTTGTAGAGCTGCTTGGTCTAATTGTCCTCCTGCAAATCCAATATCTTGTTCTGTATTGTCTAGGCTTCTTCTCACCCTTACAGCTGCTCCTCCATATGTAGAACTTAGTTTTCTTAACGAAAACGCTGCAGCAGCTCCTCCATAGGAATCCAATAGAGCCCCTCCTGAACCTTGTGATGCTAATATGCCTATATATAAACTCATGCTTAAACTGTTATGTCACCAAACAAATACCATTCGTCTGTTCCTATTTTTACTATTGTCGCACCGCTATATTGAGCTGAAAGTTTCAATGCTCCTCCTGCACTTCTCACTGTTACACCTATTCCTGGAACAATTGTTGTTTGACCTGCGCCATATTGGGCAATATCAATTTTAGTTCCAATAGGGAATGTTATGGAAGAATTTGGAGGAACAGTGATGGTGTTTGCTGCTCCAACGTTTGTTTCTACAAGCTTTCCATTGTCTGCAAGAACAAGTGAATAGTTTACAGTTTGTCTGTTTGTTACAACAGTAAGAGCAAGTTTTCCTGTAATCTTTACATCACCCGTCACTTGTAAACGTTCGGTTGTGTCCGTAATACTGCCGAGGAGGAGATTTCCAGCTATAATTGTTTTTGTTATTGATGTATTTCCAAGTGTAACACTATTTGAACCTGCTCCGATTGCTTGATGACCTATAACAATTTGATTTGTTTCATTGTCAGCATTAGCTTTTGTTTCTGCACCTATAAAAATAGAACTATTTGAAATTGTATTAACTGTTGCACCACCAGTCAAGTATCTTCCTGCCCTATATCCAAAAGCAACATTTGAAGCACCAGTTGTATTATTATATAATGCTTCAGAACCAATAACACTATTAAATGATGCAGATGTATTACTAAACGCAGCATTGTTGCCTAAAGCAGTATTTTCGTTACCACTTTGATTATCTTGTAATGCACTCCTACCTATAGCAGTGTTACTTCCACCACCTTGATTTTGTCTTGCAGCATAATATCCAAGTGATGTATTACTACCACCAGTTGTAGTAAACCTTTGTGAATCAAAACCTATGGCAGTATTAAAGCCACCTGTTGTAATTGCGTTTAAAGTTGTAACACCTACTCTTGTATTAGTTGATATTGAACTATTACCTAAACCAATACTTATTGAATTAATTGTTGAATCCTGCGTGGCCTTTATTGAACCACCAACTTGTAATCTATTTGTAAGGTCATCAGTGAATGTACCTCCGTTTTGGAGAACAAGGTTGCCTGTGTTGTAAAGTTGCATTTTTTGTACCCCACCAGTAAACCATCTTTGAAAAGAATTTGTGGTAGAACTCGTAACTACTCCCCAAACATCTCCAACATATGCACCAGTTGAACTACGATTTACTATTGCAAAATTATTTGCAATAGTTGCAATAGCGTACATACTAAATGCTGAATTGGCATCATTATCATTTAATCTTATTTGCCCACCAGCATTGCTTGATAAATCTAATATACTACTTGCGTTATTCCAGAACAAATTGTTAGACCCTGTAATACTTGTAGCACCATTCCAGAATGTCACTTGACCAGAAGCACCTCCACCTGTGATTGTACCACCACCTCCACCACCTCCTCCAGAAGTGGCTATTATACCTGCAAGTCTTGATATTTGACTTGATATTGTATATAAAAGATTAGATTCGTTGCTCCATCCTATTTGCTTTGGCATGGTTAATAAGTTTTATTTAGTACAAAAATATCACTGTATATACTGTTTCCTGCATTATTACTACCCCACTGAACAGTGATGTCTAACGTATTGCTAATTGTAGTGTTAAATGTTGTATTGTTTACGACGTTGAATGAGAATCCTTGAATGGATGCATTACTTGTTTTTGTGTAATGGAACGTTCCTAAGGAAACAATAGATGCTACACCAGCTGTTCCCACTTGTCTGATTGTGAAATCTACATTCAAAGAGAACACATCATTTGTAATGTTTGTAATTGGTTGTGGTCCACTATCAAGCAATATGACAGAGCCTGCTTTCACCTTAATTCTTATTGTTTGGTTATTTGCAGCATTAAGAATGCCTGCCATAACTGCTCTATAACTTGCTCCTACAGCAAATGCGTTAGCTGGAACAATTAATGTTCCTACACCACCGTTAATTAATGTTGTTTCTGTAGTTGTTCCTGTAACAATTGTGCTGTTTGCTGTCTGTGCAAATAGTCCAGCACCTATAGGACCAGGAGGTCCTTGTGGTCCTTGAGGACCAGGTACAGCCCTTTCATTTACAAACTGATCAAGGTTCAGCCACTCTTTGTAACCATCACATGGTTTACAAAGTTCTTTCCAAAAGCCAGCTTTTATAAATGTAGGCATATTAAAATGTTATAAAGGTATGGCATTTGACATTATATACAATGTCATTTGCAAAATTTACATTAACCAAATTAATTATTTTCCCTGACCCCTATATGGGCTAGTGTTTTTATCTTTAGGACCTTTGCTCTTTTGAGCCTTTCCTTTCTTTCTCTTCCCGAAGGTGGTTTTGATTTTCTCTGATGAACCTTTTGCCATTGTCTTCTATTTTTTAATGGTGTCTTTATGCCTATGCATATACTCCAGTCTATAAATTCTTTGATCTTGTTTATTCAAGTTATTGAAAATTACACTGTCGTTATGTAAAAACTTCTCCTGCTTAAGCATAATAAGGGAGTCGTTTACTAAATCTTCTCTAAGAAGCTTATTTTTTTCTGACTTACGGTGATCTGTGAACATGAACGCAGCGAACAGTAGTATTGCTACTACTGCCACTGTGATCAATATAATGTCTTTAGTTTTCATTATTCTCAGAATTAACTTTAAGTTTTTCTTCAAGATCTTGGTTCTTCTTTTCCAAGTCACGAATCAGTGCTGCACTGTCATCATCTCCTGTAATCTTCTTGATAGAAGTCGCCATAGCTCCGAACATGGCAGATACAAAAGCTATCAAGAGTTCACGGTTAGAAGGAGGCATTTCCTGACGCATAAGCATAAAGAAAATAGAGAGGGCTATTGCCATAACCAGCAATGAACCTACAAAACTTAACACTTTATCAGATTTCATAGGATGTGTTATTTGTAAGGTTGATAAACTGTTTTTCCTCCAGACTTTACAGCTTTAAGTATCTGCTTTCGTTGCTTGCCTGAAGTCTCGTACGATACATGTACCCAGTCAGGGTTCTTGTCTGTACCAAATTCCCAGATTAACTGATCAAATTCCAGGTTGTCTTTGATATACTTAAACACATCTGCGTTAGATACACCAGAAGCAGATCCATCCATGTCCACATCAATCGCTTCGCCCGTACAATGTTGTGACGTCAAACTTCCCCCTATGGCCTGGTTGAGTTCTTTTGATCTGTAACCAGATGAAATGTGGATGGGCACTTTGAAATGTTCCCTAATTGGTTCAAAGATCTTTTCTGCTAGTTTCTTGAAGTTTTCAAGGTGTTCAGGAGTTGGCTGATTGCTAATTCCTTTTCTTTTTGCTGAATCACTTCTTGTAACTTCAGCCAAACTAAGATGTTTACTTAATTGCATAATTAATTATTTTAATGGTTGTACAGGAGCTGCTTCTTTTTTAACAGCTTTTTTCTTTACAGGTTTTTCTTCTGCAGGTTTTTCTTCTACAACTTGTACCTTCAGTTCTTCTACAGCTTGTTCAGCTTTAGCAATATCTTCTTTGTGAGCAACTAAGAACTTAAGCACTTTTGAAACAAATCCAAGAATTCTCTTCATGACTATGGTTTAATTTATAAATGAAACTGTTTTATGTTTTATAGGATTAGTTTTTACCTAGCTTTACATAATATTGTACACCGTATGTAATCTTAGTGTTAGGTGCTCCACCTATAAAGGCCCCTATAAGTTTGTCATTTTTGGTTTTAAGCATTGCTCCTATTTGAACAGAGTTGTTTGTTGCTAATCCTCCACCAATATAAAATTCATTTTCCTTTGGAGAAGATTGAGTTATGGTTTTGGTTATTATTGGGATTTTATAATCTGAAATATAACTCCTACCACTAAATTCATTAAATTGTATAGTGTCTTTTACAATAATAGAACCATAGGTTCCTATTGGAAGACTATCTATGTAGATGTTTTTTGTAAAATGCTTTGTAAGAAGAGCCTCATATTGCAATTTTAACTTTGGATAGGATGTGTCAGCAATATAAATAACACTGTCCTTCCATAATGTATCTATTTCTCCAGGAAGTTTTGTTATGCTGCGTTTTAATATTGTATCACGAACGTGAACATATTCAATAACTGTATCCACTTTTGAAATGGGAACAGGTGTGGTGTTTCTACATTTTAAGAAGTAGAAAGTTATTCCTACAGAAAGAACTAATAATGCGAGGGTTTGTTTCATATTGGTTTATTTAATATCAGAATACACTTTTACAATGTATTGTATAACCATTGCTGCTGCGACAATTATACCAATTGTCCATACAATACGCTTTTTAAAGTCGTCCATCTTATCTTGTTTCCTCTCTAGGAGATAGATTTTTTCTTTTATCTTTTCCATCTCCTGCATGAAGCCTCCTGACTTTGTTAAAGAGTTTCCAAGTATAGCGTCTACAACTTGGTTCAACTTTTTATCAATGTTGTCAATCTTCTCCTCCATTTCGGTTAGTCTCTGTTCCATTTGAGCAAGTTCAGATTTTACAAGTTCATTATATTCCATTGGTTAATAAGATTACATATTAATAAAAAGCCGTCCATGCAGTTCCGTTATATCCGTAGTGTTTATTATCTGTTGTGTTGAAAATAATCAATCCTGCTGCAGGAGTTCCAATTGCATTCATTTGAGCTGTTGTCATTCTAGGAGGTAAGAATCCTTGTGTAGTTGAATCCACTTGAAGCTTAGCTGAAGCAACTGGTGAATCAACACCTATTCCAACACTTGCTGCAAAATAGTTCTTATCATTAACACCTCTTTGATATATTCCCCATCTATTTGTAAAATTAAATGTATGACCAAATTCACCAGTATCATTAATCAATAACTGATAGGCATTTGTGATTGTTGGTGTTATTGATCCAGTAGCATTGTTGTAATACCCATTTATTTGTATACCTGAAACATGAGACATAGTTCCATTGAAACTACCTCCAAAAATATTTTGTGTTGTTAATTGTGATATTGTTCTTACCCCTCCTGTTGATTGACCAGCCGATAATGTTACACCAGCAGCATCAAATCTATATTCATTATAATTAAATATGTTTGCATATGTTGTTGTTTCAGGAATTGTTTGTGTTGAAGAAAAGATATTTAATCCTGTATTTACCTGATTATTTATACCATTACCACCAGTGATTGTTTGATTTATTGTAACATTCTTAACCGTTGCAAGTGTTTGAACACCAGTGCCATTATACGTTACATTGTGTAATGTGTATTGCCTACCAGTTACTTGTAAATTAATATTGTTAGAAATAGCAGTTGCAGATCCAATTTGTACATTCCCTGCAAAGTAACTAGGTGCTGTACCAACTCCATAAATACCCCATCCACTATTATTACTCCACTCTATAGAGCGCCAGTTATTTCCACTGAGAGCGTTGCTTAAGAGAGGGTCTATATATAGACCTCTGGTTATAGCATTTGCTGTTCCTGTCTGAGTAATGGTTGGTCTAAACTCTAAAGTGTTGTATGTTATTGAGCCAGATATTGGCGCATAGGTTGCTCCTATTTGAATGGTCTTAGGTTTAGTAGCATGTGTTGCACCGTACATGTTAAATGTAGTGCCAAGAGATGAACATGATGATATGCTAAATATTCCATCTGTTGCGTCAGTCTTGTATATATATCTTTTAGAAGCGCCTTGCACCCTGAACCAAGCTCCATCTCCTGCGTATACATCTCCAGAGTCTAATACTCTAAGCCCTACAGATGCAGAAGAGTTTTCTACTGTAAGTGAGCTTGTTGTACCATTGCTTCCTGAACCAGAAACATGAAGTCTACTAGTTGGGGCTATACCAACACCAAGACTGCTTGTTGAGCTTGCCCATATAAGGTCTGCGCTATTTGTCAGTGAAGATGCTCCGTCCCAAAAAGCAACCCTATCTGCCACTCCGCTACCTGTTATGCTTCCAGCTGGTATAGCTTGTGTAGAAAGAACACCAGTGGAATCAGCAACAACCATTCTTGTACCTGTTCCAGCTAACACTGGAGCTTCAATATTACCACCAGCCTTAAACTTCAATCTAGGAGCTATACCACTTTCATTTATAACTAAGTCAGCTCCAAAAGGACTAATATCCCAAGTTTTATTACTTGATGCTGAGTTTACTATTCCTATAGCTGATGAATCATCGTCCGTTGAAACAATCATTCCACCAGCAGCGTTAGCAAGTATTTGGAACGCATGGCTATATGTTCCTCCTCCAGGCACTGGTATTGCTGTGTTAGTATTTACAAGAACACTTGTGCCGTTGTCATACACCAAGCTGTTAGCTATTGCACTTACTCCTGTAGCTTTTGGAATATATCCTGATGTTAAATCACCTGTAATAAAATTTGTAGTGGAGCCTAATATTCTAAACTTAACACTTGTACCATCAAACCATCCGTCACCATTAACTGGTGATAAAGGAGTGAAGCTAGATGTAGCTAAATTAAATTGAGAACCGCTTGTGGCGTTGATTCCAATATTTATATACCCAGTAGTACCTGGTGTTGAACCTAACCTAAGCTTTCCAGATGTTGAAATTATATTTCCTGTACCGAAATTAATCGTACCATTACTTGCAGTATTAAGGTTTAACGTTGACCCATTAATATTCAGAGTATTATACGCAGCAGCACCGCCCCTACTAGCACTGGTTATAAACCCAATTGATGAAGTAGTTACATACCCAATCTCTACGCCAGCTCCTGTTGTGGGTACCCCTGTGTTTGTTGCTCTTATTACGCCAGCAAAATCTGATGGTCCACTTCCTGCAGATATTGCTCCTGTTACACTTAATGCGCCACCTACACTTGTTGCTCCAGTTATCTTTGCTGTTCCTGTTACTTGTAGACGTTCTGTTGTATCATTATATACTCCACCATTTTGAAGAATTAGATTGCCATTTCTGCTTACCTTTAAGTATCTAGTGTAAAGAGTTCCACTATACCCAAACACATTAAATCCACACTCTCCGCTGTTTTCAGTGCTGTATACAGCCTCTATTCCCCCTCTCTGAGTTAAATCAGAAATATTATTACCAAAAGCAAGTATCTGTCCACCTATAGGTGTACCTCCAGTAGTATAAGTACCTAAGTATACGTTTGATTCGTTATTTGTTTGTATAACACCTCCACCACTACGAAGCTCAACAGAACCGTTAACTGTTAGTTTTGATGTTGGGGAAACACCTACACCTACATTTGTTCCATCATCTATAATTTGACTATTACCAAGACCTGTTGCAGATGTCCACTTGCTAACATTGTTAACTGTACCACTGCCAGTTGGAAAACTATGAGTGAAGAATTCATAAGCAGTGTTACCAGCATTCCTTCTTAATAGCTGATTTGCTGTACCAGTGACACCTGTGAATGCTGATGTTGCGTTACCAACAAGTATTCCAGTTAATGTTGATGCACCACTTCCACCTCTACCTACAGCTAATTGTCCAGTCCATCCTAATGTGAGAGATGTTGCTCTTAATAATGATGTAGCTGGTGTACCACCTAATGTGATTGTTACGTTTGTGTCATCAGTTTTTGTTAATGCTGCGCCAAGTGTTAAATTGTATGCAGTGTCCCAATTAGCTTGTAATGCGTTTGTTGGAAGAGAATAACCTGGTGTAAATGTTATTGCTATGTTTCCAGAAGATGTTACAGCTGAACCTACAGCAAATCCTGTTGGTACAGTTGCATTTACGCTTGTAACAGTTCCTACAGACCAACTTCTGTTAGCACTCAAGTCGAATGATGTACCATTTATACTCACTGTAGTGGTTGTAGGTACACCTCCAAGTCCAGATAGTGTATATGCAGGAACATTTAAAACCCCTGAAACATAAGTGGAAGCTCCACTTGACCCAGTTGTTGTAAGACTAATAGCAGATCTAGCTCTGGTGTCTGTATAATACAGATTAGTTCCTTCTGTTATATTTGTTGTAGTGAGGTTAACTGCACCTGTAAAACCATTAACAGATGTTACGGAGTCAGTGTTGTCCACCTTCTGCCAAATAATGCCATCAAATATAATCCAGTCACCTACGTCCCATGAAGCTGTACCATTAATATTAGTAGTACCAGCTGTGCTCACTATGTAATAATCACCACCAGTACCAACACTACTTACAATAGTGGGAGTGTTAGTAGCAGCGTTCCATGTTCCTTTATAAGTCGATCCTCCAGCTAGACCATTTATCTGCCCTTGTATCTTACCCATTGCTGTGAGTATAGAATCAGCAGATGTAATAGCTCCAGAAGTTACAGAAAGTCCTGAAAGCGTTTTACTTATTACGGCTAAGTTTGACAAAGTTACAGTCAGTAATCCACTACCAGTTGTGGTAACTTCTCCTGTTAGCCCAGTTACAGTTCCTGTGGTAGGAGTTGTCCATGCAAGAGTTGTTCCATTTGAGCTTAACACTTGACCAGCTGTTGCTGCCACTGGAACACTTGCTGTTATTACATTACCATCTACTAATCCTATGCTGTTTGCCATGTTTTATATTATTGTTATTGCTCTCCAGGAAGCACCATCATATAAATATAATCCTTTTGTCCCATCTGTTTGATATACAACAAGACCTTCAGCTGGTGTTGCTATTAAGTTCTTTTGAGCAAGAGTCATTCTTGGAGGAAGGAAACCCTGTGTTGTAGAATCTATTTGCACCTTTGCTGATGCATTTGGTGTAGATGTTCCTATTGTAACAACACCATTAAAATAATTAGGTGCTGTTCCAGCCATAAATATGTTCCAAGCTCCCACTGCTGATGCAAGATTTCCATAAAAACCGTAGTTATTTGTAGCACTAGTGAGTGTAGATGTTACGAAGAAACCTGCTTGAAAAGCTAGTGTTGCTCCAGCGCCAAGAGTATTTTGAACCACCCTAAAGTGATGGTATGCATTCCCAGCTACTCCTGCTGCAACATTAGCCTGATTTTCAAATCCAACCCCAAGAGTTGTTACATCGCTTTGAACTGCTCCTGATTGGTGTATTCCGTAGGATATAGCTGCTCCTGTTATGTTTCTTGCAGCTCTAATTCCATATCCTGTTAGAGAGTTTGTTCCAACACCAAGACTACCTCCAGCAATATCCCAAAACAAACTATTACTACCTGTTATTGAACTTGCACTGTTCCAATATG
>Ga0105105_10000561_pt1 | contig 16863 bp, 12 predicted proteins | sample PPLLaktember2015_4_FD_79108 | JGI IMG/M metagenome (GOLD analysis project Ga0105105, IMG submission 79108) | Freshwater sediment microbial communities from Prairie Pothole Lake near Jamestown, North Dakota, USA - PPLs Lake P8 Core (1) Depth... | ecosystem: Environmental > Aquatic > Freshwater >... | reverse complement strand
GCGCCGAGCAGCCGACCCGTCCGCGACCGTCGAGGCGGTCGCGGCCCCCGTTCCGGCGGCGCCTGTGGCGGCCGCCGTCCCCACGGACCCCGTCGCGACACCTCCACAGCGGGCCGCGGACCCCGCGGACACCTCGGTCCGCGCGCCCGAGCCGCCTGCCGAGGCGCCTTCGGAATCGCCTGTCGAATCGACCCCTGCGCCCTCCGTCGAGCCCTCCGTCGAGGCGGTCGTCGAGCCTTCCGTCGAGGCGGCCGTCGCGCCGGCCCCGGCGATCGAAGCGGCCGGTGATGCGATCGTCCACGCCACGACGGTGTCCGACGTCCTGGGCCGGCAGCCGTTCGCCTCCGGCCGCCCGGAAGCCGCCTACCGCTTCGCCTCCGGTCTGCCTCGGCCCGATGCGCTCCAGGAGGATGCCGTCGCGTTCGCCCATCACGTCGGCGTCGCCCCCTACACCCGCGAGGCGCGGCAGCGCTACTTCGACGCGCTTCGCCATCGGATGCTCGCTGCCGAGGTCGCGCCGGGCCAGATCGCGGCCCTGGACCTCGTCGCGAGCCTGTTCGACTACGTCGTCGACGACGCCCGCATGCCGCCCGCAGCGCAGCCCCTGCTGTGGCGGCTGCAGCATCCGGCGCTCACCCTCGCCGCGCTCGACGCGGGCTATCTCGGCGACGACCGGCGCTCGGTGCGCCGACTGGTCGAGAACCTCGCGGCCATCGCGGTGGCCTACGCCGACGACGTGACGCAGGGCAGCGAGCTCTACCGACGGCTCGACACCGTCGTGCGTGCGGTCGAGGTGGTGTCGCATGCGTTCCAGTCACGCTCCACCGTGCTCGGCGAACAGGTGCGCCGCGAGTACCAGCGGGCCGCGCAGGGCGTCACGCAGCTGGTCTCGCGCGTCGCCAACGAGCGCCGGGCGCTCGACGCCACCCCCGGGCGCCGCAACCGTCGCGACTACACCCGCCGACCCTCGCGCGAACGCGAGCAGGTCGTCACCCGTCGCCTCGAGAGCGAACTCCACGAGCGCATCGACCGCCACGAAGTGCCCGATTCGGTGCGCGACTTCCTGCTCGGCGTCTGGCTGCGGCACCTGCGGACCGCGATGCTGCGGGACGGGGAGGGCAGCTCCTCCTATCGGCTCGCGCTCCAGGTCGTCGACGATCTGCTCTGGAGTCTGGATGCCGGCGGCCCGCGCCCGAGTCGGCGTCAGCTCGCCTCGCGCATCCCGCCCCTGATCCGGCTGATGACGCAGGGCGTCACCGACATCGGTGCCCGTCCGGAGGAGTTCCGTCCGTTCCTCGACGAACTGTTCCTGATCCATCTGCGCAAGATGCAGAAGACCCCGCGCGACGACGAACGCGACGTGCCGCCACGGCTCGCGCAAGTCGTCTCGGAGCCGTCCGAAGCACCGCCGACGCTCGACGAGACCGTGCCCGACACGCTCGTCGATCCCACGCCCGCGTCGCGGGACGACGACGAGAGCGGACAGCCGTCCGACCTGCGCGACGCTGCGCCTTCGTCGCCACCCGACCATCCCGTCGCGGATCCCGAGCGAGCGGACAGCGACCGGGTACCCCGGCTGCGACCCGAGGACCGGATCGACGAGTCGTACGGCGATCTCATCGACACGCCCGCCGACGACCGAAGCGGTGGCCGGCTCGGGCAGCCCGGAGACCGCTCCGACGGGGGGCGCGTCGACGATCGCTCCGACGCGGGGATCGAACCGCGTCGCGCCGATCGGGGCGGTGACGACCGCGGTCGGCGCGCGCCGTCTCCGGGAGGCAGGCTGGGTTGGTTTCGACGCGGCGACGTCCGGGACGACGCGCCGACCCGAGGCATCCAGCGACTCGGTCCGGACGACGACGAACCGATCGAAGACTGGCCCGCGTCGCGTCCCGCCGCGCCTGAAGCGCGGCCCGCCGCCTCGCGCCCCAGGCTGACGTCCGTGCCGCCGGCTCCGCCGCCCGCGATCCAGCCTTTCGAGCGGCCCGAACCGCCCGAGGTGTCGGATCAGTCGGATCAGTCCGATCGGTCCGATCGGTCCGAGCCGGCCGTTCGGTCCGTTCAGGAGGATCAGTCCGAACGAGGCGATCAGTCGGATCGGCCCGGGACGGCCGAGCTGTCGAGGCCGCCCGGCGGGGCCGAGCCGCCCGAGTCGTCCGACCCTCGAGCGCTGCCCGCGTGGCCCGAGCTGCCTTCCCTGCCCGAGCCGCCGGCACGGCCGACGGCGTCCGAACTGCCCGATTGGCCGGTGCTGCCGCCGCTCTCCGAGCCGCCCGCGCCGCCCGCCGCCGGCGCGCCCCGGCCGGTGCCCCGGCCGCCGGTGCTGCGGCCGGTCGCGGACGACCGCCGACCGCCCTCCGTGACCGTGCGAGCCCCGATCGAGCGCGAGTCCGAGCCTGCCGGTGCCGCTCCCGAGCATCGTCTGCTGTCGGTGCTCAACGAGGTGAGCCTGGCGGACTTCCCCGTCAAGCCGCAGCGCCTGCGCATGGACCCCGACGACGCGCTCGCACGGCTGAACCGCGGCGACTGGCTGGAGCTGACCGGCCGCGACGGCGAGCCGCAGGAGGTCAAGGTCGCCTGGATCAACTCGCGCCGCACGGTCGTCCTGCTCGTGCGTCGCCCGGACCGGCGCGCGCTGTCTCTGCGCGTCACGGAACTCCGCGAGCGCTTCGCGACCCAGCGTGCCCTGCTGATCGTCTGACGGCCGGGCGGTCGAGGCCTCAGCGCGTCGGGAAGGTCACGATGTGATCCGCGGCGAAGCGGATGCCGATCGCCTCGCCGATGCGGTGATCGTGATGACTCGGCACCAGGGCGAGCAGGCGCTGGCCGCTCGGCAGCTGCAGCGTGTAGAGGAACTGTGCGCCGCGGAAGGCCTTGCGGAGCACCTGAGCCTGGATCGGGCTCGCATCGTCGTGAACGACGTCGTCGGGCCTCAGCAGCACGGTGAGTTCGCCCCCGGGCCCCGCATTCGCACGGGCCTGCAGGCGGTCGTCTTCGTTCGGGATCGGCAGCGTGCCGAGCTCGACCTCGAGCAGCGCCTCGTCCCCTTCGTCGACGAGCCATCCGCGCAGGAAGACGCCCATCCCGACGAAATCGGCGACGCTGCGGCTCGCCGGGTGGTGGTAGAGCCGATACGCCTCGTCCCACTGGGCGATCCGTCCGCCTTCCATCACGCCGACGGTGTCGGCCAGCGCGAAGGCCTCGTACTGGTCGTGGGTCACCATCAGCGTGGTGGTGCCGGCGCGCTTGAGGATGTCCCGCAGCTCGAGCGCCAGGTTCTCGCGCAGGTCGGGGTCGAGGTTGGAGAAGGGCTCGTCGAGCAGCAGCAGGGCCGGCGCCGGCGCCAGGGCCCGCGCGAGGGCGACCCGCTGCTGCTGGCCACCGGACAGCTCGTGCGGAAAGCGCTCGCCGACGCCCGACAGCCCGACCAGCGCGAGCATCCGGGCGATCCGTTCGCGGCGTTCCGCGGCGGCCAGGCGGCGCAGGCCGAAGCCGACGTTGCCTGCGACGTCCAGGTGCGGGAACAGCGCGTAGTCCTGGAACACGACGCCGACGCCACGCTTCTCGGGCGGCAGCACCGCGGCGGGCGAAGACACGTCGCGGCCGGCGATCCGGATCGACCCCGCGTCGGGGGTCACGAAGCCGGCGACCGCCCGCAGTGCGGTCGTCTTGCCGCAGCCGGAACTGCCGAGCAGGCAGCCGATCTCCCCGCCCGCGAGTGCGAACGACAGCCGATCGAGAACCTGGACCCGGCGTCCGTCGGACTCGAAGCCCACGGACAGCCCATCGACGACCAGCGAGATCGTCGCGACCGGCGGTGCGGCCGTGCCGGGCGGGACCGGCGCGGTCGGCCGATCGACGGCGGCGGGCGAGGCGCGGTCCATCAGATGCGATTGCCTATAATTCGCATTGCCATGAACGATTGTAGCCCGAGCCGTTCGCCCGCCGACGCACCGGCCGTCGCCCGGTGACCCGTCGCGCCGTCGACGCCGGCCGTGCCCCGGGGGGAGGCCCGCCCCGGTGAACCGGTCTCCGTTCGGCTGGCTCGCCGGCGGGGTGGCCGCGTCGGTGGTCGCGCCGCTCCTGGCGCTGCTCTGGGTCGCCCTCCAGCCCACCGGCGCCGATGCGCTGGCGCACCTGCTCGCCACGGTGCTGCCGCGCTACACGCTCACCTCGCTGCTGCTGGTCGTGCAGGTGGTCGTCTGCGTGACGCTGCTGGGGGTGGGTGCCGGCTGGCTGGTCGCGGCCTACGAGTTTCCGGGTCGCCGCACGCTCGAGATCGCGCTGATCCTTCCGCTGGCGATGCCCGCCTTCGTGCTGGCCTATGCCTACACCGACTTCCTGGACACCAGCGGTCCGCTCCAGGGCTGGCTGCGCGAGGCGACCGGCTGGTCGATCGGGCAGTACTGGTTCCCGCCGGTCCGCTCCCTGCCGGGGGCGGCGCTCTTCCTCTCGCTCGCGCTCTACCCGTACGTGTACATGCTGGCGCGCAACGCCTTCGCCGAGCGGAGCGCGTCGCTCGCCGAGGCCGCGCGTTCGCTCGGCCTGCCCGCCCCGCTGGTGTGGTGGCGGGTCACGTGGCCGGTCGCCCGGCCGGCGGTGGTCGCCGGGCTGACGCTCGTGACGATGGAGACGCTCGCCGACTTCGGTACCGTCAACTTCTTCGCGGTCGACACCTTCTCGGCCGGCATCTTCCGGGCGTGGCAGGGGCTGGGAGACCGGGCGGCGGCGGCGCGGCTCGCGCTGGTGCTGCTCGCGGCGGTGCTGCTGCTCGTATGGATCGAGCGCCGCCAGCGCGGGCGCATGGCCTTCCATTCGCGCGCCGCGCGGCCGGCCCGCGTGCGGCGGCTGCGCGGCGCATCGGCCTGGGGCGCGACGCTGCTCTGTGCGGTGCCGGTCGTCGCCGGCTTCCTGCTGCCGGTCGTGCTGCTGCTGCGCGCGGTCGCCGGTCACGGCGCCTGGCTCGACCTGCGGCTGGCGCACTGGGCGGCCAACACCGCGCTCCTGTCGGGGCTCGCGGTCGCGGTGGTCGTGCCGCTCGCGCTCGGCCTGGCCTACGCGGTGCGCCTGGCCCAGACCCGCTGGATGACCGTCTTCGCCACCGTCGCAGGGGCCGGCTACGCGGTGCCCGGCATCGTGCTGGGCGTCGGGCTGCTCGCGGTCGTGGGCGCGGTCGACCGGGCCTATGCCTGGGGTGCGGGCACGGGCCTGCTGCTCGGCGGGACGGCGGTGGCGGTCGTCTACGCCTACTGCGTGCGCTTCTTCGCGGTGGCGCAGCACGGCCTGGAGGCAGCACTCAAGCGCATCAGCCCGTCGATGGACGCGAGCGCACGCACCCTCGGCGCCGGTCAGTTCGAGATGCTGCGGCGGGTCCACTGGCCGCTGCTGCGCCCGAGCATCGCGACCGCGGCGCTGCTGGTGTTCGTCGACTGCCTGAAGGAGCTGCCCGCGACCCTGGTGCTGCGGCCGTTCAACTTCGACACCCTGGCGGTCGTCGCCTACAACTTCGCCGCCGACGAGCGACTCGCCGAGGCCGCGCTGCCCTCGCTCGCGATCGTGCTGGTCGGGCTGCTGCCGGTCATCGTGCTGGCGAGGAGCTTCCGGCGCGTCTGACCCCGGGCTCCTCGGACTTCCCCGGACTTCCCCGGACCTCAGCCTTACCGGAAGGCCGGACCGACGAGCGGCCACAGCACGGTCGCCCAGGTCGCGGCCACCAACAGCAGCGCGATCAGCACCGCCGCGCTGCCCAGGTCCTTGGCCTGCTTCGAGAGTGCGTGCCGCTCCAGGCCGACGCGGTCCACGACGGCCTCGAGCGCCGAGTTCAGGAGCTCGACGATCAGCAGCACTGCCAGCACCGCGACGAGGGCGAGCTTCTCGAACGCGCCGACCGGCAGCCACAGCGCGATCGGCACGAGCACCGCGCAGAGCGCGAGTTCCTGCCGGAACGCCGCTTCGTCCCGCCAGGCGGCGCGCAGTCCTTCCAGGGAGTTGCGGCCGGCGGCCGCGATGCGGGCCCATCCGCCTCGACTCTTGAAGGGGCTGTCCGAGGCCAAGATCGAACCCTCAGGGCAGGGCGCACGCCGCGCGAAGCCGTCGAGGATAGCCGAGTCCGGCCGCAGCATCCTCGCCGCCACGCCCCGGTTGGACAGCCTCGCCGCCGTCCTGATATAGTCTTGGGCTCGCAGGCGCGTAGCTCAGTTGGTTAGAGCACCACCTTGACATGGTGGGGGTCGTTGGTTCGAATCCAATCGCGCCTACCAGTTTCCCTGGTAGATGGAACACCACAGTGACGCAGGCAGTTGGCTTCGACGCCGTCCGAACGTCGACCTGGACCCGATAGGATCCGGGCGAGTTCGCACGCGCGTCAGCGTCCCCGAAAAGTGCGGCTCGTCCGCACTTTTTTTTTGCCCCCGCAGCCAGCAGAACGCGACAGAGAGCCCCGATCGTGACGAAAATCAGCCTGCCCGACGGTTCCGTTCGTGAGTATCCGGCCCCGCCGACGGTCGCCGAGGTGGCCGCCTCGATCGGGCCCGGCCTCGCCAAGGCGGCGCTCGCCGGCCGTGTCGACGGCACGCTGGTCGACACCTCGCACCGGATCGAGCACGACGCACGGCTCGCCATCGTGACCGACAAGGATCCCGACGGCCTGGACGTGATCCGCCATTCGACGGCGCACCTGCTCGCGTACGCGGTGAAGGAACTCTTCCCCGACGCCCAGGTCACGATCGGCCCGGTGATCGACAACGGCTTCTACTACGACTTCTCGTACAAGCGCCCGTTCACGCCCGAGGACCTCGTCGCGATCGAGGCGAAGATGGCGGAACTCGCCAAGCGCGACGAGCCGGTGACCCGCGAGGTCTGGCAGCGCGACGACGCCGTGAAGTTCTTCGAGTCGATCGGCGAGCGCTACAAGGCCGAGATCATCGCCTCCATCCCGGCGGACCAGCCGATCGGCCTGTACCGCGAGGGTGCGTTCGTCGACCTGTGCCGGGGCCCGCACGTGCCGTCGACCGGCAAGCTCAAGGTCTTCAAGCTGATGAAGCTCGCCGGTGCCTACTGGCGCGGCGACTCGAAGAACGAGATGCTGCAGCGGATCTACGGCACCGCCTGGGCGCGCAAGGAGGATCAGGACGCCTACCTGCACATGCTCGAGGAAGCCGAGAAGCGCGACCACCGCAAGCTCGGCAAGCAGCTCGACCTGTTCCACCTCCAGGACGACGCGCCCGGGATGGTGTTCTGGCATCCGAAGGGCTGGCAGCTCTGGCAGCAGGTCGAGCAGTACATGCGCCGCGTGTACCAGGACCACGGCTACCAGGAGATCCGCTGCCCGCAGGTGCTCGACCGCTCGCTGTGGGAGAAGTCGGGCCACTGGGAGAACTACAAGGACCACATGTTCACGACGTCGTCGGAGAACCGCGACTACGCGGTCAAGCCGATGAACTGTCCGGGTCACGTGCAGGTCTTCAACAGCGACCTGCGCAGCTACCGCGACCTGCCGCTGCGCTACGGCGAGTTCGGCGCCTGCCACCGCAACGAGCCCTCGGGAGCGCTGCACGGGATCATGCGGGTGCGCGGCTTCGTGCAGGACGACGGCCACATCTTCTGCACCGAGGACCAGATCCTCGACGAGTGCATCGCCTACACCGCGCTGCTGCACGAGGTCTACCGCGATTTCGGCTTCACCGACATCCTCTACAAGGTCGCCACCCGACCCGCGAAGCGGGTCGGCAGCGACGAGCTCTGGGACAAGGCCGAGTACGCGGTGATGGAGTCGCTGCGGCGATCCGGCGTCGAATTCACGATCGCCGCGGGCGATGGCGCGTTCTACGGACCGAAGATCGAGTACACCCTTCGCGACGCGCTCGGCCGCCACTGGCAGTGCGGGACGATGCAGGTCGATTTCTTCATGCCGCAGCGCCTCGGTGCCGAATTCGTCGCCGAGGACAACGCCCGTCACCATCCGGTGATGCTGCATCGCGCGATCGTCGGATCGCTGGAGCGGTTCATCGGCATCCTGATCGAGAACCATGCCGGCGCCTTCCCGGCGTGGCTGGCACCGACTCAGGCCGTGGTGCTGAGCATCACCGAGGGGCAGGCCGACTACGCCCGGGACGTTGCACAAGCGCTGAAAAAACAAGGGTTTAGGGTTCTCACCGATTTGCGGAACGAAAAGATCGCGTATAAGATCCGCGAGCACAGCATGCAGAAGCTTCCCTATTTGCTCGTCGTGGGCGACAAGGAGCGGCAGGCTGGGCAGGTCGCCGTACGCGCGCGCGGAGGCGTCGATCTGGGTCCGATGGCCCTCGACGCATTCAGCCGGCGCCTCGCCGAAGACGTCTCCACCCGGAAGGCCTGATGCCCCCGAGGAGCGTCCCGCGCGGGGAGCCGGCAGTCTGCCGTGCGCCCGGCGTTCGATTCCATCGTTGGAGATGACAGCATAGCTACTGCGAACGAGCGGGACCGTGGTCACCGCATCAATGGCGAGATCAACGTCCCCGAACTGCGCCTGATGGGCGTCGACAATCAGCCCCTGGGCATCGTGTCCACGAGGGATGCGATCCGGATGGCCGAGGAGGCCGAGGTCGACCTGGTCGAGATCGCCCCCACGGCGGTACCGCCGGTGGCCCGGCTGATGGACTACGGCAAGTTCAAGTACCAGGAACAGAAGCGCGCCGCCGAGGCGCGGGCCAAGCAGAAGATCATCCAGGTCAAGGAAGTCAAGTTCCGGCCGGGCACGGATGACAACGACTACAACGTCAAGCTGCGCAACCTGAACCGCTTCCTGGACGAGGGCGACAAGGCCAAGATCACGCTGCGGTTCCGGGGGCGCGAGATGGCCCACCAGGAGTTCGGCGTTCGGCTGCTCGAACGGATCCGGACCGATCTCGAAGGGGTCGGGCAGGTCGAATCGATGCCGAAGCTCGAAGGGCGCCAGATGATCATGATCATCGCCCCGAAGAAGAAGAAGTAAGCGCCTGATTCTTCTGATATAGTCGCGAGTTCTCCCGGCGGGGTGCACGATGTGCGCCCGGTCGGCAGTTTCCACGGGAAACATCCAGCCTCTCGGGTCCTCGAAGTGCCGGCACGTCGTCCGGCCACCTCGAAGAGGCGTCAGCTCGGAGCAGTCATGCCCAAGATGAAGACGAAGAAGAGCGCTGCGAAGCGCTTCCGGGTCCGCGCAGGCGGCACCATCAAGCGGGGTCAGGCGTTCAAGCGCCACATCCTCACCAAGAAGACGACGAAGAACAAGCGTCAGCTTCGCGGCGCCACCCAGGTCCATGAGTCCGACGTCGTGAGCGTCCGGGCCATGATGCCGTACGCGTAAGGGAGGGACGACATGCCCCGAGTCAAACGCGGCGTAACGGCCCGCGCCCGCCACAAGAAGATCCTCAAGCTGGCCAAGGGATACCGCGGCCGCCGCAACAACGTCTATCGCATCGCCAAGCAGGCGGTGATGCGTGCCGGCCAGTACGCCTACCGCGACCGCCGGACCCGCAAGCGCGTGTTCCGCACGCTCTGGATCGCGCGTATCAACGCCGCGGCCCGTGAGCACGGCATCAACTACAGCCGTTTCATCGCTGGTCTGAACAAGTCGGCGATCGGCCTGGATCGCAAGGTGCTGGCCGAGCTGGCGGTCAACGACAAGCCGGCGTTCGCGGCGATCGTGGCCCGCGTGAAGGCTTCGCTGGCCGCCTGACGCGCCGTTCGGGCACCGGCCGCTGCACCGATGCCGGCGCACGGACGGACCCGACGGAGCGTATCGATGAAGCGCGGTGCCCCGAGCGGTGCCGCGGACAACGGGGCCGGTGACGGCCCCGTTGTCGTTTCAGCCCCGCTCGCGGTCCGGCCGACGGGTCGGCGGACGCGCGGGTGACCCGCGAGGCGACGGTTCGGCGACGCGCCGGGGATCCGATGAGAGAGACGGGGAAGCACGGCAACGTGGAGAACGACAGCGTGGACAGCGGCAACGTGGACAGCGGCAGCGTGAACCAGGGCGCGAAGGACGGCGGTCCGATGGGCGATGAGCAGGGTCTCGTCGACGAGGCCCGCGGGCTGCTGGCGGCGGCGGCCGACGCGGCGGCGCTCGCCAATGCGAAGGCCCGCTTCCTGGGCAAGGACGGCCTGCTCACCGCGAGGATGAAGTCGCTCGGCAAGCTGTCGCCGCAGGAGCGCGGCCCCGTCGGCAAGCGGCTGAACGAGGCCAAGCAGTCGATCGAGGCGCTGGTGGAGGCCCGCCAGCGCGCGCTCGACCAGGCCGCGCTCGACGCGCGCCTGTCGCAGGAGGCGATCGACGTCACGCTGCCGGGTCGGGGCGCGGGCCGCGGCGGTCTGCATCCGGTGACGCTGACCATCGAGCGCGTCGAGGCGATCTTCCGTTCGATCGGCTTCGATGTCGCCGACGGGCCGGAGATCGAGGAGGACTTCTTCAACTTCACGGCCTTGAACACGCCCGAGAACCATCCGGCCCGCTCGATGCACGACACGTTCTACGTCGACGGCAAGGACGAGCACGGGCGCGGGCTGCTGCTGCGGACCCACACCAGTCCGATGCAGATCCGCTACGCGAGGATGCACGCGCCGCCGATCAAGGTGATCGCACCGGGCAAGACCTATCGGGTCGACTCCGACGCCACCCACTCGCCGATGTTCCATCAGGTCGAGGGCATGTGGATCGACGAGGACATCTCGTTCGCCGATCTCAAGAACGTCTACACCGAGTTCCTGCGCCGCTTCTTCGAGCGCGACGATCTCGACGTCCGCTTCCGACCCTCCTATTTCCCGTTCACCGAGCCGTCGGCCGAGATCGACATGCGCTTCGCCTCGGGGCCGCTCGCCGGCCGCTGGCTCGAGGTGTCCGGTTCGGGACAGGTGCATCCGAACGTGGTCCGCAACATCGGGCTGGATCCGGAGCGCTACGTCGGCTTCGCGTTCGGCTCGGGCATCGAGCGGCTCGCGATGCTGCGCTACGGCGTGGGCGACCTGCGGATGTTCTACGAGAACGACCTGCGCTTCCTCGGCCAGTTCGACCGCTGAAGCGCACGACAAGAAGAAGACGAGGGCGTCGATGAAATTCTCCGAACGCTGGCTGCGCGCCTACGCGAACCCCGCTCTGTCCAGCGACGAGCTGGCCCATGCGCTGACGATGGCCGGCCTCGAGGTCGAGGAGCGTGCGCCGGCCGCGCCGCCCTTCCACGGGGTGGTGGTCGGGAAGGTGCTCGAGGTGACCCGTCACCCGAATGCCGACAAGCTCAACGTCTGCAGCGTCGACGTCGGCTCCGGCGAGCCGCAGCAGATCGTCTGCGGGGCGCCGAACGTCGTCGCCGGCATGAAGGCGCCGTGCGCGCTGCCCGGCGCCGAGCTTCCCGGCGGCATGAAGATCGGCATCGCGAAGATGCGCGGTGTCGAGAGCCGCGGGATGCTGTGCTCGGCGCGCGAGCTCGGCCTGTCCGAGGATCACGGCGGTCTGCTGTCGCTGCCCGACGCGCTCGCGGTGGGCGCCTCGCTGCGCGAGGCGCTGTCGCTCGACGACCAGCTCTGGCTGCTCAAGCTCACGCCCAACCTCGCGCACTGCATGTCGGTGACCGGCATCGCGCGCGAGGTCACGGCGATCACCGGCGCCGCGCTCGTCCTGCCGCAGTGCGATCCCGTCGATCCCACGATCGACGACGTGCTGCCGGTGAGCATCGAGGCGTCCGACCTGTGCGGACGCTTCAGCGGTCGGGTGATCCGCGGGGTGGATGCCCGGGCGCCCACGCCCGCGTGGATGCGCGAGCGTCTCGAGCGCTCCGGGCAGCGCTCGATCTCGGCACTCGTCGACATCTCGAACTACGTGATGCTCGAGCTCGGGCGCCCGACGCACGTCTTCGATCTCGCGAAGATCGACGGTGGACTGTCGGTCCGATGGGGCCGAGCGGGCGAGCGGCTCGAACTGCTCAACGGGCAGACGGTCGAGCTCGGTCCCGACGAGCGCGGACTGCCGGTCGGCGTGATCGCCGACGCGAGCCGCGTCGAGAGCCTCGCCGGCATCATGGGCGGCGAGGCGACCGCGGTCTCGCTGGACACCACCGACATCTACGTCGAGGCGGCCTTCTGGTGGCCGACGTCGGTCGCAGGGCGCGCGCGCCGCTACAACTTCTCGACCGACGCGGCACAACGCTTCGAGCGTGGCGTCGATGCAGTCACGACGGTCGACGACCTCGAGTACATGACCCGACTCATCGTCGACGTCTGCGGCGGGCGTGTCGGTCCCGTCGACGACACCATCACGGGACTGCCCGATCGCGCGCCCGTCACGCTGCGCGTGGCGCGCGCCCGCAAGGTCATCGGCGCCGACATCGGCCTGGCCGACTGCACCACCGCCTTCGAGCGCCTCGGGCTGGAGCACGAGGTCACGCTGGGCAGCGCCGCCGACGGCTCGGATGCCGTGGTGGTGGTGACCCCGCCGTCGCGCCGCTTCGACCTCGAGATCGAGGAGGACCTGATCGAGGAGGTCGTCCGGATCTGGGGCTTCGAGCGGCTGCCGGTCCGCCCGCCCAAGGCCGCGGCCTCGATGCGCCCGGTGCCCGAGGACCGCCGCTCGGTCTCGGTCCTCAAGCGCTGCTGGGCCGACCGTGACTGGCAGGAGGTGGTGAACTTCGCGTTCGTGTCGGACCGGATCGAGGCGATGCTGGAGACGGGCAGTGCGCCGATCGCGCTGCTCAATCCGATCGCCGAGACGCTGAACGTCATGCGCACCACGCTGTGGGGCGGGCTGCTCGGCAACCTGCGTCACAACCTGAATCGCAAGGCGGCCCGGGTGCGCCTGTTCGAGGTGGGGCGCGTGTTCCTGCGCGATGCACAGGCGGCGGGCGGACCGCTGTCGGTGCCGGGCATCGATCAGCCCTGGCGCATCGGCGGCATCGCCTGGGGGCCGGCGCTCGACGAGCAGTGGGGCACGAAGAGCCGGCCGGTGGATTTCTTCGACGTGAAGGCCGACCTCGAGGCGATCGTCGGCGACGGGGCGCTGCGCTGCGAGCCGGCTGCGCACCCCGCGCTGCATCCGGGCCAGAGTGCGCGTCTGCTCGATGCGGACGGGCACGCCGTCGGCTGGCTGGGGGCGCTCCATCCGCGGCTGCTCCAGCCGCTCGATCTGCCCGGGCACGCGCCCATCGTCTTCGAGCTCGCGCTCGCACCGATGCTGCGCCGGACGGTGCCCGCGTTCCGCGAGTTCTCGCGCTTTCCGCCCGCCATCCGGGACCTCGCGTTCGTGCTGCCGGAGGGCGTGCCGGCGTCCGCGGTGCTGGCCGACATCGACGCGCTGCGCCGTTCGGACGCGTCGCTCGGTGCACTCCAGGACGTGAGGCTGTTTGACGAATATCGCGGTAAGGGGTTGGAAAATAAGGAGAAAAGCCTTGCCTTCCGATTCTGGATGCAAGATACTCAGCGCACCCTCGAGGATGCCGAGGTGGACTCGGCGATGAGGGCGATCACGGTCCGGTTGGGTGAGACACGCGGAGCCCGGCTGAGGTCGTCCTGACGTACCCAACGATGAACCAATCGTCTCCGTCCGAGCTCGGACCCGATCTAGCGCTGGAAGCCCGCGAGCGTGACCTCGCCTCAGCGCTGGGCGCGACGCCCCGGGCGGACGACGCCTTCACGCTCACCAAGGCCGAGCTGGCCGAGATGCTGTTCGAGCGTGTCGGTCTGAACAAGCGTGAAGCCAAGGACATGGTCGAGACCTTCTTCGACGAGATCCGCGACGCGCTCGAGCGTGGCGAGTCGGTGAAGCTCTCGGGCTTCGGAAACTTCCAGTTGCGCGACAAGCCGCAGCGGCCGGGCCGGAATCCGAAGACCGGCGAAGAGATTCCCATCTCCGCACGGCGCGTCGTGACCTTCCACGCGAGTCAGAAGCTCAAGGCGCTGATCGAGCGCCTGCCGCCCGAATGAGCGCCGCCGCCCCCGGCAAGCTCGACGCCCGCACGCCGCTGCCGCCGATCCCGGCCAAGCGCTATTTCACGATCGGCGAGGTCAGCGAACTGTGCGGCGTCAAGCCGCATGTGCTGCGCTACTGGGAGCAGGAGTTCACCCAGCTTCGGCCGATGAAGCGACGGGGCAACCGCCGCTATTACCAGCACCACGAGGTGCTGCTCGTCCGTCGCATCCGCGAACTGCTCTACGAGCAGGGCTTCACCATCAGCGGTGCCCGCAACCGGCTCGGCGAGGCCGCCCAGAACGGCCGTCGCAAGGACGCCGCCGCTGCGGCCGCGCCCGCGGCGACGGCCGAGCCCCAGCCCGATGCGATGGATGCGGCCGCGGCGGAATCCGGCGACGCCGTGGCGGCGATCCGGGCCGATCTGCTCGCCGCACTGCATCTGCTGCAGCCCGAGTCGCCGGTTCGCGGCTGAGTCGCCGCCGACCCTGCTATAATTGATCGTCTTTCGGGGCGTAGCGCAGCCTGGTAGCGCACCTGCATGGGGTGCAGGGGGTCGCGAGTTCAAATCCCGCCGTCCCGACCATCAAAGCAAGGGCCCAGGTCTTCACAGACCTGGGCTTTTGTCTTTTCCGGGCCCCGAGCGCGCACGGTGGGCGGGGTGCTGTCCATGACGGCGCGTGCACCCGGTCGCTGAGCAGGGGGCGTGATCGTGGATCGCAGAGTGGTGATCGCGGCGCTCGGAACCGGGCAGCTCCTGGCCTGGGGGTCGACCTTCTACCTGCCCGCCGTGTTGGCCGAGCCGATCGCGCGCGACACCGGTGTCGCGGTGCCGACGGTCTTTCTCGCCTTCTCGGTCGCGATGGGGGGCTCCGCGCTGGTCGGCCCCTGGGCGGGACGCACGATCGACCGCTGGGGCGGCCGTCCGGTGCTCATCGCCACCAACCTGCTGTTCGCCGCCGGTCTGGTCGCACTGGCGGCGGCGAGCGGGCCGGTCTCGCTGTTCCTGGCCTGGGGCCTGATCGGACTCGCGATGGGGGCGGGCCTGTACGAGGCCGCCTTCGCCACCGTCGTCCGCCTCTACGGGAGCGGTGCGCGCGACGCCATCACCGGGATCACGCTGCTCGGCGGGTTCGCCAGCACGGTGGGCTGGCCGCTGTCGGCGTGGATGGCCGCGGAATGGGGGTGGCGGGGCGCCTGTGTCGGCTGGGCCGTGCTGCACCTGGGGGTCGCGCTGCCGCTGCATGCGGCGCTGCCGCGGCCGTCCGCAGCGGGCGGGGACGTGGCGCCTGCGGCGGACGGGGGGACCGGGGGGGCGTCTGCGCCGCCGCCGGAGGGCGCCGCGGGCGCCGTGGCGGACGTGCCCGGTGGGGCGGGGCGGACGATGGCGCTGCTCGCCTTCGTCTTCGCCGCGACCTGGTTCATCACGACAGCGATCGCGGCCCATGGCCCGCGGGTGCTGCAGGCCGCTGGCACCGGGGCTGCGGCCGCGCTGGCGGTGGGGGCGCTGATCGGACCCGCGCAGGTCCTGGCTCGGCTGATGCAGTTCGGACCCCTGCGTCGCGCCGACCCGCTCGGGGTGGCCCGTCTGGCCGCGCTCGGTCATCCGATCGGGGTCGCTGCGCTGCTCGTCGCGGGACCCGCGCTGGCGCCGGTCTTCGCGGTGCTGCACGGGGCCGGCGGCGGCCTGATGACGATCGCGCGCGGCGCGCTCCCGCTGCTCTATTTCGGGCCGATCGGCTATGGCGAGCGCCAGGGGCGGCTGATGCTGCCGACCCGCATCGCGCAGGCGCTCGCGCCGTATCTGTCGGGCCTCGCGCTGGAGCGCTGGGGGGCTGCTGCCCTCTGGGGGTCGGCGCTGCTCGGACTGTCGGCCTGGCTCGCGCTGCGGGCCCTGCGAGGGCCGGCGCGGCAGGCCTGAATGCAGACGGCCCGCCGAGGCGGGCCGTCCGGTCGGGGCGAGGCCGCTCAGGCGGCGCGGCGGGTCTCGTCCTGCGGCGAGCGCTCGATCGCATCGAGGCGTTCGCCCAGCCGCTGCAGCGCGGTCCGGCGCTCCTCGAGCGTCGGCAGGCGATGGTAGGAGCGCTGCGCATCGCCGCGCACGGCATGGTCGAGGCAGGCACCGATCACGTCGGGCCGCACGCCCATCTCGGCGAGCAGCGCGGCCGCGGTGCGGCGCAGGTCCAGCGGGGTCCAGGCGCCGCCGGCCAGCAGCAGCGTCGTCGTGCCGCTCGCGCGACCCCGGATGTGGCTGCCGCGCTGACGGTCGCGGATCTGCTTGCCCAGGGCCTTCGGAGACAGCGCCTCCGACGCGTATCGGCCCGGGAAGACCCAGACGTCCGAGCGGCGGGCCTCGCCGTCGGGCAGGAAGTGGCGGATCGCGAACTCGGAGAGGGGCACCACGTGGTCGCGCCCGCTGTGGCTGTGCTCGGCCGGGATCGTCCAGGTACGGGCCTCGAGATCGATGTCCTGCCAGCGGGCATGGGCGATCTCGCCGATCCGGGCGCCGGTGGCGAGCATCAGCCAGATCGCATGGCGGATGTGACGGGCCAGACGGGCACCGCGCATCTTCGAGGCGAGCTCGCCGACCTCCTCGTCGGTGAGGCGACGACGGCGGGCCTGCGGCGCACCGCCGAAATCGGCCTTGCGCAGGGTCGCGGTCGGATCGGCCTCGACGAAGCCGGATTGCGCCGCCCAGCGGAACATCTGGCGCAGGTCCGCGAGCACGCAACCGGCCTGACGGGCCGAGCCGCGTTCCACGATGCGCTCGAGCACGGCGACGACCTGGCCGCGACGGACCGCATTGGCCACCGATGCGCCGAGCGTCGGCAGCACGTCCTTGTTCATGCTCCGCCGCACCGATTCGCCGCCGTCCTTGCGCGCGGCGAGCGCCGCGGCGCGCCAGAGCTCGAAGACTTCCGCGACGGACGCCGGGGTCACGGTCCGGACGACCG
>Ga0105105_10000560_pt1 | contig 16895 bp, 12 predicted proteins | sample PPLLaktember2015_4_FD_79108 | JGI IMG/M metagenome (GOLD analysis project Ga0105105, IMG submission 79108) | Freshwater sediment microbial communities from Prairie Pothole Lake near Jamestown, North Dakota, USA - PPLs Lake P8 Core (1) Depth... | ecosystem: Environmental > Aquatic > Freshwater >... | reverse complement strand
CCGAGCGCATCGAGGGGGTAGGCCTTGTGATGCCCGCCGTGCTCGACGCCCAGCACCCAGGTCTTCGGGGGGAGGCGTGCATCGGTGCGCGAGACCGGGAACAGCGTGGCCGGATCCCGGTCGTAGCCGTCGTACGGGTCGCGACCGTAGTCGCGCTCGAACCCGGTGTCGAACGACAGGACCTCCGTGCGTGGATGACGCGCCCGCCAGTCCCGCCACGTCGTGTGGTCGGCGGGCAGGCGGGTCAGCCTCTGGTCGAGCATCGGCCCGCTCACCGCCCGGTACTTCAGCTGCGACCACAGCGACTCGGTCTGCCGGTCGTAGAGGAGCATGTCGCTCTCGTAGAGGAGCCCCGACACGCCGAAGTCGAGCTCGCGTCCGCCCGCGACCGACGAGAACACCACGCCCGACCCGCACAGGGGGCAATAGGTGACGGCGATCGGGTCGGTACCGATGCGATCGTTGACGATCTCGTGCCAGTTGAGGATCCGCACGGGATAGGCGCGCGCGACCCCGCGGTGGAGCACGCCCAGCACACGGTCGCCGGGCGCGAGCCGCGCGTTGCGCGCCGGGACGAACCGGGGACGGTCGATGGCCGGGATGCCGTCGCGCGGCGGGCCCCCGCTCACGATCGCCTCGAGCGGGATCGAACGGCGTCGCAGATCGAAGCCGTTGTGAGGCAGCATCCTGCCGGGGTCGCCCTCGGTCGCCTGGGCCCCTGCGTCGGTGGGTCCGACGAGCCCCGCCGCCGTGGCGGCAACGACGCAGGCGAGCACGCGTCGCCGCGGGACGCTCACGCCGCCGTGGTACCCCGCCCGAACGGCCGCTCGAGCTGCCGCTCGACGAACATCAGCCGGTCCTGCCCGTAGAACAGCTCGCCGTCGACGACGTAGGTCGGCGACCCGAGCACGCCGAGGCGGATCGCATCGGCGGTGCAGGCGGCGAACTCGGCCTGGACGTCGGGGTGCAGCGCCCGCTCGAGCAGCGGCGCGGCGTCGATGCCGACCTCGTGCGCGATCTGCGCGAGCACCGCACGGTCGGCGATGTCGCGATCGTCGCGCCACAGCGCGGTGAGCATTGCGGCCGACAGCGCATCGACGTCGACGCCCGCGTCCTGCGCGGCGAGCAGCAGCCCCGACGGCAGGTCGCGGTCGCCGTAGTGATGGACCGGCTCGAGGATCACCGGCATCCCGAGCCACTCGCTCCAGCGCTCGAGCTCGCGGCCGAACTGGTAGTCGCGCAGGGTCGGGCTGCGCTGCGCGAACGGCAGGCTGCCGGCGGCGGGGACGACCTGGGAGAGATCGATCGGCCGGTGCCGCAGGCGACGGCCGAAGCGCTCGGCCAGTGCGGTGATCCGAGGCGCACCGAAGTACGCGTACACGGAGCGGACGGAGTAGTAGCAGTCGATGGTCTTCATGCGGGTGCTCGAATCAGTTCGCCTTCAGCCCGGCCTTGCGGATCACCGGACCCCACTTCTCGTGGTCCGCGCGGATGATCCGCGCGAACGCCTCCGGCGTGCTGCCGACCGGCTCCAGGCCCTGCGCGAGCAGCGCGGCACGGACCTCGGGGTCGCGCATGCCGGCGGCATAGGCCCGTGCGATGCGCTGGCGCTCGGCCTGCGGCGTGCCCGCACGCACCATCACGCCCTGCCACGAGGCCGTCGCGAAGCCGGGGATGGCAGCGGCGATCGGCTGCAGGTCGGGCGCGAACTCCTGCGGCCCGGGGCTCGACACGCCGAGCAGCCGGATGCGGCCGGCCTGCGCCTGGGCGCGCAGGGTCTGATAGCTGTCCAGCATCAGACCGATCCGGCCTTCCACCAGGTCGGGCAGCGCGGCCGCGCCGCCCTTGTAGGGAACGACGGTGATGTCGAAGCCGCCGATGGCCGCGAGCAGCAGTCCGCCGAGGTGCGAGCCGCCCCCGATCCCCGAGGCGGCGATCGTCAGCTTGCCCGGATTGGCCTTCGCCCACGCCACGAGTTCGGTCACGTTCGAGACCGGCACGCCGGGGCCCGCCGCCAGCACCAGCGGGATGTTGACCAGCAGCGAGACCGGCTCCAGGTCGCTGAACGTGTCGTACGGCAGCTTGTCGAAGGTCCAGGGGTTGAAGGCGAGCGCCGTGTAGACGCCCACGACCGTCGCGCCGTCGGCCGGCGCGTTGAGCGCGGACTGGATGGCGGGGATGCCGGCGGCGCCGGGCTTGTAGTCCAGCAGCATCGTGGTGCCCAGTTCCACCTCGACCCGCTTGTGGACGGTGCGGAGCATCAGGTCCGTCGTGCCGCCGGGGCCGGTGGGCACGATGGTCCGGATCGTCCGCCCGGGTGCGCCCTGCGCGGGCGCTGCCCGAGGCATGGCTGCGATCGCGGCGCCCGCGAGCGCGGCCCTCAATGTGTCCCTGCGTCCTGCGTTCATGTCCAGCCGGCCTCCCTGACCCGATCTGCGCGATGGAAGGATCCTACTGCGTGGCCCGATCCGGCGTCCCGTCACGGACCCGATATCGGCCGGGCGTACCGCATCGCCGGGCTCGGGTCAGCGCGCTGCGGCGCGAGGCGGGAGCACGTCGAGCACCGCCCCGATCGCCGTCACCCCGAACCCCGAGACACCGTGCCGGCGCACCGCCGCGTCCAGGTCCCGCGCCGGCTGGATCGGTTCCTCGTCGCCGAGCTGGAACGTGGCCCAATGCACACCGAACGCACGGTGCGCGCCCAGGTCCATGAACGCGCGCACCGCGTCGTCCGGATCGGTGTGCTCGAAGCGCATCAGTGCGCGGGGCTGGTAGGCGCCGATGGGCAGCGCCGCCAGGTCGATGGGGCCGATGCGCGCGCGGATGTCGGTGAACAGCGCCTGCACGTAGGCCGTGTCCCCCGCGAAGTAGAAGCGCCGATCCACCCCTTCGACCCGGTGCCCGACCACCCAGCCGCCCCACAGCGTGGTGTTGCGGTCGCGCAGGCCCCGGCCGCTGTTGTGCTGCGCCGGCACGAAGCGGAAGGCGACCCCGCCGAGCTCCGCCTCCTGCCACCAGCGAAAGCCGCGCGCGGATACGCCCACGTTGTCGCGGAACCAGGGGCCGAGTCCCTCGCCCACGAAGAAGGCGGGCGGCCCGCCCGGCTGGTTCGCCAGATGCCGGACGCTGGGCAGGTCCAGGTGGTCGTAGTGGTCGTGCGAGATCAGCACGACGTCGATCCGAGGCAGGCCCTCGAGCGTCACCGGCAGACGCGTCAGCCGGGCCGGTCCGAAGCCGGCCACGGGGCCGGCGGTGTCGGTGAGCACCGGGTCCAGCAGCACCCACAGGCCGCCGACCCGCATCAGCATCGCCGAGTGGCCGAGCCAGCTCACCGCGAACGGCCGCCCCGCCATCGCCTGCAGGTCCAGCGGCACCGTGGGCGGCACGTCGGTGGCGGCCAGGTCGCGGGTGATCTGGACCCAGGCACGGCGCAGGAAGTAGGTGGGCGGCACGCGGGCCCCGGTGTCCTCGGGCACGACGTAGGGATTGACGAAGCGTTCGCGCGGCGGGTCCCCGGTGGCGCCGCCGATCCAGGCGGCGCAGGCGCCCAGCGCGAGGAGCGCGGCGACGGCCGCGGCACGGACGGGGCCCCGGCGCAGGTCGGGGCCAGGGTCGATGCGGGCGCCGGGCCGTGTGCCGGCGCCGGGGCGCGGACGCCGCTCGGGCCGGCTCATCGCGTCGGTACCTCGGGCGGGACGAGGGACGTGACGATGGGCGCGACGACGGGCTCGACGTCCGGCGCGCCGGCTGCGCCGGCGGTGCGCCCGACGCGGAACCACGCCGCGTACAGCGCCGGCACGAAGGCCAGCGTCAGCACGGTCCCGACGATCAGGCCGCCCATGATGGCGATGGCCATCGGGCCCCAGAACACGCTGCCGGCCAGCGGCACCATCGCCAGCACGGCGGCCGCGGCGGTCAGCACCACCGGCCGCGCGCGGCGCACGGTGGCCTCCACGAGGGCTTCGGCGGCAGGCGTGCCGGCGGCGATGTCGGTGTCGATCTGGTCGACCAGGATCACCGCGTTGCGCATGATCATGCCGCTCAGCGCGATCACGCCCAGCAGCGCGACGAAGCCGAAGGGCGCGTTGAAGACCAGCAGCGCGGGCACCACGCCGATCAGCGCCAGCGGCGCGGTGAGGAACACCATCCACATCCGCGAGAAGCTCTGCAGCTGCAGCATCAGGAAGAACAGCATCACGACGAACATCAGCGGGAAGACGGCGAACAGCGCGGTGTCGGACTTGCGGGTCTCCTCCAGGGCGCCGCCGATCTCGATCCGGTAGCCCGCGGGCAGGCCGGCGACGATGGGCTGCAGGCTCGGCCAGATCCTCGCGGTCGCGGCCGGACCCTGCACGCCGTCGACGACGTCGGCCCGAACGGTCAGCGCCATGTCGCGGTTGCGCCGCCACAGCACCGGCTCCTCGAAGGTGGGGGTGAGCGTGGCCACCTGCGACAGCGGCACCACGGCGCCGGTGCGCGTGAACAGGGTGACGTCGCCCAGGCGCTCGAGCGCCATGCGCTCCTCGGCGGTGGCGCGCAGGGTCACGTCGACGAGGTCCTCGCCGCGGCGGATCTGCGTCACCGGCGCGCCGCCCAGCACCAGCTGCGTCATCGCACCGATGTCGGCGCTGGTGATGCCCAGCAGCCGCGCCTTGTCCTGGTCCACCTGCACGTGGACCGCGCGCACCTGCTCGTTCCAGTCGAGCTGCGTGTCGCGGACCAGCGGGCTCGCGCGCACCGTGTCGCGCACGCGGTAGGCGATCTCGCGGACCCGGCCGGTGTCGGGCCCGATCACGCGGAACTGCACGGGGAACCCGACCGGCGGACCGAACTCGAAGCGGGTGACGCGCCCGCGCAGGTCGGGGAAGTGCTCGTCCTTCGCGAACAGCTCGAGCAGGCGACCCCGTACCGCCTCGCGGTCTGCGATGCTGCGGGTGTTCACGACGATCTGCGCCAGCCCCGGATTGGGCAGATCGGCCGAGATCGACAGGAAGAAGCGCGGCGCGCCGGCACCGGTGTAGGCGGTGAAGTGCGCGACCTGCGGGTCGGCCGCGAGCACGCGCTCGAGGCGCTCGACCTGCGCTTCGGTGGCGGTGAACGAGGCGCCCTCGCGCAGCCGCAGGTCGACGATGAGCTCGAGCCGCGAGGCGGTGGGGAAGAACTGCTGCTGGACCCGCGTCATGCCGGCGCCGCTCGCGGCGAAGGCCGCGACCGTGGCGGCGAGCACCCACCACCGGTGGCTCACGCACCAGCCCACGATGGCGCGCAGCCGTGCATAGACCGGCCGGGCGTACGGGTCGCCGCCGTGGGCCTTCATCGTCTTCGGCAGCAGCACCACCCCCAGGTACGGCGTGAACACCACCGCCACGAACCACGAGGCGACGAGCGCCACGCCCACCACCCAGAAGATGCCGCCGGCGTACTCGCCGCTGATGGACTTCGCGAAGCCCACGGGCATGAAGCCGGCCACGGTGACCAGCGTTCCGGTGAGCATGGGGAACGCCGTGGAGGTGTAGGCGAAGGTGGCGGCCCGCACCCGGTCCCAGCCCTGCTCGATCTTCACCACCATCATCTCGACGGCGATGATGGCGTCGTCCACCAGCAGGCCCAGCGCGATGATCAGCGCGCCGAGCGAGATGCGGTCGAGGTTCCAGCCCATCGCCGCCATGACGATGGCCACCAGCGCCAGCACCAGCGGCACCGAGGCCGCCACCACGATGCCGGTGCGCCAGCCGAGGAACAGGAAGCACACCGCGAGCACGATCGCGAGCGCCTCGAGGAAGGACCGCTCGAACTCCCACACGGACTCGTCGACGATCCGCGGCTGGTCGGCGACCTTCTCGACCGCCACGCCCAGCGGCAGCGCCGCCTTCAGGGTCTCGACGCGCGCGTCGAGCGCGGCACCCAGGGTCAGGATGTTGCCGCTGCGCGCGAAGGTCACGCCCAGCATCAGCACGGGCCGGCCGTCATGGCGCACCGTGAACTGCGGGGGATCCTCCATGCCGCTGCGCACCTCGGCCACGTCGGACAGCTTCAGCAGCCGGCCGCCGGCCTCGATCGGCACGTCGGCCACGTCGCGCGCGTCGCGCAGGCCGAGACCGCGCTCCGACAGCCGCACGAACACGCGGTCGGCGCGCCCCTCGACGCTGCCGGTGGGGGCCACCGCGTTCTGCCGGGACAGCGCGTCGATCAGCGCCTGCGGGCTGAGGCCCAGGGCCGCCAGCCGGGTGCTCGAGAACTCGACGTAGACCTTCTCCGCCTGGCGGCCGAAGACGTCGATCTTCGTCACGCCGGGCACGGCCTGCAGCTGGCGGCGGACGTCCTCCACCAGCACCTGCAGCTCGGGCCAGCCCAGCTCCGGCGCGCTGAACGCGTAGAGCACGCTGTAGACGTCGGTGAACTCGTCGTTGAAGAACGGGCCGCGCACGCCGTCGGGGAACTCGTGACGCACGTCGGCGATCTTCTTGCGCGCCAGGTACCAGGCGCGGTCGAGCTCGTGCCGGGGCGTGCCGCCCTTCATCCAGAAGTTCAGGCCGCCGTAGCCCTGGCGCGCGAAGCTGCGGACGTGGTCGATGCCCTCGATCTTCTGCAGCTCGCGCTCCATGCGGTTGAGCACCTGGTCCTGCACCTGCTGCGCGGTGGCGCCGGGCCAGGCGACGACCGCGTTCATGGTCGGCACGTTGAAGCTCGGATCCTCGAGCCGCCCCAGGCGGCTGAAGGAGAACGCGCCGACCAGCAGGGTGCCGACGATCAGGAAGAGCACGAAGGCGCGGTGCGTGACCGCCCAGTGCGACAGGTTGAACGCCTTCATCGCGAGAGCACCCCGGGCGTGGCGGCCGCGAGCGGACGCGGCACCGGCCGGACCGTCATGCCGGCATCGAGCTTCTGCGCCCCCACCGTGACCACCAGGGCCGCGTCGGGCAGCCCGGCCACGCGGACGTGGTCGGTGGTCTGGGACAGCAGCCGCACGGGCTGGCGCGTCAGGGCACCGGACTGCGGGTCGACCCGCCACACGGCGGCGTCGCGGCCGGGGGTGGCGGGTGCAGAGGCGGTGGCGGTGGCGGGCACGGGCCGCGGCGATTCCACGGCTCCGGTCACGATCAGGGCACCCACCGGCAGTTCTGCGCCACGCTCCGACCCGGCCTGCGTCAGGCGCACCTCGGCGGTCATCCCCATCCGCAGCGCCGGGGCGCCGGCCGGGGCGACCGGCGCGAACCGGGCGCGCGTCGTACGCGTGGCGGCGTTCGCGCTCGGGGCCAGTTCGCGCAGCCTCAGCGGCACGGGTCGCGCGTCCGACGCTCCGACCGCGGTGCCCGCCACCGCATGGGCCTCCCAGGACCTCAGGTCGGCGACGATCGACTCGGGCACGTCCACCACGACCTCCAGCTCGCCCGGCCGCGCCAGCGAGAGCACGCCCTGGGTGTCGCCGACCGTCTGCCCGGTCTCGAAGCGCACGGCGGTCACGACCCCGTCGAAGGGCGCCGTCAGCACGGTGTACCCGACGCGGTTGCGCGCCAGCTCCGACTGCCGGCGGGCCTGCGCCAGGCGCGCCGCGGCCGCGTCGGCGCGCGCCTGCTGACGCTCGGCGTCGGCCGCCCCCACCGAGCCGTCGGCGGTCAGGCGCGCGAAGCGTGCGGCGTCGCTCGCGGCCTGCGCGGCGTCGACCTCGGCCGCACGCTGCTGGTCGGCGGCGGCCTGCACGGCCAGCTGGTAGTCGGCCGGGTCGAGGCGGGCCAGGGCCTGGCCGGCGCGCACGGACTGACCGAGCTCCACCATGCGCTGGGTGACCTTGCCGCCGGTCCGGAAGCCGACCTCGGCCTCGATGCGCGGGCGAACGCTGCCGTGCAGCACCCGCTGCACGCCGCCGACGTCGTTGTGCACCGGGCTGACGAAGACCGCGGGGACGACCGGCGTCGGGGCGGGCGCGGGCGAACAGGCGGCGAGCATCGCGAGCAGCACGAGCATCGCGAGTCGGCCGGGAGGGCCCGGCCGGCGTGCATGGGACGCATTGGAAGCAGTCATGGGCGAACCTCAGGGCCGGGACGTTGCGGAGGCGAGGCGGGCGGGCTCGGCGTACCAGCCGCCCCCGAGCGCCTTGACGAGCTGCACGGCGCCGAGCGCGCGCTGGGTGTGGCTGTCGGTGGCGGCGAGCTCGGCCGCGATCAGCCCGCGCTGCGCGTCGAGCAGCTGCAGCAGGTCGATCTGGCCTTCGCGGTGCAGCGACTCGGCGTGGCGCAGCCCCTGGCGGCGGCTGTCGACCGCCATCGCCAGCAGCCGGCCGCGGTCGCGCTCCTGGGCCAGCGACACGAGGCTGTTCTCCACGTCCTGCAGCGCCGACAGCACGGTGCGCTCGTACTGCAGGCTCGCGGCGCGTGCGCGGGCGTCCTGGCGTTCGACCGCCGCCCGCAGGCGTCCGGCGTTGAACACCGGCGCCGCGAAGGCCAGCGCCACGTTGCTGAAGCGTACGGGCGTGAGGTCCAGCAGGTTCAGCCGCAGGTCCTGGCGACCCAGCACGGCCGCGATGAAGAACCGAGGCCACTGGTCGGCCTGGCTCTCCCTCAGGCGGGCGCCCTCGGCCAGCAGCTGGCGCTCCGCCACGCGCAGGTCCGGGCGTCGCTGCAGCAGCTCGATCGGCTGGCCGGGCTGCAGGTCCGGCACGGCGGGCAGCGCTGCGACGGCGTCTCTCCAGCCCGCGTCGGCTGCGCCCGGTGCGTCGCCGAGCAGCACGCCGATCTGGTGTTCGCTCACCGCCACCAGGGTGCGCAGCGCAGGCAGCTGCGCGGCGAGGGCCTGCGCCTCGCCGGCCGCGCGGCTGACGTCGAACGCGCTGGCCAGCCCCTGCGCCCGGCGGCTGGCGGTGAGGCGCTCGGTCGCCTGCTGGGCGTCCAGCAGGGCCTGCAGCTGCCGCAGCCTGACGCGGGCGCCCTGCCGCACCAGGTACAGGCGGGCCACCTCGGTGGTCGCCAGCCACTGCGCGGCCTCGACACCGGCATCGGCCGCCAGCGCATCGAGCTCGGCGCCCTCGGCGGCGGCGCGCGCGGCGCCGAACACGTCGATCTCCCAGCCGAGGTCGAGGGCGGCGCGCGCCGCGCGCGTGTCGGGGGCACCGCGCTTGACCTCGGCGGGCAACCCCGAACGCTGGTCCGACACGGAGCCGGTGACCGCCACCGTGGGCCACAGGCGCGAGGCGGCGGCCGTGCTGCCGGCACGCGCCTGGCGCACGCGCTGCGCGGCGATGCGCACGTCGAGGTTGGCCGCACGCGCCCGGGTCAGCAGACCGTCGAGCACCGGATCGTCGAAGCCGCGCCAGGTGGCGGCGTCCAGCGACCGCATGTCCGCGGCCGGCATCTGCCGATAGGGCACGGCGAGCGCCGCGGTGTCGGGCGGCGGCAGCGCAGGCGTCGTCGCGCAGCCGGCGGCGGCCAACGCGACGACCGTCGCAACGGCTGCGGCACCGGCGAGCCGCGCAGGGCCACACGGCGCGAAGCGCGCGCGGGTCGGGTCGATGACGGGAGACATCATGGATCGGGCGCCTGGTTCGACGGGCCGGACGGCCCGCGGTTGACAGCGTCTACCAGTGTCCCTAAAGTGGTTGACACTGTCAACTCGCATGGCGGCCGGTCGTGGCGCGTCGTGCGGCGCGTCCCGGAGGCCCTCCATGTCATCGACCCCTTCCGACCTCCACCGCCCGGCGCTGCGCGCACTGGCAAGCGCACTGGCCCTGGTCGCCTGCAGCACCGCGGGCGCCGCGGACGTCGTCGTCCGCGTCGGCGGCCTGACCGAGCCGCTCGGCCAGGTCGGGTGCTCGCTGTTCGCGGGCCCCGACGGGTTCCCGATGGACACCGCGCCCGCCCGCGTGGCCTGGCTGCCCGCGTCGGCCAAGGACGTGACCTGTCGGTTCGCCGCGGTGCCGGAGGGCCGCTACGCGGTCTCCGTCGGGCACGACCTGAACGGCAATCGGCGTGTGGACACGAACCTCGTCGGCATGCCCACCGAGCAGTGGGGCGTCTCCGGCAACGTGCGGCCGACGCTGCGCGCGCCGCGCTTCGACGAGGCGGTGTTCAGGGTGGCGGCGGGCGCGGGCGACGTCGTCATCGACATCACCGTCGCGAAATGAGCGGCGGCGGCGACCGGCGATGACCGTACCCGCGTCCCCGGGCGTCCGACGCGGATCGGCATGACGCATGCGCCCCGGCGGCGAACCGGCCGGACTCGGCGCGTGTGGTAGCTTCGACGGCGCCGCCCGCCAGGCCCCGACACCCCATGCCCGCCCGCAAGACCCGCTCCGCGCCACCGCTCGAACTGCGCGACGCCTGCATCGTGGCGGCGCAGCAGGTGATCGCCGAGCGCGGCATCGAGCACCTGAGCCTGCGAGAGGTGGCGCGCAAGCTGGGCGTGTCGCACCAGGCGCCCTACAAGCACTACCCGAGCCGCGATCACCTCCTCGCCGAAGTGATGCGTCGCTGCTTCCAGGGCTTCGCCGCGCACCTCGACGCGCGGCCCCGCCACGAGGACCCCGAGCTGGACCTGGAGTCGCTCGGACTGCAGTACCTCGCCTATGCCCGGGACCATCCGCTCGAGTATCGGCTGATGTTCAGCACCACCTGGCCCGAATCGGCCGCGCATCCGGAGATCGCGCGCGACGCCACGCACGCCTACGACGTGCTGCGGGGCGTCCTGCAGCGGATGCACGGCGACGCGCCCGAGATGCGCGACACGATCGAGCTGGATGCGCTGTACATCTGGTCCACCGTGCACGGGCTGGCGGGTGTCATGAACGGTCAGTGCCTCGACCGTCTCGAGCTCAGGGCGAAGGTGGTCAGGCAGGCGGTCCGCCACGCCATGGACCGCATGTCGGCGGGTCTCGCCGGCGATCCTCGCTGAGGCCGGCGCCGGGCGGCCCGGCGCGCGTCACGCCCGCAGCGTCACCGGCTCGAGCGCGTCACCCTCCGGCAGCACCCGACCGATCACGGCCGCATGCGGATACCCGGCCTCGTGCAGTGCCCGCACGCAGGCCTCCACCCGATCCGCCGGCACGCCCGCCAGCAGCCCGCCCGCGGTCTGCGGATCGAACAGCAGCGGATAGCGCGGGTCGCCGACGAAGTCCTGGCCGTTGCGCAGCGCGCGCCGCAGCCGGACGTTGGCGGGCTGCAGCGAGCTCACGATGCCGGCGGCGACGCATTCGCGCGCGCCGTCGAGCAGCGGCAGCGCGCCGAGATCGAGCTGCGCGTCCACGCCCGAAGGCCGGGTCATCTCCACCAGGTGCCCGAGCAGGCCGAAGCCGGTGAGGTCGGTGCAGGCGGTCACGCCGTGCTCCCTCAGGATCCGCGCGCCCGTCTGGTTCGACTGCACCATCGAGCCGAGGGCGGCATCGATCCACCGCCCCTTCGCCGCATGCCGCGCGTGCGCGGCGAACAGGGTGCCGGTGCCGATCGGCTTGGTGAGGATCAGCGCGTCGCCCGGCCGCAGGCCGCCCTTGCGCATCACGCCCTCCATCCTGTCGGCGATCAGGCCGTTGATCGCGAAGCCCAGCGCCAGCTCCTGGCCCTCGCCGGTGTGTCCGCCGACCAGCGCGCAGCCGGCCGCGTTCAGCACCTCGACCGCCCCGGTCATCATCTGCAGCAGCAGGTCCTCGACCTTGCTCTCGATGCCCGGCGGCACGGTGGCGATCGCGGTGGCGGACTGCGGCTCGGCGCCCATCGCGAAGATGTCGCCGAGCGCGTGGTTGGCCGCGACCTTGCCGAACAGGTAGGGGTCGTCGATGAAGGCGCGGAAGAAGTCGACCGTGTGGACGGCGGCCATGCCCGGCGGCACGCGCACCACGGCCGCGTCGTCGGGCGAGTGCAGGCCGATCAGCACGTCGTCGCGCTCGACCGGGCGCAACGACCCCAGCGCGCGCGACAGGACGCTGGCGCCGACCTTGGCGCCGCACCCGCCGCAGCGCATCGCGACCGCGGAGATGGCCTGCAGCGACTCCTCCGCGGTCAGCGACAGCCCATGGGCCGGGGCGGCGCCGCCGGCGTCCTCGGCAGCCATCTCCGGGAACTCGCTGAAGCGGCGCATGAAGCGGCGGTCGATCGCATCCTTCCAGCGCCAGACCCAGGCGCCGGCGAAGCCGAGCGCCCCGCGCGAGGCCACGGCGTAGCGGTCACCGGTGGAGATCAGGGCGAGCCAGCGGCGCTGCGGCCGGTACGCCACCGGCGGCTCGCCGCGCAGCACGTGGCGCAGGTTGGCCGCGAGGGGCTTGCCCATCCGGACCGCGAACACGCCGGCCTTCTCCAGCGGCCGGTCGGTGAACGACGCGACGTCGCCGGCGGCGAACACGTTCGGGTCGGTCACGCTCTGCAGCGTCTCGCCGACCCGGACGAAGCCCTGGTCGTCCAGCGCCAGGCCGGTGTCCGCGAGCCAGGCGGGGCCGGCGGCCTGCGTCACCCAGAGCACCTCGTCGGCGTCGACACCGCGGCCGTCGCGCAGGAGCAGGCGTCCGGGCGCCACCTCGACCACCTCGGCCCCGAGGTGCACGGCCACCTTCCGGTCGCGCAGGACGGTCTCGAAGCGGCGGCGCACGCCCGCGTTGTGGGTGGGCAGGATCGTGGCACCGGAGGTCACCAGCACGAAGCGCAGCAGGTCGGCGGCGCGCCCGAGCGCCTCGAGCTCGCGGCGCAGGCGGTGCTGCATCGACAGCAGCAGCTCCACCCCGCCCGCACCGCCACCGACCACGGCGACGGTCATCGGCGTGCGCAGGTCGCGCACGCGCTCGAGCAGCTCGAGCCAGCGCCGGTTGAAGCCGGCGATGGGCTTGACCGGCACGACGTTCGCCAGGGCGCCACGGATGCCGCCCACGTCGGGCGTCGAGCCGGTGTTGATCGACAGCAGGTCGTACGGCACGGCGGGCCGGTCGCGCAGGATCACGCGGCGCTCGGCACGGTCGATGCCGACCACCGTGCCGCGGATCATCCGCGCCCCCGCGAACGCCGCGAGGCGCCCCAGGTCGATGTGGACCTCGTCGAACGCGTAGTGGCCAGCGACGTAGCCCGGCAGCATGCCGGAGTACGGGGTGTCGACGTCGGTGCAGACGACGGTGAGCCGCAGCCCCGGCTCGGGCTTCATCGCGAACATGCGCAGCACGCCGACGTGGCTGTGGCCGCCGCCGACGAGGATCAGGTCGCGCAGGACAGGGGAGCGGGAGGAATTCATTCGACAGGTCCGGGGATCGCGGATCGGATCGTACAGCGCGCGCGGTGGGGACAGGGGCAACTCGCGGTAGAGTGCCCCGGGGCGGCCTCGGACGGCGACGACCGTCGTCCGGGAGACCGCGGCGCGGCGGGCACGCCGCCGCATCCGTGGAGGAGCACACCATGACAGACCCGAAAGCCGTCCTGGTCGTCGGCGCGGGCGACGCGACCGGCGGGGCGATCGCGCGCCGCTTCGCGCGCGAGGGCTACATCGCCTGCGTGACGCGCCGCAGCGTCGACAAGCTCGCGCCGCTGGTGGACCGGATCCGCGCCGACGGCGGGCAGGCCCATGCGTTCGGCAGCGACGCGCGCAAGGAGGAGGAGATGGTCGCGCTCGTCGAGACCATCGAGCGCGACATCGCGCCGATCGAGGTGGCGGTGTTCAACATCGGCGCGAACGTGCGCTTCGGCATCACCGAGACGACGTCGCGGGTCTACTTCAAGGTCTGGGAGATGGGCTGCTTCGGCGGCTTCCTGATGGGCCGCGAGACGGCGCGGGTGATGCTGCCGCGCGGCCGCGGCACGATCCTCTTCACCGGCGCCACCGCCAGCCTGCGCGGGCGGGAAGGCTTCGCGGCCTTCGCCGGCGCCAAGCACGCGCTGCGCGCGCTGGCCCAGAGCATGGCGCGCGAGCTCTGGCCGAAGGGCATCCACGTCGCGCATCCGATCATCGACGGCGCGATCGACACCGAATTCATCCGCACGAACTTCCCGGAGCGCTACGCCGCGAAGGACGTCGGCGGCATCCTGGATCCCGAGCACATCGCCGAGGTCTACTGGCAGATCCACTGCCAGCCGCGAGACGCCTGGACCCACGAGACCGAGCTGCGTCCGTGGATGGAACCCTGGTGACGGCGCGTCCGGCGCCGTGCCCCGACCGACCCCTGTCCGAGACCGGATCCATGAGCATGCCCACCGTCCAGTTCCTGTTCGATTTCGGCAGTCCGAACGCCTACCTGAGCCACCAGGTGATTCCCGCGATCGAGGCGCGCACCGGCGTGCGCTTCGAGTACGTGCCGGTGCTGCTCGGCGGCCTGTTCAAGGCGGCGAACAACCGCTCGCCGATGGAGGCCTACAAGGACATCCCGCTCAAGCGCGACTACGAGCGGATGGAGATGCGCCGCTTCATCGCGAAGCACGGCCTCGACCGCTTCCGGATGAATCCGCACTTCCCGGTCAACACGCTGAAGATCATGCGCGGTGCGATCGCCGCGCAGCGGCTCGGCGTCCTCGAGCGCTACGTCGACGTGGTGTACGCGGCGATGTGGGAGGACGGCCGGAACCTGGACGACGTGGCGGTGATCGAGGCCACGCTCGCGGCCGGCGGGCTCGACGCGACGGCGCTCATGGCGCTGTCGCAGGACGCCGAGGTCAAGGCCGCGCTCGTGCAGAACACGCAGACCGCCTTCGAGCGCGGCGCGTTCGGCTCGCCGATGTTCTTCGTCGGCGACGAGATGTACTTCGGCAAGGACCGGCTGCGCGACGTCGAGGAAGAGATCCTGAGGGTGAAGGCGGGCGGATCGGCGGGCTGACGCGCGCGTGGATCGGCGGGCCGACCTGCAGCCGGCCCCGGGTGCCGTTCCGCGTATCGCCCGCCCCGCGTGAGCCGGGCGGCGATTCGTGGAACCCTGCGGGCGTCGCGCCCCGCCGGCGCCAGGAGGAGCTTCCATGATCGACAACTTCGGCCGCAGCCAGCAGGTCACCAAGACCGCCGTCGTCAGCCCCCACGGCGTCGTCAGCGCCCAGCACCGCGTCGCCGCCGAGATCGGCGCGGCCGTGCTCGCCGGCGGCGGCGACTGCATCGACGCCGCGGTGGCCACCTCCTTCGCCATCGGCACGCTCGAGCCCTGGATGAGCGGCGTCGGCGGCATCGGCACGATGGTGATCTATCGCGCGAAGGAAGACCGCTACGAGGTGATCGGCTTCGGCGGCGAGTCGCCGGCGGGGCTCGATCCGCGCGACTATCCGCTCGCCGCCGACGGCACCGCACAGGGCCTGTTCCCCTGGCGCCGCGTCGAGGGCGACCGCAACCTGCACGGCCCGGCTTCGATCGCGGTGCCGGGCGTGGTCGCAGGCATGGGCGAGGCCCACCGGCGCTACGGGCGCCAGGCCTGGGCCGACCTGGTCCGGCCTGCCGCGGCGCTGGCCGACGAAGGGCTGCTGGTCGACTGGTACACCACGCTCAACATCGCCACCGGCGCGGAAGAGCTGCGCCTGTACCCGACGGCGGCCGAGGAGTTCCTGCGCAACGGGCTGCCCCCGAGCGTGGGCTGGGGCGTGCGCGACGTGCAGCGCCTGCCACGGCCCCGCTACGCCGCCACGCTGCGGCACATCGCCGACCACGGCGCCCGCAGCCTGTACGAGGGCGACCTGGCGCAGGCGCTGGCCGACGAGATCGCCGCGGCCGGCGGATCGCTGCGTGCGGCCGACCTGGCCGCCTACCGGGCGCGCGTGACGCCGTCGCTCGCCATCCCGTACCGGGGCGCGGTCGTGCATGCGACGCCCGAACTGACCGCGGGCCCGACGCTCGCCCAGACCCTCAAGCTGCTGTCGGACTGGACGCCGTCCTCGCGCGCCCCTGACGCCGCCGCCTACGCGGCCTACGGCCGGGCCCTGCAGCAGGCCTACCGCCAGCGGCTGAGCGACATGGGCGACGCCGACGGCCGGCGCGCGATCGGCGCCGAGCACCTGGCGCCGACCTGCACCACCCACTTCAACGTGGTCGACGCCGAGGGCAACATGGTGTCGGTCACGCAGACGCTGCTCGGCATCTTCGGCTCGAAGTTCGTCGGACCCGACACCGGCATCCTGATGAACAACGGGATCATGTGGTTCGACCCGGAACCCGGCCGGACCAACTCGCTCGCCGGCGGCCGCCGCTGCCTGGCGAACTACACGCCGGCGATCGCGCAGATCGGCCCGTCCCGGCGCATCGCGGTCGGCGCCTCGGGCGGCCGGCGCATCCTGCCGGCGGTCGCGCAGATGCTGTCGTTCGCGATCGACTACGGCATGGACCTGCAGGCGGCCTTCGACACGCCGCGCATCGACGCCTCCGAAGGCGCGATCCTCATCGGCGACGCGCGGCTCGCCGCCGACGTGCAGGCCGCGCTCGCGGCACAGTTCGATTTCGTGCCGGTGGCCCCGCAGACGCTGCCCATGAAGTTCGCCTTCCCGTCGGCGGTGCTGCGCGACGGCACGACGAACCAGGGCTCGACCGAGGTGTTCCAGCCCTGGGGCGATGCGGTGGCCGGCAGCTAGGCCGCGGACAGGAACTCGACGACCAGCCGGTTGAACTTCTCGGCGTGTTCCCACTGCGCCCAGTGGCCGCAGCGGGAGAACAGGTGCAGGTCGGCGTCGGGCAGGCCCCACACCAGGCGCAGCCCGATGTCGAAGGGGACGAACCGGTCGTCGCGGCCCCAGATCACCAGCGTGCGCGCCTTGACCTCGCCCAGGCGGTGACCGTAGTCGGGGAACTGGCGCGGGTTGGCCGCGATGCTCCTGACGAAGTTCTCGAGGTGGTCGCGCCGGGCGAGCATGTTGTCGAGCCGCGCCTGGTACAGGTCCTCAGTGAGGCTGCTCGTGTCGAACACGAAGGCGGCCATCATCCGCTTGAGGTTCTCGATCGTCGGATCGCGGTACAGCGCCTGGATCAGCTTGATG
>Ga0105105_10000559_pt1 | contig 16904 bp, 16 predicted proteins | sample PPLLaktember2015_4_FD_79108 | JGI IMG/M metagenome (GOLD analysis project Ga0105105, IMG submission 79108) | Freshwater sediment microbial communities from Prairie Pothole Lake near Jamestown, North Dakota, USA - PPLs Lake P8 Core (1) Depth... | ecosystem: Environmental > Aquatic > Freshwater >... | reverse complement strand
TCGAGGCGCGCGACCGACAGCGCGTCGGTGTAGTCGCCCCAGTACACCCTGAAGCGCTGCCGCCGCGAGCCCGGCAGCGCCGGCAGCGGCGCAGCGGGCGCGGCGGCCTGGGGCGGCGGTGCCTGATCGGCGGCCTGCGTCGAAGACGGATCGGACGGCGCGGATGGCAGGGGCGTTCCGACCGCCGCAGTGGGCGCCGGCACGGTGTCAGGCGGCGCGTCGGCGGTCGGCGAGCCGCCGGCGTCCGGACCCGTGGCGAGATCCACGAAGTCGGCGGCGCTCGACGGCTCGGCCGGCGCCGCGGGCGGTGCGATGGCCGCCGTGGCCGGGGGCGGCACCGCAGGCCGCGCGACCGGTTTCGACGGTGGCGGCCGCACGCGTGGCGGTGCCGGACTCGGGGCCGGCGCCTCGACCCTCGGGGCGGCCGGCACGACGGGCGCAGGCGGCACCACCAGCACCACCTCGACCGGTGCCGGATCCGGCGATGCCTTCGGCGTCGCCCCCCCGAGTCGGCCCGCCACGCCGGAGACGAGCAGCGCATGCAGCGCGACCGACGCGGCCAGCAGGGCGACGGTCGCGCCCGCACGGCGCGCGCGAGCGGCGATTCGGGTCATCGGACGATGCTACCGCACCGGCCGCCGTTCCCGCCGTCCCGGCGGAGGACTGTTGCCGACCTTTACACCCGCCTCGACGGGGGCGCCCGCGCCACCGCGCATGTGCTTTCGGATCAACGACTTGGCTCGACCGACAGTCATCGGCACGGGACTTGCTACCTCGTCCCCCGACATGAGACTTTCCATCGAGCGTCTGTGGCGGGTGCTGCCCGTCCCCGTGATCGTGCTGAACCGGATGCCCGGTCGGCTGGTCGGTCTGAGCATGGGCGTGTTCATCGTCGTGCGGGCCGACTACGCGCGTGACCGGCCGACGATGATCCACGAGCTCGAGCACTGCAAGCAGTTCTGGCGCGGCGGCGTGCTGCTGCACATGCTGCGCTACTACGCGAGCCGCCAGTACCGCCTGCGGGTCGAGGTCGAGGCGTTCCGGGCCGAGCTCGACGCGTGCGAGACCGAGGAGCGCCCTGCGCGCCTGGACGATGCGTCCCGCGCGCTGGCCACCGGCTACCATGTCGGGCTCGACGTCGCATCCTGCCGAAGGCTCCTCACGTGCTCCCACCCATTCGACGCCTTCTGGCCGACTTCGCCGCGGGCCGCTCGACGCCCGTCGACCTCCTCGCCCGCTGTCATGGCGCGATCGACGAACACGACGGAACGCTGAACGCGCTCCCGACGCGCCGCGACCGCGCGGCGTGTCTCGCCGAGGCGGAACACGCGCAGCGCGCGATCGCCGCCGGCGAGCCGGTCGGACTGCTGGCCGGTCTGCCCTACGTCGCGAAGGACATCTTCGACACGGCGGGGCTGCGCACCACGCTGGGCTCGCCGATCTTCGCCGACCGCGTGCCCGAGGTCGACGCCCCCGGCGTGCGGCGCCTGCGCGAGGCCGGAGCGGTGCTGATCGCGAAGTCGAACACCCCCGAGTTCGCCGCCGGCTCGCAGACCTTCAATCCGGTCCTCGGTGCGACCCGCAATCCGTACGACACCTCGCGCACGGTCGGCGGCTCGTCGGGCGGCGCGGCGGCTGCGCTGGCCGCGGGCATGACGGTGGTCGCCGACGGTTCGGATCTCGCGGCGAGCCTGCGCAATCCGGCCAGCTTCTGCGGCGTGGTCGGCATGCGGCCCTCGACCCGGCTCGACCCGACGCTGTCGGACGGGCCGAACGGGTTCGACCTGATGTCGACGATCGGCCCGCTCGCGCGCAGCGTCGACGACTGCCGGATCGTGCACTCGGCGCTCTTCGAGCCGGCGGCGCACCGCCCGCTCGACGCGTGGCTCGGTCACCTCGAAGCGCGCCGAGCGACGCGCGCCCCGGGCTCGCTGCGGCTGGCCTGGTCGGCCGACGTCGGCGGCGTGCCGCTCGCGGCGCCCGTGCGCGAGACGTTCATGCGCGCGATCGACGCGCTGCGCGCGGCCGGCGTGACGCTGGTCGAGGCGCACCCGGACTTCGACGGGGCCGACGAGTCCTTCATGACGCTGCGCGGGCTGTACTTCGTCGAGTGGCTCGGCGAGCTGTACACCCGGGAGCGAGCCCGGATGAAGGACACCGTGGTCTGGAACATCGAGCAGGGACTGGCCCTCGATGCCTCCGCCATCGCGCGCGCGCAGCGCCTGCGCAGCACGGTGTTCCGCCGCGTCGCCGCGTTCATGGCCGACGTCGACGCGTTCCTGCTGCCGACCGTGCAGGTGCTGCCCTTTCCGCTGGACGTGCCCTTCCCCACCGAGGTCGACGGCGTGCCGCTGGTCAACTACGTCGACTGGCTCAAGACCTGCTACTGGATCAGTGCGAGCGCGCACCCCGCGGTGTCGGTGCCCTGCGGACGCGCGCGCGACGGCGCGAGCGCGCCCTTGCCGGTCGGGCTGCAGCTCGTGGGACGCTGGAACGGCGATGCGGCGCTGCTCGACGTCGCCGAGGCCGTCGAGACGGTCCTCGCGCCACTGAACGCCGCCTGAGCCACGGCGCTCAGGACACCGGAGCGTCAGAGCACGAGCGGCGAGTTCGGCAGTTCGTCGGGGTTTGCGCTGCCGTCGGCCGGATACGCAGCGGCGAGCGCGTCGTTGAGGGTGGCGAGGCAGGCGAGCGCCCCCTCGACCGCCTGCCCGTCCCGGCAGCCGGCCACCAGCTGGGCACAGGCGCGGTCCCATACCGCCGGGTCGATCGAGCGCTTCGCGCCGCGATCCGCGACGATCTCGGCCGCACGATCCGCCCACAGCAGGTACACCAGGACACCGTTGTCTTCCTCGGTGTCCCAGATGCCGAAGCGCGAGAACACCTCCAGCGCCCGCTCGCGGGCCTGCATGCCGCGCCAGAGCTGACCGGTCTCCAGCGACGACTCGACCGCGAAGCGCAGTTCGGCGCGGTGCCGGCGCTCGCCGTCGGCGATCGCGCGCTCGATGCGCGCGTAGGCGTCGTCCGGGAAGGCCGACCGGAGGTGCATCGGACCGATCCACAGATGGTGGAGCCAGCGGGCGAGCCCGACGCGACGGCTCATGCCGCCCTCCGCACGACGCGCCGCCGATGGATGCGATCACCAGTCACCGGACGCCCCTCCTCCACCGAAGCCGCCACCGCCGCCGCCGAAGCCGCCGCCACCACCGAAACCGCCGCCTCCGCGGCCGCCCCCCCATCCGGCGCTCGGAAGGAGCACCCCTGCATCGCCGAGCGTGCGACGCCCGACCCGCCGCATGCGGCCGCCCGGTCCGCCACCGCCGCGCCCTCCCATCACCAGCACCAGCAGGCCGACGCCGAGGCCGACGGCCACGCCCAGCCCCGTCGAGGCCAGCCCGATCACGGCGGTGACACCCGCGCCGCCACCGCCGACCGCCGCGCCGATGACGCGGCCGGCGGCCCGGGACACCATCAGCCCGACGAAGAAGGAGAGGAAGACCGCGGGCATCAGCTCGAACTGCGGTTCGGCCTGCTGGCCCTGCTGCCACGGCGCGGGAAGGTCCTCGCCCTCGATCCGTCTCGACAGGTCGGCGACGGCGGCGTGCAGGCCGCCGGCGAAGTCGCCCGTCCTGAACCGGGGACCGATGGCCTCGGTGATGATCCGCTTGGCGACCGCATCGGGGATCGCGCCTTCGAGCCCGTAGCCGACCTCGATGCGTACCTTGCGATCGTCCTTGGCGACGAGGATCAGCACGCCGTCGTCGATGGCGCCCGCCTTGCGGTCGCCGGTGTCGCGCTGCGCCCGCTCGCGCCCGCGGCCGAGCTTCCAGGCGTCGGCCACCCGGATGCCGAACGCCTCGATGGCCTCCGGCTGCGTCGTCGGCACCATCAGGATCGCGATCTGCGCGCCCTTGCGTGCCTCGAGCGCGGCGAGCTCCGCCTCCAGTGCCGCGCGCTGCCCGGCGTCGAGCGTGCCGGTGAGATCGGTGACCCGCGCCGAGAGCGCCGGCACCGGCACCTCCTGCTGCGCGGCCGCGGGCGGAACGAGCGCCAGCAGCGCCAGCAGCGCGAGCACCGCCGCGAGCAGGCCGCGGCGCAGCCCGGTCGCCATGACGGGCCCCGCTACTTCGACGGCGCGGGTGCCGGCTTGCCGAAGTCGACCTTCGGCGCGGTCGAGATCTCGCGCTCGTTGTCGACGGTGAACTGCGGCTTGGCCTTGTAGCCGAACACCATCGCGGTGAGATTCACCGGGAACTGGCGAACCATCACGTTGTAGGCCTGGACCGAATCGATGTAGCGCTTGCGCGCGACGGTGATGCGGTTCTCGGTGCCCTCCAGCTGCGCCTGCAGTTCACGGAAGTTCTGATCGGACTTGAGCTGCGGATAGTTCTCGCTGACCACCAGCAGCCGGGACAGCGCGCTGCCGACCTCGCGCTGCGCGGACTCGAACTGCTTGAGCGACGCCGGATCCGTGGGGTCGACGCGGACCTGTCCGACGCGCGAACGGGCCTCGGTGACGCCGAGCAGCACCTCCTTCTCCTGCTCGGCGTATCCCTTCACGGTGTTGACCAGGTTCGGAATGAGGTCGGCGCGGCGCTGGTACTGGTTGACCACCTCGGACCAGGCCGAGCTGGTGGTCTCGTCGGCGACCTGGATGTCGTTGTAGCCGCAGCCCGTCAGGCCGACGGCAACGGCGATCCACAGCATCAGGCGATTGAGCACAGGCAACTCCGGGGGATGAGCGGCCTTGACCGGCCGACGTCGCGTAAGATAACCCAACCGTCGTCCGTGACCGCCCGAGCCGCAGCCGGCCCGCCATGAGCGCCCCGCTCCGCCCTCCCGTCCAGTCCGCTCGCGCCGCCTCGTTGGTGGCCCGCCTGGTGCTGATCGCGCTGTGCTGCGCGCCGGGCGCGGCGGCGAACGCGGCCGAAGCGACGCACCCCGCGAGCGCGGCGCCCGTCGCCACGCGCCCCGCCGACGCCGCCGTGCGCAACTGGAACCGCGAAGCCTTCGAACGCTACGAATCCGGCGACACCGCACGGGCGCTGGTGCTGTTCCAGCGGTCTGCCCGTCGGGGCGACGCCTCCGCGCAGTACAACGTGGCGGTGATCCGGCTGCGCGACGAGAGTCGGACGCCCTCGCTGCAGCAGGCGCTCGCGCTGCTGCGCGCCAGCGCGACCGCCGGCTTCTCGCCCGCCCAGTACATGCTCGCGTCGATGCTCGAGACCGGCCGCGAGGTGCGCGCCTCCCAGCCCGAGGCCACCGCGTGGTACACCCGGGCCGCCGAGCAGGGCCATGTCGACGCGCAGACCTCGCTCGCCACGCAGTACTACCTCGGCCGCGGCATCGGGCAGGACTTCGCCGCGGCGGCGCGCTGGTACGAGCGGGCGGCCGACGGCGGCGACGTCGGCGCTCAGTACCTGATCGCGTCGATGTACGAGAAGGGCCTGGGTGTCGAGCGCGACCTGCGCGTCGCCCTCGACTGGTACTCGGCCGCGGCCCGCAACGGTGACGACGTCGCCCGCGCTCAGGCCCGCGTCATCGCGGAACAGCTCGCGCGAGAGCGCGATTCCTGACCTCATGACGCGCGAGAGCGCGATTCCCGACCCGATGACGCGCGCGAGCGCGCTGCCCGAACCGACTCGCGCACGGGCGCGGCGCCTCGCCCGATGACGCGCGCGAGCGCCTCGGCCGGAGCGCGCCTCGGCGAACCGCTGCTCCTCTTCGACGACCTCCCGGCGGTGCCCGCGGGCAGGACCGGCCCGCGGCCCGACGCCCCGGTCGGATCGGCCGTCCACCCGCTCGCGCTGCCCGCGCGGCTCGCGCCCTACCGGCATCTGCTCAGGCTCGGCACCTCGTCCTGGTCGTTTCCCGGCTGGCAGGGGCTGGTCTGGGACGCGCCCCCATCGCCCTACGCCGAAGGGCGGCTGTCGCGCGCGGGCTTGCCCGCCTACGCGTCGCATCCGCTGCTCTCGGCAGTGGGCATCGACCGGGGGTTCTACGCGCCGATCGGCGTCGACGACTACGCGCGCTACGCCGCGCAGGTGCCCGACGGCTTCCGCTTCCTGGTGAAGGCGCCGGGCGGCGTGACCGACGCGCTCAGGCGCGACGAGCACGGACGCGGCCGCGAGCCGAACCCGCACTTCCTCGACGCCGCCGCGGCGATCGACCGTTTCGTCGCCCCCGCGGTCGAGGGCCTGGGCGCGACCCTCGGCACGCTGCTCTTCCAGTTCTCACCATTGCCCGCGCCGATGCTCGCCGACCCGCCCGCCTGGGTCGCCGCGCTGCGCCGCTTCCTCGAGGCGCTGCCGCGCGCCCTGCCCGCGGGAGCAGGCCTCGCGATCGAGCTGCGCGACGCGTCGCTGCTGACGCCACGACTGGTCGATGCGTTGCGAGACTGCGGCGTGGCGTACTGCATCGGACTGCACGACCGCATGCCGCCGGTGGCGCGCCAGCTCCGCGCGCTCGACCGACTGCACGGCGGCGGCACGGGCCCGCTGGTGGCGCGCTGGACGCTGCACGCGGGCATCGGCTACGAGGCCGCGCGGCACCGCTACGCCCCCTTCGATGCGCTGGTCGACCCCGACCCGGCGAGCCGCCTGCCGCTGGCCGCCGCCTGCGCCGCGACGCTGATCGCTGGTCAGCCGGTCACGGTGATCGTCAACAACAAGGCCGAGGGCAGCGCGCCGCGCTCGCTCGTCCTGCTCGCCGAGGCGATCGCCGCGGCGCTGTGAGCGGCGGGGCCGGCGTGCCGCGGGCCGCCGCCACGCGCGGGACGCCCGCCGTTCAGCGCGCCTTCAGGTGCGACTTGAACTGCTTGCGGAACTTCGCGACCTTCGGTCCGACGACGACCATGCAGTAGCCCTGGTACGGGTTCCGCTCGAAATAGCGCTGGTGGTAGGCCTCGCCCGGCCAGTACTGCGGCACCGGCTGCACCTGCGTCACCACCGGGGCGTCGTAGACCGCTTGGCGCTCGATCTCCGCGATCAGCTCGCGGGCAGTCGCGTCCTGGGCATCCGAGTGGGTGAAGATCACGGATCGGTACTGCGTGCCGACGTCGTTGCCCTGACGATTCAGCGTGGTCGGATCGTGGATGGCGAAGAAGATGCCCAGGATCTCCCTGAAGGAGATCACCTCGGTGTCGAACGACACGCGCACCACTTCGGCATGACCGGTCTGGCCGCCGCAGACCTGCTCGTAGCCGGGATTGCGCATCTCGCCGCCGGCATAGCCGGACTCCACCGCGGTCACGCCACGCACATCGAGGTACACGGCCTCCAGGCACCAGAAGCAGCCGCCGCCCAGGGTGGTCGTCTCGATCGTCATCTCAGCTCCAGGAATCGTCGGGTCCGGGGAATCCGGCCGAGGATACCTCGTCGGCCGTTCGGTCGCGGCCTGACGCGGCGGCTAGCGGCCGAGCCGCTCGATGATCCGATCGCGGTACTCGAAGAGGGCCGCGGCGCTGCGGCCCATGCCGTTCGCCTCGAGCGCCATGGTCAGCGCCACCAGCCTGCGCCGGCCTCGCGCGCGGCCGGCTTCGTCGAGCGCGGCCGGCGCCCGGGCCCCGCGTCCGTTGCCATCGCCGTCACCGTCACCGTCACCGTCGCCGCTCCGTGCGAGCTGCGCGATCATCGCGTCGAGATCGCGCAGCGCGCCGAGCTCGGCCGGCACGCAGCCGGCGTTCTTCAGGATCCGCAGCGCGACCCGGAGCTCGGGCGGGACGAGGGCGAGGTCCTCGTCCGGCAGGGGCTTCCCCGCCCCGGGCAGGCCGTCGAACTCGCCGCGCGCCTGCGCGTCGCGGATCCGCGATTCGACCAGATCGTCGAGCGCCTTGAGCATGCCGCCCTCCCTGGGAGGGGACGCGCCCGCGACGGCGGCCCGACGCCCTCCGTCAGGCCTTGACCCTCGCCGCCTTGCGGGCCGCGTCCTGCTTCGCGCGCTGCATCGTGGTGTGGAGCTGCGAGGCGCCGGTATGGTACTGCACGGGCCAGCCGATGCCGCGCCAGTCGGCCTCGGCCGCCGCGTGCAGCGTGAAGTACGGATCGGCCAGGTGCGGCCGCGCCAGCGCCACCAGGTCGGCCCGGCCGGAGATCAGCAGCGTGTTGACCTGGTCGGCGCTGGTGACCGCCCCGACGGCCATGGTCGCGATGCCCGCCTCGAGCCGGATCTGCTCGGCGAAGCTCGCCTGGTACATCCGCCCGTACACCGGCTTCGACGCCGGGTCGGTCTGCCCGGTGGAGACGTCGACCAGGTCGCAGCCCGCGGCCGCGAACGCGCGCGCGATCTCGACCGAGTCGGCGCCGGACAGGCCGCCGGGGATCCAGTCGGTGGCCGACAGGCGCACGCTCATCGGCTTGTCCTGCGGCCAGGCCTCGCGCACGGCGTCGAACACCTCGAGCGGCCAGCGCATGCGGTTCGCGAGCGAGCCGCCGTACCCGTCGGTGCGCCGGTTGGTCACCGGCGACAGGAAGCTCGCCAGCAGGTAGCCGTGCGCCATGTGCAGCTCGAGCATGTCGAAGCCCGCCTCGTCGGCCAGCCGCGCGCTGTGGACGAACTGTGCGAGCACCGCGTCCATGTCGGCCCGGCTCATCTCGCGAGGCACCTGGTTCACGCCGTCGCGGTACGGGATCGGCGACGGCGCGAGCAGCGGCCAGTTGCCTTCGCCGTCCGCGCGCTCCCCGATCGGCCAGTCCATGCGTCCCCAGCCGACCTGCGTCGAGCCCTTGCGGCCGGCGTGACCGATCTGCATGCACAGCTTCGACTGCGAGTTCGCGTGGACGAAGTCCGTCAGCCGCCGGAACGCGAGCATCTGCTCGGTGTTCCACAGGCCCGTGCAACCGGGCGTGATCCGGCCCTCGGGCGACACGCAGGTCATCTCGACGAACACCAGGCCGGCGCCGCCGAGCGCGCGCGAGCCGTAGTGCACGAGGTGCCAGTCGTTCGGCACGCCGTCGACGGCCGAGTACTGCGCCATCGGCGAGACCACCACGCGGTTGGGCACCCACATCTCGCGCAGGCGCAGCGGCGCGAACATCGGCGGCGCATCGAGCCAGGGCTGGTCGCCGCTCGCCGCGATGCCGAAGCGCGCGGCTTCGCCGCGGTTCCACCAGCGCGTGGCGGCCTCGACCAGGCCCGCATCGCGCAGCCGCAGGTTGTCGTAGGTGATCTGCTTGCTGCGGGTGAGCAGCGAGACCTCGAACTGGATCGGGTCCATGTCGAAGAACCGGCGCACGTTCTCGAACCACACCAGCGACACGTTGGCCGAGTGCTGGATGCGGCCGACCTCGTCGCGACGGCTCTCCTGGTACAGGGCCAGCGCGGCACGCAGGTCGTCGGGCCGCGCGCCGATCGCCTCGTCGAGCGCGATCGCGTCCTCGAGCGCGAGCTTGGTGCCCGAGCCGATCGAGAAGTGCGCGGTGTGCGCGGCATCGCCGAGCAGCACCACCGGCAGCCCGTCGATGTCGGCGTGCCAGGTCTTGCAGGAGATGGTCGGGAACTGCCGCCAGTGCGAACGGTTGGTCAGCACCGTCGCGCCCTTGAGGTCGTCGGCGAACAGGCGCTCGACCAGCGCGGCCGTGCCGGCCTCGTCGTCGACCGCCAGACCCGAGGCGCGCCAGGCGGCGTCGGTGGTCTCGATGACGATCGTGCACTCGCCCGGACGGTACTGGTAGGCGTGCATGTTCCAGATGCCGCCGTGCGCGTCCTCGCGGAAGCTGTAGTAGAAGCCCGGCAGGTTCATCTTCGCGCCGAGCCAGGTGAAGCGGTTGGTGCGCAGGTCGACCGAGGGCGCGAAGCGCTCGCGGTTCGACTCGCGCACCGCGCTGTTGATGCCGTCGGCCGCGATCACCAGGTCAGCGCCGTGGTGCGACGACAGGCCCGCGTCCTCGCTCTGGTAGCGGACCGGGATGCCGAGCTCTTCGGCGCGCGCCTGCAGGATGTGCAGCAGCGCGAGCCGTCCGATGCCGGAGAAGCCATGACCCGAGGAGCGCCGCACCGTGCCCTTGTACTGGACCAGGATGTCGTCCCAGTAGGCGAACCCCGCCTCGATCGCCCGGCGCGTCGGCGGGTCGGCCCGCTCGAGGTTGGCCAGCGTCTCGTCGGACAGCACGATGCCGAAACCGAAGGTGTCGTCCGGCCGGTTGCGCTCGGTCACCTCGATCGCCGCGTCGGGAAACCGCTTCTTGAGCAGGATGGCCGAATACAGTCCCGCGGGGCCGCCCCCGATCACGTCGATGCGCATGGTCAATCGTCCTTCATGGCCACCGCCCGGGTGGCCGTCGCCCGGGCCGCCGATTGCGCCCGAATTGCTTTAAGCTTAAAGTATCCCGCATGAGCTCGACAAGCCCGGAAGCCCCTGCAGGCGACGCGGCGGCCTCGCACCACGGTGCGCGGCTCGACTACGCGTCGACGATGAGCTACGGCGACTACCTGCACCTCGAGGACATCCTCGGCGCGCAGCACCCGTTGTCCGGATCGCACGACGAGATGCTGTTCATCGTGCAGCACCAGACGAGCGAGCTGTGGATGAAGCTCGTGCTGCACGAGATGCGGGCCGCCCGAGACGCGATCCGCGAAGACCGCCTGCCGCCGGCGTTCAAGAACCTGGCGCGGGTCTCGCGGATCATGGAGCAGCTGGTGCACGCCTGGGACGTGCTGGCGACGCTGACGCCGTCCGAGTACACGGCGATGCGACCGAAGCTCGGCTCCTCGTCGGGGTTCCAGTCGTTCCAGTACCGCGTCATCGAGTTCATGCTCGGCAACAAGAACGCGGTGATGCTCAAGCCGCACGCGCACCATCCGGCCCGACACGCCGAGGTCGAGGCCGCCCTCCACGAGCCGTCGCTGTACGACGAATCGATCCGGCTGCTCGCGCGCCACGGCTTCGCGATCGATCCGGACCAGCTCGAGCGCGACTTCGCCGCACCGCGACCCTTCAGCGATTCGCTCGAGGCCGCCTGGCTCGAGGTCTACCGGGAGCCGCCGAAGCACTGGCCGCTCTACGAGCTCGCCGAGGAACTCGTCGACCTCGAGGACGCGTTCCGCCAATGGCGCTTCCGCCACGTCACCACGGTCGAGCGCATCATCGGCTTCAAGGCCGGCACCGGCGGCACCGCCGGCGTGCCGTACCTGCGCCGCATGCTCGACACCGTGCTGTTCCCCGAACTCTGGAAGGTGCGTACCGACCTATGAACCGACTCCTGCTCCCCCCCGGCTGGCCCACCCCCAAGGGCTATGCAAACGGCGTCGCCGCCCGCGGCACGCTGGTCTCGATCGCCGGCCAGGTCGGCTGGCATCCGGACGGCCGCTGGGAGACCGACGACTTCGTCGCCCAGTGCCGCCAGGCCCTGCAGAACGTGCTGGCGGTGCTGGCCGAGGCCGGCGGCGGCCCCGAGCACATCGTGCGCATGACCTGGTACCTGACCAGCAAGCGCGAGTACCTCGAGGCCGGGCGCGCGCTCGGCGCGGTCTACCGCGAGCTGATGCGCGGCGCCGACGGCAAGGTGGCCTTCCCGGCCATGAGCGCCGTCGAGGTGACCGCGCTGATCGAGGACCGCGCCAAGGTGGAGATCGAGGCGACCGCGGTCGTGCCGGACTAGAATCGAGGGTCGTGCGCCGCTCCCCGCGGCGGACCCGCATCGCCGGCGACCGACCGGCGCGCCTGCATCGAAGAGGAACGAGGATGAACGCACCCGACACCGCGCGCCTGAAGGCCGTGTTCAAGTGGGACGACCCGCTGCTGATCGACGCGCAGCTGACCGAGGACGAGCGGATGGTCCGCGAGGCCGCCGCCCAGTACTGCCAGGACAAGCTCGCCCCGCGCGTGACCTCGGCCTTCCTCGACGAGCGCACCGACGTCGAGATCTTCCGCGAGATGGGCGAGCTGGGCCTGCTCGGGCCGACCATCCCCACCGAGTACGGCGGCCCGGGGCTGAACTACGTCGCCTACGGCCTGATCGCCCGCGAGGTCGAGCGGGTGGACTCCGGCTACCGCTCGATGATGAGCGTGCAGTCCTCGCTGGTGATGCTGCCGATCCACGACTTCGGCACCGAGGCGCAGCGCAGGAAGTACCTGCCGAAGCTCGCCACCGGCGAGTGGATCGGCTGCTTCGGCCTGACCGAGCCGAACCACGGCTCGGACCCCGGCAGCATGGAGACCCGCGCCAAGCGCGTCGACGGCGGCTGGCTGCTGACCGGCTCGAAGATGTGGATCTCGAACAGCCCGATCGCCGACGTGTTCGTCGTCTGGGCGAAGTGCCAGGGCGGCGACTTCGACGGCCGCATCAAGGGCTTCGTGCTGGAGAAGGGCATGAAGGGCCTGTCGGCGCCGAAGATCTCCGGCAAGGTCGGCCTGCGCGCCTCGATCACCGGCGAGATCGTGATGGACGAGGTGTTCGCCGACGACGGCCAGCTGCTGCCGGGGGTGGAGGGGCTGAAGGGTCCGTTCACCTGCCTGAACAGCGCCCGCTACGGCATCGCCTGGGGCGCGCTCGGCGCCGCCGAGGACTGCTGGTTCCGCGCGCGCCAGTACGTGCTCGACCGCAAGCAGTTCGGCCGGCCGCTCGCCGCCAACCAGCTCATCCAGAAGAAGCTCGCCGACATGCAGACCGAGATCACCCTCGGCCTGCAGGGCTGCCTGCGCCTGGGCCGGATGAAGGACGAGGGCACCGCCGCCGTCGAGATCACCTCGATCATGAAGCGCAACAGCTGCGGCAAGTCGCTCGACATCGCGCGCCTGGCCCGCGACATGATGGGCGGCAACGGCATCAGCGCCGAGTACGGCGTCGCCCGCCACCTGGTCAACCTCGAGGTGGTCAACACCTACGAGGGCACGCACGACGTGCACGCGCTGATCCTGGGCCGCGCCCAGACCGGCATCCAGGCCTTCTCCTGATCCCGGGCACCGCGCGATGACCGTCTCCCACGACTTCAAGGGTCGCCGCGTGCTCGTCGCCGGCGGCAGCCGCGGCATCGGCCGCTCGATCGCGCTCGGTTTCGCGGCCGCCGGCGCGTCGGTCTCGATCTGCGCCCGCGGCGCCGAGGCGCTCGAGGCCGCCCGCAAGGAACTGAGCGCGGCCGGCCCCGGTCGCATGCACACCGCCTCGTGCGACCTGGCCGACCAGGCGCAGATCGAGGCCTGGGTGGCCTCGGCCGCCGAGGCCCTGGGCGGCGTCGACGTGCTGGTCAACAACGCCTCCGGCTTCGGTGCCGGAGACACCGAGGAAGGGTGGGCCGCCAGCTTCGGCATCGACGTCCAGGCGGTGGTGCGGGCCAGCCGCGCCGCCCTGCCCTGGCTCGAGCGCGGCACCGCGCCGTCGGTGATCAACGTCTCGTCGATCTCGGCGCTCAAGCCCTCGACACGCACGCCGGCCTACGGTGCGGCGAAGGCGGCGGTCATCCACTACACCACCAGCCAGGCCGCGCTCTGGGCCCGGCGCGGCATCCGCGTGAACTGCGTGGCGCCCGGCTCGATCGACTTCCCCGGCGGCCTGTGGGAGCAGCGCAAGGACTCCGACCCGAAGCTGTACGAGGGCACCCGCAAGAGCATCCCCTTCGGACGCTTCGGTGCGCCGGAGGAAGTCGCCGAGGTCGTGCTGTGGCTCGCCTCGGACGGCGCCCGCTGGGTCACGGCGCAGACCATCGCCGTCGACGGCGGCCAGACCCTCGGCGTCTGAGTTGTCGGCATCGCCTCCGCCGGGCCTGCCCCCCGAGCAGGTCCGGCGGATCGTTCTCGGCCTGCTGCCCTCGATCTTCCTCGGAGCGATCGACGGCTCCATCCTCCCGATCGCGCTGCTGACGATCGGCCGCGCCCTCGGCGACGTCTCGCTGATCGCCTGGGTGATGGCGGGCTACCTGGTCGCGGGCACGGTCGCCACACCGATCTACGGCAAGCTCTCCGACCTGCACGGCCGGCGGCGGATGCTGCTGGTCGCGATCGGGATCGCCACCCTAGGCTCGGTGCTGTGCGCGGTGTCGGTGAGCATGCCGATGCTGATCGCCGCGCGCATCCTGCAGGGGTTGGGCAGCGGCGCGCTGTTCGCGCTCGGACAGGCCGCGGCCGCCGACGTCGTGCACGGCCCCGAGCGGGGCCGGTGGCAGGGCTACTTCTCGTCGGTGTTCGCCACCGCGGCACTCGCCGCACCCTTGCTCGGCGGCTACCTGACCGAGCACCTGTCGTGGCGGGCCGTGTTCTGGATCAACCTGCCGCTGGCCGCGTTCGCCGCCTGGCGTCTCACCGCGGTGCTGCCCGCCGCGACGCGCACCGGTCGAGAGGCCAGGATCGACTGGCTCGGGGCGGCGCTGCTGGCGGCCGGCCTCGGCGTTCCGCTGGTCGCGCTCGCACGGGTCGGCCAGGGTGCCGGCTGGTTCGGCGCCTCGACGCTCGCACTGGGCGCCGCGGGCGTGGTGCTGCTCGGGTTGTGGGCCTGGCGCGAGTCCGACGCCCCGGAGCCGATCGTCCCGACGTCGCTGTTCGCCAACCGCACGGTGCTCGCCTGCTGCCTGGTGAACGGGCTCAACTTCTTCGTGCTGATCGGCAGCACGGTGCTGCTGCCGCTGTCGATGCAGACGCTGGGCGGCGCGCGCGCCGACGAGGTGGCGGTGCGCCTCGTCGCCCTGACCCTCGCGACGCCTGCCGGCGCGTTCGCGGCGGGTCGCCTGATGCTCCGGTGGCCGCGTCTCGGCGCGATCTCCGCGATCGGGTCGGCGCTGGCCTGTGCCGGGCTCGCGGTGATCGCCTGGGCCGCGGGCCGCGCGGATGCGGTCCCGCTGCCGGCGATGGTGCCCCTGGGGTTCGGACTCGGCATGACGCTGCCGTCGGTGCTGGTGGCCGCGCAGGGCGCGGTCGGTCCGGCGATGATCGGGGTGGCGACCGCGCTGGTCTCGTTCTTCCGCTCGCTCGGCGGCGTGGTCGGCATCGCGGTGCTGACCTCGATGGTGATGGCCGGGACCGTCGGCGGCTCGCTCGCGGACGCCGAGCCCGCCCTGCTGTCGAAGGCCTTCTCGCTCGCCTTCGCGACGGCGGCCGCCGTGGCCGCTGCGGCGGCGCTCGCCGCGCTGCGGATCGGTGCGCCGCCATCGGCCGGCGCCGCGCGGCGCTGAGACGGATCAGTCGCGCGGCAGGAGTCGCGAGCGCCGACGCACGATCGTGACGGTCGGCACGGTCACGGGCGAGCGCGGCTCGCTCGGCAGCACGACGTCGCCGTCGAACTCGGGGCCCGAGGTCGGCGGGGGCGAGGTGTCACGGGGCGGCGTCCAGCCACGGTCGCCGGCGTCGCGACGCTGCCCGGGTTCGCCGTCCCGGCGGAAGCCGCCCGCGCCCTCGCGGCGCGGGGCGCCGGAACCCGGACCGGGCCTGCGGCCACGCTGAGCGGTCGCCGGCTCGATCGTGCTGACCGCGTGGCCGTAGATGACCATCTCGCCGTGCTGCGTCTCGAGGAGCAGCGTGTGCACGTCGAAGGAACGGATGCGGCCGGTGAACCGCGTGCCGCTCAGCAGGTACACGTGGACCGCGGTGCGCTCGCGCCGATACCGGTTCAGCTGCAGGAACTGCCGGTTCTTGGGATCTTCTGGAGCTTTCAAGCCAAACCGTGTCGTTGGACGGGCGCCTCGAGGCGAGGTCGTCGGCGCGCCGATCGGTGCCGGGGAGTCGAAACATTGTAGACGCCGATCCGCATTAGTGCGATCTGCATGCCGAACTCCGTGCGAACCGTTCGACACCCGGCGGTCGGCTTGACGCCCCCGGGGTGGACGCACAGAATCCGCGGGCACCGCACGGACGGGCGACGCGAGCCGATCGCGACCGACCCGCGCCGGACACACAAGGAGACCCCCCGTGATCCGTTCGCTTTCCCGCATCCTCAAGACCGCGGCCGCCGGCCTCGCGCTCGCCGCGTCCGCCTCGGCCTTCGCCCAGGCCTATCCGAACCGCCCGATCACGCTGGTCGTGCCCTGGGGCGCGGGCGGCGGCACCGACGCGACCGCCCGGATCATCGGCAGCCTGCTCGAGAAGCAACTGGGCCAGCCGATCAACGTGGTCAACCGCACCGGCGGCTCCGGCGTCGTCGGCCATCAGGCCATCGCCTCGGCGGCGCCCGACGGCTACACGCTCGGCCTGATCACGGTCGAGATCACGATGATGCATCACCAGAAGCTGACCGACCTCACGCACGCGAGCTACACGCCGCTGGCGCTCGTGAACCTCGATCCGGCCGGCTTCCAGGTGCGCGCGGACTCGCCGTACAAGTCGATGAACGACGTGGTCGCCGCGATCAAGGCGAACCCGGGCAAGTTCAAGGCCTCGGGCACGGGCCAGGGCGGCATCTGGCACCTGGCGCTCGCCGGCATGCTGTCGGACCTGAAGATCGACCCGGCCAGCGTGCCGTGGGTGCCCTCCAACGGCGCGGCGCCCGGCCTGCAGGACCTGGCCGCCGGCGGCGTCGAGTTCGTGCCGTGCTCGCTGCCCGAGGCGCGTTCGCTGATCGACGCCGGCAAGGTGCGCTCGCTCGCGGTGATGTCCGACAAGCGCGCCGCGCTGTACCCGAACGTGCCGACGCTCAAGGAAGCCACCGGATCGAACTGGGGCACGGGCGCCTGGCGCGGCATGGCGGCGCCGAAGGGCCTGCCCGCCGACGTGCGGGCGAAGCTCGAGGGCGCGCTGAAGAAGGTCTACGACAGCAAGGACTACCAGGACTTCATGGCCTCGCGCGGATTCGGCGTGATCTGGGGCACGGGCGAGGAGTTCGGCAAGTTCATGGCCAAGGGCGACGCCGAAATGAAGGCGGTGATGACGGCGGTCGGCATCGTCAAGTAAGACGACGACGGCCATGCGATCGATCGACCGCTGGGTCGGCACCGGGATCGCGGCCCTCGCGGTCGCGGTGCTCTGGTCTTCGCGCAGCTTCCCC
>Ga0105105_10000558_pt1 | contig 16912 bp, 13 predicted proteins | sample PPLLaktember2015_4_FD_79108 | JGI IMG/M metagenome (GOLD analysis project Ga0105105, IMG submission 79108) | Freshwater sediment microbial communities from Prairie Pothole Lake near Jamestown, North Dakota, USA - PPLs Lake P8 Core (1) Depth... | ecosystem: Environmental > Aquatic > Freshwater >... | reverse complement strand
GTCCTGGTCCTGGCCCTGACCCGGGCTCTGGACGAAGACCACCGACTTGGCCTCCTTGCCGTCCGAGGGGCGCTTGATCTTGCCAGCGGCCGCGATCTCCTCGAACTGCGCGTTGGTGACTACATCCGGTGTGGCCCCGAACCCCAGGTGGGCGTATTCACCCTCCGCGGGCTGATAGGGTCGCCAGCCGGCCGCGAGCACCACGGCGCCGAACTTCTCGCCGTTCGGGTCGAAGGTCAGGATGTCCACCCTGCCCTGGTTGTACTCGAGGTAGCGCTCATTGAGCTTTTCGGCCTCGAGCTCCTTGCCGCTTTCGTCCACGCGCATCTCCGGCGGCAGGGGGAAGGGCACGTCGAACTCGATCTTTTCCCCGGGCTTCTTGAAGGTCACGGTGAAATCCCCTGGCTGACCGGCGACGCGGGCCACCAGGGTCCCGGTCTTGACTGAAATGCCGGGGTAGCTGCCGAGTTCCTTGATCTTGGACTGGATCATCGGCGCCATGGGTTGCTCGTAGGGGTACTCGGTGGGCAGCTGCTTGCGCCACTTGGCGGCGTTGCCGCCCAAGGCGGCCTCCTTTTCGACGATGGTGACCTCGTAGCCGGCCTTGGCCGCGTCGAGAGCGGCTGAAATGCCGGTGATGCCGCCGCCGATGACGAGGATCTTCTTGGTGAAGGTATCAAGCTTGTAGGGCTCGGGCAGAGCGATCTTCTCCGCCTTGGCCAGCGCCATCTTGAGATAGTCCGAGGCCATCATCTGGACGTGGTCGATGAAGGTCTCGTCGTCCTTCTGCTCCTCGGTGGGTGCCGGCCAGGTCGTGCGCGGGTGAGACCACACCACGTGCTCGCGCAGGTTGACGCGCTCCACGATGCAGCCGTCAAAGCGGAAGGTGTCGTAAAGTACGCGCGGCGAGCAGGCGCCGATGATAAGCGTGTTGACCCCGGCGCCGACGTCCTGTTTGAGAAGCTCCAGTCCCTCCTTGCCGCACAGCACCGGGCAGGTTTTGACTGAATAGCCTTCGTCGGAGGCCACCTCGCTCAGCTTTTCGATGTTGAGGGATTCGCCGATCCCGCAACCTTGGCAAAGATATACACCATATTTCTTGTTCATGGTCGACCTCCTACCGTCTCACCAGGGTTTGAATCGCTTTGAGAGCCATGCCGGTTGCGTTTTGGTTGGACGATACGACGTCCGCCGGCTTGTTGGCGCAGCCGGCCGCGAACATTCCACCCGCGGCGTAGTCGTTTAAAATGAAGCCGTCCGGGGTGGTCTTAACCGCCCCCGGCAGCTTGTTAAGGGCCGCCGTGGGCTGCATGCCCGTCGCCAGCACCACCATCTCCGCCGTCTGATGGATCTTCTCGCCGGTTACGGCATTCTCCGCGACGACGGTGATGTTGCCCGTCGCCTGGTCCTCGCTCACTTCCGCCACTTTGCCCTTAATGAAGAACACGTTGGGGTCCTTCTTGATGTTTTCGTAGAACTTCTCGTAGCGATAGCCCGGCGCACGCAGGTCGATATAGAAGATGTAGATCTTGGCTTCGGGATGCTGGGCGCGAACGTAGGTGACCTGCTTCAGAGAGGCCATGCAGCAGATGTAGGAGCAGTACGGAAGGTAGTTTTCATCCCGCGAGCCGGCGCACTGCACGAAGGCGATGCTCGCCGGCGCCTTGCCGTCCGAAGGACGCGTAATCTGGCCCAGGGTCGGCCCGTTCGGCGCCGCCAGACGCTCCATCATCATGTTGGTGATGATGTTCTTGTGCTTGCCGAAGCCGAGATTGTCTATCTTCTTGGCGTCGTAAGGCGCCCAGCCGGTGGCCCAGACGATGGCGCCCACATTGAGGTTGAGGGTTTTCGGCTGCATCTCGAGGTCGACCGCGTCGTATTTGCAGGCCGCCTTGGCCCGCTTGCCGTCCTCGGTGCCGACGATCTTCGGGTCGATCACGTAGCGGGCCGGGAACGCCATATTGAACGGCAGATAAGCCGCCTTGATCTTCTTCATGCCGAAGTCGTACTCGCTGTCGATTTCAGTCTGGCAGGCCTCGGTGCAGGCTCCGCAGCAGGTGCAGTTCTCGTTTACAAAGCGCGGCCGGACTTTGACAGCGACCGCGTAATTGCCGGGTCCGCCCTCGACCTTTTCCACCTCGGCCATGGTCAGGACCTTGATCCGCGGGTTGTCTTTGATGCGGCGAAAATTGATCTCCAGGCCGCAGGTCGGCGGGCAGAGCTTCGGGAAATACTGGTTCAGCTGGGCGACCCGGCCTCCCAGGTAGGGGTTCTTTTCGACCAGAAACACCTCGTAACCGACTTCGGCCGCCTCAAGGGCCGTTGTGAGCCCGCTGATGCCGCCGCCGACCACCATGATGCTTCCGCTCACAGGGGCTGCTTTTTCGTCCGTCATGCCTTCCCTCCGTGCTGTGTCTGGATGTTGAACAGCGGTTGTAATTTACGCTCGCGCTACAGGCGATATCCTTTTGTCATGTTATCTGAATCGGAAAACGCTCTCTATTGCGACAGAACCCTTTCCCATTGAGATACATCGGGGATACCGCCCTGAGTCCGCAAACGCGATATTACAAAAAACCTCCAGGTGCCTTCCGGCACCTGGAGGTTTTGCGTGTTACCTACTGATTCGCTGACTCACGGTGAGATCCATCGCTTACGGGATGAGCTTGATGTAATCTTTCTTGAACACATCCCACTTCGCGGCCTTGGGATCGTACTTGGAGTTGACGAAGCAGAACCAGTTCTTGTCGTCCTGGCCGGGATGGTCGGCCTGGTAGTAGAAGCCCGGATAGCGGGTTTCCTTGCGGAACTGGATGTGACGCAGGTGCGATTCCACCGTCCAGATGCGGTGAATGATTTCCCAGCAGCGCATCAGTTCGTGCAGGTCGCCGGCCGCCAGCTTCTCGCAATCTTCGCGCATCCAGGCCAGCATTTCCATGATGATTTCGAGGTTTTTGTTGGTCGTCATGTAGAAGGTCGCCGTGCCGGCGCCGTACTCGTGGGTCGCCTTCATCATGCGGTACATCATCCCGTTGGGTTTCATGTAGTTCGGGTTGATGTCGTCCGCCGTGGTGTAGGCGGCGAATTGCAGGTAGGTGCGCACCGGCTTGTAAACCAGGTCGACGATCTGGGTCTTGCTCAAGGCCAGTTCGGGTTTGAAGCTGGCGTTGTCCTTGGCATAGCGCACCAGCTGTTTGGCGACCATGCGGCCCTCGGCGTGGGACCCGGAGGAGAACTTGTGGCCGGAGCAGCCCACACCGTCGCCGGCGGTGAACAAGCCGTCGACCGTTGTCATGCGGTTGTACACCTTGCCGTTGGCGGCCTTGATCTTGTAAGCATCCGGCACCCAGTCGTAGTCCGGACCAGAGACCCAGAAGCCGCAGCAGCCGGAGTGGGAGCCGAGCAGGTAGGGCTCGGTCGGCATGACTTCGGAGTTCTTCTTCTCGGGCTCGGTGTTCGTGGCGCACCACAGGTTGGCCTGACCGCAGGTCATGTCGAGGAAGTCCTCCCACGCCTCGGACTCGAGGTGTTTGAGCTCCTTCTTGTCCATGGTCTTGCCGAGCTCGGCCAGTGCCGTCACGGTGTCCATCATGATCGGCCCGCGGCCTTCCTTCATCTCGAAGAGCATCAGATGGTTGCGCAGGCAGGTCGGGGTGATGGCGGCGGTGCCGTACGGGGCGTACTTCTGGAGCTCCTTCTTGGCCGCTTCGCTCGCGGCAAAGTTCTCGCCCAGGCCGTTCAGGGTCTTGGCCTTGAAGAGCAGGAACCAGGCGCCGACCGGACCGTAGCCGTCCTTGAACCGGGCCGGGGTGAAACGGTTTTCCATCATGGAGAGCTCGGCCCCGACTTTGGCCCCCAGGTAGTAGGTGGAACCGGAGTTCCACACCGGGTACCAGGCCCGACCCTTGCCCTCGCCGACCGACCGCGGCTGATAGATGTTGACCGCGCCGCCGCAGGCGATCATGCAGGTCTTGCACTTAATGATGTAAACTTTGTTCTCGCGCACCGAGAAACCGGCCGCTCCGGCGATCTGGTTGGGCTTGTTCTTGTCCAGAAAAAGCTCGACGATGAAGACGCGCTCGAGGATGTTGGTGTCCCCGATGGCTTTCTTGGCGGCTTCGGCGACGATCCGCTTGTAGGACTCGCCGTTGATCATGATCTGCCACTTGCCGGTGCGGACCGGCTTTCCGCCGGCCTTCAAAGTCCCCATCTTCTTGCCCTTAATGCCGTCCAGGGTCTTGCCGGCCTCGTCCTTCTTCCAGATCGGCAGACCCCATTCCTCGAACAGCCACACCGAGTCGTCGACGTGGCAGCCCAGATCGAAGATCAGGTCTTCGCGGACCAGGCCCATCAGGTCGTTGCGGACCATGCGGACGTAGTCGTCCGGGCTGTTTTCGCCGATGTAGGTGTTGATGGCCGAGAGGCCCTGCGCCACTGCGCCGCTGCGCTCCAGGGCGGCCTTGTCCACCATTAGAACGGTCTGGTCCGGCTGGAGCCATTTCTTGACCTCGAAGCCTGTGCCGCAGGCAGCCATGCCGCCGCCGACGATGAGGACGTCCACTTCCTTCTCGACAACTTCGGGGTCCTTAACGGCCTTGAGTTCACCCTTGGGTTTATTCGGCAATGCCATATTAATTCCTCCTTAAAATATAGTCGTAAGTGATCGGTAAATAGTGGTGAGAACCGTAGCGCCTACTTCACGAGTTCCTTGGGCTTCGGCAGCTGCCGGCCTTCGGCCTCTTCCGTGCTCAGAAGCTGACTTTCCAGGTCTTTGCCCTTCAGGCTCTCGTAGGCATTGGCCGCGCCCTCGGGAGTGGTCCGGATGGGGAACTTGAACCGTTTGATGACGCCATTGCGGAACTTGCAGGTCCACATGACATCCTCGGTGCCCAGCATCGGCATGACACTGCTTCCCAATGGAACGAAATCCGCATATCCGCGCACCTCAATCGCCTGGGTGGGGCAGATCTTTACGCAGGAGAAGCACTCCCAGCACTGGTCGGGTTCCTGGTTGTAAGCCTTCATGGCCGTGGGATCCAGGACCATCAGGTCATTGGGGCAGATGTACATGCATGCGGTCTTGTCGCCGCCCTTGCAGCCGTCGCACTTTTCTTGAATGACAAAACTTGGCATTGAGGTACCTCCTAAATGGTTTCAGGGTGATTGAAGATGGTGACTTGAGTTACGGCAGTTGATTGGCTGAGTCGGGTGATTTTGCACCTCCCTTCCTTCGTTGACGTTAAACCAGCAGGGCTGATAGCCAAGACGTTCCCGATAGACAACGTGCCGACAGGTTCCGGAACCCGCCGCACGGGGCATTCAAAAACTAAAAATTGTCATTGAAATCAGAGAGATGAATCACTTTCAGGCGTAGGAACATACCATTCCCCATATGCCTTGTCAAGGATTTTTGAGCGCATGAAAACTCTCAAATCCCGCAGATTGCGCGGCTCGGATAAGGATGGCCATATTGGGGCGACACGCATTTTTTCGGCACGAAATATGGCTCGACATCCCAAATTCAGTTGCTTTAGAAGGCCGTCTCGTCTATGACCAACACTAAATTTCAACGACCAACGGCTCGAGTGAAATAGCTTACGGCATCAGGAGTGACCCCCGGACCTTGCTCATGGACGCCCGCTTGACCCCCATCAATTTGGACGCTTCTTTCGGATTCGGCTGCTCGCCCCAGATCGCCTGCTTCAACGAGTGCTGCCGCGACCTGAACCAGTTCTTGACGCCCTATGATGTGGTCCGGTTGAAAAAAAGAATGGGGCTTTCTTCTCATCGCTTTCTCGCTCGGTATACTCGGCGCCACATAGGGCCCGGTTCCGGACTGCCGGTCGTTACCTTGATCCCCGGCGATCCGGATCGATTGACCTGCCCGTTCCTCGCCCCGGCCGGATGTCGGGTTTATCCCGACCGCCCTTCCTCCTGCCGCACCTATCCTCTGATGCGGCTGGTTCGCCTGTCCCGCGACACCGGCGATAGGGTGGAAGAATACCGGCTTCTCAGGGAGCCGCACTGCCGGGGGTTCGATGCGGCGCGACGGCAAACCGTAGGCGAGTGGATATGGGACCAGGGACTCGCGGAATACCATGCCGAAAATGACCGTCTGCTGGAGGTGATCAGCCTCAAAGCCCGCCTCAGTTCGAAATCGCTCCCGCCGTCCCTGGCCGACCCGATCTATACGGCACTGTATGATCTGGATGGGTTCAACGAGCGGCTGCTTGACGGACGCATGGCTGGACTTCCCGCCGAGCTGATTGAAGGCGTCCGACAGGATGAGGTGGCACTGCTCCGGCTGGGCTTGGAGTGGGTGAAACTGCTTTTGAAAAAATCGTTTGCGCGCTAGTCGTTCACCGCTTGACCCGTTCCCCCCACGGAGGCTTGGAAATGAAATTGGCTGGCAAGGTCGCAATGGTGCTGGGCGGCATCAAAGGCATCGGCAAGGCCATCGCCCTGGCGTTGGCGAAGGCCGGCGCCGCGGTCGTGGTGAATTACTTCGACTGGGAAGAGGAGCTGAACCCTTTCCAGTCGGAAATGGCTGCCACCGGTCGGGACCATCTCATCCTCAGGACCGACCTCCGGCAGGCGGACCGCATCCCTCTCATGGTGGAAACCGCCGCCGAACGCTTCGGTCGCCTGGATGTGCTGATCAACAACATCGAACGGGGTGGCTGGCCGGTCGTCCATGGGCCTTACATCCGCGAGCAGTGGGACCTCGAAGTGGAGACCACCCTGCGGGCCAAGCGTTGGGCGTTTGCAGCTGCCCTGCCCTATCTCAAGGCCTCGGGCGACGGGGCTGTGATCAATTTCTCGTCGATCGCCGGCGTCCTCGGCCGGGCGGGCGCGGCCGCACCGGTGTTCAATGACGGATACGCCGCCGCCAGCCGGGCCGTATCGCTGTTCACCGAAACCTGGGCCCGGGAGGCCGCACCCGACGTCCGCGTGAATGAGATCATGCTCGGATTTGTTGAAACCCGCCACGGCCCGGGCACCCGGGGCTGGGGGCTTCTGAGCGATGCGCAGCAGCAGGCGATCCGCGACCACACCCTTCTGGGACGCACCGGCACGATCGAGGATGTCGTCAAAGCCGTGAGGTTTATCCTGTGCGACGCGTCCTTCATGACCGGCAGCGTGCTGCGGTTGGACGGCGGCTATGTGCTGGGGGGAGAAAAGATGCAACCGATGCCCACGGGGGTTGTGTAGCCGCTCAAGCGTGAAATTCGTTGCAACTTGAGCCCATGAGCGTCAGGGCACCAGACTGACGCCGATACCGAATCGGGAAACCGCCTCACCGTGGGCGGCGAGATCTCGGCACCATACCACTTTGCTGGTCATCACATTGGAGCTCGAGGCGATCAGCGGTTTTTCGAATCGGATCTTGATCAACTCGCCGGGCGCGATGGCAAAGCCGGATTTAAGCATCAGACCTTCGGCGCTGAAGTTGTTCAGTTGCGCCGGGCCGAGTGGTTCCGATTCGGGTTTTTCAACGAGTACGGTTTCCAGCCGTTCATAGCGCCGGTTCTTTCTGAGCTCCGGAGCACCGGAGCGCGAAGATCGATCACTCCGCGGAGCTGCCGGGCTCCGCCGCCAGGCTGCCATCTGAACCTGGTAGCCCGTCGCAATTTCCGCGCGCAGCTGCTCGTCGCAATATTCCTTGCGAAGCACCGTAAAAGCGGCTTGCGGTTGGCCGCCCGAATGAAACCCTTCCAGTTTCAGTTCACGCTCCGGCCGCTTTTCGTTCAGCGTCTGAACGACTTGATCCAGGGCGAACGCATCCAGGCCGGTCGCGCCGGCCTCAAGCACGAGTTCTAATGTCGGCAGATGTCTGAACAGCCGCTCGAACTCACCCGGTCTGAAATTTCGATTCTTTGGGAACGGAATCTCCCCGGCCGGATCGCAAAAAATGAAGTCGCATTTGACCCCCTCGATTCGCCATTCATGGTGGATGGCACGGTAAATCAGCGCCCCCGTGAGGTCCGAGCGCTCCAGATGGGCTCGATTCAGATTGGCTTCACCTAGATTCGCTTTGCGAAGGTCGGCTTCTCTCAAATCCGCATCGCTGAGGTTTTTTCCGAAAAGATTGACCTCGCTCAGGTTGGCTCCCTCGAGATTGGCCTTTCTCAGAATGGCCTTGCGCAGATCCACCCCGGTGAAATCCACCCGGCTGAAAATCGCCTCGCTGAAATCGACCCCGCTGAGATTCACGCCATTGAGATTCGCCTCGCTGAAATCAGCGCTTTTGAGACCGGCTCCGCTGATATCCACCCCGCTGAGATTGGCTCGTGTGAGAGCGGCCTTGGCGAGATTCGCCCCCTTTATGGTAGCCTCTCTCAGGTTGGCAGAGCTGAGATTCGTTGCGTTCAGGTTCGCATCGGTCAAATCGGCCCCTCTCAGATTCGCTCCGCTGAGATCCAGGCCGCTGAGATTGGCGCCGCCCAGATAGGCGCTGCCGAGATCGGCCGCACGAAGGTTGGCATCCCGGAGGTCGATACCGCTGAGATTGGCGCCGTGCAAATTCGCTTGGGCCAGATTAGCTTCCGTCAGGCTAGCGCCGCTGAGGTTCGCCTGGCTCAAATCCGCACCACTCAAGTCGAGCTCCCTGAGATTGACCCCGCTCAGATCGGCGCCGCACAAATTCGCGCCGCTGAGATTCGCATCTTCGAACATGACTTGCCTCAGGTCCGCACCGCGCAGATCGGCGCCGCGCAGATCCGAAAAGCGGAAAACCGTCTCCGCAAGCTTCGCATCTCGCAAGTCAGCGCCGCGCAGGTCCGAGGATGTCAGATTGGCATCGCGCAGATCCGAATTCTTAAAATCGGCCGAGCTCAAATCGAACACATGCAGATAGGTTTTACGGAAATTCACACGGGTAAAATCCACCCCACTGAAATTCGTTGTTCCGAGACCCAGCTTGAAAAGGTTCTCATTGCTGAGATCAGGCAGGATGTGGAGGTTGTCTTGCCGCCACCGATTCCACACCGCAGTCCCTTTTTGGAGCATCTTGAGATGGGCTTTGATTGCCATGGGCTTGATCTGCTTAAAACGCTCTGCCTTTCGCTCTCAAAAAAAAGAGGCCATCCCTGCGTGCGGCTCATTCTTTGCGGGAGGTCCCCGCGAGGTCACATCGGTCAGCTGCGGAAGGGCTCAATCCACTTCAGTCCGTCCTCGGTTTTTCCGGCCGGCTTGTACTCGCACCCAATCCAACCTCGGTAGCCGGCAGCATCAATTGATTGGAATAGATTGGCGAAGTTGATCTCTCCGGTGCCCGGTTCGTTGCGCCCCGGGTTATCCGCAATCTGAATGTGGGCGATCTGGCCGAGATGCGTCCGGATGGTTTGGGTCAAATTCCCCTCCATGATCTGCATATGGTAGACATCGTACTGCAAAAAGACGTTGGGATGGCCGATCTCCTGGATGAGGGCCAGCACATCGGCCGTGCGCACCAGATGGAACCCCGGAATGTCCTTGTCGTTCAGCGCCTCCACCAGCAGGCGGATCCCCTCCTTGGCGAGGGCGGCCGCGGCAAAGCGAAGGTTCGCGACGAGGGTCTGCCGCACCTTGTCAGCCGGGGCATTCTTGGGGGTGAGCCCCGCCAGACAGTTGACCTGAGGGCATTTCAGGGCCTTCGCATACTCGATCGCCCGGCCGACCCCTTCCTGGAATTCGGCTTCCCGCCCCGGCATGCAGGCGATGCCCCGTTCGCCGGCATTCCAATCACCGGCCGGCAGATTGTGGAGCACCTGGACGAGGCCGTGGGCGTTGAGCTTCTCCGCCAGCAGCTCTTTTCCCCACGCGTACGGGAAGAGATACTCGACGCCCTTGAATCCGGCCTTGGCGGCTTTCTCGAACCGGTCCAGAAAACCCACCTCATTGAACAGCATCGTCAGGTTCGCGCAAAATTGAGGCATCTTCATTTCTCCTTATTGTTCTCTCGGCAACGCCTTATTTCAAAAGGCCCATATCGGCAAGGATTTTTTTGAGCTGTTGGCGCTCCTCTGCGCTCATGGGGCCCACCGGCGCCATGCACGCACCGGCGTCGATGCCGAGCAGCTCGAGACTTTCCTTGATCACCGCCGGGAAGCTCCCCAGGTTGAAGGCAATCCGCAGGGGCGCGAGCTTGAACTGGGCTTCGAGCGAACCCTTGACGTCGCCCGCCACGTATCGGTCGTAGATGTCCGCCACCAGCCGGGGCGCCACGTTGGCGCAGGCCGCGATGGACCCCTGCGCGCCGTAGCAGAGGCCGGCATGGATGAGCGTGTCGCGACCCAGCAGGACGTGGAAGTCCTTGCCTCGCGTCAGGCGGATGTACTCGCCGGTCAGGGTGAAGTCGCCGGATGAGTCCTTGATGCCGACGATGTTGGGCACGTCGGCGAGCTTGGCGACCGTGGCCGCGGCGAGGTTCACTCCGGTTTTGGGCGGGTTGTTGTAGAGCAGCACCGCCAGGCCCGTGGCGGCCGCGACGGCCGTGTAGTGTTCGATCAGCTCTTTCTGGCTCGGGCTGATGAACATCGGGGTCAGTATGGACACGGCGTCCACCTTGGCCTCCTCGGCCAGGCGGGTCAACCGGATGACCTCGCGCGTGGTGATCGCGCCGGTGCCGGCATAAACCGGCACCCGGCCGCGCGCCTGGTCCACGGTGATTTCGAACAGCGCCTTCTTTTCCTCGGACGAAAGCCCGTAGAACTCGCCGGTGGTGCCGACCACGAAAAGCCCGTGGGACCCGCCCTGGATCAGGTATTCGGCGAACTGGCGCAGACCCTTTTCGTTGACCTTCCCGTCTTTCGTGAGCGGGGTCACCATGGCGGGAACGATGCCTCTGGGGATAAATGCCATCCTTACCTCCTTTTGGCCGGGTCGTTCACCGGCCAGGTCGGGCGCTTGCCGGACAACACTTCGTCAATCCCTTGGGCGGCATGCAGCGCCATGCGGATCATGCATTCCCGGGTCTGGGAGGCGTTGTGAGGCGTCAGGAGCACGTTGTTCATGCCCATCAGCGGGTGGTCCTTCGCAGGCGGCTCCTTTTCGAAAACATCGATGGCCGCGCCGGCGATCGTCCCGCTGCGCAGGGCCTCGATCAGGTCGGCCTCGGCCACCACGTCACCCCGCGAGGCGTTGATGAAGAACGCCGTCCTCTTCATGAGGGCGAACAGCTTTTGGTTGACGATGCCCCTTGTCGAGGCGCCGCCCGGGATATGCACGCTCACGAAATCCGCCGTGCTGAAAACGTCCTCCATCGACGCGGCCGGGGCGGCGAATTCGGCGATCTGCTCCGGCTTGAGAAAAGGATCGTAGCCGACGACCTTCATGTCAAGTCCGCGCGAGGCCTTCTGTGCCACGCGGCGGCCGATCTTGCCCAGGCCGACGATGCCGAGCACCTTGCCGGCCAGGTCGAACCCCAGCAGCTGGTCCCGGATCCCCCAGTTGCCGGCGCGCGTCTCGCGGTTCAGCTGGATGAAATTGCGCGCCAGGGCGAAGATGCAGCCGATGGCGTGTTCGGCCACGGTGTTGGCGTTGGATTCCGGCGCAAACGTCACCCAGACGCCCAACTCGGTCGCCTTGGCCACGTCGATGTTGTCGTAGCCCACCCCGTGGCGCGAGATGACTTTGAGCTTCTGGCCCGCCTCGAAGACCTTGGCCGGGAACGGTGCCGTGCGCGCCAGGATGGCATCGCAGTCGACCACGTCGGCGGCGATGGCCTCCGCCGTGAGGCCGGCGCCCATCTTGATCTCGTAGCCCCGCTCGTTCAGAAAGTCTTTGCCCGGCTGCGCCACATCCTGCGGGATCAACACCTTATAAGCCATTTGAAAACCTCCTTGAGTGCTTCATTCGGATGAACGGATCGCGTCGGATCAGGCTTTGTACTTTTGGCAGATCGCCTTGAAGCCGGCCGTGAGAATATTCGTGTCCAGATTGCTCATGAGCAGCCTGAGCCCTTTGGGCACCCAACGCTCGGTGAGCGGATCCGGGCCGTGCATGCCGAAGATCTTGCCATGCTTCTTGGCGGCCGCCGCCACCTTGCCGATGGCTTGATCCAACGTCTCCCCAAGCAGATCTCCGGCGCATCCCATCGAAATGGCGAGGTCGTTGGGCCCGATGAGCAGGGCGTCGATGCCCGGCACGGCGGCGATGGCGTCGATGTTCTGAATGGCCTGGGCGGTTTCAATCTGGGCGATGGCGATGGTGTCGACGTTGGCTTTGGCCATGAAGGCCGGGGTGGCGTCCGGGGTGACCCCTATGAAGTTGCTGTGGCCGCCGGCGCCGCCGAAGCCGCGTGCGCCGAGCGGCGCGAACTTGGACCAGCGCACCAGGAGTTCGGCCTGCTCCAGCGATTCCAGCATCGGCACCATGACTCCCGTGGCGCCGCAGTCGAGCGCCCGCGAAACGTAGCCCTTGGCGAGCTCCGGCACGCGCACGAAGCAGCCGATGCCGAGTGCCCGGCCCACTTTGAAGACATCGCCCACCGTTTCCATGGTGTAAGGGCCGTGTTCCAGGTCGAGCATGATGAAGTCCATGCCGGCATTGTGCGCCACGATGGCCACGGCGGGATCCTGGATCATCCGCACCATCGTCCCGACCGCTCTCTTGCCTTCACGCAGCTTCTGAACAGCCATGAGTTTCTCTCCTTTTGAAAAGTAGAACACCTTATTTATTGGTGTTTGGATGATACTTCGAGCATGCCGGGGTAGAACTGATCGACGACATTCCGGCAGGTTTCCCGCAGATGCTCGCGCATCAGCTGCTCGCCCTTTTCTTCGTCCTGCTGAAGCATGGCGTTGATGATGTTGAGATGGGCATCGCCCGAAGCCTTTTCGATGCCGGGCGAGCGCTTGGTGATGTTGGCCGTCAGGATCGTCAGGTTTTCGAGCTTTTCGTTGATGTCCGCCAGGATGCCGTTGCCGGCAGCCGCCATGATGGCCCTGTGAAGTTCGCGGCCCAGCGCGATCCCCAGCACGGGATCGGATTCGATATTGGCTTTGGCGATTTGCTTCTTGATGTCGCGCAGCTTCGAGCGAAACGCCTCGCCCCCCCGGCGGCAGGCCAGCCGAGCGGCCATGCCTTCGACGGCTTCTCGTGTCTGGAAAATCTCGAATATCTGCTCAAGACCGAGCCGGCGAACGACGAACCCCCGGTTGGCTTCCTGTTCAAGGAATCCGTCGGCCGTAAGCTTCCAGAGAATTTCGCGGATGGGAGTGCGGCTCATGCTGTAAGTCTCGCAAAGCTCGCGCTCGATTAACCAATGCCCGGGCGCCAGCTTCTCCTCGACGATCTGCCTTCGGATGTCTGCGTAGACCTTGCTTTTTTCCATAATGGCAAAATTGTATACAAATAAAATTTATTTGTCAATTATTTTATTGACAATAAAAATACATTTGGTATTATTCAAGGAGCTCGAACGTCATCGATGAGCCGGAACACCTGCTTTCTTCTCAGCGAAGGATGGATTCCGAGGAAGTATTGGGCGATGATGACCCACAAACAGCGAATGCTCGCGGCCGTCCGGGGCGAAATGCCCGACCACCTCCCTTACGCGCCCCGGATCGACCTCTGGTACAACGCCAATTCCCTGAACGACACCCTGCCCGCCAGGCACCGCGGGAAGAGCCGCACCGAAATCGCCCTTTCCGAGGGCTGGGCCCTGCACACGGTGGTGGCCGACCACTTGCACCAGCCCGATCCGGACGCGATGCTGCACCGCGCCCTGGGAGTGCACTTCATGAAGGAATACGTGGCGCACTTTGTGTTCAGCGGCCGGGTAATAATCGATGTGCGGCGCGAAGGCGACCGCACCCGCATCCGCTACACCACCGCGAAAGGCTCCATTACGACCCGTACGGTGTACAGCCAGGAAATGCGGCGGTCGGGCACGTCGGTCCCCTGGATCGAGGAGCACGCCGTCAAGTCCCCGGACGATCTGAGGGTTCTGGCCCACCTTTTCGAGAACATGGATGTCACGCCTCACTACGAGCCCTTCAAGACCCATCAGACGGCGGTGGGTGAAAACGGGCTGCCGGTCACCTCCTTCACGGTGGCGGCCGGCCCTGTTCACCACATCCAAAAGTACTTTTTCGACGCCACCGATTTTTTTCATTATTACCGCGACCACCAGCCCGAGATCCTTTACCTGGCCGACGCCCTGGCGCCGCTGTACGAGAAGGCCCTGCGCATCGTGGCGGAATCCCCGGCCGAGGTCATCCAATGGGGCTCGAACTTCGACGAAATGCTCACCTTCCCGCCGATGTTCGCCCAACACTTCGTTCCCTGGATCCGCAAGGCCAAGGACGTGCTCGGCCCCAAAAATATTCGAGTTCTCTGCCACACCGACGGCGAGAACCAGGGACTATTGGATCTCATCCGGGATTCCGGCACGGATGTGGCCGAAGCGGTCTGCCCGGCGCCCATGACCAAGGTGAGCCTCCGGGAGTACTACCGGCGCTGGGGCGACCGCATTACCATTTTCGGCGGAGTTCCTTCCAATCTGCTGCTGCCCCAGCTCACCCCCGATGATCAATTCAAAAGCTTCATGGACCAGCTTTTCACCGGCATCGGCAACGGCTCCAGGTTCATCGTGGGGATTGCGGACACGACCCCGCCGGATGCGGATTTCGAACGATTGGTCCGCATCGGCGATTGGGTTCGGGAGAAGGGTCGCCTGCCGCTGGCGGCCGGCGCCTTCAACCCGCTCGATACGGAGGCGGCGGCCGAGGTCCTCGCTAAAAAACCGACCGCAGCGCCGGGCCCCCAGGACGCCCGCTTTGCAAAAATTCGCCAGGCGGTCCTCGACGGCCGGGAGCGGGAACTCATCGAACAGGTCCGGGAGCTGCTCACGCAGAAGATCGCCCCCAAGGACATCATCGACTTGGGCATGGTGGCCGCCATGGATACACTCAACCAATCGTTCAAGGACGGGACCGTTTTCATACCGGAGGTGCTGGTTTCCGCGCGGGCCATGAACGCGGCGGTGCTGTTCCTGGAGCCTTACCTGGCGGATACCGACAAGCGCCGCGGCGGAAGGATTCTGATCGGCACGGTCAGAGGTGACCTGCACGACATCGGCAAGAACATGGTCGCGACCCTGCTGCGCGGCGTCGGATTCAATGTGGTCGATCTGGGGATCAACGTCGCCGCCGACGTTTTCGTCAGAAAAGTGAACGAGGAACGGCCGCAGGTCCTGGCATTGTCCGCCCTGCTGACCACCACCATGCCCGAAATGGGCAAGGTCATTTCCGCCTTGTCGCAGGCCGGGGCCCGGAGAGCCGTAAAGGTCATCGTCGGCGGCGCCCCGGTGAACCAGAGGTTCGCCAACGACATCGCCGCAGATGGATATGCCAGGGACGCCGCCGAAGCCATCGACTTGGTCCGGAGGTTGATCGGCTGAGAATCGGGTGCCATGGATTGGGTCTTTCGACAGAGTCATAGAACGTGATTTCATGAGGCCCGGGGGACGGCCATGAGCAAATCGCAAAGCATCGCCAACCTGATCACCATCGCATTGGGCATCTTTGTCGCTTACCATTCCTATCATGTTCTCAAGCTCGGCATCCTGATTATCCCGGGCGCCGGTTTCCTTCCGTTTCTTTGCGGGCTCGCCTTGGTGGTGTTGGGTATCATCTGGCGTCTTCAACCGCTTCTTTTCAAGTCTCCCTCAACCGCCGCGCCGGCCGCAGTCCGGACGGAGGCGGTCGGTGAGGGGGAACCGGCTCCCTTGGCGGTTTCACGGGCGAAGCTGGCCCTAGCGTTTGCGGCTACCGTCATCTATGCTGCTTTGTTCGAACGGATCGGGTTTTTTCTGGCCACGCTGCTGTTCATGCTCGGGTGGCAGGTGATCGTGGAGCGGCAACGCTGGTTGAAGGCGGTCATCATCACAGTGCTCTGTACCGTCGCCATGTACTCGCTGTTCAGACTGCTGCTGCATGTCGAACTGCCGTCCAATCCGTTCCTCTCGTAACGGTTAAGGAGCTACAGGCATGGGCATCTTTGATGGAATCATCTCGGGGTTCGGCGTTGCCCTGACGCCCATGAACCTGCTGTTCGGTTTTCTGGGAGCGTTGATCGGCACCGCTATCGGCGTCCTGCCCGGCCTGGGGCCTGCCGCCACCATCGCGCTGCTGCTGCCGATCACGTATTCGATCCCCTCCCCGGTCCCCGCGGTGATTCTAATGGCCGGCATCTATTACGGCGCCATGTACGGCGGGTCTACGACATCGATTCTGCTCAACCTGCCGGGCGAGGCCGCATCAGTGGTGACCTGCATCGACGGCTACAAGATGGCCCAGAAGGGGCGGGCCGGCGCGGCCCTGGGCATTGCGGCCATCGGGTCCTTCATTGCCGGCACCGTGGCCGTGGTCGGGCTCACGCTCTTCGCACCCCCCATCGCCGAGTTCGCGCTGGGCTTCGGTCCGCCGGAGAAGTTCGCCCTCGCGCTACTGGGCCTGTTGATGGCGGTGACGCTTTCGGGCGATTCCACCACCAAGGGGCTGATCATCATGGTCCTGGGCCTGCTCTTCGGGACGGTCGGCATCGACCCGATCTCGGGGAAAAGTCGATTCGACTTCGGCGTCATCGAACTCCAAAGCGGGTTCGATTTTGTGACGCTGGCCGTGGGTGTTTTCGGCGTGGGGGAAATCTTCTACAACCTGGAGCAGCAGGGCGCCGCCGAGATCGTGACCACCAAGGTGGGGCAGGTCTTTCCCAAAATGACGGACTGGATCAAAGCGCGGATGGCGATCCTGCGGGGCACGCTGGTAGGCTTCTTCATCGGCATCATCCCGGGCGGCGGCGCGGTGATTGCCTCGCTCGTGTCCTATGCGGTGGAAAAAAAGGTCTCCAAGCACCCGGAGGAGTTCGGCCAGGGGGCCATCGAGGGGGTCGCCGGCCCCGAATCCGCCAACAACGCGGCTTCGAG
>Ga0105105_10000556_pt1 | contig 16932 bp, 14 predicted proteins | sample PPLLaktember2015_4_FD_79108 | JGI IMG/M metagenome (GOLD analysis project Ga0105105, IMG submission 79108) | Freshwater sediment microbial communities from Prairie Pothole Lake near Jamestown, North Dakota, USA - PPLs Lake P8 Core (1) Depth... | ecosystem: Environmental > Aquatic > Freshwater >... | reverse complement strand
TCTTTGAATTTGCCTTCTTCTGTTGCTTTTGCTGCTTTCTCGTGGCTTCCTGCTGAAAACCTGTCGCAATCTTCTCTTGTAACCTTGTATTTTTCTGCTACGATTTCACCTGTCATACCCATATGAAATTTGTTGTAAACATCCCAGAGGCCGTCATTAACCATTGAGTCTATGATTTTACCATCAAAAAGACGATAACCAAAACGTGCTTTATCTAGGATATATGGGCAGTTGGTCATGCTTTCCATACCACCGGCAACAACTATTTCTGCGTCCTCACATCTTATTGCCTGAGATGCAAGTATCACTGCTTTAAGAGACGAACCACAGACCTTGTCAACATGAAAAGCACCAGCCTCGTATGGAATACCAGCGGCTATTGCAGCTTGTCGTGCGACATTCTGATAAAGACCTGCTGATACAACATTACCCATAATAACTTCATTCACATCAGTTGGTTTTATGCCCGCTCTTTTCACAGCTTCTTTGATAACGATGCTGCCAAGTTGCGGAGCTGAAAAACCTTTCAAAGAACCATCGAATTTTCCTTGTGCGGTTCTTACACCTGAAACTATTACAATTTCTTTCATGTATTTTGTGCCTCCTCCAAATAATAAATTTGTTCTGGCAATAGGATTTGGATTTAAAACATTTTCCAAATATTATCTTACATAGACTTTTAAAAAACAATAATCTCCCAATCTTGCTTCAAGCATGTCTCCTGTGGCTATCTCACCAACACCTTCAGGAGTACCAGTCATTATAAGATCCCCTTTTTCTAAAGTCATAATGCCAGAGACAAACTCTATGATACGTTCAATAGAATAAATCATATGTTTCGTGTTAGAGCTCTGTTTTATCTCTCCATTGATCTTTAACGATAAATCAAGATTGTTTGGGTTCTGTATCTTATCTCTTAAGACAACGTCGCTTATGGGTGCAAACGTATCAAAACCCTTAGCAATAGCCCAAGGCCAACTGTTTTTCTTCGCTTTATCCTGAATATCTCTAGCTGTAATGTCTAAACAGACAAGATAACCAAGAACGTAATCCAAAGCATTTTTTTGTGAAACATTTTTACATTTTTTACCGATAACTACTCCAAGTTCAACTTCATGATGCAAACATTTCGACATATCTGGAATTCTTATGGAATCGCCATTAAATATAATTGAACTGGCAGGTTTAAGGAAAAGAAGGGGATCTTCAGTTATGTTTGTATTCATCTCCTCTGCGTGCTTCCTATAAGATCTAGCTAAACAGACAAGCTTACCAATCTGTATTTTTTCCTCTATTTTGTCCTTGAAAATATAATAATTCATATACAAAGCAAACTATTATCCACTAATTTAAAGTTTTTACAAAACCTCTTATCCCACGATAAGTTTCTTTAACATAATATTGTTACCGTCATGGGGGATTCCTATGAACTTTATCCCAAACTCAACAATAAAAAACAACATGCTTAAAGAAACAGGATTAAACGATATAGACGAGCTATTTTCAGATATTCCAAAACAAATAAGAGTTAAAAACCTAAACATTTCAAAAGGTTTATCCCAACAAGAAACAGAACAAAAACTCAGAGAACTAGCTAATAAAAACAGTAAAATACCAAGTTTTCTAGGAGGGGGAATAAAACCACACTACATACCAGCAGCTGTTAAATCAATAATCTCTCGCTCAGAATTCTACACAGCCTATACTCCATATCAACCTGAGGCGTCACAAGGTTTTCTGCAAGCTATGTTTGAATATCAGAGCATAATCGCAGAAATAACAGGCATGGATATGTCTAACGCGTCATTGTACGATGGTGTTACTGCTCTAGGCGAAGCAGCTTTAATGTGCTCACGAATAAACCAGAAAAAAACCTTTGTCATCCCTCAAAATATTTCTTGGGAGAAAAAATCTGTTCTTAAAAACTATACAAAAGGCCCAGGTATAAAAATAAAAGAAATACCATGCGATAATAAAACAGGGAAAATAGATTTAGAAAAACTAAAACAAAACATTGATAACGACACAGCTGGGGTTTATATTGAAAACCCTAATTTTTTCGGTGTTTTTGAGGATGATGTTGAAAAAATCCGTAAAACTGTGAAAGATAATGGTTCCATTTTTGTTGTAGGAGTTGATCCTGTTTCACTAGGAGTAACAAAAAGTCCTGGTAGCTACGGTGCAGATATTGTGATTGGTGAGGGAAGAGCTTTTGGCAACCCAATGGATTTCGGCGGCTCAAGTCTTGGTATTTTTGCTTGTAAAAACGAGTTTTTACGTCAGATGCCTGGTCGTATAATTGGTATGACTAAAGACCTTGATGGTAGACGAGCATTCTGTATGACTTTTCAGACTAGAGAACAACATATACGACGTAGTAAAGCAACAAGTAACATCTGTACAAATGAGGGTTTATGTGCTCTCACAGCAGTAACCTACCTTGCATGGCTTGGTGGCAACGGTTTAGAAGAACTAAGCAAAATAAACTATGAACAAGGCCAAAAACTATCAAAACTAATAAGTTCTATTGCTGGTTTTGAAAAAAGATTCACAGGCACTAATTTTAACGAGTTCGTAATTAAATCAAAGGCTGATCCAAACAAAATCAACAAAGAACTACTAAAAAAAGATGTTCAAGGCGGTTTAATCCTGGAGAAATGGTATCCTGAACTAAAAGATTGCATGCTTTTCGGAATCTCAGAAATCCACACAGACAAAGACATAGAAAAACTTGTTTCTGCACTAAAGGAGGCATCACATGTATAGATCAGCTGTTTACGATGAACCCTTGCTAAACGAGTTAGAGTCATACAAAAAAGTATGCGAAGGCAAACAAAATAATACGTTACCAAATTCTATTCAAAGAAAAGAAAAAATCTGTATTCCTGATTTAGATGAAACCCAAGTAGTCCGTCATTTCCTGCGCCTAAGTCAGATGAACTATGGTGTAGAATCAGGTATTTACCCACTAGGCTCATGTACAATGAAATACAACCCAAAAATATGTGAAGAAATTGCCCGTTGGGATAATTTCTCAAACACGCATCCGTACCAAGATCCTTCAACAATACAAGGCAACCTACAACTAATGTATGAACTTGAAAAAATGCTCTGTGAAATATCGGGTATGGACTACTTCACGCTTCAACCAGCAGCAGGGGCGCATGGCGAGTTTTTGGGAATGCTACTAACTCGTGCATATCATGAGTTCAACAAAGACAACCAGCGAGACGAAGTCATACTACCAGATACATCACATGGTACAAACCCAGCAAGCGCTGCAATGGCAGGATATAAACTAACAGAAATACCATCAACACAAGATGGAACAGTCGACCTAAACATCTTAGAAAAAACTCTCTCTGAAAAAACCGCTTGTTTCATGCTCACAAACCCAAACACACTGGGAATATTTGAGTCAGATATACTAGAGATATCAAAACTAGTACACAAAGCAGGAGCACTACTCTACTACGATGGGGCAAACATGAATGCAATTATGGGAAAAGCAAGACTTGGTGATATGGGGTTTGATATCGTACATCTAAATCTACATAAAACATTTGCAACACCACACGGCGGAGGCGGACCAGGTAGCGGACCAGTTGGAGTCAAAGAAAAACTAGAAAAATTCCTGCCAACACCAAGAATAATAAAAGACAAAAAAGACAACTACAATTTCGACTACAATTACCCACACTCCATTGGAAAAATAAAAGGATTCTACGGCAACTTCTCAGTGTTACTGAAAGCATACATCTACATAACAATGATGGGTGGAGACGGACTTAAAGAGTCATCAGAAATAGCTGTACTAAACTCAAACTACATGAAAAAGAAACTAGTAGAATCAAAAAAATACGAGCTACCATACAAACAACTAAGAAAACATGAGTTTGTTTTAAGCTGCGAGAAACTAAAACAAGAAAAAAATATCAGAGCGTTAGATGTTGCTAAACGCCTCCTTGATTATGGTTTGCATCCACCAACAATCTACTTCCCACTTATTGTAAAAGAAGCATTGATGATAGAGCCAACAGAATCAGAACCAAAAAACGAGCTAAACAAATACATAGATGCTCTGATAAAAATTGCAGATGAAAACCCAGATGTTGTAAAAAACGCACCAAACAACACATCAGTAAGACGCATAGACGATGTTGGTGCAACGAAAAACCCTGTGCTTACTTGGAAGATGATCAAGTAACTTTATTCTTGTTGATTCTCTGTTTTCTCATAGAGGGTAAGCAAGATACCAACTATGCCACCCAGGATAAACACTATAGAAAACGCGTATGGTCCTATGTCGTACCATACGTTGAATCTAATTCCCCAGTATATGTAGAAACCAACACCTGCTATCAAAGCCAACAGAGAAATCAGGGTATAAACGTTGAATTTTCTTATGTTGAATTTTATCATATTTTTTCCACCTTTTATACACTATTTACAGTCAATGGGAGCACTGGGATTTGAACCCAGATCGACGGGTCTCTTCTAGGTCATCGCTCCAGTTATTCATCACAAAGTCAGATGACCCTCTTTTAATCATACCTAACTGGAGCCCGTAATGATGCCGGGTTACACCATGCTCCCATTAAATAAGCCTCTACTTCTTTCTAGCTCGCTTCTCGCGTCTCATTCGTTTCTTTCGCCATTTCCATCGCATCTTATGGCGTTTTTTCCATGCGCGTGAACCACGTTTCATCTTGTTTTGCCTCTGATTTAATAGTTTGCCCTAAACGGGTACGTATATTTAATAATTTAGGAAATTATTTTTTAAAAATCATTCAGCAGGTTTCTCATCCATCCAGATGTATTTGCATCTTGTGCAATACCAGCCAATTGAGACCCAATGTTGTTTACCATACTTTGGGTTTATATGTCTGTATAGTCTAACAAAACCTAGGCTACATTTAGGACATTTTTCGTTAAAAGAATCCTTATACTTATCCTCAGAAATCTTGTAGATTAATGTATCAGAAACCACCTTGTATGTGTAACCACATTCTGTGCAATGCCAGGCTATAGGCAACCATTTTCTTTTTCCCTCTACGCTTTTGTTTTGGTAGAGTTTTACTGCCTTGGAGCTGCACTCAGGACATTTCTTCCTTATACCTTTTCACCACCACTAAATCATTAATCCTTTTTTATACATGGGATTCTTACTATAAATTTGCTACCCTTGCCAAGTTTACTCTCAGCCCATATCTTCCCATTATGTTTACCAACAATCTCTTTACATATAAACAACCCTAAGCCGACACCCTCGTTTTTACGATCAGGGCCGGTATATGCCTGATAGAACTTGTTGAATATCTTCTGCACCTCATCATCTGATATACCTATTCCTGTGTCCTCCACATAGATTTTAACATGATCTTTATCCTCTTCAGCACGAATAGTTATAGACCCATTGTCAGTGAACTTAAGAGCATTAACTAAAAGGTTTTTGAAAACCTGTGATAAACGATTCCTATCGCCCATTATACCGGGTAGATCCTTTGGTATCTTGGCTATAAAATCGAGATGTTTACCAGTAACAGCAGGCTTCATATCTTCAACAAGTTCATTGAGTATTTCAAACGTATCAAGCTTCTCCATTTCAAACCTCATTGTGTCACTATCGAGCCTTGAAACATCCAAGATGTCACCAACAAGTTTTAGCAGGCGCTCAGAATTCCTAAGACTAATCTTAGCCCAATTTTTAACTTTCTCACTAGCTTCTTCATCATGGATGATAAGATCAAGATAACCTTTTATTGGAGTCACCGGTGACTTAAGCTCATGAGCAGCAATGTTCATAAACTCAGTTTTAAGTCGCTCGGATTTCTTTAACTCATCCTCTATTCTCTTCCGCTCTGTTATATCCCTGATGGTAGCAACAACACCAGCAAACTCCTCATTCTTCTTCAAAGGAGCAATATTAACTTCTATGGGGATACTACTGCCTTCAGCGTCAACGAGTTCCAACTCGATGTTCTCAATTTTTTCATCTTCGCGTCTAACATCAATAAAAGCCTGCTGGAAAGCATAAATCGAATCATTTGATAGGTAATCCCTAAATGGAGTGGCAAGAGTCTGACTTTTACGCCTACCGCACATCTTCTCAAAAGAGGGGTTAACATAAGTCAAACGACCAAGAGAATCAATAGTCAAAACACCATCAGCAGATGTCTCAGCAAGTACTCGGTATCTTTCCTCCAGTTTGACTAACTCATCCCATGCCCTCTGGCGCTGAGTCACATCTTTACCTTTAATGAGAATGCCCCTGATTTCTCCGTCCTCAGTTGATATAACATCGTTTGAAAACAAAAACCTGTAACTTGTGCCACCTTTCGTTAAAAGATCACTTTCATAATCGTTGATTTTCTCGCCGCAAATAACCTTCTCGATGGCCTCACGATGCCTCTTTATGCCTTCTGGTGAAAAAATACCATTTATATTATAAAATGACTTGCCGATAATCTTCTCTTTATTCAAACCCAAGATATTCAAAGCCACTTTATTCATATCCATAACTCTTCCATCGACATCGAGATACAACAAAAAGTCACCGGCCGCATCAAAAATTTCCCTGAACTTTTTCTCAGAATCAATAAGCTCCTTCTCGATTTTCTCCATCTCGCGCTTCTCACGCAAATCCCTTAAAATAAGAAGATCACCTAGAATCTTGTTATCCTCAAGCAATGGGTTTGCATTTATCTCAACAGGAACAACTTCCCCATTTTTCGCAATAAACTCGACCTCGAAGGGTTTAGTTTTCTCGCCATTCATGCGCTTGTTGAAATCATCTAAAATTCTGTGAACATCGCACTCTTTTATAAGCCCTGATTTAACAAAATTGTTTCCTATGAGATTCTTTTTAGTATAGCCTAACAACTTTGTAACACGCTGATTAATATCGGAAAAAAACCCTTTTTTATCAAGTATAATAATTGGATAAATAGAAGTGTCAAATAAATTTTTATATCTCTTCTCAGACCTCCTAATCTCATCATCAGCTCTTTTTAAATCAGTAATATCCCTGGAGATACCCATTGTACCGATAACATTTCCATTATCATCAAATCTAGGTATCTTAGTAACAGAAACCCAATGTTCAACGTCATCCACATCCCTAGTTTTTTCTATTTTATTTATAATGGGCTTACCTGTGTCAATTATCTTATCATCGTCGTCGTGGATGTTCCTGGCAACTTTATCAGTTAAAAAATCAAAATCTGTTTTACCAATCATATCGTCAGGTTTAACATTAGAATGCATGGCCTTTGCTTTGTTGACCTTCACAAATCTATTTTTATCATCCTTGAAATAGATGGAATCAGGGATGTTATCCAAAAGAGATTGCAACAAGTTATGTTCATAAGCCAAAGCCCTCTCAATTTTTTTCTGTTCAGTGATATCTTTTATGACACCAATTGAACCAACAATTTTGTCATTGAAATCCTTCAGAATACTAAGAGAAATATCAACATCAATCAACTCATTATTCTTGTTATACATCCTGGTTTCAAGATGATGCTGCATCCCTTTTTGCCTAACGTTCTCAGCACGTATCTTTTTCCATTCCTCTGGAGGATAAAGTAAAATAACAGGTTTCATGTACAAATCATCTTGGCCCATGCCAAGGAGATTCTCTGCGTATTTATTCCAGGATATTATTCGCTCTTTATCATCAGTCAAAGTAATTGCTACAGCAGAGTTTTCAAAAATCGTCCTATATTTCTCCTCAGATTCAACCAGTTCTCTTTGAATTTTCTTTTGCTCTGTTACATCCTTTATAATGCCAACAGAACCAACTATTTTCCCCTCAGCTCCTTTCAGAGTACACAATGATATTTCGACATCAAGATATCCACCGCCATTCTTGATCATCCTTGTTTCCATTCTGTACTTTATGCCTTTTTTCCTGATATCCTCCGCACGTATCCTCTGCCATTCATCAGGTGGATAAAGCGAGCTGACAGGTTTCATGAACAAATCAGCCTCATCCATATTCAGCAGTTCTTCAGTATATTTGTTCCATGAGACAATGCGCTCTTTTTCATCAGCTAAGGTTATAGCAATGGCATAGTTTTCAAAAATCGTCCTATACTTTTCTTCAGGAGTCCCAAGCTCAAGGTCCTTTCTAGCTTTTTTTTCTTTATAGCCTGACATGTAGATTGTTTTCTCAGATTCGTTGCCTTGTGGTTCCTGTAACGTGTTGATCGCTGAAAACGCCTCATGCATTTGGCTACAAATCTTGCCGAGTTTTTCCTCTTCTCTGAGCTCCTTGACTATGTCGGGCTTATCCCTCATAAATGATAAAACCCCCTCAGAGAAATTCCTATCAGAAAAATATTATCAACTAAACTACAGGCTATTTTGCATCCCATCTTCATACCCGTTTGTCGAAGAATGAAATACATTTTTACTATATTAAATCTATTTATGTTCTAAAAACTTAAAAAATAAACGGGCGTGGCGGGATTCGAACCCGCGACCACCGACTTAGAAGGCCGGTGCCATATCCGGTCTAGGCCACACGCCCAACTCCTTTTAACTAAAGCAAACCTGGAAAACTGTATTAGATAAAAATTGATAAAACTATGGGAAAAAAGTAAAAGGTGTTTTTTTACTCGTAAGGCGCAGTATCCTGTAGTAAATCAACATGCGTCAGAATCATACGTCTGCAACAATACCTATCCACGCCGAGATCATCAAGGATTTGCTTAGGTGTCTCCTTAGGTTTATCACCAGCTTTAACAGCCTTGTCATAAGCCTCTTTCCTAGCTTTATACTGCTCGTAAACCTCACCAATTACTTTTCCGCATGTGAAACATCTAACAGGTATTATCATAACACATCACCTATACGATTTCTGTCTTTTCTTTCTTGCACCACGACCAAGTTGTTTCTTGGCCTCTTTTCTTCTTGAGTCGCTAACAAGCAAATCTCTACCGTAATCCAAAAATGCAAGCTTCAGATTCGGGTCACTACTATACTCAATTAAACCCTGAGCTATGGCTGTACGAGCCGCACTAGCCTGGCCCATAAAACCGCCTCCGCTTACTTCTACATCGATATCAACCTTATCAATATAATTTTCAGCTGCCCTGATGGCCTCCATTATCTTAAAACGAGCTATCTCAGGCTCATACAACTCAAGAGGTTTCCTGTTGATTCTAATCAAACCAGTGCCCTTCTGAATAGTAGCCCTCGCAACCGCAGTCTTCCTTTTGCCAGATGAGTTAACAACCTTCTTCACCATTAATAATTCGCTCCCAATGATTTTGAAATCTCATCGATAGTCATATACTCAACAAGTTGTTTTTTAGCTGTCTCAATAACCTCAAACTTCTGTCCCTCGAACTCCCTTGGGACACCAGCATAACATTTCAACCTTTTAAAAGCTGACCTGCCATGAGGGGTCTGATAAGGAATCATGCCCCTTATAGTTCGCTTAACAATCCTATCAGGCATACGAGGATAAAAAGCACCCTTACGATAAGTACCTTGTTCCCTCTTGTGTTTATAAGCCTCTTTAAGAGACGATTTTTTACCTGATATAATCGCTTTCTCAGAATTCACAATAACTATCTCTTCGCCATTAAGCAAACGCTTAGCAACACTAGTACTCAAACGTCCAAGTGTAGCACCATTAGCATCAATAATCGTCACCATAACTCATCCCAATATCCTTATGTTTTCCCCTTTAGGGTTAGATTTCATCAGATCTTCAATCAACATATGTTTACCACCTGCTTTCTTAATCTTCTCCTGAGATTTCTCAGAAAAAGACCAGGCAGCAACAGAAACCTTTTTACTCAAATTACCAGACGACAACACCTTACCTGGAACCAGGGCTGTCTCGCCGTCATGAACATATTTATCGATTTTATCAAGATTAACCTCTGGCCAGTTACCTGAAGGTTTTTCCAGCCTCAAAGCTATGTCTTTCCAGATGGGAATATCATTCTCAGATGAATTTTTCTTCAGATCCTGAATTAAAGCTAACAACCTAGGATTTGTCTTCTTAGTTTTTCTAGCCATACTCAAATTCCTCAAGATATGCGGATTGTAGTGAAAAGAGATGTTATTTATAATATTTGTGGGAGAAACCATTAAAAACAAATTATAAATAAGACCTCGCAATGAAAAAACTTATAGCAGTGTGCGGAAGTGACTCTGATGACCAAAACTTATCAGATTACGCTTTAGAGGTAGCAGAAAAAGTTGGTAGATTAGTCGCACAGAAAGGCGGCGTCCTCGCATGTGGTGGCAGAGGAGGCGTAATGAGATCAGCATGCAAAGGAGCAAAAGAAGAAAACGGTACCACAGTTGGGATAATGCCTAACTCAAAATATGAGGCTAACGAATTCGTAGACATAGCAATACAAACCAACCTGGGGAACATAAGAAACTTCCTAGTCGCAGGCTCTGCAGATGCAGTAATAGCAATAAGTGGCAGATGGGGAACCCTAAGCGAAATATCTTTTGCCATGATACTAAGCAAACCTCTGATCCTAATAAAAGGTACAGGTGGATGTGTTGATAAAATAATAAATGGCCTTATAATGCAGAACATAGAATCCAAATACTATGTTGCAAACTCGGCTGAAGAAGCAGTAGAAAAAGCATTTGAAATAATAAATAATTAAACTGCTCTGGGATAAAAATACTATGGTTGAATCGGTATCCAAAGACAAAAAACCTCTTGTTGGATTTTTTCCTCTTTTTTATAACCTCGCTGAGACAGGCCGCGCGGTAATGATGGCAAAAAGATATATGGAGCTAGGTGGCGAAGCGATTTTTTTTAGTCATGGTGGGCAATATGAATATCTAGCGAAAAATATCGGATGCAAAGTAGTTCGTGTAAATCCAATATATACAGAGGAATTTATAGACTTTCTCTGGAAATCCTCGCGATTAGAAACATTCAAAAACCCTTTTTCAAAAAAAAATTTAATGGAGCACGTATGCGAAGAGATTTCAGCATATCGGAAGACCGGAATAAAAATGATAGTTTCCACTAACAATTTTCCATGCATACTCTCAGCAAGAGTTATGAAAATACCTCTTGTTTGTGTAACACCTAAAGGCCATACAAGATTCACCTATTACCCTGATGATGCTGAATTTTTTTTTACTCGGATATTGCCTAGTCGGATAAAACTAAAAATTCTAAACTGGTATGCTCTTAATTCCAAACGTTATGTTCGCCCATTTGCAAAAGTTGCAAAAAAATACAACATCGCCCCGCCAAAAAATGAATACGATCTCAATAGAGGGGATTACACATTATACACAGATTTTAAGGAAATGCTTGATACAGATAAATCTAAATTATATCCAAATGAGCATTATGTTGGGCCGATCTTTTTTGATGAACTTTTCGTTCAAAATTTAAGTAAAGAAGATACATCTAAAGACGATGATATCTATAAACATCTTAAAAAAAATGGAAGATCAATTCTTGTTTCTCTTGGTAGCTCTGGAACAAAAAAAATTTTTCTACAAATACTTAATGCATTAAATAAAACTAATTACAATGTTATAGCATTGTACACATCCATATTGCAAGAGAATGAATTGCCTATTGTAAACGATAATATTCTACTTAAAAAATTTGTTTTATCTATCGAAAAAGTTAACAAAATGGTTGATTTGGCTGTTATTCATGGTGGTCAGGGTACGGTTTATACTGCTGCTTATGCTGGTAAGCCTGTTATTGGTTTTCCAATGCAATTCGAACAACACCTTAATTTAGAAATACTTGTGAAAAAGAAAATGGCCATAATCGCCTCAAGAAAATATTTCAATGAACAAAAGTTTTTGAATGATATTAATAAAATATTTAGCAATTATTCTTTTTATTTTAACAACGCACAGAACCTTTCTAAAAAACTACCAGAACCTGAAGGAGATAAGATTGCAGCAGGTAAGATCATTGAGATTTTGCAACAATAACTTTCTAGATTATCCATGCGGAGCTTAAATGAATAAAAATATTATTATTAATAGAATATTGGATAAAACTTTCAAATATTCAGGTTTGAAATATTTTTATTTCAAAAATAAAAAAAACAAGAAAAAATGTCCAATTCTGCTTTATCATTCATTAAACCCAAATATAGATGGCGTACCAGAAAGCTTGTTTAAAGAACACGTACAATATCTGAGTTTAAACTATAATCTTATAACTTTAAAAGATGCAATACAAAGAATTACCTATGGTCATTTAAAGGGTGACGAGTTGGTAATAACTCTTGACGATGGGTACGAAGATAATTTCACCAAAGCTCTGCCTATTTTAATTAAATATAATGCAACTGCTACAATTTTTATCACTACTGAACTAATTGGTAAAAAATATCTAGAACAAAAAATGCTCAATGAAAACCAAATAATAGAACTTAATAGAAGAGGAATGGAAATAGGATCTCATACAATAACGCATCCTAATTTAACTACTATCTCAGAAAATCAATTAAAAATTGAATTAGAACAAAGCAAACGAAAATTAGAGAAGATAATTAAAACCGATGTCACATCTTTTTCTTATCCAACTGGTTTTTATAACAAAGCAGTGATAGAGATATGTAAAAAAGCTGAGTATAAAGCAGCTTGTACACTTTTTTATAATTTCTATATAGATTTGGAAAAAATATATGAGATACCACGAATCGTAATTTATTCATACGATTCTGTTATGGATTTACAAGCAAAAATCAATGGAGATCATCATTGGATGACCATATTAGACAAATTATTTTTGCCATGGATACTTAAAAAATATGATTTACATTTTAAAAACAAAGATAAACAAGCATAACATAAATTTACACTACATTCTAAGTTTATTTAAAATTAAAAATAATCATTTTAATTAAAAAGATCATCTCAATTTATTAACATCATACATCAAATCGTAAACGTTTTCTTTTTTTTTCACTCCATCTTTTTTAATGATTTTAAAGTAAGTCGGTATCATTTTTGATAGTGGGATAAGCTTATTTTTTCGCGTGCAAACAATAACTCGTTTGTTCAAGTGTTTTAATTTCTGATTTTTCTTTTTAGCCATTTTTTTCATTCTTCTGGCAAAATCTATATCTTCTAACGCCCAAAATTTTTCATCAAAACCGTTCATTTTCTCAAAATCTGAGCGTCTTAGATAAATAAGGATAAGTCCATACCCGCTCAAATCTACTTTTATAAGATACAATAGAAAATCTATCAAACCAAAACCACCGAATCCAAAAAAACTGTTTATTCTATCAGGTCTCATTCTACTTCCCCCTCCAAAAATGTTTTTTCTTTCTAAATTTCTATGAATTTGAATAAATGCATCCCTAGGTATTATAGAAGAATCCCCATCAACAAATGCAATATATTCACCTAATGCGTACCTTGCGCCAGCATTTCTTACAGCAGCCAAATTATGTTTTTCAAATTTAACAACTCTGCAACCGTAATCTATAGCAATTTTTGCAGTGTTATCTGTTGAATCGTTGTCGACAACTATTATTTCTACTCTTTCTTTGATGATTTTTTCATATAACGATTTGGCGATATTTACTGACTCGAGAGTTGGTCGTATATACTTTTCTTCATTCCATGCAGGAATTACTAATGTAATCTTTGTTTTCAACATTTTCAGGCCTATATTAAGATAATAAGTAATAGTCTAAGATTTAAAAATATCTATTTAACATAAATTTTTGCTGTAACAATCAAATATTTTAATACGTACTAGTTTTATAATTGTATGACTTGTAGGATAGAAATAAATGAAAATATGTCTGATATCTAATTTAAGATCCGAAGGCTATGGTGTCTCAACTAGAGCTTATTATATCTCCAAGCATCTATCACAATTTGGTAACGAAGTTCTACACATATGCGATAATTCATCTGAAAATGTCAAAGAAGTATCATTTGATGATTTTACCGATCATAGAAACATTAAGTATGTAGAAAAAATTCATTATAAAAATGGCATAAAATTAATTAATAATCTAAAAAATGTGAAATATTTAATTAAAGAAATTGAAAAATTTAACCCAGATGTTATATATCCTCATATGCTATTCAATGGTTATAAAATTCTTTGGCTTAATAAATTTTTTAAGAAACCCATAATCTATGATGCTGATACTTCTAATTATTTTGAAATGATAACTGTGCCAAATCATGAATACAATATATTAAGAGAAATAATAGGAATATTGGAAAAAAAAATTCTTAAAAAATCCAATGGAATAATTACTGTTTCTGCTGAAACAAAAAAATTTTTTATTGATACTTATAAAATCGAAACTGAAAAAATCGAGATTGCTAAAAATGGTACTAATACTAAAACTTTTAAACCTGGTCCAAAAGATACCAAAATCTTATACAATCTTGGAATCAGAGAAAACGATAAAATATGTGTTTTTACAAACCCTAGATTCTTTGGCTACAAAACAAATTATTACGGTTTAGATTATTTATTTGATATAGTACCTAAAATCGAAAAAAAAATTGAAGACATCAAATTTTTAATTATAGGGGGTGGACCTGAACCTAAACCGCCTTCAACAAATGTTATATATACTGGCTTTGTAAAAAATTTACCACCATACATAAATCTAGCTGATGTCTGCTTGGCACCTTATCCTACTGAAGCTGTGTGTGGTGGCACAAGAAATAAAATCTGCGATTATCTTGCATGTGGTAAACCAATTGTTTCAACTCCCGAAGGGATGAGAGGATTTGACGATGCTATACCTAATGAGCATTACTTTTTAGGAATTAATAAGGAATATTTTGTAAATAAGTTAATTTATTGTCTACGTAATCTAGATGAAGTAAAAACAATTGGAAAAAATGCCAGATCTTTATCTCTTAGATATGATTGGGAGATTTCATCAAAGAAAGTTGAAGAATATCTAAAAAAGTTTCTGATGTAATTAACCGGATTTTATCTTTCTCTATTTTATTTGTTGGTTCTCTAAATTTTTCATCTGAATAATCTTGACCATTCAATTTCAGTATAAGGTTTCTTTTTGAATATTTCTAAATATTTGTTTGGTAGATTTTCTATTAATTTTTGAAATTGTATTTCATCATATTTACTAAATGCCGTTGGTATGATGCTTATATTTTTGTCTCCAGTCATATTTACTTTTTTGTTATTTAGAGTTAAATTAAAAAAATTAAACATATCCTCTATTTTTTTGTAATTGTTAAGATATCCTGGTGTGAAAAGAGTATAACAATCGTCATACTTCTTATATTCCTCTAAAAATTGCATGGCTCTGTTTTCTATTTCAATCCATTGCAATAAATAGTTCTGATATGGAGTTAGAGATTTTAGCTGCACATCTCGATAAATATCTTCTTTTTTTGTCAAAGTCCATATATAATATTTCGCTCTATCCTTTCCTCTGTAATATTTAGGGAAGGGATATAAAATTTTGATTTTAGTTGTATGAATCCACGTATCTTTGTTAAGTTCACTTCTGGCTACCTCAAGCGGATTTCTAATCAAATGAATCAGTTTCATATCAGGGTAATATTCCATAGCTACATCTGAAAAAGATTTGAGAAAAGCATTATTTGTTTCTATATATACATCGTTGCCATGTTTGGCGTATCTGTCGATTTTCTTTTTTTTCCACAGAAACTTTCTTCTTATCTTATCAATTTTTTCCTGCTGACGCCAATAGATAGGTTTTCCGAACATATTTGGTAATGGTTCATGTTTGCTGATACAGTTTTTGATATTATATTTGAACAAATCAGATAGATACTTGGTTCCTGATCTTCCACTTGCTAAAACAAATATTTTAAGCATAATCTACCCTGATATGTTATATTTTTATCGTTTTTTTGTAAGTATTATGTAAAACAATCAACTTTGTATTTATAAGCTAAATGCTTAAATCTCTATAGAATCGTATTAAAAACTAAATAATAATAAATAATAAACTTATTCGATGGAGTGATTATGAACAATTATAACAAAAAACCGCTTGTTGGATTTTTTCCTCTTTTTTATAACCTCGCTGAAACTGGCAGAGCTATACTAGTCGCTAAAAGATATATAGAACTTGGTGGCGAAGTCATTTTCTTCAGTCATGGTGGAGAATACGAATATCTGGCTAGAGAGCTGGGATACAAAATTATCCAACTAGATCCTCTCTTTACCGAAGAATCAATAAAAAGAATCGTAAGTATTAACAGAAGAGAAAGAAAGGGCATAGCATATACAGAAACTTTTTTACGAGAATCTGTCAAAAATGAAGTTCTAGCCTACAAAGAAACAGGAGTTAATATGATTGTATCATTTGTCAATATGCCCTCTTCTATTTCTGCTAGAGCCGCAAAAATCCCTCTTGTTTGCATAGGGCCTGGGCCAGGATCTTTTTACGTTTCTTATCCAGATTATTTTGAAAATACCATTACGCGCTTTATCCCAAAATACTTTAAAATACAATTTTTAAACTGGAGTTTCGCTTATGGTAAAAACTCTCTAAAACCGTTTAACAAAGTTGCACGTGAATACAACCTTAAACCATTCAAATGTTCTATGGAAGCGACTCGCGGAGATGTAACTTTGATTACTAATTTTCTAGAATTTATAAACGTTTTTCCAAATCAACAGGAATTCCCTGATGAAGACTATGTTGGTATTATTCTTTTGGAAGATTTATTTTTGAAAAAATTTCCTGAAGAAAATACAAATCAGATAAATAACGAAATTGAAGCTCATATCAAAAGACCTGGTAGATCTATTCTTTTAACCATGGGTAGTAGCGGCGATAAACAACTTTTTCTTAATATCCTACAGGCACTAAACAAAACACGGTATAACGTTATTGCAGTATATGCTAATATATTACGAGAAAACGAGATACCTAAGTTAAATGATAATATTTTAATGAAGAAATTTGTCCCTTCTATTGA
>Ga0105105_10000554_pt1 | contig 16950 bp, 10 predicted proteins | sample PPLLaktember2015_4_FD_79108 | JGI IMG/M metagenome (GOLD analysis project Ga0105105, IMG submission 79108) | Freshwater sediment microbial communities from Prairie Pothole Lake near Jamestown, North Dakota, USA - PPLs Lake P8 Core (1) Depth... | ecosystem: Environmental > Aquatic > Freshwater >... | reverse complement strand
GGAGCTTGAGGTGGGCCTCGTTGTAAAAGCCGTATTCGTCGCAGCCGATGCCTACGACCTTCGCGAACTCCCTGGCGTCCGGCTGAGGTGTTATAGCCGTGGCGAGCACTACCATGTCGGCCGCGATTTCGACGGGTTTTCCGAGCAGGGTATCGACACCGCGCACCAGGAGCTTGCCGTTCTCCTTCCAGACCTTGCTGACACGCCCCCTGAGGTAGGATGCCTCGTCCTCTTCGATGGCCCGCCGGGTGAATTCATCGTACCCTTTACCGGCAGCCCGGATATCCATGTAGAATACATGGGCTTTGCCGCCGTGAACCTTGTGCGCATAGAGCATGGCGTGCTTGGCCGTGTACATGCAGCATATTTTCGAGCAGTACTTCACGCCTTTCGACGGATCCCGCGAACCGGCGCACTGGATAAAGACGATGGTCTGGGGTTCCTGGCCGTCGGAAGGGCGCTGGATTTTTCCCGCGGTCGGTCCGCTTGCCGAGGCAAGACGTTCGAACTGCAGTCCGGTGACGACATCGGCATATTTCCCGTAACCGTACTCGCCGTACATGGCGGTGTTCTGAATCTGAAAACCGGTCGCCACGACAATGGCTCCGATTTCCAGGTCGAGGAACTCGTCTTGCATTTCGAAGTCGATGGCGTTCGTCTCGCAGACCTTCTGGCAAACCTTGCACTTGCCGTTTTTGAAGAAGGTGCAGTGTTCCCTGTCGATAACCGGTATGTTCGGCACCGCCTGAGCGAAAGGGGTATAGATCGCCGGCCTTCTGCCGAGATTGCAGTCGAATTCATCGCTGATTTTCTTCTGCGGGCACTTCTGGATGCAATCGCCGCACCCGGTACAGGTTTTCATGTCCACGTAACGGGATTTCCGGCGGATCCTGACCTTGAAGTTGCCGATGAACCCTTCGACCTGTTCAACTTCGGAATAGGTCAGAAGACGGATTCTCGGGTGCTGGGCGGCTTCCACCATTCTCGGGGTCATGATGCACTGCGAACAGTCGAGCGTGGGGAAGGTTTCGGACAGCTGCGCCATGTGGCCGCCAAGCGACGGTTCCCGTTCGACAAGCACCACCTCCTGGCCGGCATTGGCGATATCGAGCGCGGCCTGGATGCCGGCTATGCCGCCTCCGATAACCAGCGCTCTCTTGGTTACGGGGACTTCGATCGGCTGCAGCTCGTTGTTCAGCTTGACTTTTTCGATAAGCGAACGGGTGATTTCGATAGCCTTTTCGGTGGCCATGTCCTGATCGGTGTGCACCCAGGAACACTGCTCACGGATGTTGGCAATCTCGCACAGATAAGGGTTCAGTCCGGCCTCCGCACAGGCCTTGCGGAAGGTTGCCTCATGCATTCTCGGAGAGCATGCGGCTACCACAACTCCGGTCAGGTTGTGCTCCCTGATGGCTTTTTTCACGTTCTCCTGACCGGGGTCGGAGCAGAAATACTTGTATTCGACTGAAACCGATACGCCCGGGTGGTCGTTCATGGCCGAAACGAGTCTGGTACAGTCTATTTTTGCGCCGATGTTTTCGCCGCAGTGACAGATGAAAACGCCTATTTTTGCCATTCTTTCGCTGATTAGATAGATCGCCGTGCTGTGAAGCCGCACCGCTTGATTGTTTTCGACAAGGCAAGACAGAACTGAAACTCACAACAGTTTTTTCCGGTTTGCGGTTTCAGTGACAAAACCCCTCCCGCCCGTAAATACGGACCGGAACCCAGGGGGAAAAAACAGGTTTTTTCCGTACGTATGGCATTGATCACAGATGCGGGCAAGAAGACTTTCTCTACCAGTGTCAGGGCTGAACGGCCATACCGGACCAGCCCGTTATTGCAGAATTATCCGGCGTCGCACTGACCGCTTAGCGCCTGTTGAGCAGGTCAAGGGCCGGAACGAAATGCTTTCCGACGGCGACCTCTGCTGGATCGGCACCGCATGCAACGGCAACCAGCTCCGAAATATAGTAAACCGGCATGGATTCAATATCCTCATACCGCTTTCTCATACCCTCCTGGCGCATATCGAGATTGGCGTGGCAAAGCGGACAGGCCACAACGAAGGCCTGGGCGCCGTTTACCGCGGCATTCCGGGCGATGGAGTGCGTCAGGTCCTCGACCATTTCCTGCTGGGCAAGCGTCAGTCCCGCGCCGCAGCATTCGATCTTGAAGTCCCAGTCTACAGGAGTGCCGCCGAGCGTCGTTACGATCTGCTCCATCTTGAGCGGATTTTCAGGGTCGTCGAAACTCATGGCCTCCATCGGGCGTACCAGAAGACATCCGTAGTAACAGGCCAGGCTCAAATCCTTGAGCGGACGCTTGACCCGCCTGGCCAGTTCTTCCGTGCTGTAGCCTTCAAGCAGCTGGGTGACCCCTATGAATTCCGCTCTGCCGGTTGGTTCGATGCCGGTAGTGCTTTTTACCTCGAGGCGGAGCTCCTCCGAGTCTATCAGGGCTTTGCGTGTGGTAACCTGCCGGTTCTGACATGCCGCACAGGGAGCAAGCACGTAATCCATGCCTGCGGCATCGGCAAGGGCCTGATTACGGGCCGGAAGCAGGAGGGAGAGCCGATGGCTGGTTGCATGGGCGGAGGTCGCTCCGCAGCAGTTCCAGTCGGGAATCTCCTCCAGGCGGATATCGAGCAGTTCGCACATTTTCCTTACGGAAATGTCATACTCTTTGGCCGTGCCGCCGAGCGAACAGCCGGGGTAGTACCCTATGCTCATTCCGGGCTTGATGAGGGGAGGCGGCTGCGGCGAAAAGGTGTTCTTTTTGGGTTTTCTTGCCGGAGCGGCGGCATGCGTCCCCTTTTCGGCAAGTTCGAATATTTTTTCGATCTGCTCTTTGCCGCTGACCCCCTCTTTGCCGCTGAACGAGGCAAGCGGATTGATTTTTCCTTCACGGATCATTTTGATGCCTGAGGAGGCGTCCTGCAGAAACGTACGGGTTCTCAGCTTGTAGCTGTTGACCAGCGAAAGCTCCTGGAGGCGTCCGTGCTTGCGGATATTGTTCAGAAAAGAGGTATGAAAGGCCGTAACCAGTTTTTTGGAGCGGTCCTCGGAAACGATGCCGGTTTTGATGGCAAGCTCTCTCAGGGCGTCCATCGTTGCGGCGATGTCCATGTTCTGCGGACATCTGGCCGTACAGGTCTGGCATCCCACACAGTACCAGAGGGCGTCGCTGCGCATGGCCTCTTCGATATAGCCGGCCTGAACAAGGCGCATGATCTTCGTGGGGGGATTGTCCATGAATCCGCCCGCGGGGCATCCGGCCGTACATTTACCGCACTGATAGCAGCAGTTGTAGTCATTGCCGGTTGACTCTTCCAGCTGCTTTTTATAGGTATCGATCGAGGAAAGATTGTGTTTTGACACCGGGTTACTGATTAGCGTGTTGAGGAGCGGATTTCAAAACGACACAAACGTAACATTGTAAGGAAAAAAAAAACAAAGTCCAATTCAGAGAACGGATATAAGCTTTTCAATAGCGATATTTTCCCTTGAATGACCGTTGGAGCCGTGTCTTTCGTGTACTATATTCGAAAGATAAACCGGAATAAGGTTCAAAATATCCAATTTTCAATCATCATTATACAAACAATTCCTGTCATGCTTAAAGAGTTCAGAGAATTTGTTCTGCGAGGCAATGTCGCCGATATGGCCGTGGGCATCATCATCGGCGGCGCTTTCGGCGCAATCGTCAACACCCTCGTCTCCGACGTGCTCATGCCGCCGCTCGGCCTGTTGATCGGGGGTATCGATTTTTCCAATTTCTACCTGGTGCTCAAGGAGGGAGCCACGGCCGGTCCCTATGCGGCACTTGCCGACGCCAGGGCCGCCGGTGCGGTCACGGTCAACTACGGCATCTTCATGAATGCCCTCATCAGCTTTCTGATTATGGCTTTTGCGGTTTTCATGCTCATCAGATCGCTGAACTCCATGCGGCCCAGGCCCGAGCCTTCAGCTCCGGCGCCGGCCATGAAGGAGTGCCCGTTCTGCTGCAGCTCCATTCCGGCCAAAGCTTCGCGCTGTCCGGCCTGTACCTCGCAGCTTGAAAAATAAAACCGTTACGGTATGGATATAAGCCTCTTTTTGCTTATGCTATCTGCTTTACATGCGGTCTTTTCCGCGTTGAATCCATTCGGTACGTAACCATGTTTGATGAAATCCAGTTTGAGAAAATAAAGAGGCTTCCCAAGTACGTTTTTGCCGCGGTCAATGAACTGAAAATGGCTGAACGCAGAGCGGGGGAGGATGTGATCGATTTTTCGATGGGCAATCCTGACGGGCCTACCCCGCAGCATATCGTCGACAAGCTGGTGGAATGCATCAACAAGCCGAGAACCCACGGTTACTCGGTTTCCAAGGGCATCTACAAGCTGCGGGGCGCCGTAGGCGGCTGGTACCGGCGGAAATACAACGTCGATCTCGATCTTGACCGCGAGGTGGTGGTCACCATGGGTTCAAAGGAGGGGTATGTGCATCTGGTGCAGGCAATAACCAACCCCGGCGATCTGGCCATGGTGCCGGACCCATGCTATCCGATCCATTCACAGGCGTTCATTCTTGCCGGCGGCAACGTGCACCGCCTGAAACTGGAGATGCTCGAAGACTACCGTCTCGATGAGGATGCGTTTTTCGACAATATCGAAACCGCGCTCAGGGAGTCCTCTCCGAAGCCGAAATACCTTGTGGTGAACTTTCCCAACAACCCCACCACGGCTACGGTCGATCTCTCTTTTTACGAGCGTCTGGTCGAACTTGCCCGGAAGGAACGCTTCTACATCATCAGCGATATCGCCTACGCCGAAATAACCTTCGACGGCTACGTCACCCCGTCCGTTCTCCAGGTTCCGGGCGCGAAGGATGTCGCCGTTGAGAGCTACACCCTGTCGAAAACCTACAACATGGCCGGCTGGAGAGTAGGGTTCATGGTCGGCAACGCCAAGCTTATCGGCGCGCTCGAAAAGATCAAGAGCTGGCTCGATTACGGAACCTTCACGCCCATCCAGGTCGCGTCAACCATTGCGCTTACCGACGACCAGAGCTGTGTGGCCGAAATATGCGACGTTTATCGCCGCCGCCGCGACGTCATGATTAAAAGCTTCGAGAATGCCGGTTGGCCGATACTGCCGCCCAGGGCGAGCATGTTCGTGTGGGCGCGCATTCCGGAACAGCTCCGGAGCATGGGCAGTCTCGAGTTCAGCAAGAAGCTGCTTACGGAAGGGAAGGTTGCCGTCAGTCCGGGCATCGGCTTCGGCGCTTACGGAGACGAGTATGTCCGCGTCGCCATGATCGAAAACGAGGAGCGCATACGGCAGGCGGCACGCAATATCCGCAAGTTCCTGAAAAGCAGCGAATCCTGAGCGGCATTCGCGTCCCGCACGCCCTCACTCTTCGATATCGAAAATTTCATGGATCGCCGCCGGTATGGCATCGAGTATGCCGCCGGCGGAGACCAGGCTCGACACCTCGTCGGCCAGGTCTCCGGCCCTTCCGTGAAACCACGCCGCCGCCGCTCCGGCATCGAGAATATCCGCACCTTTTGCGGCGATGGCCGCAATCATGCCGGCCAGCACGTCACCAGACCCGGCAGTCGCAAGCGCTTCGGTTCCCGAATCGTTGAGCAACAGCTCGCCATGAGGGCCGGCAAGCACAGTCGGACGGCCTTTCAGCAGCAGATTCACCCCGTTTCGTCGGGCAAAGCCGGCCGCGAGCCCCAGCGGATCGGAAGCTATCCGCTCAGCCGACAGGCCGGAGAGCCTGCTGAATTCGCCGTAATGCGGGGTTAGCAGGGTGTTGGCGAAGTCGATGCCGCTCTCCCCGAAATCGGTTTCCTGCAGGGCGAACAGGGCATCGGCATCGAGCACGAGTTTCCTGCCGGTGATCTCCGTTTTCAGGAGCAGTTCCCGTATGAATGCGACGGTTTTCGGGCTGCGGCCAAGCCCGCATCCGATCAGCACCGCATCCGCCCAGAGGGCTTTTTCAAGGATGGCGTCCATCTGCCGTCCGATGACGATCGCTTCCGGGGCAAAGGCGTGCAGAACGCCCGCCCCGGCGATGGGCAGGGCTGCGCAGACGTACCCCGCTCCGGTTCTGAGTGCGGCTTTCACCGAAAGCAGGGCCGCGCCGAGCATCGAGCCCTGCGGGGAGTGCGATCCGGCGATAATGAGCACTTTTCCGTTCCGGTGCTTGGCTTCCGAGGGTTCTCTCAGCATGAACTGACCGGCGGCATACTCCCTGTCGGTCAGGCGGCAGGTTCGGCGTTCGAGCAGAAATTCAGGAATCGATATCTCCGCCCTCTGCACTTCGCCCGAGAGCCCGGGGCCTTCATTGAAGAAAAATCCGGTTTTCAGGAACGCCATGGTGAGGGTCGTGTCGGCCAGTACTGCCGGATCGGCGGCAAAGCCTGAGGTGGCGTCGAGGCCTGAAGGGATATCCAGGGCGATGAGCGGCGAACCGGATCGCCGACGGATGCTGTTGAGCAGATCGATCCCTTCGCCTGCCGGACCGGAAACCGGCTGCCGGGGTTCGTCGATTTTCAGTCCGGTACCCAGTACCGCATCGACGAGGGCGTCGTACTGCCGCTCCATGACGAAGGGCAGGGCTTCGGCGGTCTCCCTGAAGAGTCGCAGGGGCATGCCGTAGCGGTCGCGGCAGGCGTAAAGAATTTCCAGGGCGTTGCGATTGACGGGGGAGAGCGCCTCAATGGGGTAGAGCAGCAGCAGATCCACCTCGGCGCCGCGGTTGAGCAGGTGACGGGCGGCTACCAGGCCGTCGCCGCCGTTGTTCCCCTTGCCGGCCACCACAAGAACGAGCGTTCCCTGCAGATCGTTTTTATCGAGAAGTTCCCCGATACGGTCGGCGGTACGCAGGCCGACAAGCTCCATGAGCCGGATTTCACCGATATGGAGATTGTCGATAGCGGCCCGGTCGGCTGCGGCCATTTCGGCTGCGGTGACAACTGGAAGCATGAGATTTTCCTCCTGTTCGAGGGAAATCCTCTCTTCATTGCAGAGTGGTTCCCCTACAGTTCGTCAAGATGCAGGGCCTGTTCGAGCGCATGAAAGTAGGCCCCGGCAAGCTCTGCGGTTGTAAAGGATACGGCGGCTTTTCCGTTGATGGCGATTGTCGCGCTCTGTTCCAGAACCTTGCCGATAACCCGAACCGGTACATTGAAGAGCACCGCCTCCTCGATAACCTCTTTTGCCGACTCCGGAGCGATGCTCACGAGCACTCTTCCCTGCGCTTCCGAGAAAAGCTGCTGCTGCATGCGGAACGGATCTTTGGCGGCAACCTCAAGGTCGACGTCGAAACCCAGACAGCGAGCTTCGTTCATGACGGCTTTCTCGGCAAGCGCGGTTATGAGCCCGCCGTCTGAAATGTCGTGGGCCGAGCGAAGCAGTTTTTTTGATGCGAGAGAGACCAGGAGTTCCTGAAGCTGTTTTTCATGGTGCAGGTCGATATCGGGGGCGTCCTGGCCGGGCGTGCCGTACTGCATCGTCAGGTATTCCGAACCATCGAGGCTCAATTCGGGATCGCCGAAAAGCAGGATCGCATCGCCGGTGCTGAGGAAGGTCGAACCCACAAGCATGTCGATATCCTCGAGAAGGCCGATCATGCCGATGGTCGGGGTAGGGTAGATGGCGGTTCGTTCGCCGCCAATGGACGTCTCGTTATAAAAGCTTACGTTTCCTCCGGTTACCGGGGTATTGAACGCCCTGCAGGCTTCACCCATGCCTTCGACCGAAGTCTTGAACTGGAAGTAGACCTCAGGTTTGTAGGGATTTCCGAAGTTCAGGCAGTTGGTTATGGCCAGGGGGCGGGCACCCGAGCAGGCAATGTTTCGGGCACACTCGGCGACCGCTATTTTTCCGCCTTTCAGCGGGTTCAGGTAAACGTAACGCGCGTTGCAGTCGGTTTTCATGGCCAGGCCTTTCTTTGAGCCCTTGATGCGGATTACGGCGGCATCGGAGGTACCTGCGGCGGTAAGGGTATTGGTCTGAACCATGGAGTCGTACTGCCGGTAGACCCACTGCTTGCTGGCAATGCTCGGCCGCGAGAGCAGCGCAAGGCTGAGCGAGCGAAGGTCGAGCTGCTGGTCGGCAATCAGTTCGGCTTTCGGGGTCGAGGGCTTTTTTTCAACCGCTTCACGGATATAGACGGGCGCTCCGCCGCCGAGCACCAGTGACTCCGCAGGTATTTCGGCCACCACCCGGCCGTGCTGCTTCACCCTGATCTGATTGTCGGCTGTGACGCTTCCGATCACGACAGCCTGAACATCCCATTTCCGGTAGACGTCGATGATCCGGTCTTCAAATCCTTTTTCGGCCACCACCAGCATGCGTTCCTGCGACTCGGAAAGCATGATTTCGTAAGCGCTCATGCCCGCCTCCCGCGCAGGCACCAGATCGAGATCGATTTCAATGCCGCCGGAACCGGTTTTTTCGATGCCGCGGGCGCTCATTTCCGAGGTTGAACTGGTCAGTCCGGCCGCGCCCATGTCCTGCAGGCCGACCACGCAGCCGGTTGCAATGGCTTCGAGGGTGGCCTCAAGCAGCAGCTTTTCGGCAAACGGGTCGCCAACCTGAACGCTCGGACGCTTGTCTTCCGACGCTTCGCTGAGATCCTCGGATGCGAAGGTCGCTCCGTGAATACCGTCCCGTCCGGTAGAAGAGCCCACGATCAGCACCGGGTTGCCTTCGCCTTTTGCCGTGGCGCTGACGGTTTTATGATGCTCGACAATGCCGACCGACATGGCGTTGACCAGAGGATTGCCGGTATAGCACTCTTCAAAGTAAATCTCCCCTCCGACGGTAGGTACGCCGAATGAGTTTCCGTAGTCGCCGATGCCCCTTACGACCCCGTCAACAAGGTAACGCACCCTGGGGTCCTTGGGTGAGCCGAACCGCAGGGAATTGAGCGAGGCGACAGGACGGGCGCCCATGGTGAAAATGTCGCGGTGGATGCCGCCGACGCCCGTTGCGGCTCCCTGATAGGGCTCAACGGCGGAAGGGTGGTTGTGCGATTCGATTTTGAAGGCAACGGCAAGGTTGTCGCCGATATCCACCAGACCTGCGTTCTCCTCGCCGGCTCCGGTCAGGAGGGCGGCGCCCTCCCTGGGCAGGGTTTTCAGTACGGCAATCGAGTTCTTGTAGCTGCAATGCTCCGACCACATGACCGAAAAAATGCCGAGTTCGGTAAAACTCGGGGTTCTTTTGAGAATATCGAGGATTTTCTGATACTCTTCGGCATTAAGACCATGTTCCAGGGCAAGCTGAAGGGTGACTTCGGGTTCAGTAGGTTTCATAGTGAACGGTGAGCGTTACAGGGCATCACGGCTGCTGGCCGTGACAATTTTTATATTTTTTCCCACTGCCGCAGGGGCAGAGGTCGTTACGTCCGGGTTTTTTCTCGGCTATGACCGGCTGCTGGGCGCTGTCGGCTTCCGGTTGAGGACTCGACGAGCCCTCTTCAATCTGCTGGTAGACGCTCTCGGCCGCCTGATGCCGGGCAACCAGTTTTTCCTGGCGCAGGGCCTCCTTTTTCTGGCGGGCCTCTATTTCACGGGCTTCTTCCGGATTGATCGGAAAAAGCTTGAAGGCCAGTGAAAGGGTTTCCAGTTCGATCTCCTGCAAAAGCCCCACAAAGAGGCGGAAGGCCTCCTGCTTGTACTCGAGCAACGGGTCTTTCTGGCCGTAGGCCCTCAGGTTGATGCCCTCCCTGAGCGAGTCGATCTCCCGGAGATGCTCCCGCCACTTTTTGTCGATCACGCTGAGCACGGCATATTTTTCGATCTGCCCCATGATCTCCTGCGCAATCTCCTCCTCCTTGCGCTTATAGAATGCTATGGCGGTATCGTAAAGCCGGTCGGCGATTCCCTTGACGCCTTCGCGATCGTAGATGCTCTCTTCAGGACGGAATTCAACCGAAAGCTCACGGAGCACCCGCTCCTCGAGTTCCGGGGCATTGAATTCCTTGTCGTATTTTTTAACCACCAGATCACAGTAATCGCGGAGCAGATCGAAAATGTCTCCGGTCAGGCGGTCTTTCTGCAGCCCGTTGCGGCGTCGGGTATAAATGACGTCACGCTGCTGGTTCAGCACATCGTCGTATTCGAGCAGGCGCTTGCGGATGGCGAAGTTCTGTTCCTCCACCTTTTTCTGGGCGCGCTCGATAGACTTGGTGATCATGGAGTGCTCGATCACGTCGCCCTCTTCATGGCCGAGGCGGTCCATGACCGAAATAACCCGGTCGGAACCGAACAGGCGCATGAGCTCGTCTTCGAGCGAAACGAAAAACATCGTCTCGCCGGGATCGCCCTGACGCCCCGCACGTCCGCGGAGCTGACGGTCGATGCGCCTCGACTCATGCCTTTCCGAGCCGAGAATGAACAGTCCTCCACGTTCGCGCACACCCTCTCCAAGCTTGATGTCGGTGCCTCGTCCGGCCATGTTCGTGGCGATGGTGACCGCGCCCTTCTGTCCGGCGCCGGCGACAATTTCGGCTTCCCGCTCGTGCTGCTTGGCGTTCAGCACGCTGTGCACGATGCGTTTTGCGCGCAGCATTCTCGACAGGGTTTCCGAAACCTCGACGCTGGCCGTACCCACCAGTACCGGCTGACCCTTTTTCTGCAGCTCTTCGACCTTCGTGACGATGGCGTTGTATTTTTCCCGGCGGGTCTTGTAGACCAGGTCGTCCATATCCCTGCGCACGATCGGCCTGTTTGTGGGAATGACCACCACATCGAGTTTATAGATTTCGTAGAACTCCGAGGCCTCGGTTTCGGCCGTACCGGTCATGCCGGCCAGCTTTTTGTAGAGGCGGAAGAAATTCTGGATGGTAATGGTCGCCATGGTCTGCGTTTCGCCTTCGACCCTGACGTTTTCCTTGGCTTCTATGGCCTGGTGCAGGCCGTCGCTGTATCGGCGTCCCGGCAGAATGCGTCCGGTAAACTCGTCGACAATCATCACCTTGCCCTCCTGAACCACATACTCGTCGTCACGCTCGAAAAGCGAATAGGCCTTGAGCAGCTGACTGATGTTGTGCAGGCGCTCGGAACGGTCGGCAAAAAGGCGGTAGACGGCGTCTTTCTGCTTGACCTTGTCGGCAGGGGAGAGCGCCGTGTTGCTTTCGATGCCGGCAATTTCCGATCCTACGTCAGGCAGGAGAAAGATGTCGCTGTCCTGATGGCTCAGGCGGCTGAGAAATTCGCGCCCCTTGTCGGTAAGGTCGATGGTGCCGGCCTTTTCGTCAACGGCGAAAAAGAGTTCGTCGTCAACCTCGTGCATGCGGCTCGCATTGTCCTTGAGGTACTCGTTTTCCGTGCTCTGAACAAGTTTCGCCATGCCCTGCTGCGAAAGCATCTTGATGAAGCGGCTGTTTTTCGGCTGGCCGCGCTTGACCCGAAGAAGGGCAAGGCCGGCATCGAAGTCGCCGGGCTTCGACTTTCCTGTCGACTCCCTGAGGGATACTTCCGCCCTGGACAGATAGCCGGCTACAAGCTGCTGCTGGCTGCGCACGATCTGCTCGATCCAGGGCTTGATCTCCATGAACTTGCTGTCGTTGTCGGCATTGGGCACCGGTCCGGAAATGATAAGCGGCGTTCTGGCCTCGTCGATCAGCACGCTGTCGACCTCATCGACAATGGCGAAATAGAAATTGCGCTGCACCATCTCGTCAACGGTGCCTGCCATGTTGTCGCGCAGGTAGTCGAAGCCGAACTCGTTGTTCGTGCCGTAGGTGATATCGCAATGGTACTGCTCTCGGCGCTCTATCGGGTGCATGGTGTTGAGAATCACGCCCACCTTCAGCCCGTGAAACTCGAAGACGGGGGTCATCCACTCCTTGTCGCGCTGGGCCAGATAGTCGTTGACCGTCACCACATGCACGCCGCGGCCGGTAAGCGCGTTCAGAAAGATAGGAAGGGTGGAGACAAGGGTTTTGCCCTCGCCGGTAGCCATTTCCGATATCCGGCCGGAGTGCAGCACCATGCCGCCGACGAGCTGCACGTCGTAGGGCACCATATCCCATATCATCTCGCGTCCCATGACCTGGTAGGAGTGGTTTTTCAGACGCCGGCAGGTATCCTTGACGAGAGCGAATGTTTCGGGCAGAATTTCGTCGAGCACCGTAACGGTGGCCTTTTCATAATCCTGGGCAAGGGTGTCGAGTTCGTCGTTGATGGCATCCGCCCTGTCGAGATCGATATCCGGATTACCGAGCGCGGTTTCAAGCTCATGGCGCTTCTCCTCTATGGGCTCGAGTACGTCGCGCACCTTCCGGCGCAGCTCGGCGCCTTTCCTTTTCAGTTCGTCGTCGGAAAGCGACTGAAAGGATGCCTGCAGTTCGTTGATGCGCAGGATGACAGGCTGTATTTTCTTTATGTCCTTGTCGTGTTTCGATCCGAATATTTTCTCAAAAATTTTCAGCATTCTTTTTTCTTCGTTCCCGCTTGTGTTTCAGAAGGGTTGTGAAACAGGATAGATAATTGTTTTGTAAGGTATTGAATTACCTTCTGAGAAAAAAGACGTCACCGGGAAAAAAAGCGGGGGAGGCGAGCGGTTCAGGCCTGTTTTGCGGGAGCCTCCCTCCCTTGACGGGCTTTCTCGAGGAAAACGGGCCTGCGGCAGGGTATTATGCCGTTCTCAGATGTTTGACTTTCCTGCGCCAGCAGTGGAAGAGCAGATGCCCGGCATAACCGGCCAGCTCGGGTTTCAGGATGGTGCGGATCTCCTCCTGAAGCCTGAGATAATTTTTTTGCGTCAGCGCATCCGAAGCTGTCCGGATGCCGAACCACTCCGCAAGATACTGCCGGACATGGGTGTCGATCGGAAATGCGTCGAAACGGCCGAGGCCGAACAGCGCGATACAGTCGGCGATTTTCGGGCCGATGCCGTCAAAATCGCAAAGCCGCTCCCTTAACCGGTCGAGCGGAAGCTCCCCTGAACCCAGTTCCCCGAAATCCAGTCGGCCCGCAGCCGCGGCTGCGGCAACACCTCGTATGTTGACGGCCCTCCGGTAATTGTTGTTGGTGCAGACCTGCAGCAGCTGCACGGGGGCATCTGCCAGGGTTTCCGCATCAGGAAAGCGGTAAAGGCGAAGCTTTTGCCCCCTGAACTCTATGGTGGAAGGCGAGCCGAACCTCTCGCACAAAAGGGCTGTCTGACGCCGTATCAGCGTCATACCGATGCCCTGGGCACACATGAAGGTTATGGTTGTTTCAAAAGGGTCCTGCCGGAGCAGTCTCAATCCCGAATACTCCTTCACCATCTTCGCGACCTCAGGGTACTGTTTTATGAAGCGCTCGCCGAACAGACTCCTGTTGTCGATATCAAGAGTTAAATATGTCCGTAACGCCTCAGAGAGTGCTCTTTTTCCAATCGATTCATCCGAAGAGTAAATGTATAATGAATCGTTATTATCATGACGTATAACTACAGGAACAGTACCGATAAATGATGCATAAAAACCTTCGGAACCGGCAATTCTGCTCCATCGGAAAGACTGGCCACTGAACAGGGAGTCATCAAGAAGTATGGGTTCATCAACTCTTATTACTGAGCATTTATCTATCACCATGATTGGTGTTTTTTTATGTTTTTAACGCGATTTTCTATATGTAAAAATATTTTACATCAGAATATATAATATCTTTTATTTAAATAGTTTATTATATTTTTAATAAAACTTTTTTATTCTTTCATGATCGATTTATCGTGCATAGTAACGGCACTTATTTATGTTGATTTTTTCTTTTGTATCTTCCTTTTTGTTCGACATTGAATTATTATAAATGATAGTATTATTTGTTTTTTGATTGTTCATGCATAATACATATTATCGATGTTTTTTTTTCTTATATCGTATTTATTTTGATCCTGAATTCCGGTAATAAAAAAATTCAGTGAGAGTTTCCTGTTCGCATATACGGCTTCCAGACATGCGGTTCAGGCCGGAGATAACAGTGGCGCGGTGTGGCGTTCACGCTGCATTTTCAGGAAAACCGGAGAGGGTGACGCGGCGCCTTGAATCCGTCGCGAAACGGCGTTATGGGCCCGTCATAGCGGGACCTGCAAAACCGGTATCAGGCATCGGAACTGCAGGCCCTTTTCATGGAGCAAGGCGGTAATTGCGGGTGGCGGCTGACGAAAAAAGCAGGCGGAATCAGGTGGTTGCCGATTTCGCGCCGCATTCGGGACAGAATTTCGTGCCGGGCTCAAGCGCGGCTCCGCACCCGGTGCAATGCTTTTTTTCGTTGATCCTTGCGCCGCATTCCGGGCAGAATTTCGCGTTGGACTGAAGCGGAGCGCTGCATTGCGGGCACGTTGCACGCACGCCCTCCCTCCAGCTTTTCTCCTCGAGCATGCTGCGGTCGCTCTCTGCCATTTTCGAATGCGCCCATATCTCCTCCACGGTACGGCTCGACTGGGCGGCGGCCATTTCGACTCCCATATCGGGCGAGCACTCCTTGCACAGACCTTTCGACTCATTCCAGCAGCTTTTCCTGCATACCCACGAAGAGCATCTCGGGCACTGCACGAAATCCGGACGAAGCTCCTGCATGGCTTTTTCAAAGGCTTCGTCATGAGCCTTTTCCCATGTGGCCGAACGGGCTTTTTCGCCCAGATCGGCAACCTGTCCTAAAAAGCCTCCGAAAAAACTGCCGGCAGCTTCAAGTGCGCTGGTTACGGTACCAAGGGTTGATGCCTGAAACCTTGTACGGTACCCGGTGCCGCACCGGTCGCAGTAAAACTCGAACTGAAAACCCTGGTTGGTGCTCTGATCGGAGTAGTTGCGGGTGAATTGTATTTTTGTCAAGGTTGGTCGGGGTTTCGGTTGAAAAAAACTTGCGCCTGCAGTCCCGTTCGGGCCTCCTTTTTCAGTCCAGCTGCCTGAAGCAGTCCCGCAGCGACTCCTGCGGGGTCTCCTCGGCACGAATCAGCTCGAAGGTACGATTCCGGGCTTCCGGGGCCACGAGCGACAGCACGGCGATCTCGGCCACGTCGCTGCGGTCTATCGAGCCTGTTATCCTGTCGCCGGTGTCGAGCACCAGCCGGTGCTGCAGGGGAGGGCCGTCAAGCAGGCCTCCGGGCCGGATGACGGTAAAGGTGAATCCCTCGGCGCCGAAAAGTCGCCGCACTTCGTTTTCTCCGGCCAGTTTCATGTCGAGCACCCGTCCGTATTTGTTGAGCGGATGCTCAGGTCTGGTAACGGCAAGCGAACTGATGAGAATGAAAGTTTTCACTCCCTCTTTTTTTGCCAGCGTCGCAAGCCGGATAACCCCGTCGCGATCGATGGCCGATGGAGGAAGCGCTTCAGGGTCCATGACGTTGCTTCCCAGGGCGCAGATGACGGCATCCGCATGCCGGCAGGCCGCCACGATCTCCTGCTCGTGTTCCGTGGTTCCAATGGTGAGCCTGTCGGCCACTTCCGGACCGAATTTTTCCAGGGCTTTTTCTCCGGAGCGTACAAAAAGGCGGTAATCCCGGCCGTAGTGCTGAAGCCGCCTGACCACCCACTGGCCGGTTCTTCCGGTTGCTCCGGCGACGAGCACGGTTCCTGAAAAGCGGTGCATGGTTGTCATCCGAACAATGAAAATTTTACATTCAGGATCATGGTCAAATCAATCAGGCTGTGCAGCACGAATACCGTGGGCAGGTCGCGATACCAGAAAAAGCTCAACGCCCAGCTTCCGGCAATCAGGAGCTGGGTCGGCATGAAGAGCGGCTTGAAGGGACTTGCCTGGTTGACGTGTTCCGGAAGAATGTCGAGCCAGAACATGCCGTGGATCACACCGCTGTATACCATGAAAAAAAGCATGCCCGAAGCGAAAAGCACCCAGGCATTTTTTGTCGCCAGACCGGCAAGTTTTTCGCCCATCAGGAAAAAGGCGTAGAACATGAAGGTTTCGGCAATGCCGTTGCCGAAGGTAAAAATAAGCACCGAGGCCCAGTCGAGCGTACGGCCCCCGTCGTAGGTGGAGTTGGTGTAAACGAAGGCGTTCAGGACCACAATCGCCACCGATGCGCCAAGCAGCACCTTGCGGCGAAGATCGAAATCGGTGTTGTAGCTGAAGGCTTCCTTCCTGAAGAAGAGCAGTCCGATCGCGATGGCGATGAACCAGTAGGTGAAAATTTTCATGGGTATCGACCACTCCATAATGACAGATGAGTTTAAGGGTTACTGATTGCTGAGCGATTCTCGTTTTTTTCAGGGCTCCGGGGTAGAGGTTTTGAGGCCACGAACTCTTCGGCATGATAGGAGCTCCGCACGAACGGGCCGGACTGTACATGCCGGAAGCCGAGCGAAGCGGCCCTGTTTTCGTACTCGCCGAACTCGGCGGGCGTGACATAACGCGTTACCGGAAGATGGGCTGCCGTAGGCTGCAGATACTGACCGATCGTTACGATATCGCAGCCGGAAGCCCTGAGATCGCCGAGCGACGCATGGACCTCCTGGCCGGTTTCACCCATGCCGACCATCAGACCGGATTTCGTGGAAAGCCGGAAAACGGCTTTGGCCCGTCCGATCAGCTGCAGGGATCTCCGGTAATTCGCCTGCGGGCGTACGGCCGGGTAGAGCGAGGGAACGGTTTCAATATTATGGTTCAGTACTTCAGGCGTTTCCTGCATGACCCGGTCGGCGTTAGCCGTTATGCCGTCGAAATCGGGTACAAGACATTCGACGCTGACCCCGGGGTTCACGCTGCGGATGCTCCGGATAACCGAAACCCAGTGCAGGGAGCCTCCGTCGGCAAGGTCGTCCCGGTTGACGCTGGTCAGCACCACATGCTTCAGGTTCATCTTCTTTACGGCAAAGGCTATTTTTTCCGGTTCTCCGGGATCCGGAAGGGCCGGAAGTGCGGTTTTATCGACCGCGCAGAATCGGCAGGTGCGGGTGCAGACCGAGCCGAGCAGCATAAAGGTTGCCGTGCCTTTCG
>Ga0105105_10000553_pt1 | contig 16962 bp, 29 predicted proteins | sample PPLLaktember2015_4_FD_79108 | JGI IMG/M metagenome (GOLD analysis project Ga0105105, IMG submission 79108) | Freshwater sediment microbial communities from Prairie Pothole Lake near Jamestown, North Dakota, USA - PPLs Lake P8 Core (1) Depth... | ecosystem: Environmental > Aquatic > Freshwater >... | reverse complement strand
CCTCGCGGATTAATTGTCCCATCGAAAAGATGGGAAGATTGAGTTTCCTACCTAAGATTTCCGCCTGTGTTCCTTTTCCCGAATATGGAGGTCCTAAAAAAATTATTATCATTGCTTAGAAGTTACTCTTTCCCTAAAGCTTTTAAAATTTGTTTGTAGATTTCTTCTATCGATTGTTCTCCGTCGATTTCGATCAAGGTTCCTTTTTGCCTGTAATGTTCGATAACCGGATCGGTAAATTTGTGGAATGAGTCTATCCTTTTACGGATGGCCAAAAGTGTTTCGTCTTCGCGCACTTCTTCTCTTCCGGAAATTCTCCACAGAGCTTCTTTATCGCTTATCTTAAGATACACCGCCAGATCGATGCCGTTTTTGAAATTCTCGACCTGATTTAGAGTCCTTGGGAAACCATCGATAATGTAGCCTGCCTGATATTCCGGGCGGGCCAGATAATCGCTGACAATTTTTAAAGTTTTCTGATCGGAGATTAGAAGCCCGGCATTCATAACCAGCTTTATTTGTCTGCCCAGATGGGTTTTTTCTTTCGCCAGATCTCTAAAAATATGCCCCGTAGAAAGGTAGGGTACGCCAAGTTTTTCAGATAAAAGGATTCCTTGTGTTGACTTTCCCGATCCCTGGATGCCTAATAAGATTATCTTCATAAATAAAATTAATTATTTCGAAAAGCCTTCATAGCTTCTCATGACCAACTGCGCCTCAATTGCTTTTATCGTCTCTAATATTACCGAAACTACGATTAAAATTCCAGTCCCTCCTATCATCAGGCTCTGGACGTTGGTAAAAAGTTTGGCGATTGACGGAAAAATCGCAATGATACCCAAAAATATTGCTCCCGCCAAAGTTATACGGGTAAGAATGTAGTTTAAGTAACCGGCCGTCGGCGCGCCGGGTCTGATTCCGGGGATAAATCCACCGTATTTCTGGATTTCTTCGGCAATTTTCTTTGGATTAAAAACTACCGCGGTGTAAAAATAAGTAAAGCCTACTACCAATATAAAGTAGGTAATGTTATAAAAAAGTCCTTCCGGGCTAAACCCGGTAGCGATAGCCGAACCGATATTGTGTAAAACCGGGATTTTGGAAACGGCAAGATAATTAGCAACTAAAGACGGCAAAAGCACCAAGGAGACCGCAAAGATAATCGGGATTACTCCCGCCTGGTTAAGCCTTAAAGGCAGATGCGTCGATTGACCGCCATACATCTTATTTCCCCTTACTTGTTTTGCGTAATAAACCGTAATCTGTCTGGTGGCTTCGTTAATAATGACTATCGAAGCGATTACCGCGATTGCCATTACGCCAAAAGTTACTATGTTGAAAAAGTTTTGGGCGTTAACCGTTGTAATCATTTGCCCAAAAACGACCGGAAGCGTTGAGATTATTCCTGCAAAAATTAAAAGGGAAATTCCGTTACCGATACCTCTTTCGGTAATCAGCTCTCCCATCCAAACCATCAGCATTGTTCCCGCGGTCATGGTGACTGTTAATGAAACTAGGCTAAGGATGTCCAAGTTTACGATAATCCCCTGGTTTCTGAGTAAAGCATACATGCCAATCGCTTGAAGTACCGCTAGTGGTACTGTCATCATTCTGGCGTATTGGTTAACTTTTTGTCTGCCCGCCTCCCCTTCTTTTTGCAGTGCTTCAAGTTTTGGATAAACCATTGTCAAAAGTTGTAGGATAATCGTTGCGTTAATATAAGGATTGAGGCCTAGGGCCATTACCGAGAAATTAGCCAGCGTCCCTCCGGAAAACACATCCAATAAAGCCAGGAACTGGTTTTGAGCAAAAAGAGATTGGAGTTGAGCCAAGTTTACTCCGGGGACCGGGATATGGGCAAAGATTCTCGCGACTACAAAAATAAGACCCGTGAAGATAATTTTTTTTCTTACATCAGGCGAATTAATACTATTCCTAAAAATGGCTAGAATTCTCTCCATTTAGTTTACTTTGTTACTGTTTCGCGTTCGACGCGACCGCCCGCTTTGATTATTTTCTGCTCTGCTTTTTTTGAAATCGGCAATTTTATTACCAGGGATTTCTTGATTTGTCCGTCACCTAAAATTTTTACCCCGTACTCTTTTGCTTCTTCCTCTTCTACTATATGATTACTGATTAAGGTTTTTAAATCAACTATGCTTCCCTCTTTAAGAAGCTCCAAAACCTTGATGTTAATCACAATCGGTTTGTTTTTGAAAATTTTGTTTCTGTCTTTTCCTCGCCTAAACGGAAGCCTTTTAATAAGCGGCAGCGCTCCTCCTTCGAAAGAAAGGGCTCTGCTACTTCTGGCGTTTTGACCTTTTGTTCCCCTACCGGAAGTTTTAACACGGCCTGAACCGTGACCCTGTCCGAGCCTTCTTTTGGATTTGGTTTTTATTGAAACTAAATTATTTAGCTGCATTCTTACTCCTTCTTATTTGTCCTTGTCTTTTGTATCTTTCCGAAAGTCTTCTTAAAGCCTCTATTGTCGCGTAAACGTTACTGATCTGATTATTTGTTCCCAAAACTTTCGAAGAAATATTTTCTATTCCGGCTAATGAAACTACGCTTCTGACTGCTCCTCCTGCGATTACTCCACTTCCTTTAGGAGCCGGTTTAAGTAATATTTTAGCAGCTCCGAATTTAATATAAAATTCAAATGGGATGGTACCGTTGAGAATTGGAACCTCGATAACGTGCTTTTTTGCTAAAGCAACGCCTTTTTTAATCGAACGTGAAACGTCTCCCGCTCTGCCTAAGCCGATTCCGACTTTTCCCTGTTTGTTACCAACGACCATCAATACGGAGAATCCGATTTTGTTTCCACCCTTGGTTTTTTTGGAAACTCTGTTAACCTGAACTATTCTTTCCTCAAAACCGTCTTGATTTGCCTGTCTTTCCATTTGTCTTAAATTATTATCCATATTAGAATTTAAGCCCCCCCTCCCTTGCCCCTTGGGCAACCTCTTTTACTCTACCATGATATTTATATCCGCCTCTGTCAAAGATGACTTGTGTAATTTTCTTAACAAGAGCTTTTTTGGCAATTAATTTTCCGAGTTCTTTCGCCCTATCGCTTTTATTAACTTTTTCCTTACCCGTTAATTCTTTTTCGGATACGCCAATCAGGGTTTTTTGTTTCCGATCGTCGATTATCTGGGCGTAAACGTATTTATTAGACCTGAAAACAGACAACCTTGGCCTCTCATCGGTCCCTTGTGTCTTTATTCTGGTTCTTACTTTTCTTTTTTCTTCTCTAATCTTTTTCATTATTTAGTCGCTGCTCCAATCGCTTTTGCAGCCTTGCCTGCTTTCCTTCTGACTCTTTCTCCGGCATATTTTATTCCCTTACCTTTATACGGTTCCGGTGGTCTTAAGGCTCTCACTTTTGCCGCCGTATCTCCAACCAAAGCTTTATCGATTCCCGTAATGGTAATGATGTTTTCATCTACCGCAAACGTTATTCCTTGATTTCCTTTAACTACGATCGGATGAGAAAACCCAAGAGAAAGGGTCAAGGTATCTCCCGCTGCTTGCGCCCTGTAACCTACTCCGGAAAGCTCAAGCTTTTTTTCAAACCCCTCCGAAACTCCCTTTACCAGATTATTAAGTATTGACCTGGTTAGTCCGAATAAAGCATTCGTTTCGTTGCTGTTCTTTTTTTCCTGACTGACAATAATTTCTCCGCCTTTAACTTCTGCTTTGATTCCCGACGGGACAACAAAAGATAACTCACCCTTAGGCCCGCTGACTTTTACGCTTTTGCCTTCAATTGATACGTTAATCCCTTCTTTTATTAAAACCGGTTTTTTAGCAATTTTTGACATATCTTTACCAAATGGAGAAGAGTATTTCTCCTCCCAATCCTTTCTTGTGGGCATCCATCGCCGTCATCACTCCCTGGCTCGTTGAAACAATAACTTGCTTTCTGCCTCTTTTACCGATATCCAGAATTCTTTTTGCCCCAAGGTACACTCTAAGCGACGGTTTGGAAATTACTTCAACGTCGGTTAGAACCGGCATCCTATTGTCGTACCTTATGATAGCTACTAATTGTTTCTTGCTGTCTTTACCTTCTTCTTTTATGCTCTCTAAGAATCCTTCCTTGACTAAAACTTTTCCGATTTCTTTATTAATATTTGAAAAGGGAAGGATAACCTCTTTTCTTTTTGAAAGAGCGCTATTTTTTATTCTGATAATAAAATCCGCAATTAAATAATTCATAAATAAATTACCAGGAAGACTTGATAACTCCCGGCAATTCTCCTTTCTGCGCCAGCTCTCTAAAACAGATTCTGCAAGTTCCGAACCTTCTCATATAGCCTCTGGCTCTGCCGCAAATGCTGCAGATATTTTTTTCTCTGGTTGAGAATTTCTGTTTTTTATTAAATTTAACTATATTTGACGTTTTAGCCATATTATTTTCTAAAAGGCATTCCTAAAGCCTTTAACAATGCGTACCCTTGTTCATTATTTTTTGCCGTTGTTGCAATTGAGATTTCTAAACCCTGGGCCCTTTCTATTTCGCTTGGATCGATTTCCGGGAAAACCGTGCCCTCGGCAAATCCTAAAGTGTAATTGCCTTTTCCGTCAAAACTTTCTTTTTTGACGCCATGAAAATCCCTAAGCCTTGGAAAAACAATTGTAACCAATTTTTGATAAAAATCATACATTCTTTTTCCTCTTAGTGTCACCATTAAACCAATTTCGTCTCCCTCTCTTAGTTTAAAGGCTGAAATTGATTTCTTAGCTTTCATAATTTTCGGTTTTTGTCCGGTTATCAAGGACATAATTTCTGCCGCTTTTTCCATATTCTTTTTATCTGCTACCGCATCTTTTACCCCCATATTAACAACGATTTTTGACAAAGCAGGAACCGCATGGAAATTTTTAATCCCAAGTTCTGTTTGCAAATTTTTGGCTATTTCTTCTTTATATCTAGTCTGTAATGAGTTCATATCTCTGCCTCGCATTTCTTACAAATTCTCGATTTTTTGTTCTTCTCGATTTTGTATCCGATTCTTGTTTCCTTATGGCACTTGGGACAAACCAAGACAACGTTTTCCTCCGGTAAAGGCTTTGTCAAGGTGATGATTTCCGACGGCTGTTTTTGCGAACGCGCCTTCAAATGTCTTTTATATTGGTTCACATTATTAACCAAAACCTTGCCGATTTTAGGGAAAATCCTTTCGATTTTTCCCGTCTTACCTTTGTCTTTTCCTTTTACAACTTTTACGTTATCGCCTTTTTTTAATTTCATATTAAACTACCTCTATCGCCATGCTGGCAATTTTTGCGAAACCTCTGTCTTTAACTTCCCTGGCAATCGGACCGAAAATTCTCGTTCCTCTTGGATTTTTATCTTTTGCGTTATCAATTACCACTCCTGCATTGTCGGAAAATCTGATATAAGATCCGTCCGCTCTCCTTCGTTCCTTTCTGCTTCTGACTAAAACTACTTTTACGATTTCGCTTTCTTTTACCTGACCTGTCGGAATCGCCTCTTTAACGACGCAGTTTAAAACATCACCAAGAAAGCCGAATTTCCTCTTTGAGCCGCCGAAAATATGGATAACCTGCAAGATTCTTGCTCCGGAATTATCCGCAACTTTTAACATTGTTCTGTGCTGAATCATTTTATAACCTCCGTTACTTTAAAAAATTTATCTTTCGAAATCGGCCTGGTTTCAACAATTTTTACACTTTGACCCAAAACCAAAGTCAAATCGCCGGTATCTACTTTGTACCTCTTGCTTCTTTTGAGCAATTTTTTGTAAAGCGGGTGAGTAGTTCTTCTTGAAACTTCTACGACCGCCGTTTTGCTCATTTTTAGAGAAACTATTTTACCCTGCAACGTTTTCATTTGTTAACTCCTTTTCTTTTAAAGCTGTCAAGATAAGCGCGATTTCTTTCTTTTTCCAAAAAATCTGTCTGGTATTTTTAAGCTTGTTTTGCTTTAATTCCAGTATTAAATCCGCCAAGGAAATTCGCGCTTGGAAAAGCGCTTTCCTAAGCTCCTTCTCGCTTTTTGTAAATAATTCTTTTTTTTCTTTAGTCTTCATATTAACTTTCTTTTGTAACAATCCTGGTTTGCACGTTCAATTTTTGAGCAGCTAATCTTAAGGCGGCTTGGGCAACTTCTTTGGTTACTCCGCCCATTTCAAAAAGTATTCTTCCCGGTCTGACCGGAGCAACAAATTCATAGACGTCGCCTTTGCCCGACCCCATTCTGGTTTCGGCCGGTTTTTTAGTAATCGGTTTATCCGGAAATATTCTTATCCAGACCCTTCCCCCTCTTTGGGTGTAATGCGTTATCGCCCTTCTTGCCGCTTCGATTTGCCTTGAGGTAACCCAAGCCGTGCCATCGCTCATCAGTCCGAATTCCCCAAAAGCAATAGTGGTGCCGCTGGTTGCGTTACCCTTCATCGTGCCTCTTTGTTGTTTTCTGTATTTTGCTCTTTTTGGTACTAACATATTATTTCTCCTCCGGTTTGTTTATCCAAACTTTTACTCCAACGTATCCTTTCTTTGTTAAAGCCGGTACGCTGGCGTAATGGATATTTTCCCTAATCGTCGACAACGGAACCGTACCTGTTTGTAATTTTTCTCTTCTTGAGATTTCCGCTCCTCCGACTCTTCCCGACAAAACAATTCTGACTCCTTTTGCACCGCTACCCATAACCTTTTCGACCGTCGTATTCATCACCCTTTTTGCCGGCAATCTTCTGATTAATTGATCCGCGATGTTTCGGGCGACTAAATACGCATCAAGGTTTGGATCTTTAATAGCCTCTACTCTTATATCAAGCTTATATTGGTTTTTGACATTCGATTTCTTAATTAAGTTTTTCTGGATATAAATTTTTAATTCTTCAAGTCCCGTTCCGCCCCGTCCGATTACCATACCGGGCTTAGAAACATAAGCGGTAATCTTCAGATTATTAATCGACCTTTCGATTTCTATTTCGGAAATACCGGCGTTTCTTAGCTTTTCCATCAAAGATTTCCTGATTTTGAAATCTTCCAAAAGAGTTTCTTTATATTTTTTATCTTCAAACCAACGGCTACTCCAATTAAAAATTGGGCCGAGTCTTAAGACTTTTGCGTTAACTTTTTGTCCCATTATTTTCCTCCTTTGTTTCTAAAACTATTTTTATGTGACTTCCTCTTCTTTTGTATGGATGCACTCTGCCCCTGGTCGAAGGGTGAAACCTTTTGTATGCAGGCGCTTCCCCGACTTCGATTGCTTTAATCTTTAATTCTTCCTGTTTTAAATTTTTGTTTGCCAAAGCGTTTGCGATTGCGCTTTTTAAAGTTTTTTCCAAAGGCTGCCCGCCCCTGTTTTTTAAAACAGATAAAGCCACCAAAGCCTCTCCTACCGAAAGCTTCCTGATCGCATCCGCAACCAGCCTTACTTTTCTTGGTGCCACTCTAGTTGATTTTGATATTGCTGTTATTTCCATATTTTATGTCTTAGAAATTTCTCTTGCGACAACTCTTCCGTGACTTCTGAATGTTCTGGTCGGAGAAAACTCTCCAAGCCTATGTCCAACCATCGTTTCTACAATGTAGACATTTATAAACGCTTTTCCGTTATGAATGGCAAACGTATGCCCGACGAATTCCGGTGGAATCTGGCAAGCCCTTGACCAGGTTTTAATTGCCGTTTTGTCACCGGTTTGTTTCTGTTTTAGAACCTTTTTCAAGACTCTATCGTCAATATATGGTCCTTTTTTTGCACTTCTACTCATATTATTTAACTATGCTTTCCCGGTTTTCTCCTTTGCATTATCATTTTGTTTGAATATTTCTTCTTATTCCTGGTTTTCCCAACTGCCGGTCTCCCTGCGTAAGTTTTTGGAGTAGTCATTCCGATTCCCGACCTTCCTTCTCCTCCTCCGTGAGGATGACTTCTTGGATTCTGGGCAACTCCTCTAACCGTTGGCCTTATTCCCATGTGGATCTTTGTTCCGGCTTTTTTGAATACCCTATTTTTCCAATCGACATTTCCTAAAGAACCGATTGTCGCTAGGCCCTTGGACAAAATCTTTCTGATTTCACCCGAGGGAAGCCTTAAATGAACATAGTCCCCTTCTTTTGCCGCAATCGTTGCGCTTGTTCCCGCACCTCTGGCGATTTGCGCACCTCTACCCGGCGTTAATTCGACGTTATGCACAACTGTTCCAATCGGAATTGCCGAAAGAGGCATTGCATTCCCTACCCTGATGTCAACTTCATTCCCGGCGGTTATAACGTCGTTCAGCTTTAATCCTACCGGTGCCAGAATATACCTTTTTTCTCCGTCTTTGTATTGTACCAAAGCAATATCCGAACTTCTATTCGGATCGTATTCTAAGGAAATTACTTTTGCTTCGATATTTTTCTTATCTCTTTTGAAATCGATAATACGGATATATCTTTTTTGCTCTCCGCCTTGATGTCTTACGGAAACTTTTCCGGATACATCTCTTCCTGAATTTTTCTTTTTAATAAACTTTAAGCTTTTCATAATTATTCTTTGGCTCCGCTGTCAAATATTGCAATTTTTTGTCCTTGTTTTACCGTAGCTACGGCTTTTTTAAAAGGGCTTTGTAAAATTTCCGTTCTCCTTACTCCGGCCCTTACTTTTCTCCCTTTTACGATAACCGTTGAAATTTTTAAAACGTTTACTTTAAATTTTTCCTCGACCACTTTTTTCACCTCATGCTTAGTGGCTTTAACATCGACCCTAAAGGTATATCGTCCTTTAGCTGCGTTATCCATCGATTTTTCGCTGATAACCGGCGTTACAATCAAGTTTGTCATATTAACTTTTTAGAAAAGCCTCCTTTAAATTGTCCAGTGAATTTTTCATAAAAAGGATTCTGTTATTTGCTAAAACTTGGTATGTATTCAAAAGGTTTGCCGAAAGAATAGTGATCCCTTCGATGTTTCTGGCTGCCTTAACGACTTCTTGGATGTTCTCTTTAGGCGTTACTAAAAGAACACTTTGATTTCTTCCATCTAACTCCAGCTTTTTGATTACGTCTACCATTTTCTGAGTTTTCGGTTCGATTTTCTCAAGATTGGCAACTATTTTTATCTCTCCGTTTCTTAGTTTTGAAGAAAGCGCCGAAAAAAGAGCTGCCCTTCGCATATTTTGGGAGAGTTTAAGAGAAAAATCTCTGGGCCTTGGTCCAAAAGCGATTCCTCCACCGACGAAAATAGGGGCGGATGCTGCTCCATGCCTGGCTCTACCTGTTCCTTTTTGCCTGTAGATTTTTCTGGTTGAAATATTTACCTCTCCCCTTGATTTTGTTTTTAAAGTGCCCCTTCTTTGGTTAGCAAGATAGACTCTTACCGCCTGCGTCATTAATGCCCCGTTAATCTTTGCCTCGAATATTTCCTTCGGCAAGGTTATTTTCTCCAAAACTTTTCCTTGTAAATTATAAACGCTAAGCTTAAGCCCAGTTTCTTTTACTGCTTCCTTCTTAACAACCGCTTTTTTTGCGGCTGGTTTTTTTACTGTTTTTTTAACTGTTGGCATTTTCTTCTCCTGTCTTTACTTCTTCCTTTGTTTCGACCTCTTCTTGAGTAGTAGGAGCTTCGGCTACTTCTGGCTGAACTTCGGGTTCAGCCGCAGGTTGCTCAGCTTGGGCTTCCGCTTGTGCTTGAGCTTCAACCGGCTCTACCGGCTTATCTTCTACCTTAACTTCTGCCGCTACCTGTTCCTGAGCTGGCTCTTCTACTTTTTCCTCTTCTTTGTACAATGGTTCGAATTTTTTATTTGTCCCCATTTTCTTAACAACCACGATCGAATTTACACTTCCCGGTACTAATCCTTTAATCAATAACACTCCGTCGTCGGTTATTCCGATTACTTCCAAATTCTTAACCGTCACCGTTTCCTGTCCCATTCTTCCGGCCATTTTTTTGCCTTTATATACTCTTCCGGGAGTAGTTGTCTGACCGATCGAGCCCGGCGCTCTTTCTCTGTCTGATTGGCCGTGAGTTCTTGGTCCGCCTTTGAAATGAAACCTTTTAACTCCGCCTGCAAATCCTTTTCCTTTGGAAATTCCGGTTACATCGACTATGTCACCCGGCGTAAATACGTCTGCAATAGCTATTTCTGCCCCGGGAGTTGCTCCTTCGATATCCTCAACTCTTATTTCTCTTAAAAAAGCAGGTGTCTTTTCTAAACCTGCTTTCTTACTGTGATTTGCGAGTGTTTTCTTTGCTTTCTTCTTAGTCTCAATTCCGAGTTGCAATGCATTGTATCCTTCTTTGTCGGAAGTTTTAATCTGGGTAATCACGTTTCCCGCAACGCGAACGCCGGATAACGGAACTCTGGTTCCGTCCTGCAAAAATCCGTGTTTTTGATAAATTTTCCTTCCGATTAATGACGATAATTGCATAATTTACCTGGTTAAACAACAAAAAAAGTGACCACATAGATCACTTTACTTACCAAAAAAGTAGTTTTAAGCTATCCTATGTAGTTACAATCACCTCCTGATTTATAACCATTTTGTATCTGTAATTATATAGAACATCGAGCCTAATTGCAAGAGGAACAGACGAGGGTTGACAAGTTTAGGAAAATTATTGTATTATTTCTTCCGTGATAATGACAGAAAGAAAACCAGAAGCTCCAGCCGCACCAGAAGAACATAATCAAGCAATCGTGGAGGAAGGTGTTTCATATCGTAATTTTATCGCAAGAGGTAATCCAAGCGCTCCCACAATATCATTTTTAGAAAGCGTGAAGCAACCAGAAATTCCCTTAGAATCTCCTCTTACTAGATTTCTACGAAGGCTTCCAGGCAGAAGAAGATAAATCAACATTTTGACCATTGAATTGAACTCCTTCAGCGATTAACATTTTCTTTTTGGTTTTTATTCCACCAGCTCCTGAATATCCGGTGAGGCTGCCGTCAAAACCAACAACTCTATGACAGGGCACATTCGGAACATAAGGATTTGTTTTCATAAATACACCCACAGCACGGCTGGCTTTTGGTTTTCCGGCTAATTTAGCCAATTGACCGTAAGTGGCGACTTTTCCTTTGGGAATTTGCCTGGCGAAGAAATATACTTGGTCTTTAAATGAAGTTGCCATGAGGAAATTATAGCAGAGACTACATCCGAATTTCGATGTTCACGCCTGCCGGAAGCTCCAAATGGGTTAAGGAATCGATAGTTTTTTCTGTTGGGGAAACAATATCGATTAACCTTTTGTGGACTTTAATTTCAAAGTGATCCCTGGCATTTTTGTCGATAAAGGGGGATTTATTTACTGCATATACCGATCTTTGGCTTGGTAATGGAATCGGCCCAATAACTTTAGCTCCGGTTCTTATCGCCGTATCTAAAATTTGCTGACACGTGGAGTCGATTACTCGAGCGTCATAACTTTTTAGCCTAACCCTAAGTCTTCCTTTTGGCATATTTAGTAAATAAATCTATTAAGGTGCTTTTGCCTACAAAAAATGACCTTACGGTCATTAATTCTAGCATTTTAAGATGCTTTAAGCAATGATTTTGCTGATAACACCTGCTCCGACTGTCTTTCCACCCTCTCTTACTGCGAATCGGAGTCCTTCTTCCATGGCAACCGGTACGATGAGCTTAACTGTCATCTTGGCGTTGTCTCCAGGCATGACCATCTCAACGCCTGTTGGAAGAGCTGCTTCTCCGGTTACATCGGTTGTGCCGATATAGAATTGTGGTCTGTAGCCGGTAAAGAACGGTGTATGTCTTCCACCCTCTTCTTTGGTAAGGATATAAACTTCTGCTTCGAATTCTTTATGAGGGGTGATTGAGCCCGGTTTGGCTAAAACTTGTCCTCTTTCAACATCGGCTTTCTCGATTCCTCTAAGTAAAATTCCGACGTTGTCGCCCGCTTGGCCTTCATCCAAAGATTTTTTGAACATTTCGACTCCGGTTACAACCGAAGCTTTGGTTGGTCTGATTCCAACGATTTCAATCGCCTCGTTAACTTTAACTTTTCCTCTGGAAATTCTTCCGGTTACAACTGTTCCTCTTCCTTTGATCGAGAAAACGTCTTCGATAGGCATTAAGAATGGCTTATCCGTGTCTCGAACCGGAGTTGGAATATAGCTATCAACCGCATCCATTAATTCCGCGATGTGTTTTTCTTCTTCCGCATCGCCTTCCAAGGCCTTAAGAGCTGAACCTCTAATGATTGGCACATCGTTTCCGGGATATTGGTATTTGGTTAGAAGCTCTCTGACTTCCATTTCGACCAAATCGAGTAGTTCCGGATCGGAAACCATATCGCATTTGTTTAAGAAAACTACGATTGATGGAACTTGGACTTGTCTGGCTAGTAAAATGTGTTCTCTGGTTTGTGGCATGGGGCCGTCCGGAGCTGAAACTACGAGGATAGCGCCGTCCATTTGGGCTGCTCCCGTAATCATGTTCTTAATGTAATCTGCGTGTCCCGGTGCGTCGATGTGTGCGTAATGTCTTTTATCTGTTTCGTATTCTACGTGGGTGATGTTGATGGTGACTCCTCTGGCTTTTTCTTCGGGGGCGTTGTCGATATCTTCGTACTTCATCGCCTTTGCTTGTCCCTTCTTAGAAAGGACTGTCGCAATAGCTGCGGTTAAAGTTGTCTTACCATGATCAACGTGACCGATGGTCCCGATATTTACGTGTGGTTTTGTTCTTTGGTATACGTCTGCCATAATTTATTGTTAAATCAAAAAAATAACCCCTCTTAGAGGTCAAAATTAAATATACAGTATTTTCCTAAATTCGTCAAGTACTAATTTGAATAAAACTCTTAATTAACGCTCTCTGAACCATTTACAAATAAAATCGAAGTAGCCAAAGGTAGTTTGAGAATTTCTTCTTTTATCCCGTTTAAAACTTCAGCTGGCGTTATCCCATACAATGCGTAAAGCCGCGCAGCATTCCCCTGAAAAACAATAACGCCTTTTATGCCCATATTCGCAATAATACCCAAAGCACTAGGATCATAAATGGCCCAATTTTTATCAGCATGGATTCTTTCCCGTATTATTGGCCGTCCCTCCGTAGAATAATCTAAAATTCTTTTATAGAATCCTAGAGAATTACTGTCTAAATCGGTTCCTTCCGCGAATATTTCCCTTCTCATAATTGGCGGTAGAGGTTGGATGCTGTCTCTTGCCTGATCAAATGGAACATCCTCATCTTCATCAAACACTTCAATCTCGCGTGGATCATCTATTATGGCTTGTATTCGTTGATGAAGAGTGGCAGCGATATCTATGCCGTCAAATAACGCAATTAAATTATCATATTGCGCAGCCTCTTCTCCCAGTTGGAATTCGCCTTCTAAATCTACATATGGAAAAATTCCGTTTATACCACAGTAAGCAACCGCTTCCGCCATATTTAATGAGACATTCGGGTTACGATTGTCCTTGGTGTCTCTTGGTGGATTTCCCTCTTGAACTAAATGTCTCTCTCCATATTCCCTCATAGCCGAGAATTATAACATATATGCTTCCAGCTAGGGGAAATAAAGCCGGCAAACATTGCCATAATTAGTTAATGCCAGCTTCTAAATTTGAATAAAAGTTGAGGTAAATTATTTGGAGCTAAGATAATCTTTTATCCCTTTTTTAATAAATTCGAAGGCTAATTCCATTTTGAAAATCTCCTCAGGCTTAAAATATTTGTATTCGGTGATATCATCCGCCGGCTTTATTTCTCCTCCGATTATCCTTGCGGAAACCGCAATTCCAAGCGATGGGTTTAAAATTTTCTGAAATTCATAAGTACCTTTATAAACTCCGACTATTTTGCCCATTTGAACATCTATGGCTAATTCTTCTTTAATTTCCCGTTTAACCGATTCCTCCAACCCCTCTCCAGGATCGATAAAACCTCCCGGCCAATCCCAATAGTCTTTTTTGGGCTCATATTTTCTTTTCACCAGAAGTATTTCGCCTTTTTCATTCTCGATAATTACCGCATTGCAGACCAAAGGGTTTATGTAGAAACGGAAGCCACATTTTGAACAAATCAATAAATCTTTTTCTTGAGGAACAAGTTTATTCCCGCAAATCGGACAAAATTTATAAACATCTTTCGGATTCATTACCTTATTATAGCATTTGACTTTTGAGGCTGTATCCTATAATATATCGGCATGACAAAAATTGAGGGTGAAACAGCCGGTATTGGCATCCCAATTCCAAAACCTGAGCTGACGGGAGACTTTAACATCACTCCCAGCGTCGATCGAGCAATCCCCGTCCGAAAAATGGACGAGGATTCCGATTGGTCACTACACGATGATGCAGCAAAAGCTTTTACCGATGAGCTCACAGAACAGCTTAAAGAACATCCTGAATTAGCCTCAAAACGCGCGAGATTGAGATTTATCAAAACTACTTTTAAATTTGACGACCATAGGCTCGCCCGTTTCTTTGGCATCACACAAGACCAAGTCAGAAGATATGATTTAAGAGGACGAAGAAAAGAAGAAAAAGATAGATTTGAAGACAGATTCAATGGGTTTTTTACAATTGCCAGTATTTTGGAACGAAACTTTCATGGGTACATTGATGAAGTTGTTGACAGAAGAGTTAGTCTTGAAACACCAAACGGTAAATTAAGCGATGTCAGTATTGGAATGGCTATGAGAGCCGGTTATATCAATATTGCTGTCGGAGTAGCTCTTTATACCCTTCGACACAAAGAAGATACTATTGGATAACAGCGGGAATCTGGCCTGTCTTTTCCTTAATTTTCTCCGCTTTTTTTATTTCTTCCTAGGGAAAAGCCGAAGCCGGTGGCGATGACCAAATAGAGTAAATAACCAATACCGATTTCTTTAATATATGCGTCCAACGGCATTTTGATCGGCCCCCAGATAAAAAAGAGGAAATCAAAAAACCAACTTAAACCCGCAAGAATAAGCCCTAAGAAAATCCCCTCTTTCAAGCTTCCTTGAGTTTTACGGAAATAGTGAACGGTAAGAATTATTACTAAGGTCATTGAAAGAACGCCCAGTAAGGATTGGAAAAAAGCGGGATCGGTTTTTTTAAGCGGAAAAATTACGACCGAAGCAAGAAAAGGAATTAGCCAAAGCAAAAACCCATAAATCAAAGCCCGCTTAATGTTCTGCATAAAAAAATTATATCACTTTTAATGTTCACTCAACTTCCTGTGGTCGCCAATCGACTATTCTATCTATGCCTTCCTCGTGGCTTAATTCTACATCAGCAACTGCTTCTTGCACTCCTTCGTCTTTTGTATCAACGGAGAGAATTCTTAAAGATTGCCATTCCCTATTGCGCTCATCGTCAGTCATTCCAGGGCCTAGCTGAATCGAAACCAAATGTCTCATTTTAGCCCTTTCTTTTAGAAACGTAGCTGCAATTTCCGCATTATCTCTCTCGCTCACGCCGAAAGTATAGAATTATTTTAAAAGGATATCAAGGGGAATTTACTCAACTCTCCCGGTAAAAGTGGATTTGGCAAGCATTGCTTCGACTATATTCTTTGGTACGTCTTCGTAATGAGAGGGTTCCATGTAGTAAGACGCTCTACCTTGCGACATCGAGCGGATTGTGGTTGAATATCCGGAAAGCTCGGCTAAGGGCACCATCGCTAAAATAATGGTGGCTTTTCCTCTTTCTTCCGTTCCCATAATCTGGGCTCTTTTTGCGGATAAATCTCCGATTACGTCTCCCATAAATTCGCTAGGAGTGGTAACTTCAACTTTCATAATCGGCTCCAAAAGTGCCATATCGGCTTTTTTCGAAGCTGCCTGTAAGGCTTTGGAGGCGGCGATTTTAAAAGCAACCTCGGAAGAATCAACGTCGTGGAAGCTTCCGTCGTAAACCGTAACTTCCATATCGACCACCGGATATCCGAGTAAGATTCCGTTGTCCAACGTTTCCTTAACACCTTTTTCAATCGCTTTAATAAATTCCGCAGGAATTGCTCCTCCCTTAATCGCATCGATAAATTCGAAGCCTTCCCCTCTTGGTTTTGGTTTAATCCTTAACCAACAGTGTCCGTATTGACCTCTTCCTCCCGATTGCCTGATGTATTTTCCTTCGCCTTCGGCTTCCTGCTTAATCGTTTCTTTATACGCTACCTGTGGGGCTCCAACGTTGGCCAAAACACCAAATTCCCGCTTCATCCTGTCGACCATAACTTCAAGCTGTAGCTCACCCATTCCGGAGATGATTGTCTGATTTGTTTCGTGATTGGTTTTAATCGAAAAAGTCGGATCTTCTTCGGATAATCTTTTAAGTGCCATGCCTAGTTTCTCCTGGTCAACTTTGGTCTTTGGTTCGATTGCCAAAGAAATAACCGGCTCAGGAAAAGTAATTTTTTCCAAAATTATCGGCGCTTTATCGTCGCAAAGAGTATCACCTGTTCCCGTATCTTTAAGCCCGACCAAGGCAACAATCTCTCCAGCATAAGCTTCTTTAATTTCCTCTCTGTGGTTTGCGTGCATTAAAAGAATGCGACCGACTCTTTCGGTGATATTTTTCGAACTGTTATAGATATACGAACCGGCGGTAATTGTTCCCGAATAAACACGGTAGTAGGTCAATTTTCCAACGTGCGGATCGATTTGGATTTTAAAAGCCAAACCCGCTAAGGGGGCGGTTGCATCCGGTGTTCTTTTCTCTTGAGCATCTGTTTTCGGATTATGCCCGACTGTTTCTCCTACGTCTAAAGGAGACGGAAGATAATCGACAACCGCATCCAAAAGCGGTTGAACGCCCTTGTTGCGAAGTGAACTTCCTGCGAAAATAGGCACCAATTTATAAGCAATAACCGCTCTTCTTAAAGCAGCTTTTAATTCTTCGTCGGTAATTTCGTGGCCGTGCAGATATTTATCCGTCAGACTATCATCGGTTTCGGCAATTTTCTCAATTAACTTGTGTCTGTATTCCTTAACCTGAGCTTCCATCTCGGCGGGAATTTCATCGCTTACCTCAAATT
>Ga0105105_10000552_pt1 | contig 16970 bp, 12 predicted proteins | sample PPLLaktember2015_4_FD_79108 | JGI IMG/M metagenome (GOLD analysis project Ga0105105, IMG submission 79108) | Freshwater sediment microbial communities from Prairie Pothole Lake near Jamestown, North Dakota, USA - PPLs Lake P8 Core (1) Depth... | ecosystem: Environmental > Aquatic > Freshwater >... | reverse complement strand
TCTATCAATTGCTGGAAATATCTCTACTTACCACTACACTCTGGCCGGATGGATATCACACGACGTGTGTCAATTATGCAAAACAAACCCATTTCATTGCACTATACACGGCGACACCAGCTTACAGCCAATACCCCCCCAAACCCCACCACCAAACCACTCCCGTTTTAGCCAAAATCCCGCCGTCAGGAATAAGTTCCTGACGGGTAAGAGGGATAGATTCCCGATCAGGTCGGGAATGACAAAAGAGGGAGTGAGGATAATAGGAGTCGGGCAGGTCGGAAGACCTGCCGCGCACGAGTTACCTGGAACGTCCGCCAGGACTTCCAGTTTGCCCCCCCTCCTCGCAATTCCTCTCACTTGTCATTCCCGCGTACGCGGGAATCCATACCCTGACCAAAACCCGCCGGGTTTTGGATTTCTCCCCCTCCTTACCAAGGAGGGGGCTGGGGGGTGGTTAACACACTCAAAAATGAAAAACAAACCCATTTTCTCGCACCATACAGCGGGACATCGACTTGCGGCGAATCGCCCCTCCGAAGGGAACAGGGAAGGTGTTAAAGGGGGTGGTGATATTTCGTAACGGACGGGCGGATGTGGACATCTACCGCGCACGGTAAGGGGGCGTGCCGACGGTTACCAAGATTGCGACGTCGTACCATATCTCAAGGGCACCGGGCGGAAATCCCTCGGAACACCACCGATCAGCAGTTCTGGTTTGGTTAGATTTTTCGGAGAGCCTTTATGGCCATGCAATTCGAAACACGGATGCGGCGTTCTATCTCACTTCGGCCGTGACATCCTTCAGCACATACGGCTCTTCGTAGCTCGAATAATAACTGATATCGTCGAGTAATTCGAAATCAGTGTTGAAGTACTTATTGAAAACCAGCCTGAAAGTATTCACCGGCGTAATCCCGGGATACAGGACACTATCCCCTCCGTTAGGGAAATAATAAGCGTTGAAAATCCGCATTCGCTCCTCGAGCATTGCCTCATCGGGGTGCTCCCACCCAAGTTCTTTATTGATACTGAACAATGAAGCCGACCCGTGGTCACCTTGCAGGATAATAATCGGAGCGACCTGTGAATTCGCCAGTATTTCGTCGACCATCTTTTCGACCTTGCCATTCACGAACATGACCTGGTTGACGTAATTCTGCGTCTGCGCCCAGACATCCCCGCTCATCGCCAGCAATGCCCCGGAAGTCGCTTCGCCGTTCGCACCGAACAGGTACGGAGGGTGCGGGCAGTTGATATGCGCGAAAACGAACTTCTTCCCCTCGATTTTGGACACTTCCGCCAGTCCCTCAAATGCCCCCAGTATTTTTTTTCTGGCAAAGTCTCCCACCAGGTATTTTTCCAGCGGACGGAGAATCGTGGTTTGAATCAGGATCATCAGGAATTCGTTCCCGGCTCCGCTTTTGAAGCTCACGTCGGCGTTTCGGTTTTTATCCGTCGGCCCCCACCCGGAACTGAAATGCACGAATTTATATCCGTGCGATTTCAGGGACTTCATCACCTCATTGTCTGTTATCAGGTCGTACGCAGCTTTCCGGTCAAGGGAATTTCCACCGACTCCTTCCGCCAGATAGTTTACGAATTTCATATTCAGCGATGACGCCAGCGACAGAAAAGTAAGAGCGTAATTGCTCCGGCTCTCGGATGCGACATAAAATCCCTTCTGCGTCAGGTAATCGATAAAAGTCTGATCATCGAAATTGAACTCCCTTTGAAGAGTCGCCGCATTTGCATACCCGTCCAGGATGATATAATAAATATCGCCGTCGAACGACACCGCCGCAGTCCTATCCGCCGCCGTTTCGACCCGTTCGTCACCGGTTTTAACCTGCGAAACGGTTCCTGTCCCGAGGCTGTACACCCCGACATTGAACAGCGAAATCACCACCGATGCCACCGCCATCACGTTCAGAAGGCTCGCCAGATTGCGAAGAGTGAATTTTGTCCGGTAAATCAGGTATGTCCCGAAGATGAATATTATCCCCCATAATGGGAATAAGTATTTATTCTTTCCGAGCGCGAAACCTGCGATCCGCCAGTCGGATATTATGCCGTACACATGCCCATAGGAATAAAACAGAATCAGCGCCAAAGAAACGAAGACGCCGGCTTTCACGAAATCTTTCAGTATCAATCCCGACAGGACCAGAAGGACCAATGCCGCGCCCAACGAAACCAGCGATGGAATCACGATATCGGAAAAAGAGACTTCACCGACATTGTACGAAAACAGGAACAGTATGGGAGCAATGGCGAACAGGAAAGGATGGAGGGTAAGTGATTTTTTCATACCTCGCCCGGTTTCCGCCTCATCAGGTACATGGTTCTTTCGGAATCATTGACCCGTTCCGAGGCTTCGATATCGAAATCGCGCCCGAACGATTTCTCGAACTCGCTCTGCACGTAGTCGGGGAAAATATCTTCGCGGTTGATCAGCAGTCTCCGGACTTGCGAATCGTTTTTGGGGACGAATTCTATCATCAGATAATTACAAAGTTCCCTGAAATATCCTGATATTTTTCCGAGCGGGACATTGTTCGATATGGCCAGGTGGTGAATCAAAGCCAGCGCCATGACCGCATCGGCCGGCCCCCGTTCCACAAGCCCCATACGTTCCCGGTTACCCCACCCGATTCCGGGGCTGGGATTGGTTAAATCGAGCAGTAATGGAAGAATGCTGGTTTCTTTTTTTTCCCGGCAATCCCGGTAATTCTTTTCGACCGCGGCCGGGTCGATATCAAACGACACGGTCTCAATCCCTCTATCGCTGGCAATCCGGCTGAACGTTCCGTCATTCGCGCCAAGGTCCCAGACTATCCCGGGGTTGATTTTCACCAGAAAATTTTCAACAATTTGCTTCTTATGCTGAAATGCGTTCGACGAATAATTGGTATCGTTATAATAATCGGCCCATTCCGTTCCCCATGGCTGCCATTTCATTTTTCTGACTGCCGTTTCAAGGCTGTCGATAATCCCCAAAAAGGAAAGGCGGCTCATTTTGCGCGTCCGTACTTTTACTCCCTTACCCGCGAAGTGCTTTTGGCTTTTGGCATGGAGATGAATATGCGACAGGATTGGGAATTTCAGGCGGGTCCGGAACGGCAACAGAGAACTGGCCAGGTCCAGGGGAACGCCGTCGATATGAACGCGAAAAAATTCATTAAGACGAATGTCGGTATAGACCATCAGGGCCAGAGGGGCCAGGAAATGCTGGCAGAACTGCCGGTACGCCGTCCATAGTTGCCCCTCGCGATATGTCTCGAAGGAAAGGGTATCGATAAAAACCGGCTTCCCTTTGTAGAATTGGATATTATAGGCGCTGCAGTCCTTCAGGGTCATTCCGAAATCAAACGCTTTTTTCTGTATCTGCAGCGTGGTCAGAGCCGCGTCGCGCAGCTGGCTGAAACACCATTCGTACGGATACGAAATGAACGGAATCATTTCCGGTTTGATTATCTTATAGGCATCGTTGGACAAGGCCAGATCGTCGCCGACCTCTTCATGCGCAATTAAAAGCCCCCCCTTGACGAGCGCTTCGTAAAGCCCCGAGGAAATCAGTCGATCGTAATCTTCTTGATATTTATGATTGACCTGGCGATAAATCCGGCCGTCGCGATTGAACAAAAATCCGCTCGGGTCCCGAAACGAACCCGGCAAGACCGAACTAGTCATTTTGCTCGCGTCCCGACTGCTCTTTGGCATGACTGCTGGAGAAGAATGCGATTATTTTCTTCCAGAATATTTTAATCGAGAATGATACCGCCACCAGGGCGGCGATAAGCATCTGAAGAATCAGGCTGCCGGTTCCCGGATCCAAATATGCAAATGCTCTTTGAGGATAGACAAAGTAGCAAACGACGACAATAATCAGGAAAAACTTCAAGAAAGCAAAATTTCTCATGGATTCCCTTCCCTTCATTATATCCGAAATATGGTTTTGCTTATCTAATACAATCAGAACTCTATACTAATATTGCCCTAATATATACGCAATAAAAAACTAACATATTATTTATTGAATACTTCGGATAAAAACCGGGAAGATTTATCTATATTTTTGCGTTTCTAAGACTTAAGAAATGCGGACAGCCTCGACACTTACCCCTCCGAGGGCTTTTTCAGCCAGGCCTTCAGCGCCTTGATCCGCTGCCCCTCGACCTGCTCCACTTCGAAGATGACATCCTTCCACTTGATCTTCGCCCCCGCCGACGGTACCGATCCCACGATATCGTAAATCAGGCCCCCGACCGTCTCGAACTCGCTGTTGTCGTGGTCAATCTCCAACTCCTCGATGAACTCCTCCACCAGCATGTTCGGGTCGACCCGGTAGGAATTGTCCGGAAGCTTTATCAGCGGGTCCCGTTCGACATCGTGCTCGTCCCGGATTTCCCCGACTATTTCCTCGAGGATATCTTCCAGTGTAACGAGGCCGGATGTCCCACCGTACTCGTCGGCGACGACCGCAATATGCACCTTGGATTCCTGGAACTCCTCCATCAGCTCGCTGATAATCATCGTTTCCGAAACGAAATGCGCCTCCCGCATGTAATTGGTTACTTCGAAACTCCCATGTCCCGCCGCCGAATCGGTGAACAAATCCTTGACATACAGGATTCCGAGGATCTTATCGATCGTCTCATCGTACACCGGGTAGCGCGAAAAGCCCGAGTCCCTGGTCATATCGCGGACCTCTTCCAGCGTCGCCCTTTTTTCGATTCCCTTGATATTGACGCGCGGCACCATCACTTCCCGCACCTCGGTCACATCGAGCTGGAATATCTGCCCGATCATCTCTTTCTCTTCTTCGTCGATGATCTCTTCATCCACGCCCGACTGCTCGGCCAGCGATTCGATCGCCCGTTCGATGAGGTCTTCTTTCATATCGTCGGTGATCTTCTGCCGTTTTCCGACCGGAAGAACCTTCCCGTACAAAGCGATGAACGGTTTGAAGAAGACATACACGATGGCGAACAAGGCCAGGTAGCGCATGAAGTCTTTTTCCGACGATTTCAGCACTCTCCGGCGCGGCAGGAATTCCACGAACAAAAGGTACATCAGCCAGACCGCCAGAAGGCTGAGGCCGGTGGCCGCTCCAAACGGCAGGGGGTGTCCCTCATCGGTATACGCCGAAATCAGGACGGCCAGAAGCGACGCCGCCACCAGCACGAACGACTTGAACACCATGGCCAGTTGGATGATGAGACGCGGCTTTTCGATCAGGAGCATCAGGTATTTTTTCCTCAGTCCCTCTTCCTGCTCGGCCAGGTATTCCAGCTCCTCCGATTCGAGGTAGGCCGTCGATGAATACAGCGATATGATATAACCGAGGTAATAAACCGCGATCAAAAGCGCGATGTACAATAGCAGTATCATAATCCAATCATCTCCAGGTATCTTTTTTCCTTCGCCTGCATTTTGGCGTGGTCCTTATCGCGAATATGATCGTACCCCAGCAAATGCAGGAACCCGTGACAGCAGAGAATCAGGATTTCCTGGTGGAATGTCCGCCCGAACTTTTGGGCGTTCACGGCCGCGGTATCGGTCGAGATATATATTTCTCCGAGGACGGCATCTTCACCCGCCTCGTCGTCGATATTGAACGAGAGGACATCGGTCGGCTTATCCATCCCGCGATACAGCTTATTCAGTTTTTTGATTTGAGGATCGCGCGTGAAAACGATATTTACGCCGGATGCCGGAGGCTCCTCTTCTTCTTCAATCAGACTCAGAAGCTCGATGATTTTTCTTCGCGGAATTCTTCGGTCGCTCTCCGATATGATATTGAAACTCATTATTCCACCGCCTCTTTCTTGGGATATTCTACCCGCTGGTGGAATACGCCGATCAGAATCTGTACGAACGATTCCCGAATCATGGCCAGGTCCTTCAATGTCAGGGGACATTCTTCCAGTTCTCCGGAACGGAAACGGTCGTTGATGATATTCTGCACGAGATTGCGCAGACGGGCCGGCTTGGGTTCGGCCAGGGTCCGGCTGGCGGCTTCGACCGAATCGGCCAGCATGACGATTGCCGTCTCCCGCATCTGCGGTTTCGGACCGGGGTATCGGAAATCGCTTTCATCCGGGTTGGCGTCGCCGAGTTCCTTGGCTTTATTCAAGAAATATGTCATGGTCATCGTGCCATGATGCTCTTCGATGAAATTAAGGACTTCGTCCGGAAGCTCCGCTTCTTCTCCCATGAGCCGTCCCTTCTTGACATGCGAGGCGAGGATGATCGCCGACATGGTCGGGGTCAACGATTCATGTTTCGATTTTATCCCGAGCTGATTTTCCACGAAATATTCCGGTATCTCGATCTTGCCGATATCATGATAGTACGCCCCCACCCGCGCCAGAAGCGGGTTGGCATTGATGTTGATTGCCGCCGTTTCGGCGAGATTACCGACAATAATCGAATGGTGATATGTCCCCGGAGCCTCCAGGGCCAGCCGTTTCAGCAGATGATGATTCAAATCGGACAATTCCAGCAATCTGATATCGGTCGTAAAGCCGAACAGCGATTCGAATATGGGAAGAATTCCGATGGTTAGCAATGGAGAAATTATGGCGTTCATAATCCCCATTCCCATTTTACCCAGAAGCTCTTCCGACGGCGATAATTTGAACGATTCCAGAATATATATCAGGAGCACGTAAGTGACCGCGAGGTAAAGGATCGACTTGAAAAATTCCGACCTCCGCCGCACCCGCTGTGTCGAGAAACAGGCGACAGTCCCAGCAACCACCGTAATCAGGGACAAATCGAAATTGAACCGGTGCAGTATTCCCATCAACCCAGCGAGGATGAAGGTGTTGACGATCCCGATTTGGGCGTCATACAAAATGGTCACCAGCATCGAAAATATGGCCACCGGGAATAGATACATCTGGTAATCGAGCTTGACATCGACAATGTAAATCAGCGCCAGCTCCAGCCCGTAAATAAAAAGCAAAGACAATATTTTGGGGTTCGAACGGTACAGCCGGTTACGGAACTGATAGAGATAAAGATACAGGGTAATAAACACCCCCGCGATCAACAGGAACCTGGCCAGAAGCGGCATATAATAGCTGTACCATCCCGCCTCGTCGGAAAATATCCTGCGGTGCTTTTCTATCTCCCGCAGAATCATCTCCTGCCGCGCCGTGATGCGGTTCCCGGCACTGACCACCAAGTCCCCTTCGGAAATAGTCTCCTTCACCGTCGAAATATCGGCGATCGCCTCATTCTGACGCTGCTCCATTTCCGTATAGTTGACCGTCAGGTTCGGAATTATGAAGTGTCGTCCCAGCTGATAGTACTGGTCGACGTCGATACTGTCGGCCGCAGCCTGATTCTTCAACGCCGCCCGGAAACTCAAAAACGCCCGATTTCGGTCGAGCAGATTATCCCGCACCACGAAATAATCACGATCCTTGATGCGAATGATTATCGGACGATTGGATTTATCAGGAAGCGTTTCGAGGTCCGACAGCAATCCATAAGAATAAATGGTATTTTTAAAAATATCCGTGATAATTTTCTTAGCCGTATCAGGATTGCCGTGCAATACCAGTTCCCGCACCGATGTCCGATCCATCAAGGGAAAACGAATTATCAAGGTATCAAGCTTGAACCGGGTGATACTATCCAGTAGATCGGTATCGTATCCGTTCCTCGCCCGCAGCGAATCCAGTATTAATGCGATTCTCCTGGCGGCATTCATGAACTGCTGGAATCTCGCCAGCGCGGAATCGGCCAGGCTGGAATTATATTCGATAATAATCGGAATGGCGTTTTTGGCCGTCTCCCGTTCCTCAGCCAACTCCCGCTCCGATTTGTTGATCGTAATGGGAAACTGGGCGATAATATCCTCGGCAGCGATTTCCCCTTCGCGCAAAATATTCAGAGGAGATTCCGATGGGTACAAAAACGCAATCAGAAGCGCCGTGGCCAGGAGCATTATATATTTGTAGATTTTACTTTTGGTGCCGACCGCCGGTCCCTGGCGCGATTCCGACTTAACCTTGAGATATCTCGTGAAAAATCTTTTGAGCCTTAGCAGTATCCTGTACATACTCGGGGGTTTATACGCACCCCATTCTACTCCTTTGTGCGACGTTTCTCGTATTTTTCATAGGCCCGGATAATTTGCTGCACAAGCCGATGCCTGACAACATCTTTATCGGTCAGAAAAATAAATTCTATGCCCTTTATATGAGCCAGGATTTTCTGAATTATAACCAGCCCCGAAACCTTGTCTTTAGCCAGGTCGATCTGGGTTACATCCCCGGTAATAATCGCCTTCGAGCCTTCCCCTAATCGGGTCAGAAACATCTTCATCTGAGCCGCCGTGGTATTCTGGGCCTCATCGAGGATAACAAAGGTATTATTGAGCGTCCTTCCGCGCATAAAGGCGAGCGGGAGAATTTCTATAATCCCCAATTCGATTAATTTCTGGATTCTATCCGGCGGCATCAAATCGTATAAAGCATCATAAACCGGCCGTAAATAGGGATCAACTTTGGCCCGAATATCCCCCGGGAGAAATCCCAGCGATTCCCCGGCCTCGACCGCCGGCCGAGCCAGAACCACCCGGCTGACCAGCTTATCCTTAAGGGCCGAAACCGCGACCGCCACCGCCAGATAGGTTTTTCCGGTCCCGGCGGGGCCGATGGAAAAAACGATATCGTTTTTTTCAATTGCCTCCAGGTATATCTTCTGCCCGATAGTCTTAGGCCGGACTTTCAGCTTCAAGGTGGCGTCGGAAAGATACTGCGCTCCCAGGCTTTCTGCCGGACCGCCGTTCCCTTCTTTCACCATTTCGATGGCGTAATTCAGGTATTGATCGGAAATGAATTCCCCCGATTTCAGCCGGCTTCCCAGGTCGCGAAACAGCTTATAGACTTTTTCAACCTCTTCTTTCGACCCCTCGATTATAATCTTGTCCCCGCGAGCCACCAGCGTGACCTTGAAAGAACCCTCGATTTTCCTCAGGAAAATGTTATTCTGACCGAATAACAGCCTTGGATCGAGGTCGTCGATAGTATAAGTCTTCGAAATTTTCTCGATTGAATTGCTACTCATGACAACTAAAATATAACCACTATTCGCTTAGTTTCAAACCAAGTTCTTTGAGGAATCCCTCATCGACCTCCGATGGCGCCCCGTCCATCAGCGACGCGGCCGTGGTCGATTTGGGAAATGCGATTACTTCGCGGATGGAATTCGTCCCGGTCATGAGAGCCACGATGCGATCCAGTCCGGCCGCAATCCCTCCATGCGGAGGCGCCCCGTATTCTAACGCCCTTAGCAGGAATCCGAACATGTTCTCGGCCCGCTCATCCGACAATCCCAGGATATTGAGAATCCGCTGCTGGATGTCGCGGCGGTGATTGCGAATCCCTCCCGAGGCCAGCTCGACCCCGTTCAAAACCAGGTCATACTGCTCGGCCCGGATTTTCCGCAGCGGATGATTAACATCGCTGAACGCAACTCCACTTGCGGCATTCTCGCTCAAAAGGGACAGGTCTTCCTCCTTCGGAGATGATACGATATTATGCATGGCGTCGAGACGTTTTTCATCTTCATTATATTCGAACAGCGGAAAATCGACCACCCACATAAAATTCCAGGCTTTGGTGTCGATCAAATTATGCTCTTTTCCCAGCTTTAGCCGAACCTGCCCCAGGATCATTTCAGTTTTCAGCTTTTTATCTGAAATAATAAAAACCGCATCATCGGTACCGGCCCCGACCCGTTCACAAATTTTATCTTTGACTTCCTCACCGATAAATTTCAGAATCGGCGATTTATCTCCGCCTGCCTGCCTCAGAATATAGGCCAGGCCTCCGGCTCCGAGGTTCTTCGCGAATTCGGTCAACTCATCGAGCTGTTTCCGCGAATACGAGGCTCCCCCCTTCAGGCAGATAGCCATGACATTGCCGCCGGAATTCAATACGTCGGTGAAAACCTTAAATCCGCACCCTTGCACGATATCGCCGATATTCTGCAATTCCATCCCGAACCGGGTGTCCGGCTTATCGATCCCCCAGCGCCGCAGCGCTTCGGCGTAGGTATATTGAGGAAATCTTTCCGGCAATGACACATTCAATATTTTCTTATAGACATATCCCATCATCCCCTCGATAACCCGAAAAACGTCATCGCGGGTAACGAACGACATCTCCAAATCAATCTGAGTATGTTCCGGCTGACGGTCCGCCCGGAGATCCTCATCTCTCATACAGCGGGCCAGCTGGTAATAGCGGTCAAACCCTGAAATCATCAGAATCTGCTTCAATAGCTGTGGCGACTGCGGCAGGGCATAAAATTTCCCTTTATGCACCCGGCTGGGGACGACATAATCCCGCGCTCCTTCAGGAGTGGAACGAATCAGATACGGCGTCTCGATTTCATAAAATCCCTGCCCCGAAAGGTATTCCCGAACCGCCATGGCAATGTGATGGCGCGCTTTTATCCGTTCCTGAAGCGGTTTGCGCCTCAGGTCAAGATAACGATATTCCAGCCTTAACACCTCGCTGGCATTGGTTTCATCTTCTATTTCAAACGGAGGAGTCTTCGATTCGGCCAATATCGTGAAATCCGACACCTCCACTTCGATCGCCCCGGTCGCCATCGTTTTGTTTTCGGTCCCTTCCGGGCGCTTTCGAACAACCCCTCTGGCGGCAACGACAAATTCGTTACGGGCCTTCGAGGCGGCTTCGAATACAGATTTCTCGACCTTTTCAGGATTCAGGACAATTTGCGTCAAACCGTAACGGTCGCGCAAATCGATAAACAACAGCCCCCCCAGATTGCGGTAAGATTGCACCCAGCCGTTTAAGACGACTTCGCGATCGATTTCGGAAACTCCGATTTCACCGCAGGTATGGGTCCGCTTAAAATTCATAAACAGAGTCAATTTAGCTCCGAACGGTTATATCATTATTAAATCGGCATGAAATCGTTTTAAATAAATCCCAGCCGGCCACAGCGTTCGAAAGTACGCAATGGCCATTTGTTTGTCAATAGGAACAACTTGCGGCTAATAATGTTGTGACTATTCGGACACTTTGATTGGACTTGACAAAGCCGTAGGGGAGAATATAATTGCTTCAATTTTAACGACTTGAAGCCGATAAAAAATACGATATGAATATATGGCATTACATGGACGAGAATCTCATCGATCTCGATTTCAAGCCGGAACTCGAGCCTCCTCCCGAGGATGGCCCGACCGATAAATGGAAAACCCGGAACAAGGAGTTAATCCTGGCCGACCTGGTGGATATTCTCGACCGCTCGGGAAGAACCGGGAATAAATCCAAGCTGCTGATTGACTTCGTAAATCGGGAACGCAAGGCCACGACCGCCATCGGCGAAGGGATTGCCGTCCCCCATATCCGGACCATGCAGGCCAAGGAACTGATTGTCGGAGTTGCCCGTTCGCCGGAAGGTTTTGAATTCGGTTCTCCGGATGATATCCCGGTCAGGTTATTCTTCATTATGGCCGCTCCCCCTTATGACGATTCGCTTTACCTGAAAGTCTTCAAGGCCCTTTCCGAAAATCTCCAGTATGAACAATTCCGCGAAGAACTCCTTAATGCCGAATCCCCTTACGACGTTATCCGCATCTTCCGCAATTACGAAGGTTGATTAATTTATTCCCCATATCATAAAAAAACGGCCGCCCATGCGGGCGACCGGGATTTTCGATTGGCTTAATCCGACCGCGTTTACCCCTCGGTTCTCTTATCCTCGAGATATCTTCCTTTCTTCAGGAAAGGCTCAATCATATCGATCGGCAGGGGAAAGATAATGGTCGCCGCTTTGGCGGCAGATACTTCGGTCAGCGTTTGAAGATACCGTAACAGCAGAGCGCCCCCCTGACTTGATAATACTCCGGCGGCCTCGGACAGGCGTTTCGACGCCTGGAATTCCCCTTCGGCATGAATAACCTTGGACCGCCGTTCGCGTTCCGCCTCAGCCTGACGGGCAATAGCGCGGGTCATTTCCGGCGGAAGATCGACATTCTTCACTTCCACCACCGAGACCTTAACTCCCCAGGGTTCGGTCTGATGATCGATAATTGCCTGCAATTCCTGGTTGATCTTCTCCCGGTTGGATAGAAGTTCATCCAGTTCCACCTGGCCCAGGACGGAACGCAGCGTGGTCTGAGCAATCTGCGAAGTGGCTTCGAAGAAATTCGCGACCGCTACGATCGCCTTACTGGCATCCATAACTCTGAAATACAGCACGGCGTTGACTTTCACAGATACGTTATCCCGCGTGATGACATCCTGCGGAGGGACATCGAACGTGATGGTCCGCAAATCGACCCTCAACATGCGGTCGACCATTGGAATCAAGAAAATAATTCCCGGCCCCTTGGCATCGATGAGACGACCCAGTCGGAAAACTACGCCTCGTTCGTATTCTCTGAGGATTTTTATCGCATTCGATAATAAAATCAGCACAAAAGCTATGATTATTCCGATTCCTAATATTGATGGCGGCATTTCGCCCTCCTTGTTTATCTAAAATTATCAGGATTTCTTTTTAACATGTATCTTCAATCCGTCGACCGATTCCACCACGACCTCTTCCCCCTCCTCGATAATATCTTTGGATATCGCCTCCCAGTATTCACCGGCGACATAGACCATTCCTCTTTTATCCACGCGGGTTTTGGCCCGTCCGACCTGGCCGACCAGTCCCTCGACCCCGGTCGTCGGTTTCGACCTGCGGGCCTTGACGACGAAATATCCAGCGAATATTATGAAGGCCAGGACAAATATCGCAACCATAACTATTACCGTCCTGGATATTTGCATTGAAGGGTCATTTGTGTCGATCAGCATCAGCCCCCCGAATATGAAGGATATCACCCCCCCAATCGATAACAGACCGTAACTGACCACCTTTACCTCCAATATGAATAAGATGATGGCGAACACAATCAATAGTAGTCCGGCATAATTGACCGGTAGGGTTCGGAAACTGTAAAAAGCCAGAATCAGGCAGATTCCCCCTACGACTCCCGGAAGAATCGCACCGGGGTTATACAATTCGATAACCAGTCCCAGCCCCCCGATGGAAAATAAAATAAAGGCAATGGTCGGCGAGGAAATGACTTCAAGAATAGACTGAATCCAGGTTTTGCTGATAGGTGTTTGGGTCGGATTTGCAGTATTTATGGCCTGCCTGCCGTAAACCATTTCGACCTCATGCCCGTCGATTTTGGCCAGAAGTTCCTCGATATTGTCGGCCATAAAATCAATCACGCCCAGTTCCAGAGCCTCGGTTGCCGTGATCGACACCGACTCCCGGGCTGCCTTTTCCGCCCATTCGGCGTTTCGGCTGTGACGTTCCGCCATCCCTTTCAGTGCGGCAACGGCGTCGTTCATCACTTTTTCCATCATCACCGAATCGACCTGCTGCCCGCCACCTGCAACCACATGCGCCGCCCCGATATTGGTACTGGGAGCCATCGCGGCCACGTGCGCCGCATATGTTATATAAAGGCCGGCCGATGCCGCCCGGGCTCCGACCGGATAAATATACACCGCTACCGGAACGGTCGAATTCATGATAGCACGGGTAATCGCCCACATCGATTCGTTGAATCCACCCGGAGTATCCATGGTTATCAAGAGCAGGTCGGCGTCTTCTTCTTCGCAGAGCTGAATCGCATCGATGATGCGGTCGGCCGTTACCGTTCCGATCGGGCCGTCAAGCGCTAAGGTATATACCGTGCTGCTCCGTTCCGTACCGACGGTATCCACAGCCGTGTCAGTCGAATCCGAACCGGCCCCGATCAGGAATACCGCTCCGGTTAGCATAAAAAACAGGTATAAGTAAATGGTTTTTTTCATAAGGCTCCCGGTACAATTAAGTTCTTATATATAGAACTGCCTGTCAACCTAAAAAGTTGCCTACTTTTGAGATATATACTCCGGCAGAAGCCGCAATATTCGGGCTAAAAATGGAGGCGGCTGTCTTTGAAAACGAGTTTTCCGTCGAAATAAGTCCCTTCGACCCTTACGCTTTTAATTTTCGGACCGGGAATATTGATAATATCGCCCGAAAGAATTACAAAATCGGCAAAACACCCGGGCAGGAGATAGCCCAGCTCTACGCTTCTTCCTGTTTCAATCCACGGAGCCGCCGTGAAGCCGAATACCGCCTGATAATTATTAATTCGTTCGTTAGGATAAAAGGGCTTTGTCGAACCGGGCGCGGTGCGATTGACCGCATCGGAAATCCCCGCGATCGGGTCGAGCGGCTCTATCGGAGTATCGGAACCGAAAACCGGCTGGATTCCCTTTTTAAGCAAGGTATTAAAAATATAGCAGTTTTTGCCCCGATTCCCCCAATACCGCTCGATTAATTTAATATCCGAAGGACAATGCGAGGGCTGCATCGACGGAATCACATTCAATTCCTTCAGTCTCTTAATATCGGATTGCCTGATCAACTGAAGATGCTCGATACGATGCCGTGATTTATGCGGAGGTTTCGGAGTTTTTTCGTAAGCATCGAGGACATTGCTGATTGCCCGGTCTCCAATAGCATGAATGGCACAAGGGAAACCCGCTTTTCCTGACAGTTTAACCAGCTTTATCATCTCTTCGGTCGAAGTCACTTCCACACCGAAATTGTTTTTCGATCCGATGTACTTATTAAAACAGAGAGCCGTCTGCGAACCGAGTGAACCGTCGGAAAATATCTTTATCCCTCCGACCCGAAAGTAAGCATCCCCCCAATTGAATTTCACCTTCCGCTTCTTCAGTTCAGGCAATAGTGACGGCGGAGGATAATGCGTGATGCGCAGTCCCAGCTTTCCTTTTTTGCTCGTTTCCGCAAAGAACGCGAAAGCTTCGGGGCCGTCCATAGTATGGACTCCCGTTACCCCTTTCGAGTATGCCAGTTCGAGCGCTTTGCGATAGAGCCTGTTGGTTTTGGCCAAAGACGGCGACGCGATTTTTTTCACAACCGGGAAATATCCCGGAATTTCTCTCAATATGCCGGTTGGCTCACCCGATTTATCCCGGTCGATTTTTCCTCCGCGCGGCTCCGGTGTTCCGGCATTTATCCCCGCAATCTCCAACGCGCGGGAATTCGCCCATAATTGGTGCTGGTCCTTGGAAAATATCGCCGCCGGTCTTCCCCCCGATACCTTATCGAGCATGTGCCGGTCAGGCTGAATGTACTTTTTCCAGCGGTCGACCGAAAACCCCTCGCCGATTATCCATTCGTTTCTCTTTAACCCTGAGGCATGTTTCTTGATCTTTTTAAGAGCCGCCTCCAGCGATGGCAGCCCGTCCAGCTTCACGTTTTCCAGCGATTGCGCCATAAACAAGAAATGCGTATGAGCATCGACAAATCCCGGCAACACTGTCCGCCCTTTTAAATCGATCTTTTCGGCATGTTTGAAATCGCGGTCGTGCTGCAGGTCGCATCCGATGGCGATGATAATTTTTCCGCTGATTACCATCGAATCCGCGATTAAGTATTCTCCCGCCATGGTATAAATGCGGCCGTTGTAAAAAACTTTAGGCTTTGTCATAATTTTCCCCTTTTACGCGATAATCTCCATCACGCCGAGTGATTTTCAGCCGGTCGGTTTCTTCCAGTATCGGGACGATGTACTTACGAGTGGTACCGAGGCGATCCCGCAGATCTCCCACCATGAATTTCCCATTTTTATCGAACAGGCTCTTTATCTCTCCGACAATTTTGTCCCACGCCTGCCGGTGAAATACTATGTCCGCATCCGCTTTGACCGCGATTCCGGCCTTAAGCAGATAGTTGACAGCATCGCTGAATTCCTTACCAATACCGACAATCTCGCTCAATCTCGGCGGTGAGTACATATCTTTGAGTAAATCGGCTTCGATTTGATCGGCCGCTTTTTTCAATCCCCCCTTGATATCGAGGCCTCGCCCGGCCAGGTCGTACCGATTCCCCTTCTTGACGATTTCTTCCTTGGCCGAAGCATACTCCAATACCATATTGAGTTCCGCCGGAGACAAATCGACCGCAGCTTGTATTTCATCGATCGGCAGCCCGTCAAGGTGCGGCGCCTCTCTGAATTTCCCTTTCATCGCTTTCAAGACCGTACTATTCAGAGCCGAAATAGCCTCCTTATCGTAATACGCCCCGGCAAACGATTCCAGCCGTCCCTCGACTGATATTTTCTGTATGTACTCCGAAATCACTTCATCCTCGAAACAGGAAAATAGAAAATCATCCGGCAGCTTCACGAATTTCTTCTTCCGCAATTCGCTTTCTATGAGTCCGGCCAATTCGAGTTTTTCTCGCCGGTTCAAATATTCGAATTCCGGCCAGTCTTTCTTTCGCGGGAAATCATCGATGATATCCAGTATTCTTCCTCCCCCGACCGTTTCCGCCGGAGTCGGCAGCCGCACGATAAAATGATCCCCCACAAAACCCATCACCGGTTCGAATGGCTTGAAAAACACGATTCCACTTTGCCCCGGAGTCAGCGGCGTCTCGGAAAACAACCTGACTTCCCCCTCCGTTTCCGTCGTTCCCAGCACCATTAACAGTTTTCTCCGGTCCTCGACAATAATCGGCGACTCGCCGACCATTTCCAGGTGCAATGCAAACACCGGCTTCTCCGGATACTTCTCGACAATTCCCGGCAGGGATACCACGCTTCCCCGTTCCAGGTACTTCTTGTCTATACCGGTGAATCCCGTCGCCGTCCGCTGCCCTGGCTCCGCTTTCTGCACGTCAATATTATGCGATTGTATCGACCGAACCTTCCCCTTCATCCGTGACGGAAACACCGCCACCTCCTGCCCGACCGACAAACTCCCTCCCCGTAGAGTCCCCGTAACGATCCCACCGATTCCCTGTATGATAAACGACCGGTCGGCGTACAACCGGGGCTTTGCGATATCCTCTCTGCTGATAATATTGGATGCCAGGCTTTCAATTTC
>Ga0105105_10000551_pt1 | contig 16991 bp, 21 predicted proteins | sample PPLLaktember2015_4_FD_79108 | JGI IMG/M metagenome (GOLD analysis project Ga0105105, IMG submission 79108) | Freshwater sediment microbial communities from Prairie Pothole Lake near Jamestown, North Dakota, USA - PPLs Lake P8 Core (1) Depth... | ecosystem: Environmental > Aquatic > Freshwater >... | reverse complement strand
GACGATGCCGATCCCGACGCTCAGTGCGTCCTGATAAATGACGTCGTAGAGACGTTCGCGCCGGGCCGGGCTGAGTTTTTTGGAGTCGGTGACGCGCGGGTCGTGAAAGGCCGGCGGCAGAATGACCGCCGATGCCACCACCGGTCCGGCCAACGGGCCGCGTCCGGCCTCGTCGACGCCGGCGATACGGCGGCGGCCGGATCGGGCGGCGCGGTGCTCGTAGAACCAGAGGTCCATGGGGATGCCGAGTCGTTTGGGGCCGGCGGTGAGCCCGAAAATCAGCCCGCCGCCGGGTGGTTCATCTCGCATCCATTCGTATGGGTCGTATTGGACGGTGCTCTGGACCGGGCATCAGGCGATGCGTTTTTCACGGATGCGCGCGGCCTTGCCTTTGAGGTTGCGCAGATAGTAGAGCTTGCCGCGCCGCACCCGGCCGCGGGTGATGATTTCGACGCGGTCGATGGTCGGGGAGTGCATCGGAAAGATGCGTTCCACTCCGATGCCGTACGACACCTTGCGCACCGTAAAGCTGGCGCCGGTGGTTCCTTTGCGCTTTCCGATCACCACTCCCTGGAAGGCCTGGATCCGCTCCTTCTCGCCCTCTTTTATTTTTACGTGGACCTTGACGGTATCGCCCGCGGCGAAGCTGGGCAGGTCCATTCTCATCTGTTCGCGTTCTATCAGCTCGATCTTGTTCATGCCTCTCCTCCAAAATTTCGATTGCATCGAAATTTTTTATTTTAGTTCAAAAGACTGATAATGGTCAATAACTTTTAACCTTGTCGAGAAGCCGGCTCAGCTCGTCCTGCCAACTCCGCATGATATCGATCTCCTCATCGGTCAGCACCCGTTGCCGCAGCAAATCCGGTCGATGGACGAACGTCCGCATGAGGGAGGCCGCCAGCCGCCAATGCTCGATGTTGCGGTGGTGACCGGTCAGCAGCACCTCGGGGACTTCGGCTCCTTCGAACACCGGCGGTCGCGTGTAATGGGGGTGTTCGAGAAGTCCGTTTGAAAACGAGTCGCGCTCAGCCGAATCCGCTCCGCCGAGAACTCCGGGGATCAGCCGCGTGACGGCATCGATCACCGCCATGGCGGCGACTTCGCCGCCGGTCAGGACATAGTCGCCGATGGACAATTCATCGGTGATCAAATCGCGGCTGAGGCGGTCGTCCACGCCCTCATATCGCCCGCAGACCAGAATGATCTCCGGCAGAGCCGCCATCTCCCGGGCGGCCGCCTGGCTGAACACCCGGCCCTGGGGGGCCATCAGAATGACGGGGGCGGCCGGCGCGCGCCCCCTGGCCGCGCGGATGGCGGCCGCCAGAGGCTCCGGTTTCATGACCATGCCGCTGCCGCCGCCGTAGGGCCGGTCGTCGGTGACCTGGTGCCGGCCCGGCGCGAAGTCCCGGATATTCAGCGCGGCCGCCGTGATGCTCCCCTGTTCAACGGCCTTGCGCATGATGCCGTGCGACCAGAAGGCATCGAACATTTCCGGGAAAAGGGTCAACACCAGAATCTGCATGCGGCAAAGGGCCTCTCACTCCAGGCCTTCGGGCACCTCAACCTCCATGCGGCGCGCCGTCAGGTCAACGGATTTGACCACGGATCGGAGCGCCGGCAGCAGAAGCTCGCGGTTCCCCTGTTTGATCACGTAAACATCATTGCTGCCGGTCTGCAAGATGGACTCGATCCGGCCCAGAGACGCACCGTCGGCGGAAACCACCTCGATGCCGATCAGATCGTCCCAATAATAGACGCCGTCTTCCAGCTTGGGCAGAGTTGTTTTGTCAAGGAACACATCGCAGCCGATCAAGGTTTCCGCCTGGCTGCGGTTGGCGACTCCTTTGAGACCCAGAAGGGCCGCCCGCCCGTGGGTCCGAACCCATGCGACTTCGTAAGCCGTTTCGTTTCCGGCCTCGCTCCGGGCGACCAACGTCCGACCGCTCTCAAAGACCGCCAACGATTCGGCATAGGACGCCATCTTCAGGCTGCCGGCAGTGCCGTGAGCACCGACAATCCGTCCCATGAGGATGAATCGCTGTTCGGGCACGGCCTATTCGATGATCTCCAGGACCGTGCGTTTCTTCAGCTTGGCTGAAGCCGCACCGACAATCGTGCGGATGGCCCTTGCGTTGCGACCTTCTTTGCCGATGATCTTGCCCAAATCCTCCTTCGCGACCTTGAGTTCGAGAACGGTGGTTTGGTTCCCCTCCACCTCGGTGACCTGAACCTGATCGGGATGATCAACCATTGCCTGTGCGATGCGATTGACCAGTTCTTTCATGGCGCCGGCTCCTGGGTTGGCGGTTGCGCACGATGCATCGGAAGCGGCGGCCCCGGTGCGCGCCTTCAGTTTCGAAACCCGACGAAAGCGCCTTTCTGCTGCGCGGTGGTACGATCCGAGGCCTTGGGCCGATCCTAATTCTTGCGCCCGAGTGCGCCTTCTTCTATCAAAAGGGTCTTAACGGTATCGGTCGGGGTAGCCCCCTTGCCGAGCCAATACTGCACGCGCTCGGTTTTCAACGTCACCCGGGTGGGCGTGTCCTTGGGATCGTAGGTTCCCACGTTTTCCAGATATCTCCCGTCCCGAGGGCTTTCGCTGTTGGCCACCACGATTCGGTAGAAGGGTCTCTTTTTGGCGCCGTGCCGCGCCAGTCTGATCTTGACTGCCATGGGTCGTGTTCTCCTTCAGAAGGGCAGCATCCCGCGACGGAGGCCGCCTTGGTTAAACTTTTTAAGCATCTTCAGCATCTGGGTATAATTCTTCAACAGGGCGTTGACGTCCTGGATGCGGGTTCCGCTGCCGAGCGCGATCCGCTTGCGCCGGCTGCCGTTGATGATGCCGTGCTGCCGGCGCTCCTGGGCGGTCATCGAATTGATGATGGCCTCGATGCGCACGAATTCACGATCGTCGATGTCGAGGTTCTTCATTTGCTTGATCTTGCCCATCCCCGGAATCATTTTGAGGATGTCGGACAACGACCCCATCTTGCGCACCTGGATCAGCTGGTCGCGGAAATCCTCTAGTGTGAACTGGCTCTTGCGCAGCTTCTTCTGGAGCTCGACCGCCTTCTTCTGGTCGACGGCTTCCTGGGCTTTCTCGATCAGGCTGAGCACATCGCCCATGCCCAGGATGCTGGCGGCCATGCGGTCGGGGTGAAACGGCTCGAGCGCGTTCAATTTTTCGCCGACCCCGATGAACTTGATCGGCTTGCCGGTGATGGTCTTGATGGACAGGGCGGCGCCGCCGCGGGCATCGCCGTCCATTTTGGTCAGGATCACGCCGCTGATGTCGAGGCGCTCGTTAAAGGCCTTGGCAATGTTCACGGCGTCCTGGCCCGTCATGGCATCGGCCACGAGCATGATGTCGGACGGACGCAAGGACTCCTTGATCCGTTCGAGTTCGGCCATGAGCTCTTCGTCGATGTGCAGCCGTCCGGCTGTGTCGAGGACCAAGACGTCACAGCCTTTCTGGAAGGCGGCCGCTTTAGCCTCGAGACAGATCTGCACCGGATCCTGCTCTGTAGAAGACCCGAAGACCGGCACCTGGAGCTGATCGGCGATCGTCTTCAACTGGTCGATGGCCGCCGGCCGGTAGACGTCCGCCGGAACGAGGAACGGGCGCCGGCCCATCTTGCGCAGCAGGATCGACAGCTTGCCGGCCGTGGTGGTTTTTCCGGACCCCTGCAGGCCAACCAGCATTACGGCGGCCGGAGGCGAACCCGCCAGGTTCAACGCTTCGTGGCGCGAACCCATCAGCTCAGTCAGCTTCTCGTTGACGATCTTGACGACCTGCTGGCCGGGGGTGAGGCTGTCCATCACCTCATGGCCCAGCGCGCGCTGGCGCAGATCCTCGATGAAGCCCTTGACCACACGGTAATGGACATCGGCTTCGAGCAGGGCCATGCGGACTTCCTTCAGGCCCTCATCGATGTTTTTTTCGTTGAGCTTGCCGTGCCCGCGCAGCTTCTTGAAGACGGAGTCAAGCTTGTCGCTGAGATTTTCGAACATAGTTGTTTCGTCTACTTTTTACAAATTCTTGAAATTACAATGGCATCAATGTTATGTCAAGTAAAAGAAAGGATTCAAGGGTACGAGAGGTCGAGGGGTCGGATAAAGCGCGCGGTACCCGCGTACTACCGTTGCCATTCTTATCTATCACACTGGGGGCCTCAGGTAAACAGGCTCCCTGCAATTCCGGCGGGAAGGGTGTCATGCGTTCGGAGACGGAGCGGACCAATATTCTGAATGTTTCCAGGGAGCAGCTGGGAGCCTGGCTGGCCGAACGGGGAATCGCCGCCTATCGCGCCGGGCAGCTCCTGAAATGGATCTTTCGCCGCCAGCAGGACCGCTTCGCGGACATGTCCGATATTTCCAAGGATCTGCGATCGCTGCTGAGCCAGCATTTCCGGATCCCGCGGCTGGAGGTCCGGGCCATCCAGACCGCCGCCGACGGAACGCGCAAGTATCTCTTCGGGCTGGAGGACGGCGAGAGCATCGAAAGCGTCCTGATCCCGGAGCGCGACCACTTCACCCTGTGCGTGTCTATCCAGGTGGGCTGCGCCCAGAACTGCCGCTTCTGCCTCACGGCGAAATCCGGACTGCGGCGCAACCTGACCCGTGCGGAGATCTTGGCTCAGATCCGCGACATCCGGCACGAGCTTCCGGAGTCGGAGCCGTTGAGCAACCTCGTGTTCATGGGCATGGGCGAGCCGCTGGCCAACCTCGAAAACCTCCTGGGCGCCCTGGAGGTCATTACCGACAGCGATATCGGTCTCGGGTTCGCGGCCAAACGCGTGACGGTGTCCACCGCCGGGCTGGTGCCCCAAATGCTGGAGTTCGGCCGGCGGTCGCGGGCGAGCCTGGCCGTCTCCCTCAATGCCACGGACAACGCCACCCGCAGCGAGCTGATGCCCATCAACGCCAGATACCCCCTGGAGGTGCTGCTGGAGGCCTGCCGCACCTATCCGCTGCCGCCGGGCCGGCGCATCACCTTCGAATACATCCTGATCAGGGGGGTCAACGACACCCCGGAGGACGCACGCCGGCTGGCGCGCCTGCTGCACCCGATCCGCAGCAAGGTGAACCTCATTCCCTTCAACCCCCACGAGGGCTGCGAATTCGAGCGGCCTCCGGAAGAAACCATTCTGGCCTTCCAGGACATCCTTCTGCGCAAGCATTTCACCGTGATCATCCGCCAAAGCAAGGGGCAGGACATCTCCGCCGCCTGCGGGCAGCTGCGCGCACGCAGTTCAGAAAAGGCTTCGTGACGAAGCTATGTCTGGTGTTGAGCTTTGCTTTGAGGAAGGCTGGCTAACAGCCCGGTTGCATTCGGGTGCCCAAATTTTCAATTCGAACGCTAAGAATTGGTCGCGATTAACCTACCGGGTGAAATTTTTATTCCTGCGACAACACCGATCATTTGGATAGAAAGGGTGGTGCGAAGCGAAACGACGGATCGGTGAAGGGCCTAAATCATGAGTTTGCGCACGTCATCCGGCAACAGCCCGATCGCCTGGATGACCTGCTCGCTTCCGGCCCGTTTCACAACCACCCTAACGGGCGCGAGCTTGGGGGCTTTGCTGTAGCCGATGCAGATGGACGCCGCGAGAAAGACCGTGCGCTCGTCAGCCCGGCCGGGCAGAATGCCGATCGGGCTCGGATAGTCCCGCACATCGAGCACCGTATCCCGCGCCGGGTCGTGGTGGCGGAGGATGCTCTCGTTGTCGGCTTCGGTCCTCCCGACGATGAGTTTGGCCTGTGGGTTCAACCGGAAATGACGGCCGAATTTGAGCAGATGGATCTCGTTTTCGGTCGGCTCGGGACGGTGGTCGAAGAGATCCCTCAGCCGCAGGCTGAAACCCTTGTCCGTCAACAGGCAGCCGCCGGCCGGGGCCGGGTAGTCGCTGATGCCGAATTTCTGGGCGAGCGCGATCTGGTCTTTGCGGCCGCGGCCGTGGATGTCGAGCAGGCGCTCTCGGTCCACCAGGCCTTGTTGTTCGGGGATGGTTTCCGGCAGCAGTTTGGCGCTGAGCGGCCGGATGATATGGCCGCCGAGGCCGGAGTGCTTTTCAACGTAGCGCAGGGAGGGTTTGGTCTGGGACATGGGTCGCTGGCCCAGAACCTCTCCGCTGAAGAGGAAATCGAAGCCTTTTGTGCGCATCAGCTCGCCGGCCAGGCGGAACATCAGCGTGTGGCAGTCCATGCACGGATTCATCTGCTTGCCGTAGCCAGCGGGCGGGTTGCGCAGCATGGCCATGTAGTCGGTGAAAATCGGTTTGACGGTCAGCGGGATGCCGGTCAGGCGCGATGCCTTGCGGGCCTTGGCCGATGAAAAAAACGGCGTTTCGAAGGCGACCCATTCAACCTCGATTCCTTGCGCGCGCAGGACCACCCCCGCCAGCATGCTGTCGAGCCCGCCGGAGCAGAGTCCCAGCCCGCGCGCCGTGCGTTTTTCCAAGTCCATATCTCCATCCCTTCTGTCGGCGGCCCGATCCGACTTTGCATCGCCTTAGACCTTCAACTTGACGGATCTGCGATTGCCGGTCTATATGATCGGCCTGCCGGCATCGCCGGCCGGACGGTTTCGAGCCGCCGGCATATAGTAGGTCTGTCGGTTGTGATTTCAACCGGGTTTCAACGGCGAGTGTTCTAAAAAAGAATCAAGGTTTTTCGGAATTGCTTTTTGTGGGAGCGGCATCCTGCCGCGATTATCGTGGCAGGATGCCGCTCTCCCACAAGGGCGACACTCCGTTGTCGAAAAGATGGCGGAGCGCATCATGAAGAGGATTTTTACCGTTCCTAGTTCACGGGGAAACGTCATGAAACGCAGCGAACGCGCCATTCAAATCCTTGCGGTTCTCAACACGCGTTATCCCCAGGTCAAGACCCAACTGCTTTACCGCAATCCGTTCGAGCTGCTGGTTGCCACGATCCTCTCCGCGCAGTGCACGGACAACCAGGTGAATCGCGTGACGCCCGAATTGTTCAAGCAGATGCGCCGGCCGGAGGATTTCGCGGCCGCATCCACCGCTGACATCGAAAGGATCGTCCGGCCGACCGGCTTTTACCGGAACAAGGCCCGCAATATCAAGGCCTGCTGCCAGGCGCTCGTAGACCATCACGGCGGCCGGGTTCCCCGGACCATCGAGGATCTGGTGCGGTTGCCCGGCGTGGGCCGCAAAACGGCCAACGTGGTGCTCGGCGCCGCGTTCGATACGCCGGGCGTCGTTGTGGACACCCATGTCGCCCGGATATCCAACCGGCTCGCGCTGACCCGGCACAATGACCCCAAGAAAATCGAGCTCGACCTGATGCGGGTCATTCCCCAAAAGGAATGGAGCGACTTCTCCCTGCGCCTGATTTATTTCGGCCGCGAGACCTGCACGGCCCGAAAGCCGAAGTGCCCCGGTTGCCCCTTGGAAACGATATGCCCCTTTCCCCGTAAAACCCCGCAGATCAGTTCCTGACCCCCTCTGGGTCATCCGCGTCAAGCACGAGCACAAACAGAAATAACCAAAGCGCATTGAATGAATGTTATTTTTGGTTATATTTAGTTATATTATGTTTTTTATAACAATTGAAATTGACATCGGCAGCCTTGTGACCTAAATGCATTACCTTGGTTGACATAAAGCACCGAACTTAGGGGTATCATGTATGGCTAAACTCCTTTCGACCCGCGAAGTTTCCAAGTTCCTCAACGTGAACGAAAAAATGGTTTACACCCTCGTCTCGGAGAAGGGGCTGCCGGCTACCAAGATCACCGGCAAGTGGCTGTTCCCCCAACACCTGGTCGAGCAGTGGGTGGAGGCCAACACTATCAATTTCCCCAAAAGGGACGTGGGGGCGGTCCCCTACAAAGGCCTGCTGGTCATCGCCGGGAGCAACGATCTGCTGCTGGACCGGGCCATCACGCTGTTCAACACCATGACCTCCGAGCACCTGGCGGTGTTCGGCAATCTGGGCAGCATGGGCGGCTTGCGCGCGCTGCGCCGGGATTTGTGCCACCTTGCGGCCAGCCATCTGCTCCAGGAAGACGAAAGCGAGTACAATTTCGCCTATGCGTCGGAGGAGCTGGGAAACCTGCCGGCGGTGGTGAATTTCTGCCGGCGCGAGCAGGGCATCATCGTCCAGAAGGGCAACCCCAAAAAAATTGCGAGCGTTGCGGACCTCGGCAAGCCGGGGCTGCGGATCGTCAACCGGCCCCTGGGGACCGGCACGCGCCTGCTGCTCGACCGGGAGCTGAACAAGGCCGGCGTCAAAGGCGAAAAAATCGAAGGCTATACCCACGAGGTGCAGCGTCACCTGGACGTCGGCCTCGATGTTTTATCCGGCCGGGCCGACGCCGGACCGGGGATCCGGCCGGTGGCGGCGCTGCTCAAGCTGGGGTTCATCCCGCTGCGCTGGGAGCGCTTCGACCTGATGGCCTCCAAGGAGCGCTTTTTCGATGAAGGCGTCCAGCGGTTCCTGGGGCTGCTGCACGAGCCCAAGTTCCACCGCATGGTCAAGGACGGCCTGGAGGGCTACGATCTCAGTCTGACCGGCAAGATGGTGTTCCCGCATAATTCGAAGAAAGAAACCGAAGAAACCTGATCGGGAAAAGGAGGAAACTATGAAAAGGTCGCGCCGAATGGTTTTCACCGTCATGTTCATGGCGCTGCTGGGGCTGGCCCTGGCGGCTTCGGTCGATGCGCAGGACAAGGTTCTTTTGATGGCCACGACCACCAGCACCGAGGACACGGGGCTGCTGAACGTCATCGGGGCGGAATTCAAAAAAGCGAGCGGCATCGACCTGCGCTGGACCGCCACCGGCACCGGCAAGGCGCTCAAGCTGGGCGAAGACTGCAACGTGGACGTCTTGATGGTGCATGCCCCGGGCGCCGAGAAGAAGTTTGTGGAGGCGGGCTTCGGCCTGAACCGCCGGGAGATCATGTACAACGATTTCATCATCATCGGGCCGGCCGCCGACCCTGCCGGCATCAAGGGCAAGAGCGTTAAGGACGCCCTGCAGGCCATTCAAGCCAAGAAAGCCAACTTCGTCAGCCGCGGCGACAAGTCCGGCACTCACATGATGGAACTCGATCTGTGGAAGGCCGGAGGAGGGGTGGTCCCCGAAAAAGAGGGTTGGTATGCCCAGGCCGGGCAGGGCATGATTGCCACCATCACCATCGCCGCCGAAAAGAACGGTTACACCCTGGCCGACCGCGGCACCTACATCAAATACGAGAACAACATGAAAGGCAACCCGCCGCTCAAGATCCTGGTCGAGGGCGACCAGTTGTTGTTCAATCAGTACAGCGTCATCGCCGTGAACCCGGCCAAGTGCAGCAAGGCGAAGCTCGATTTGGCCACGAAATTCAGCGACTGGATTGCCGGGCCGCAGGGCCAGAAGGTGATCCGGGAATTCAAACTGCAAGGCAAACCTCTGTTCACCGCGAACGCCAAATGAAACGATAGCACCAAATACCAAACACGAAACACCCATACCCGCATTCACATGGACTTTCTGGTTCAAGGATTCTTGAGGGCGATCGAACTGCTGTTTGCCGGAGACGCGGAAACGTTTTCGGCCATTAGCGCCACGCTGGTGGTGGCCGCCTATTCTCTGGCGGCCACGCTGGCGATGGGGTTGCCGCTCGGTTTCTGTTTGGGATATTTTGAGTTCAGGTTCAAGAAGCAGGTGCGTGTGGTGGTGGACACGGCGCTTTCCCTGCCCACCGTATTCATCGGTTTGGTGGTCTACGCCTTCTTCACCAACCGGGGGCCTCTAGGTGAATGGGGCCTCCTTTTCACCCTGCCCGGCATCGCCGTCGGGCTGACCATTCTGGCGCTTCCGATTGTGGTTGCCTTGAGCGCGACGGCCGTGGAAAGCATGGACCGTCTCCTGCGCGTGGCCTTGATCTCCCTCGGCGCCAACCGGCGCCAAGTTTTCCTGAGCACCCTCTGGGAGGCGCGGCTTTCAATTCTGGCGGCTGCCCTCACGGCTTTCGGCCGTGTCATGACCGAAGTCGGCATCGCCATGATGGTGGGCGGCAATATCAAGTGGCAAACCCGCACCATCACCACCGCCATCGCGCTGGAGACCAACAAGGGCGAGTTCGCCATGGGTATCGCGCTGGGCCTCGTGCTTCTTTTGATCGCTTTCACCGTCAACGTGTCGGTGTCTACGCTGCGCAAAAGGTATTGAAGTGGGCGTACCGCTCTATTCAATACGAGACCTCGTCCATGTGTACCGCGGGCAGCCGGTTTTGAGATTCGACCGGATCGAGATTCCGACCGGCTCCATCGTCGGAGTGATCGGGCCGAACGGCAGCGGGAAGAGCACGTTTTTGAAACTGGCCGGATTCGTTGAGAAACCCACTGCCGGGGAGATCGTATACAACGGTAGGCCTGCGGCTCCCTTTGCTCCGGAGGTGCGTCACAAAGTCAGCCTAATGCCGCAGGAACCCTTTCTGATGAAGCGCACCGTGCTGAACAACGTTGCCTACGGTCTGAAGATCCGCAAGGACCTCGACCGGCTGGAGACGCGCATCCAAACGGCCCTGTCCTGGGTCGGGCTCGATGCAAAAGAATTCGTCAAACGGCCCTCCTATGCACTCTCCGGGGGGGAGGCGCAACGGGTGGCATTGGCCGCACGCTTGATCCTGAAGCCCGAGGTCCTTCTGCTGGACGAACCCACGGCCAGCATCGACGCGTTGAGCGCCCAGCTCATCAAGGACGCCGCGCTAAAAGCGCGGAGCGAATGGGGAACGACGCTGATCATCGCCAGCCACGACTGGCAGTGGCTTTATGGCGTATGCGACCGGGTCGTTCATCTGGTGAGAGGCCGGCTCATGGGGACGGGGCGCGAAAACATCATTTTCGGGCCCTGGGAGCCGGGCGCGAACGGGCTATGGGGCAAAGTGCTCTCCGACGGGCAGCGCATCCTGGTGCAAAAGCCGCCGGAGGTCCTTTCAGCGGCGGTCATCGATCATGCGGCCATTGTTCCGGCCGAGCGGCCCCTTCCGAAGGCAAATAACCACGTAAGCTTAACCGGCCTGATCACACGCCTGGCGCTGGAAAAAGCCTCCGGAGACATCATCGGCTCGGTTCTGGTCGCCAATCTGCCGTTTACGGCAACTCTGACCGAAAGCGAGGTTCACGAACACGGGCTCTACCCCGGGCGCCGCGTGCATCTCCTGTATGATATCACTTCCGTTAGGTGGTTTTAGCCGATGAAAATCTATCTGGGTTTTGATGACACCGACAGTCTCGATTGCGAGTATGGAACCGGAAAAGTCGCGCGATGGTTTGGCGACGAACTGCCGGAAGGCTGCCGGCTGTGGGGCGTGGTGCGGCAGCAGCTGCTGGTGGATGACGCCATCCCCTATACCTCCCACAACAGCTCGGCCTGCCTCGTTATTGAGGCATCCCGCAACGGCGACCTGGTCAGCGAGCTGCGCGAACGGGCCGAGCACCATCTCGAACGTTATGCTGCCGACGGCAGCGATCCCGGTCTTTGCCTGGCCGCAGAAGGCGCTCCGGGGTTGACCGGGCTCATGGAGTTCGGTCTGACGTGTACGCATTCGGTGGTGACCCAGGGAGACGCCCTGCGCGCCTGTACCGGAATTCATCTGTCCGGGCATGGGGGCACCCAGGACGGGATCATCGGAGCCGCGGCCGCCGTGGGGCTGACCGCCGCCGGATGGTATGGGCGATTCATTGAATTAGGGCACCTGCGCCGGCTGCCGTCCGAACTGCCGGTGGGTGAACTGGAAGAACAGGGCATCCGGATCATGGCCATGGACCGCGACGCTCCCATCCCAAGGCCCGGGGACTGCGTGCGGACCCAAAACTGGGTGCGGCCGCGTCTGCTGGGCGGCCAGCCGGTCCTGCCAGTCATCCAGCAGGCCCACGGCGTATGGGCAACCATGGGCAGCCGCCGGGGCCGCAAGAACACCGGTCACGCGCCCACCGGCTCTTGATGCCCCTTCCGCCTCCGGCCCGGCGCCTTTGCGATTTTCCGATAGGCCTTGAAAAAAATCATCAGCTTCTGCGCCTGCTGCTGCATGTATTCCGCCCACAGCGATAGCGCCTCTTCGCCTTCCGAGGTCAGGTGGTAGACCCGCTTGGCCGGCCCGGCGCCTTCCGTTTTCCATTCAGAGGTTACCAGGCCGGCCGCCTCAAGGTCTCTCATGTGGCGGTAGATCATGCCGGGCGGAGCTGGCCCCTCCACAAAGCCGAACTCCTGAATGTTCTGGATGATCTCATAGCCGTAGGAGGGCTTCCGTTTCAAGCTCATGAGGATGGATGGCTGGATGAAGCGCTCGGCTTTGCCCGAGCCGGCCTGCCGTTTCGGATGGCGTCCTAAGAATTTTCTTGACATATATCCTCCAAGGATATATATGGATGATAAAGCTGTTCCGATTTTGGAAAGTATAGCTCAGGAGGGCACACCATGGCGACGAAAATTTTTGTGCGCGAGCGACGCAAGGTGGAGAAGGGCGAAAAAAAGCCGCGATTTCGCGTGGTCGGCGTGACCGGCGGGGATCTGAAAATCTATGCGGAGCATTTCCGCAAGAAGGAGCTTGAGCAGATCGCCCAAGAAAGCGGTTCCGCCATTGTCTGGCTGGATGCCGGCAAAGGCAAGGGCGACGGCGAGGGCAAAGGGGAGCACAAATCCAAAAGGCGATCCGCTTCTACTGGTGAATGATGGTCCCGACGTGTTTGCCCGCCAGCGCGTCCCAGATGTGCTCGGGGTGGTTCAGGGCGTCGATGATTTGAAACTCCTTGAGGCACTTGGCCCGCTGGAGCAGGGTAATCACCGGACGCTCGACGATGAGGTCGTCCAGATTTTTCCTCAGCAGCGCTTTGGCAGAGATGCGTCTGAAGAACTTCAGGCTCGATCGTTTTGAGGCCGGCACTTTTTTAGGGTCCTGGTCGTAAAGGCCCTTTTCGTCCTTGAGGTAGATCAGGCTCCTGGCTCCGATGTTCTCGGCCAGAAGAAATGCGCCGCAGTCCGTGCGGTGCGGCGGAATCGAGCCGAACTCCGGCGGGTGCTCGAAAAACCCGTAGGGCGGAATGCCGTAGGTGATCGGCAGAAAGCCGAGGCGGCAGAACATGGTCAGCTGCTCCAGGTTGTCGCCGTGTCCGATTTTCACCCCCCCGTGCTTGGACAGCAGAACAGATAATATTTCCGCGTTCTGCCATGACACCTTGTCGCCGAGCTTGGACAGCACGCCCGGCGGCATCCCCAGGTCCACGCCGATGCTGTAGACGTGTCGCGCGCGTGTTCCGCCCCCGGTCATCAGCAGGATTTTGTACTGGTCCTTGGCCTTAATGAGCACGTCGAGGATGGGCAGCAGCGCCTTGGCGCCGCGGTCCATGATGCTTTGGCCCCCGATCTTGATGACGTTGATGTCGGGGTGCATTCGGAAGTATTCCTTGGCTTCCGTGCGCTGGAGCAGCTTTTTGCTGACCAGCGATTCCCCCATCAGATCCGAGTCGATGTGCAGTCTTCCCGTTACCCCTTTTTCCTTGATCAGTCTCGGCATCGGCGGTTCCTTTTGTGGCCATAAAGTCACCCGCTCTATAGTGGCTATTCTTGCAGCTTGTCAAGGCTTTCAGCCGATACTCCTCCCATTCGCGCTGGTAAGACATCAGCCATGCCGGCCTTGATCGACCGGCATCCCAGCTTACAGAGAGCAAGGCCGCTGTTGACTTGTGGTCGGGAATTGGCGTTAATCAGCAACTGGAGGCTGGTTGAAATATGTGGTTAAGGAGAGCTTTTTGAATTATTTAGCCCATCTGTTTTTTTCCGACTCCGGAGAGGAGGCCCTTCTCGGCAGCCTGCTGGGGGATTTCGTCAAGGGAAACCCTGTCGGTCGTTTCCCTCCAGCGGTGGCGGATGCAATTTTTTTTCACCGCAAGATAGACTCGTATTCAGACAGGCACATTATCACCCGCCGGAGCCGGAAGCGCATCAGCCCAGCGAGGCGGCGTTTCGCGGGAGTCATCGTCGATGTGGTCTACGACCACTTCCTGAGCCGGCATTGGCCGCAATTCAGCCCGGTTGATTTGAAATCCTTCGTCGGCCGGGTTTACTCCGTTTTAGGCAGAAACAGGGCGCACCTGCCGGAGCGGCTTCGTCGGGTTCTGCCGCATATGATTGCGGAAAATTGGCTGGGTAGTTATTGCCAATTGGAAGGGGTGGGCCACGCGCTCGACCGCATCGCCGGTCGACTGTCCCGCGGCGGGGCGTTCAAGGGTGCGGTTGCTGAAATCGTAGCCAACTACGAGGCCCTTGAGAACGACTTTTTATTGTTCTTTCCCGACCTTTCAGTTTTTGCGCGGAATGGAACCAAAGGCAGCAGGTGAGTGCGGACAAACAGGCGGCCGGATAGCCTGTCGGAATGGTCAGTGAAGCTTGGACGGGTCGCACCGGAGGCCGTTCGGCCACAGCGGGTCGTGAGTACATACCATGAGGGTCGCCCGGACAAACGCCTCGGGTCGATGCAGGAAATGCCGGATCAGTTCGTCGGCACTATGTGCGCAGGCCAAATCCCAAAGCGCCCTGCGCGCTGAGTCCCAGAGCGCTTCCTGGAGCTCTTCTTGGTCGGGAAAGGCGCGTTGCATCAGCTTGATGACCGCACGGCCCCAATTAGTCAGCCATTCCGGGCCGCTGTAAGAATCTCGTCGAAAGGCGGCGTCCAGCGAATCAATCAGAAGCAGGCACAGGTTGATCTCGTTCATGCAGGGATGCTACCTCCAGCAGCGGGGTTGAATTCAACTGGCAATAGCAGCCATCGCTTCGACCGCTGCATCGATTTCAGCCTTGGTGGTAAACGGCCCGAGGCTGAAGCGCACGGCTCCCTTCTCAAGTGTGCCTAGCTCCTGGTGAACGAGGGGGGCGCAGTGCAGGCCCGCCCGCACGGCGATGCCGAAATCCCCGTCCAGGATGGCTCCGACGTCTTCGGAGTGGCGGTTCGCCACCGTGCAGGTCAATACCGGCAAATGGTGTTCGAGGCGCTCGGCGCCATATAATCGCAACCGAGGCAATTCCCGGAGGCCGTCTATGAGTTTTCTCAACAGAGACATTTCCCGGACATAGGATGCGGTATAGGATTGATCTACGTAATCCAGACTTTCCTCCAAACCCAGAATCCCCAAGAGGTTGATGGTGCCGGCTTCCAGGCGATACGGATACTCCAGGGTATGGTAGGGGTTTCTGGAATCGATTCCTGTGCCTCCAAACCGGCTGGGCTCCGGATCGAGTCCCGGGGCGAGAACCAGTCCGCCGATACCGGTCGGTCCGAGCATTGACTTGTGGCCCGTGAAGGCGATCGCCTGTACACCCCAGTCTTTGACTCGAATGGGAACCACGCCGGCGCTCTGGGAAGCATCCAGCACGAGGGGAATTCTCCGGCTCCGGCAGACAGCGGCGATCTCTTCGACCGGCTGCACCGTGCCGAGCACGTTGGAGGCATGGGTCAGGATGACCAGTCTGGTGGCTGATTTGATAGCGGCGGAGACCTGATCGGGTTCGATGAAGCCGTCCGGATTGAACGGCACCAGATCGAAGCTGATCCGCCCTTCCCGCTGCAGGTGGTGCAGCGGCCGCAGTACGGAGTTGTGCTCCAGCCGCGAGCTTACCACGTGGTCGCCCGGTCGCAGCAGACCTTGAATAAGCAAATTGAGCGCATCGGTGGCGTTGTAAGTGAAGCAGACCCGATGGGTGTCATCCGCCCCGAAGAAGCGGCAGATTTTCTTTCGAACGGCAGAAACCGCTTCTTCGGCTTCGATGGCCCGATCGTAGCCGCCCCGACCGGGCGATGCGCCGATCTGCAAATAGCGCTCGAGGGCGCGCCGCAGGCATTCGGCCGGCTTCGGGAAGGAGGTGGCAGCATTGTCGAGGTAAATCATTTTGTTGTTGCCAGCTATCGGCGCCTGTTCAACTGCAGGTTTTGGGGTTGGGCAGTCCGGCCAGCCGCCGGGCTCCCTGCTTGAGGCCTTCCGGAAAAAGCCCCTCCAGCTCCAGCAGGCGGAGGCCGGTTCCCTGCCGGAGCTGGTTGTTCAACGGTGCTCGGCCGTTGTAGGCGTAGAACTCGCGCAGGAAACGGACCACCTGCCAGTGTCGGCCTGTGATCACTGCAATGCCGCTCTCATGGGCCAGCGCCTCGAAGATCGCCTCCGACCAACTATCGAAATCCTCTAAAAAACCTTCATCGTCGAAAGCAATCTCCTGGTCGGCGAACCTGCGCACCCGACGGCCATGGGGTTTCCCCTCTTGCGGTGGGGGTGCGTTCATCGTCGGTCCGTTAAGCAGCCGCCAGCGCCGCCTTGATTTTCTGCGGCGTTGCAGGCAGTTCGCAAATCCAGACGCCGGTAGCATTCTTGATGGCGTTGATCACCGCCGGTGCGGTCGGCACCAGGCACATCTCGCCGACGCCGGTGGCACCCAATGGACCCTTGGGTCGGGGAGTTTCCCGGATGATGACTTCCATATCGAAACTGTCCCGGATGGTGGGGAATTTGAAAGTGACCCAATCCTTGGTCTTGCCGGCCACGTATTCCTCACGCAGGGCGAAGCCGACCCCCTGGTCCATGCCGCCTTCGAGCTGGCCGGTCAGGTTCAGCGGATTGATCACCGGGCCCGCGTCGACCGCAGTGGTCATCTTGAGGATCTTCACCCTGCCGGTTTCGGTGTCGACTTCAAGCTCGACCATCTGTACGGCATGAACCTGGGACTCGAAGGAAGGACCCTGACCGGTTTTAGGGTCCAGCGGGCCGACTTCTTCGTTTTTTTTGCGACCCACATAGCGTTTGGATCTGCCGGCGGCCTCCAACGCTACAGATGTTTTAGCTCCGGTTTCTTGCATGGCCGCTTTCAGCTGCTCCAGGCCGTTGATCAAGGCGTTTCCGATCATGTAGGTGACGCGGCTCCCCGCCGCCGGCCCGCTGGCAGCCGTGTTGCCCGTGTCGCGGGTGTGCAACCGGACACGGTCCAG
>Ga0105105_10000550_pt1 | contig 17032 bp, 16 predicted proteins | sample PPLLaktember2015_4_FD_79108 | JGI IMG/M metagenome (GOLD analysis project Ga0105105, IMG submission 79108) | Freshwater sediment microbial communities from Prairie Pothole Lake near Jamestown, North Dakota, USA - PPLs Lake P8 Core (1) Depth... | ecosystem: Environmental > Aquatic > Freshwater >... | reverse complement strand
GTCAGATCTGGGAGGCGGCGACCTCTGCTTCGCATTATAAACTTGATAACCTGACCGCATTCATCGATAGGAATTACTTACAGATCGATGGGAACACCGAAGACGTCCTACGTCTGGAATCAGTCCGGGACCGCTGGAGCTCGTTTGGGTGGCATGTGATTGAGGTCGACGGCCATGACATCGAAGAGATCATCGATGCACTCCTTACTGCAAGTGAACAGAAGAACCAGCCGACCATGATCATCCTGAACACCGTGAAGGGTAAAGGTGTCTCCTTTATGGAGAACAACATCGACTTCCATGGGGTGCCCCCGAACGAGATGGAATACAAGCTTGCGATGAAAGAGCTAGAGACTGCAGAGAAAGCGTTGGAGGCGACCTTATGACTAAGAAAGTGATGGCCAACCCTCGCGACGCGTATGGTGAAACCCTGGTGGAGCTTGGAGGGAAATATCCAAATATCGTAGTCTTGGATGCGGATCTTTCGAAATCGACCAAGACGATTCTGTTTGCAAAGAAATACCCGGAGCGGTTTTTCGAAATGGGGATTGCGGAGGCGAACATGATCTCCGCTGCCGCTGGTCTTGCCTCTTGCGGGAAGATCCCGTTTGCCAGCACGTTTGCGGTGTTTGCAACCGGCAGGGTGTATGACCAGATCCGTATCGATGTAGCGTATTCTGAGGCGAACGTGAAGATCTTTGCGACCCATGGGGGGATCAGTGTTGGGAAGGATGGTGCGAGCCATCAGATGATCGAGGATCTTACGTTGATGCGGGTGCTGCCGAACATGACGGTGCTGGCACCCAGTGATGCGACCCAGACACGTCGTCTGGTGGAACTGATGGCGACAACCAAAGGCCCGATGTATGCTCGTATCGGGCGGGCGAACTCACCAGTCCTGTACACAAAAGATGATGTAAAAGATATCGAGATTGGGAAAGGAATGATTACAAAGGATGGTTCTGATGTCAGCATCATTTCATGTGGGACGATGGTGGATCAGGCAGTCGATGCACAGGAGCAGTTGGCAGGAGAGGGGGTGTCTGCTCGGGTAGTCGATATGCATACGATCAAGCCGCTGGATGAGAAGCTTGTTTTGAAATGTGCCAAGCAAACAAGTGCGATTGTGACCGTTGAGGAACATTCTGTCATTGGCGGCCTGGGTGGCGCAGTCAGTGAGGTGCTTGCGGAGCATTGTTCATGCATTCCTTTTAAGAGGATTGGTGTGCAGGATATGTTCTGTGAGTCAGGGGAGCCTGATGAGCTGTTTGATAAGTATGGGTTAAGTACTGCGCATATCATGAAAACCGTGAAAAAACTCCTTAAATAATTGAAAGCGTCGTGTCTGGTTTTGGTCTTTTTTTTCTTCTTGTATCGTTGATTGTGGGATGAGGTGAATTCTTCTTTTTTGTAAGTTGTTCTATAAGGGAGAATTGCACGATATATTTATATATAATTATTGTTAAAGTATAACATAATAAGTTTAAATAATAAAAATAAAACAGTATAACGAATTAATGGTGGTGGAAGGAACGATGACACACAAACTCAGCAGAAAAATCCTATGCGTCTTTTCCCTTCTGTTCATCAGTCAACTTCCCTACATCTCCACCAACCCCCACCAAGCTATGATCACCGAACCCACCCCTGAAGCACACGACCCAGACCTCCTCATCATCCTCTCGCCTCAATACCAAGACGACACCGAGATCCTCCAAGCAATCCAAGCCTACCGTATCGCAGTACACAATGACCTTGGCTGGGACGTACAAATCATCAATATCCATGAAAACGAAAACACCTATCAACAGATTGACACGATCATCGAGACCAGCAACAACAACCATTCCGTAAAAGCCTGCCTCATGGTCGGAGAAGATCTCAACACCGCCCTTGGCGGAGACACCGACCACCTCGAACAACCCAGCACACTCCCCTGGGCGACCCTCGGGGGAAACACGACGTACGAAACCGCAGACCAAGGAATCATCTCCAAACCCACCACGACCCATATCTGCATCTCCCTGCTCTATCCACCCCATGACCTCTCCTACGAGCAAAAAAAAGCATCACTGCTCTTTGCATTCCATAAATTCACCACCCAACGATCCCAACCCATACAAAACACTATCCGCGTCTTCGAAAGCTCAGAGCTCAACACCTACTCAAAACCACTCTACCAACACCTCAACAACTACTCAGCCCTCGACTACACAGAGGATGCAACAACAGCAGAGATGACAGATGCCCTTTCCACATCATGCACTGCCTTTTTCATCCACGGACATTCCAATCCCTCAGGAACCGACATTACAGCACAAAAAAACACAGGATGGTTCCTAGCAGAAACCCTTAACATCATCCAAACAGCATTCGTCGGAGCGGACGGATGCTACGTCGCAGGTTGGTGGTCCACCCAAAAAGACAACAACAAACTCGACGGAAGCATCGGAACCACCTGGTATGCAGCTAAAATCTTCACCAGCACCACCATTCAAGCCATGGCCCTTGGGCTGCTTTCCCAAAATGGATTTCCCACACCGGTAAGCTTTCTTGAAAACGCCATGCCTGAGCTTCTCATTGGAAAAACCCTTGCAGAATCCATGATCGGAGACACCACCATTGGTGACACCATCATCATCGGAGATCCAACCTTCCATTATACCATTTAAAAAAAAAGGGAGCAGGTGGTAATCAATTAGCTTTTAATACCAACAATACCATATTTATTGAGTAGATTGAATATAATGACCCGAGAAAACTTTAGTTCATTCATCCCAGCGGAAAAAACAATCCCAGAGTTAACGACTAAAGCAATTCTTGTAGGGATATTCCTGGCAATCATCCTTGGAGCGGCGAACGCGTACCTCGGTCTGTACGCCGGAATGACCGTTTCGGCAATCATCCCTGGCGCAGTCATGGCTCTGGCGTTCATGAAACCATTCAAACCAACCATCCTTGAAGTCAATATCGCAACCATGGGAGCCTCCGCAGGCGAATGCATCGCAGCTGGAGTCATCTTCACCATCCCCGCCCTTATCCTCGTCGGAGCATGGACCGAGATACACTACCTTGAGACAACCTTCATCGCACTCATCGGAGGAATGCTTGGCGTCTTCTGGATGGTCCCCCTCAGACGAGCACTGGTCGTCAAAACAGATCTCCCATTCCCCGAAGGAATCGCAGTTGCAGCAGTCCTGACCACCACGGTCGGTGGAGAACACATCGACACAAAAGACCGTGTGAGTGGCATCTGGCTCATCATTGGCGCACTCACCGCAGCACTCTTCAAATTCGGACAACTCGCCCTCAACATCTTCCGCGATACCATCGATGGGGTCATCAGCATCGGAAAATATGCGATCTTCGAAAAGGAAAATGAAGCATATTTCTACGCAGGAACCACCACATCACCAGCACTGCTTGCGGTCGGATGGATCATCGGACCACGAATCTCCTCCTATGTCTTTGTCGGAGGACTCATCGGATGGGTCATCATCGCCCCTCTTCTCATTCTTGCCACCGGGCTTCCCGCTCCCTCCGCAGAATACGCTGGACTTGGCGACCTGATCGGGGGTTTTTATAAAGTCTGGGGAGAACAGGTCCGCTACATCGGGGTCGGAGCCATGCTCATCGGAGGACTCTGGGCAGTGTACTCCATCCGGACGAACCTTGTAGACAGCGTCAAAGAAGCGGTGATGGGATTCAAAAACCAGGGAACCAAGACACAGAGACGCACCGATCAAGATCTGAACTACAAACTCGTCTTCATCGCCATCGGAGCAATGGTCATCCCAATTTTTGTCCTCTACCAGATCCTCTCAGGGCTTATCGGAGTCTCACTGATCATGGCGGTTCTGACGATTTTCTTAGCATTCATCGCAAGCGCACTCGCAGGCTACCTTACGGGTTTGGTCGGGTCCTCCAACTGCCCGATCTCAGGGGTGACTGTCACCATCCTGCTCATCGTCAGTCTCCTCATGCTTGGACTTGGAGCTACAGGTGTACAAGGAATGGCGATTGTGATTTTCATCTCCGCGGTCGTCTGCATCGGAGGCTCAATCTCCGGGGACCTTCTGCAGACCATGGCATCGGGGCAGATGATCGGAGCGACACCAAAGAAACTCCAAATCTCAATGATTTTTGGAGTCATCGCCATCTCAGCCACCGTCGGAATCGTCATCGGGGTACTTCATCAGGCATTCACCATCGGAAGCACGAAACTCCCAGCACCACAGGCGTTCCTCATGAAAGGAATCGTTCAAGGCATCCTGGGTGGGAACATGCTGTGGCCCTATGTAGTCGCAGGAGCTGTCCTAGCACTCGTCCTCATCCTCATCGGATTACCGGTGCTACCGGTCGCCATCGGAATCTATCTTCCGTTTACACTTTCCGTCCCGATCTTCATCGGTGGGGGGATCCGACATATGACCGATGTGGTGCTGAAGAAAAGATATGGCAGTGCTGAAGAGGAAGAATACAGCGACTGGGAGCTGGCCATCAAACAGACAGGGATCACCCCGAAAGAAAAAGCGATACGAACCGGGTTGCTGTTCACCGCAGGGCTTGTAGCTGGAGAAGCACTCATGGGTGTCGTCATCGCTGTCCTTATCGTGCTTGGGATTCAACTCAGTATCTTACAGACCGCACCGTGGTGGCCCGGGTTGCTGATCTTCGGATTTATCGCAGTACTTCTCGCATATATTCCCATACGAGAGATCATCACACCTAAGAAATAGTAAAAAAAAGGGAGATTTTTTTCTCGGATTACTGCAAGGTTACTTTCGAGAAGAAAATCTTTGCTTGGATTGTTTTGGTCGCCCCAATGCCTTCTGCGCAGTTGACGTCGATTGTTATCGTTGGCATTGGTTTAAGAAAACCAAGACCGATACCTTTTGGTGTACCGATAACAGTGAAGTTTGCACCTATGCCAAGGGTCGCTTGGTTCCCTGAGAAGTCCTTTGGTTTTATGAATAACCCACCCTCAATGGTGACATCACAGGTGACATCGGTCGCAGTCGTATCTCCAACATTCGTAACAATCACGGAAAAACCGTTTCCACCAGCAACATCAATGCAGAATGCTGGGGCTGGGTCTCCGGGTACATGTTTGAATATTCCACCGGTGAACTCATCGGTGTTAAAGGAACCTGCCCATCCGATCTTCCCGGTCGTAAAACCTAGGCTCAGCATCGGTGTTCCAACGACATCTGCATACTGTGTCCAGGTATGCCCCCCATCAAGACTATACGAAGCACCGGAGGCACCATCTGTTGCCCCTGTGCTGATGTACATATTCACAGTCCCAGGGATATAACGGAGATCATAATTGTAACAAGGACCGGTAAAGTCAACCTTCTGCCAGGTGACACCACCATCGGAGGTTTCTGACAAGGCAGCAGAACCAGCGGTGTTCATATCGAACACAAGACCATGGTTTTCATCTTTGAAGGTTGGTTTCGTATAGGAACGTAGAGGTGTTTGTGCAACGGTCCAATGAAGACCTTGATCAATGGATCTGTACAGACGTCCCATATTGGTTCCAAACCAGATCGTATCGCCGACGACACAATACGAACCTGAAAGACCATACTCACCTTGTAACGGATCAGGGATATTTTCTGATGGAACCCGCACCCAGGTTGTTCCACCATCGCTGGTTGTGTAAATCTCGTAGTACCCATCGGCAGGATCACCCATGCACCATCCGACACTAGCATCCCAGAAATGCACGCAATTGGGAAAGGAACCTAGCAGGTTAAAACTCGCAGATTCCTGCCGCATCCAGGTGTTTCCTCCATCGGAAGTGCAGTAGAGACCCATGACTCCATTCTGATGCGCATACAGCGGCGCCCAGGCGGACGTGGCATCGAGAGCAAAAATCATTGAAAAATATAAATTCACTGCATCAGGGATCGTATGAGCTGACCAGGTAGTACCACCATCGATGGTTATCGTGTAATCTTGACAGGGGTACGCCGGAGTATCTCCATTAAAAGCTGATGCCCAGACGATGCTGTCATTCACACAGCAAATGTAGCTAATGCCACGGTTTCGATCTGAAAAAGTAGTTGCTTGTTCCATCCATTCTCCTGTGGTAAAAAAAGTACTTGTGCCCAGAGATTTCAGTAGGACCGGTGGTGTTTGAGGCTCTCTTGCAGATATCGGCATAACCAATGTCAAAGAAACCGCAGCTCCGAAGAATAAAAGAATGATTCCGACTGCCAAGCCTCTCTCAATTAATAGTTTTTTTGTCATTGTCGTCCCCCGTCTACGGCTTAATAACACATAACTGTTTAAAAAACATATCCTCAGAAACGGGTACTAAGTGTTCAATATCATAAAAAGGGAATGATAAAAATCATTTTCTAAAATCGGTCTCAGAAAAGGGGGGAAAGGGAAAGTATGGAGGCAATATGAAGAGTTTACTATCCCTTAGTGTATCCAAAGGGGGAATTCCATGACCATGAATACCTTCCCAATCTCTACAAGTATAAATTAATCCGCCAGAAGTATTAATAATTTTCTATATAGATATATGCAATTGTCGATAATTTATTAAAAAAACCCCGAGAAACAGACAAACGAAAACAAATCTATTTTTCTATGATCTCAAAAAGATTACCAGAAAAATCTCGTACAAACAGCAACTGTTTCTTTTCTTTTTGTATGAAAAACGGTTTCAGCCCATGCTGCTGACACCGCGCGACAAAATCAGCTTTATTGTCAACCATGACACCAATATGCACAAACGAAGATTTCAAAAGTCCCGGATTGATAAAGATCTCAAACCGTGCCTTCCCATTGTCATACGTCTCCATTTGCACAGACCGGTCGGTCTGGAAAATCGATACACACAACTCTTGAGGAAGCAGCGTGCTTTTCACTTTCGGAACCCCAAGGACCTTGATAAAAAAAGTATCAGCAGACTGCACACTAGCACATTCCAAGGCCACATGCTGAACGATCACCTCATGTTCCATAGATATCACTTCACAAAAACAGATGAGTAAAGAGAATTTAAAACAAGCTGCTAAAAAGAAGATTTCATTCATCACAATGTTCTAAAAGCAAGAACTCAATTCATTTCTCATGAATACTCTTGACGGGATGAAACAAGGGACTATCTATCATGTCTTCATCGATCGGTATGCAGGATTTCACAGCACAAAAAACTGGGATCAGCCAATTTTTCTAGGCGGAAACATCAAAGGGATCATCGAAAAACTCCCCTATATGACGGATCTTGGGATCACCACGCTTTGGATCTCCCCGTTCTATAAAACCTCCGCGTACCACGGATATCACATCACCGATTTTTACCAGGTTGACCCCCATTTCGGAACACTCGATGACATCAAGGAACTCATCAGACAGTCCCATAAAAACAACCTTCATATCATCGCAGATTTCGTCCCGAACCACTGCTCAAAACATCATCCGTTCTTCATAGACGCACAACATAATAAAAACAGCGAGTACTACGATTGGTTCACCTTCACAGACTGGCCAGACCAGTACCTCTGTTTCCTTAGTGTACGGGACATCCCGAAACTGAACCTCAACAACCCCGCGGCACGAGACCATATCGTCAATGCCGCGAAATACTGGCTCAGCCTGGGGTTGGACGGTTTCCGCCTTGATCATGTCATCGGACCGTCAAATGGTTTCTGGGAACACTTTACCAAAGAAATCAAACACAAGTTTCCAAGCACCGTTCTCATCGGTGAAGCCTGGATGATGGGTATCAAAAGACACGAGCTGCGCACCCTGCAGGTCCGACACAAATACAGGAAATGGTTCGCAGGTGATTCATCAGACAGCCTCTTCAAAGAATATATTGGAACGCTTGATGGCGTCCTGGATTTCAAAGTCCAAAAGCTCATGAAACAATATATCATCAACAAGACCTTATCAGAAAACACCTTCAGAAAACAGCTCCGCAAGCATTACGCGCAATTCCCAGAACAGTTTTCACTCCCCACATTCTTAGACAACCATGACATGGACCGATTCCTCTTTCAGGCGGGAAACGACAAGGAAAAACTAAAAAAAGCTGCAGCAGTCCAACTCTCATTACCGCAACCAGCGATCATCTACTACGGTACGGAGACCGGGATGACCCAGACGACATCGCAATGGAAAATCCCCACAAACGGTGACCTACAGGCACGTGCTCCAATGAACTGGGAGACACCAGACAAAGAGCTCCATGAAATTTACAAAAAACTCATACAAAAAAAAAGAACAACAAGTCATAAAATAAAAAGGTAGTATCACAGTAAAGATACCGCATTCCAGCCGTTGTTGATATATATCCTGGGCCAGGGGGTTTGTTTTACTCTTAATCAAATAATACTAGAAAATTGTGTTCTGTTTGTATTTATTTATATTTTTTTCAAAATTTGATAGTTTTGTACAAAAATTACATTAAAGAATTTAATAAGTGGTAGTTATTATTGCATATATGGAGGAAATATATGCATAGAAAAATAATTGGGATTTTGATGTGTATGCTTCTGATCGGACCACCACTATTAACCGTTAGTGCATTCGAACAACAAGATGAAGCACTAGACCAAAGCACACCGCTAGGATCTGATGGTTATATATGCGGTATTAATAATGACTTTCTTGCTCAGTCATTCAAACCAAAACTTTCCATTCTCTCAAAAGTGGAACTTGGATTGTGGAAACAGCAAAATATCACGGGCAATTTTACCATTTCAATTCGACAGAAACTCAACGGAGAGAATCTTGTGGTAAAAACAGTGTCCATCGAGGAGGTCCCCTGGATGACTTATGGTGATTGGGTCACGATTGATTTTGATGACATTACTGTCACTCCGAATAAACGGTATTACATCTTTTTTACCTCCGATGACACCCGGGTTGTCTTTTGGATTATGACCACATACACTCCCTATTTGCGGGGTCGACCATGGACATTCGGTGGTTCTCTACCTTTTTGGATACCATTATGCTTAACGGTAACGAAACTCCCTGACTTATGTTTCAGAACATATGGATATGACTAATTTCCAGTGGAAACAAAGGGGTGTCAATTGTTATCGAGCGCAACGTTGACATAAAACGATGATATATTTGTATACAGGGGGAGAACCGGAGAATCACAAGGATGGTTTTTTCTTGTTTTAACTCTGTTAAACGGTAAAACGAGAAATGTCGTAAAAAAAGAATAAAAAGTAGTTTTTCCTTCGTCCAAAAAGAAAAAGAAAAAACCACGTTCGAACGATCTAGATATATATCTACTTAGAATCTCTTTGGCCGATGTTTCTGATAACAGTCCCTGCAGTAGACTGGTCTGTTACCATCTGGTTTGAACGGAACCTGGGTCTCCTTACCGCAATCTGCACAAGTAACATCGTGCATTTCACGTGGTGCACCAAAATCCCGACCACCACGATCGGATCTATCTCTTTTTTCCATTATTATATACTTCCTTTTTTATATTCGGTTCTTTGTTTCCTTCGAACCGCTGGACTGGCATATAGAAAACAGGTATTTAACCTTATGGATGAGCACAGACAAGGCAGACGACAAAAGCTATTTATAACATTACATCGTTAAATACAGTAAAGAAGAAGGGGGCTAAATCAATGAAGAAAAAAGATTTCATCATTATCATCAGCATACTTGCCACACTACTCATGGTGATCGGTAATATCCAAGCAGAAAACATCCAACAAAACAATTCTAAAATAGTATCTCTTCAGATAACAATACACACTCAATTTTCTCAACCAGCACTACAAGCAGACGACCCCTATGCAACCATCCACCTCGCGGAAGCGACCGGATATCGAACTATCCCAGGTGAACCAATCCTGCCCCGGGTCATGAAAACCATTGAATTACCATTCGGGTCGACCATAAAAACAATGAGTTGTTCTTTCACCAGCCAACCGCAGATCCAACTCAATCAAAAGATCACACCCGCTGTTCAACCAATGCCGTATCTCAACGAGAATCCGACGATACAACCATGTGAGAACACGGAAATCTACTCAAAGAATCAAATCTTCCCAGAGACATGGTACTCCTACCGGCTCACCGGCGGACTCAACAAGAAGAACATCCTGACGACGTTCCTCACCATCCAAATCAACCCGGTCCGATATAACCCTGTTTTAGGCACGATCAAATCTCTTGATTCCATCACCATTGATATCACCTACGAACCACCATCGCAGATGGTTCCCTCATACACCGATGCCTATGACATGATCATCATCTGCAAAGACTCCTACGCAGGGTTGCTCGAACCACTCGTCAGCCATAAGAACACCCATGGGATCCAGACAAAACTAATCCTCGTTTCAGATATCTACGATGAGACCTATTTCCCGGCACAAGGCAAAGACAAACAAGAACAAATAAAATATTTCATAAAGAACGCAAAAGAATCCTGGAACATCACCTATGTCATGCTGGTGGGAAACTACGCGCAGATACCAGCACGATACTCCAACCTTGAGACCGATACAGGCGGATTGTACGAGGAACTCAGATTCGTCTCCGATCTGTACTATGCAGATTTGTACACGGGCAACGGGAGTTTCTGTAGCTGGGACACCGATAACGACGGCCTCTACGCAGAATGGCCGTATCCTGAAGGCCATCCACAGGAAGATATCGTAGATTTGGTCCCCGACGTCCATGTCGCACGACTTGCCTGCATGTTCAAATCAGAAGTAAGAACCGTGGTAAACAAGATCATCACCTATGAAACCACCGCTGCTGAATCAGACTGGTTCAACCGCATGGTGGTCATCGGCGGCGACACCTTTGAAAAAAGCATCGAGGGGGGGACCGACTACAACGAAGGAGAAGAAGCAACAGCCAAAGCCTTAGGATACATGCCGCAGTTCACCCCGATAAAACTCTGGACGACCCTGGGGAATCTCACACTAGAAACAACCCAGGCAGAAATAGGAAAAGGATGCGGGTTCCTCTACTTCTGCGGTCATGGAAGCCCAAAATCATGGGCGACCCACAACAACGCGGATTACAAAAACTGGACCGGGATGTACAAGAACACAGACATGCCGGATCTAACCAATAAAGATATGTCTCCAATCCTCATCGTCGGGGGGTGTCATAACAGTGAATTTGACACCGCACCAAAGAATCTCATCCTGGGGTTCCTCAAAGAGGGATTCGACTACTTCCAGGTCAACGACACCTGGTTTGGGTCCTACTACAAATACAACTACGCCCTGGAATGCTGGAGCTGGGTGTTCGTAAAGGTCAAAGGAGGCGCAATCGCATCCATTGGAAGCAGCGGATTCGGGGGAGTCAACGTCGGGGATTACAACCATGATGACATCCCAGACTGCACCCAAGGCCTTGACGGATGGTTCGAATGTGAGTTCTTCCGCTTATACAACCAAGACAACATCACGATCCTCGGCCAGACCTACGATCAGGCACACACCAGCTATGTCCAAAACTTCCCGGTAGACACCTATCGATATGATGCCAAAATCCTTGAGACACACATCTTACTTGGCGACCCAAGTCTGAAGATTGGCGGATACCAATAAAAATAAAAAAAAAAGGATTGATACGTCTAAGTGTTACACGAATGTAACAACCAGGCGTCCTCAGGGATCTTCTTATAGATTTCGTACTGAGATTCCTCAACAGGCCTCCGAACTGCTTCAGCACGGATCCCATCGGAATTAAATGACCAGTAAAACTTCCGAATCGATTTCCCCTTCTCTTTTACCTCTTCACGTCTCAGACAAAGGAGGTTTTTCCCATGTAACTCGTAGAAGATCGAACGGATGTCCTTATGAAGCGACATATCCTCAACTTCTTTTTCTTTCTTGAACACTTTCTGGACTGTTTCAGCTAACGCGACTGCATCTTCCTTGCTCATATCAAACCCGTTTTTCAACGCCTTCACAAAGAGGGTATTCATCTTTTCTCACCAAATACCATTCTGTTGCTTTCATTATTAACGAGTTGTTGTACACCTGATACCCAGGTTCTTTACAAGTAGTACCGAAAAGCTTTCTTCACCAGTCCACAATTAAGAAAAAACCTTTAAAAAAAATTCTTCAATGAATGTAAAGAAAAAAAAGATACTTTGTTGTTAGTCTTTCTTGACAATACCAACAATCGTAATAACAAACGCACCGATTTCAAGGATGTTAAAAAGCATCAAGGTCGTTGACTCATCACCAAGGGGAACGAATCGCAAAAGGATAAGGACTCCCCAGATCCCAGCACCTAATACTATCAAGGTCTTGTTCATCTGTTTCTCTCCTTACTATCCTGAACCTTCACATAGGATATGATGAAATGCCATTATAATACTTATCCTCTGTAGCTTGCTGAAGAAGGATAAGAATCTTCAAAAAACCTATTAACACCTGACTTGATGTTGACCTCATATGAAATACTATAAATTTCAAGATTCAGAAAACCATATACGCATCGGAAAAATCATCTGCCTTGCACGAACCTACAAGGAACACGCACGGGAAATGAACGCCACCGTCACGGAAGACCCCTTACTCTTCCTCAAACCAACAAGTTCCATTATTTATGACCATGAAACAATCATCATCCCAAAACGATCCCAGTGTTTACACCATGAAGTAGAACTAGGTGTCATCCTTGGAAAAAAAGGAAAGAACATCGGAGAAGAAGACGCAATGCATTACGTGCTTGGATACCTTGTTGCTCTTGATATCACTGCTCGTGACATCCAGTCCGTGGCAAAAAAGAACGGATGGCCATGGGCGATCGCAAAAGGATTTGACACCTTTGCACCCATCAGCGATGCGGTGATAAAAGAAAAAATCCCAGACCCACTTCATCTGAATCTCTCTTTAAAAATCAACGGGGTGGTCAAACAAAATGCAAACACAAACCAGATGATCTACCCACTCGAGCGAATCATCTCATTTATCTCTGAGATCATGACCCTGGAACCTGGTGACCTGATCCTGACCGGCACACCGGAAGGAGTCGGAGAAATAAAAGAAGGCGACGTTCTTGAAGCACAACTTGACAGCTTCTGCTCATTAACCGTGAACGTAAAACGAGAATAATCTCTCTAGATAATCCTTTTTTTCAGAAGACAGGTTTTACAGAGCTTCTGTGACGTCGGTTCACCACACGACGGACAGGCATTCAGTTTTGTGGGAGGATATTGTTTGAGCAACAAATCCTTGATGCTCTCATAACTATTCATGATACTATGCCGTGTCCCTGGCGTGTTCTCCTCAAGAGTATCGACGATATTACGAAAAGAACCACGCAACGCTCGTATCGAATACGGACATTCGGCATTATGAAACTCAATGTCCCTTACCAATGCATACAACATGACTTCTTTCTCAGGGATCATACGCAGAGGAAGCAGTCGAGGCACCAAACCAGGCTGAACCTTCGAATGAGGACCAAGACGGGCAAGCTTCTTCATGTCCCCGTTCGTAAAATTCATCAGAATCGATTGAGCCATATCATCAAGATTATGCCCCATCACCAGTTTATCCACGCCAAGCTCCTTTGTTTTTTTATTCAGACAGAACCTGCGGAACACTCCGCAGTAGCTACATTCCCCAAGTTCATCATGATGCAAGGCGACTTCATCCATCGTCACCCCAACCGCTTGCTGAAAAGAAATAACATGATGCTCAATCCCTAGTTCCTTACAATTTTTCTGGGCGATCGGCAGACTGGTATCACGATAGCCTTTAATCCCTTCATCAACGGTTATCGCATGCAAGGTGACATGAGGATGATGGGAAAAAATCTGATGCATGAGATACAACGTCACGGTACTATCCTTCCCACCGGACAAGGCGATAGCAAAGGTTGTCGTATCAGAAGTCTTCCCCTGTTTTTTGATATCTTTTTTCACCCGACGTTCAACATACTCAATGAAATGGTTGGTACAAAGATGAGCACCGCTATATCGAATGAACGTAATCGCAGGTTTCTTACATTTCAAGCATTGAATGGTCATGAAAAACCTTAAGAGCTCAAGGATTGGCAAATGCAGAATATATTGTTCTTTTAGTAGTTTGCTATAAACAAGAAAAGAGAAGCAGAATGAAACCTTAAGTTTTATATTGCATGAATGCATATCAATTCTGAAAAGGTACACTCTAAATGCTAAAAGGTTGAGGAGATATGGTCATGCCAGTAAAAAAGGATGTTTGTAGCACCGGCATCGAAGAACTAGATTTGAAAATGTCAGGTGGAATACCACTGGGAAGCACGGTTCTTGTCACGGGATGTAGTGGTTCAGGTAAGACAACACTCTGCATGCAGTTTTTATTCAATGGCGCCAGAAAAGGGGAACGTGGCGTGTTTTTCACTATCACAGAGCCTCTCTTTAAACTGACAAAAAACCTCGAGGGTTTTGCATTCTATGATAAAAAACTGATAGAATCAGGGATGGTTAACATCATCGATCTTCGGATCATCAGTGAGCGATTAGGTTTAGACACGGAAAAATACACCGTCGAAGACGCAGGAGCCCTTCTTGATATCTTAAAAGACATCGCTGATGAGCTGGATGTGAAACGCCTGGTGATGGACTCCATCACAGCCCTGTGTTACCGACTTCAGACCAGGGAGATGATCCGGGATTTCATCTTTAAACTTGGCACATCCCTTGCGGTAATGAAATGCACAACAATGCTTACTTCAGAAGTCCCACCTCAGACGTTCAAATTCTCCCAATATGAGATCGAAGAGTTCATCTCCGATGGGATTCTTTTCCTTGGCGACATGGACCGGAAAGGAGACCTCATACGTACGTTACAAGTTATAAAAATGCGAGGAACCGACCATTCCCGAACAAAGTTTGCATTAAATATTTCTGCTCAACGTGGTATCGAGTTAGTACCATTGTTGAAATCAAATGAGTTTGAAGCATTCTTGAAACGATAGGAGAGAAGTGAAGATGGTAGATGCTGTTATTGAAGGCATAAGGGAACGAATCGCAGCAGCAATCCAGGTCAACCAATCCGTAGGGATCCAGGTCCCTGAGAATAGACATGGAGATTTACAAGAAGCTATCTTTGACTCCATGTGCAGAAACACCCATACCACCTGGACGTACGTTACGGTCAGTAAAACCTTTGATTACCTTACAAAGACGTTCAAAGAAGGGACCAAACAGACCAACATTAAATTTATTGATTGTATCTCCCGTGCCGCAGGGATATCAGAGATCGTTTCAAACTGTATTTATATCGAAAGCCCAGTAATGCTCGAAAAAATGATTTTAGAGATACTGAATAATTTCAAAGGGATGAAACGCGATTTGGATAAATACATCGTCATTGACTCCCTCAGTGCATTAATGATCTACAATGACCCTGAAATCATCAGGGAGTTCATGTCCCTAGTCATGAATAGAAGTAGATCAGAGAACATCCATGTCGTCTCCATACTTGTCGAAGAGGAAATGGACTCCAGCAAACTCATACAACTCAACGACAAGATCATCGTGTTACGAGATTCATTTATTGATTAAAGAGTACCAATTATGAGCGAATTAGAAATAAGAAAGAAGGAAAATGTACACGGCTCCTGGGAAGATATACCATCTGAAAAGGAACAGCTTACGGATTGGCAACACAGCGCATTTACAGCAGCTTTGGAAAAACTCCAAACCGAACATCGAAACCCGGATTCTGTAATGCGGATAGGCGAAGCCTTCGGCAGAGGACTGTTCGCACAGCGAATAAAAGACAAAGCACCGGACTGGACGATGAAAGAATGGTTTCAGGAGATTGAAAAGGACGTCTGGGGGCCACTTGGCACAGAATTTACCTTTACTAAAATTTCACATGATGTTACGACAACGTTTCTGAACAGAAATCCACTCGCACACAACTCACAAGAGCAGCCAGCAGCATCACTTTTTAATTTCGGAGTGATGCGGGGACTTTTCCTCAGTGCGTTCCCACAAGGGGAACTTGTCTTAAATGAAATGAAAAACAAAGACCGCCCTGAGTTCATCTTCAAAACAAATGCCTCAGCTAAAGATAAACTAGAACGCGAACGAGTAATCCGATCATTGACCTTTTTGAAGAAAGAAGACGGCGCCTGAGAGAATGCCACGAGAAGCATTTATCGACACCACGGTTCAAAAAAAAGAAGGGTTTATCCGTACCGGAATTGATAAGTTAGACCGATTGCTTGAAGGTGGAATCCCTAGTGGGTTCACCGTCGTTCTTCTCGGCAGCCCAGGAAGCAGCACTGAAATTCTTGTCAAACAGATTGCATCTTGCGGCAGCGTCACTTACATTACTACCGAAGAAACAAAACAAGAAATACTTGATACAATAAATCGATTCAAATGGCCAATACCAGAGATCGATTTTGTTGACATCTCCGAAAAATACTACTCAAATGTCTTACTAGGGGAACAGAAACGGGTCAGCATCTATGAACAACGATCGAAACTGAAACTCAAGGAACTCATTGAAATCGGATCAACTGCGATGCCATCGACTGCCACCGCCAGCGAAGATTTCTTAGCTGTTTTATCCAATAGGACAAAAAACGTTCCTGAGAAAAGAATCATCATCATCAACTCCTTAGATTTTTTCCTGAGCCAGTACGACCAGGAAGAAGTCCTACGAACTGTCTATGCGATAAAAGTGAATAACTTGAAGAACAAAGGTGCTCTGCTCATTGTGATGACAAAAGGAGTGCATGGCGATCTCTTTGAACGGAAAATGGAAGGACTTGCTGACGCAGTCCTTGAGCTTGATGTGATCCAGAAAGGCTCGTCTTTTGAGCGGTACCTCTCGGTGAAGAAAATGCGGAATTATGCGAAGAAAATAGGGATCGCTCGGTATGTGATTGATGACAGTGGATTTGTCCTTGAGATGATCGAACGCATCATGTAAAAAATACAAGTTTTTTTTATTGACGAATAACAAATAAAAAAAAAAAAAAAGGGTATTTTTTTTCCTGTTTTCTGCCAGGGTTTTTTTTTGTATTAAATTTTTTTTTGTATTGTTTAGATCGC
>Ga0105105_10000549_pt1 | contig 17043 bp, 15 predicted proteins | sample PPLLaktember2015_4_FD_79108 | JGI IMG/M metagenome (GOLD analysis project Ga0105105, IMG submission 79108) | Freshwater sediment microbial communities from Prairie Pothole Lake near Jamestown, North Dakota, USA - PPLs Lake P8 Core (1) Depth... | ecosystem: Environmental > Aquatic > Freshwater >... | reverse complement strand
TTCCGCCGACCGTCTCCATAAAGACTGCGTGAGGCGAACCAGTTCGGCCGGGTCGGCAGCCAGTTTATCTTCGTCGACACTATGGGCAAAGGTATTCAACAGTCGAATGAGGGCCGTACCCCGCTCGGCTTGAGTCGAAAAGCGGGTGACGATTTTTTCCCGACGCGCCCGATCGATGGCAACCGGGTTATCGCCCGTCGCAAGCAAGTCGGACATGAGCCCGGTGTTCTGGTCGATGATGGAGACGACATTATTCAATTCATGTGACAGTGATGCCGTCAACCTGCCGAAACATTCCCGGCCGCTTTGCTCCAGCCTGTCCCGGTCCTGCGGTGAAAGACTCTCATTCATGCTTTTTGACCGCCGCTTCCATCTTTTCAATCAGAGCATCCAGACCGATCGGCTTGGCCACGATATCGAACGCCCCTTCCGGTTTTTCAGCCTCATGACCGTGGGGGGTTCCGTGCCCGGTTATCATAATAACCGGAAGATGGGGGAATTGGGCCTTGATTCGATGCAAAACCACTTCGCCGGAAATCCCGGGCAATTTCAGGTCCAGGACCACCACATCATAAGGTCGGGCTACGACTTTCGCCAGAGCGGAGATGCCGTCGAGGGCATATACCGCCTCGATGTCACGGTAAGCGAGCCGTTCCACCAGCGTGGTTGCCAATTCTTCTTCGTCATCAATTATCAGGACCCGAAAACGACTCATAATTCAATCCCGCTATCCCCGGGTTTTTAATGGCAGGGTGACGATAAAACTGGTGCCCGTTCCGACAGTGCTATTCACCGTGATACGCCCCCCCAGTTTCTGGACAATATCCTGCGTGATCGATAATCCCAGGCCGGTGCCGAACTCGCCTTTGGTCGAAAAGAATGGTTCGAAAATATGTTTTAAATCTTTTTCCGGGATGCCCACGCCGTTATCGGTGACGGTAACGGCAATTTCCCCGGAATTTATCGATGCGGCGGTAATCTCGATACGTCCCCCGTTGGGAATGGCGGCCAAGGCGTTATTAAATATATTGAGGAAAACCTGCTGCAATTGCCCGCGATCACTTTCCAGGGACGGCAAATCGGGGGCGAAGGACGATTCCACTATTATGTTGCGATGCATGATCTCCGATGTCTGAAAACCCATGACTTCCTTGAGCAGATCGGCCAGATTGATATTTTCCTTCTGTACCTCCATACGCCGGGAAAATCCCAGGAGGCGATGCGTTACATTGCTGCATCTTTCCACGGATTTTAAGATGGAGTTTATCTGAATCAGAGTCTTGTCTTTTTGAGGGTATTCTGGTGTATGCTCGGCCATGTCTTTCAGGAGGCCGGCTTTTTCATTAATAATCGCCAGCGGATTGTTTATTTCATGAGCGACTCCCGCGGCCATCCGCCCGATAGTCGCCATCTTGTTGGTATATTCCGCATTATGGAATACCCGCGCCCGTTTCAGATCGGATTCCTTGAGCCGGTTGACCATATAAGTCGTACTATAGAAAACGACTACCAGGATCAGGGCGGCGCTTATGCCCAGAAACCAGAGAAGGTCGGCGCGATGATCGACCCAGTGCCAGAACGGCCTGTCCAGACGCTTCATGACCATCAGTATGTAGGGGCTTTCGCTTATATATGCGTACCCGGTGGTCAACCATTGGCCCTCTTCCAGGCGTTCATCGATAACTTCCCGATCCATCATGAACGGAGGAACTTCAAAGCGCGCCCTCTCCAGGACGCCTCCGAAAAAGACAGAGGGTGTCTGGATTATCCCGTTTTGGTTGATTATGAAAGCATCGGTTCGCCGGTCCAGTTCCAGGTTATAAATTAGACGGGTCAATAACTCCATATCAAGGGTGGCCCGCAGCACATAAAAGTCGCCGCCCGGTTTTTCCTTTTTAAAGGCCATGACAAAATGCGGAAAATTCCGATACCCCATGAAGACATCGCTGACATGGACGCCACGAAGGATCACTTCCTCAAACCAGCCTTGATCCCGGTAGTTGATTCCGGCGAGATTGTACGGCCCCACGTAGGATCGCTGGATGCCGCCGCTGTCGATAATCCCCAGGTCGACGAAGCCGCCAAACGAGTTCTTTAGATTCTGAAGCGTGCTCGCCAGGCCCTCATTGGTATTGAGTTTTTCGTAAGTCTTCTCGCTTAAAATAAAGGACAAAGCCGAACGGCGTTCCTCCAGGACAAACTCCAGGGTCCGCTTGGTATTGGAAAGGATACGGGAAATGGCATAGCGATTTTCCGCACGGTAGGCATCGGTATCCTGATGATAATTGATAATGGTCAGGATGGCCAGGGGGATAAGAGCGATGAGTGAAGTCAAAAGGCCGGAAAAACGGCGAAGCCTGCCGTAGGGCGAAAGCGGCGGGCCGAAAGGGCCGGAAGGGCGGTTTTCGTCGGGCTGGTTCACGTTTTTATTCTCCGCCATTTTGAGTTCGGGAAGAACGGCGGGCATTGGCCTTTTGGTATGCTTCATTCATGGTCCGCGTCAAAAGGTCGATATTTACGGGCTTTTTCAGATAGGCGAAAGCACCCAATTCGGCGGCCAGTCTTTCCTCCCGTTCGGAACCGTGGCCGGTTAAGATGATGACCTCAATATTGGGACGCTCCTGTTTCAGGCGCCTTAGAACTTCGATACCGTCAATGCCGGGCATCATCAGATCCAAGACCATGACATCCGGCTCATCCTTTTTGACAAATTCCAGGGCCTCTTCGCCGTTATATACCACCGACGACGGATAATGACGGGCCTGGAGCCTCTCCGAAAGAGTTTGAACAAATTCCCTTTCATCGTCGACCAGAAGGATTTTGGGCGGAATCTCCACATTTTCCAGGGGATTTATGCGCGGGGCCCGGTAGCCGCTGCCTAACCCGACCCGGACATCAACCACGCCCTTGACGCCGGTGGCCAGACGCCGCAATTGTTCTTCATACTGCTCGAGGCGCAAGACATAACGATTGATGTTTATATGGAGATGGCCGTGTTCGCACGCAACTTCGACGTCATGGCCGGCTTCAACCAGGACATGGTTGACCGTCATGGCCAACAGGTGGTCCTGCACGGCCCGGCCCGATTCAGGCGAAGCCGCCACGGCCGGTCCCCGGGCATGGCTCGTCACCAAATCCGAAGCCGCTTCGATTTCGAGTTGGTGCATCGGGATCATGATATCATATAATTGCTGGTCGAAGGGGGCTTTCTCAAATAAATAGGCGCTTAAGTCCAGAAGCCGTTTATCGTCTCTCTGGATTCGGCGCCGGGCGGCCGCGCTGTCGAGATTTGAATCCCGGCCGGCCAAGGCTATTCGCCAGTCCAAATTGGCAATGATGCAGACTCGCAAAACCTGGGGGATGGTCTGGGGGAGCAAAAGCGCCGCCGGCCCTTCCAGAATGTGATTATCTTCCGCAATTAGTCGAGCCAGGATGACTTTGAGAGCCGCGATTATGCGTTCTTTTTCCCGGGAAAAACGATTCCAGAAAGGCGTCTGTCCGGCCAGGATTGAGTTCACCTGGTCGGCGCTCCAGCCATAATCTTTAAAGACCAGTTCCAGAAGGCGATCGGAGGCCAAGGCATATTTGGTTTGCCCGGAAATGGCCGCGACTAATTCCTCGCCGCGACAATAGGAGCCCGCCACAATTCCGATGAAAGCCAAATTTACACCCTAAATAAGAGATTACTCGTCCACTTCCCTTACCTTTTTGATAATATAATAAACCAATTTCTTAGTCAAGTCCGTTAAATTCCCCCGGGGGAGTTGTTCTCACGTTCTGAATCACCTGCCTGATTTCTTCGACCCGGAGGAAGAATTCCCGGATTTTATAAATTCGTTGAGAAGGCAATAATACTATCGACATTTCAAAGAACAGGTTTCAAAAAATGGTCGTAATTGAAAAGTGTGCCGAGAAAGTCTTTATTTCAGGAAAAGGCATTGAAGTTATTATTTAGATAATTGCTTCGTTATCCCAATTCAGGTGATAAGCGCCGTTAGCCGGGACGGGTTGAAGTCGACTTATATTTCAATACCCATCGACCTCATTTTTCGCCATAGTGTCGAACGATGCATCCCCAGTTCGGTTGCGGCCCGGGTACGATTTCCACGGTATCTGCTTAAGACCTGCAAGATTGTCTCCTTTTCGCTGGCAAAGCGATTATCACCAGCCTGGGTCAAGGTTGTGGAGATAATATGGGGGGGCAGGTGCTCCAGACGGATTTCCGTGCCATGACACATGACGAAGGCGTGTTCCATGGCATTTTCGAGTTCGCGGACATTACCCGGCAAGGGATGACGCCGCAGGGCCGCCATTGCTTCGGGTGAAACCTGCTCAATGGCCTTGCCGCTTTTTTCCCTGAATACCTGCAGGAAGTGGTTAACCAGAAGGGGGATATCTTCGGGCCGTTCGCGAAGCGGGGGAACCAGGATATTGACCACATTGACCCGATAGAATAAGTCCTGCCGGAATTTCCCTCTGGCAATGAAGTCCTCGAGATCCGCATTGGTGGCGGCAATAATGCGGGCATCGGCATGCAATGTCTTGGCGGAACCGAGGGGTCGATATTCGCCGTTGTTAAGCACTCGCAGAAGTTTCACCTGGAGCGCGATGTCCATCTCACTGATTTCATCCAGAAGAAGCGTCCCTCCGGCGGCCAGGGCAAACTGGCCGGGTTTATCCCGCTTGGCGTCGGTGAAAGCGCCTTTTTCATATCCGAATAATTCCGATTCCAAAAGGGTCGCCGGCAAGGCTCCGCAATTGATGCGAATATACGGCCCATATCGTCGCGGGCTTAAATTATGGATAACCTGGGCGAATAACTCCTTACCGCATCCGCTTGGTCCCTGTATCAGGACGTTGCACTCCGAGGCCGCGACATCCGGCAACAGCCCGATTAATTCCTGCATTCGAGGATTGACACTGACAATATCCTCCAGCGTACTTTTTTGCTCCAGGCTCTGGCGCAAGCGTTCGATTTCCGACATATCCCGGAAAAATTCCACGCCCCCCACCAGTATTCCTTCATCGTCCTTAAGAAGGGTGGTCGTAATCTGAATGGGTAATTCCCGTCCGTCGCGCGTAATAATCGTAACCCGGGCATTTTGGACCGGGGCATGGGTTTTAAGGGTATCTTTCAGGGCGCATTGGCGATGGCAAACCTCGGTGCGAAAAATATCGAAGCAATGCTTGCCGATCGCTTCTTTGCGGGAGAAACCGGTGATACGCTCGGCCGATTTGTTGAAAGACGTTATGACGCAGTTCCGGTCAATAGTAAAAACACCGTCGCTAATGCTGTTGAATATAAGGCGGCTTAATTTTGCTTCCATAATTTTGGCCTGCTGCTGCGATCCGGTCTCTTACCAGGCAATATACGGATTGCCGCATTTAATTCAAGGCTCTTCACCTCTTGAGAAAACGCCTTTCCCGAATTTTTCAAAAACAGAAATTGTCGTCGTCGTTATTCTCAAGCCTGCAAATGATTAAGCTGGTTCCACTTTCCCGTTTCCAGCTCCAGTTTATCGACTATCAACTGGGCGCGGCTGTTGAGACGAAACTGGTCGGCGCGCTCGGGCCCGACCAAAATGACAGGACTGATGAACGACTCGGCGAATTCTTCAATCGGACGACGGCCGAAGCTCACCCCGGGACAGGTATAACCCAGAACCAATAATTGGAATTCTCGCACGACGAGACAGCGATGCAACTCGACCCATTCGGCATGCTCGCAGAGGCGGAAACCGATATCGAGATAATCGCCGGCGCGTCGGTCATAGTAAAAGCGAAGTTCCTTTTCGCGCTCGATGGCCAGTTTGGAACGATCGGCCGGGGACAAGAGATCCGCCTGGTTATCCTCCGGGTCGTAAGGATCTGTCAAAAAATGGAAGACATTCAATTTGATTTGATGCCGCTGTGATAGGCGCAGAGCATAGTCGAATGCCCAGTCCCCTTGCTGGGAATAATGGGCGCAGAAGCCGACGGCGTTGATGGTCGGGATGGCCATGGTTGCCTCCTTTATTCAGGTTTATCCTAATATTCTATATTCCCTGGTTAAAATCCCGGTGCGGGCCGCGAGTCGAGGCATGGATCGCCTCATTCAGGTAATAGTCGGAATAAACGGCGCCGATAGGGTTATTGGCCAGGGATTTGTCCTTGACGAATAATGTCGTTACGGGGGCCTGGCTCAAACCGGAAAAGACACAATCCGCTCCCATGCATATCCCGACCAGGACATTCAGGTCGGTTTTTAATCTGTTGAGCGCCTCGGCCTGTCCCCGCGGATTACAGGCGATTGAATGGGTTCGGCCGGTCTCCGAGGGAGGGCCGTCCAAGGGATCACTGACGGCCAGGCCGCCTATCTTGCAACAGACGGGAAAGACCGTGAAATACCTCCGGAGGACACGGACGAGAATTTCGGCCGGTTCCTGGAGATCCTGGCAGTAGGCGACGCCGATACGATCGTAGTGCATTTCCAGACAGAAATATATCAGTTCCGACAGGCGGCACAGCGTCCGTTCATCCTCACAGGAGATATCAAGCGCGGCCTCCAGCATTTTCTCGGAATCACGGTCGACGCGGTCCGTCCCACCCGAGATCCGAAAAAAATCGCACGGCTTGCCCGAAAGACAATTCCGGTCGCGGCAGGCCAGGCAGTCGATAGCACCACTATCAGGCGAAAGGCCGGTGTCCGAGGCCGGTGATTGAACCGGGGGGCGAACCCGGGGCAATTCCTTTTCTCCTTGAACCCGCTTATCGCTTGAATTAAGCCCGAATCCGGAGCACAAGGTACCGTCCCCGAGAGCCTCCAGGAGTTCATCCACCGAACCTACCACATTGTCGATTATTTCTACGTGGCGCGATGTCAGAAATTCCTTTTCGGCATGGCTGATGCCGCCGCAGATCAGGGTGTCGACACGATATTCGGAAATAACCTTGGTCAAGTCCAGGAGGCCATGATCGGCAAGCGCCGCCTTTCCTTCGGTCCGGGCGCCGTGTCGTCTTTTGACGACCAAAAGGACGGATTGCGCGAAACTGCAACGCGGCGCTACCCGCTCCCCCAATATAGGAATTCCATATCGCACGTAATTATTCTCCCAGGGTGAGATTTTGCAATCCACGTGCCGGATGAACACAATGTCGTACAACTGTTGTGAATCTGTCGGCTTTGGGGCTTATGATGGCATTTAAAACCCGTCTTAAGATGTTATGTCGTAGTCAATTATAAAAATATTGCGGATTTGTCGTAAGGCTTGCCGGAGAAGCCATGAAATTACGGGCGGGACAGGTTTGAAATGGTCTCACTGGTGTCGCATAGTGTCGCGTTGCGCAACACTATGTTGCAACGGTTGCGACATGCTTTTGCCGAACGATAAACCCGGTCACTCTTCGCCGGCGGCTGTTCCTGATTTTTGTCCGTCTCTTTTTTTATCATGCAATGTTTTCTTTAAAGGCTTGTCGGCAAAGCGAGAAGGTGCGTTGGGGTTGGGGGTTTTGTACTGTCAATCGAAAATCAATAAGGACCTGATCCGAATTTCGGTATGAACTTTGCAAATAATCCGCCCGAACCTGAAAGGATAGGAATATCTACATGAACGGAAAAGCAGCTGTGCCGGCCGCGGTCGATCCCACGTCGATACCGGCGGAAAAAAAATACCCATACTATATCGAAAGGCCTGTCACCCACAATCGAGTGGAGCGGTTTCTGGAGGCTTTCGCGGCCATCCTTAAGTACAGCGACTACAAACCGCTATTGGATTCCTACTGCACTTCAAGCGCCAAATGCAATCGGTGTGCGGTTGCCTGTCCGATCTTTCTGGCGACCGGCAATCCCCGCGATATTCCCTGCTATCGGACCAATCTTCTGCTGGAGACATATAAACGGTATTTTACCATTGTCGGCTGGCTGAAATCGCGACTAACCGGCGGTTTTGAACTTACCGAAGAGATTATCGACGACATGCTCGACGGTTTCTATCGTTGTACGGCCTGTCGCCGGTGCACCCGGGAATGTCCCATGGGGGTCGATCACGGGTTAATAACCCATTTGGGAAGATATATTCTTAGCCTTATAGGCATTGTGCCCAAGGCCTTACAGGTCAGTGTCCGGGAACAACTGGAAGGGGAAACGCACAATACTTCGAAGGTCCCCCGGGCGGCCCTGTTGAATACCCTGGAGTTCCTGTCGGAAGAGATGGAAGAAAATCTCGGCGTCAAGATGGAATTCCCCGTGGATCGCCCGGATCGCGATTTCGTCTTTTTCTGCGCCGTCAGCGATTACCTTCTGGAGCCGGACACTCTCATGGGCAACGCCGCCGTGCTGTATGCCTCGGGCGATTGGGATCGCTGGACCATCGGCACGGGCAATTACGACGGTATCAATTACGGGCTCTTTTACAGCGATTGGCATCTCGAAAGAATCATCAAGCAACTGGTCGGCGAAGTCACCCGGCTCAATGGCAGGCGCATTCTGATTGGCGAATGCGGCCATGCTTCCCGTTCGGCTCACGATTTCGTGCCGGTATTCGCGGGCGGGGAGACTTACCCGGTCATAAATTTCATGGAATATACTCTGGATTGTATCCGGAAAGGGAAAATCACTCTCGACTCCGATATAATCGACAAGCGGGTAACTTATCACGATCCCTGCAATATCGCCCGGTCCGGTTGGATAGTCGATCAGCCCCGGGAGATTATCCGGACGTTCGTCAAGGATTTCGTCGACATGAAGCCTTCGGGACGCGACAACTTCTGTTGCGGCGGCGGCGGGGGGTTGGTGTCGGTGGATGAAATACATGACTTTCGTATGAGTATTGCGGGAAAAATAAAGGCCGAACAACTTCGCCAGACCGGGGCGGAGATCTGCATTGCCCCCTGCGCCAACTGCAAAAAGCAACTTAAAGAACTGGTGGAATATTACGAAATTCCCTGTCGGGTAATGGGCCTGCACGACCTCATCCTGAAAGCCATTCATATACCGGGCGGGAAATCGCCCCGGGCGCGCAAGGAAGAGGCGGCGCTTTTCGAAACGAACGCCTGATAAATTCCGGAAAGGATGATCTTAAGAGGATAGCATGGAACAATGGATAAACTTCGCCAAGGGTCCGCTTTTTGCCCTGACCTTCATGATTATGGTCCTGGGGTTGTTACGCCTGGTCGTTATCCAGGTTTACTCGATTCTAACCGGCAAGGGTCGTCGTTTGCAGAATGCCCCCTGGCGGAAGATTTTTTCCGAGGCGGCCAGCTGGGTGGTTCCGGTTCGACATCTGATTCCCGGGACCAAGATATTTTCGACGGTTTCTTACCTGTTTCATGTCGGGGTCCTGGCCGTTCCCCTGTTTTTGGCCGATCATATCGCTCTTTGGGAAGATTTCCTGAAGATAAACCTTCCGGAATTAAATTACGGACTGGCCGACTTTTTGACGCTTTTCACGATAGCCTGTATCTTTATTCTCCTCGGTTTTCGAATTTTCTCGCCCCGCCTGCGTTCCATGAGTCGATTGTCCGATTATGCTCTGTTGTTCGCAATCCTGATTCCCTTTATCAGCGGCTATGCGGCGCATAATCCCCGGTATAATCCATTCCCCTGGGATGCGATGATGTTGATACATTTATTGAGCGCGGAACTGCTTTTCGTCATAATTCCCTTTACGAAACTGGCCCATATAGTTCTCTTCTTTTTCGACCGCATTTCCGGTCTTCACTGGCAACTTCGGCCGGGATCCGGCGATAAAGTGGCCGAGGCGCTATACGGCAAGGAGGCCCGGGTATGATGTACGGAATACTCGTTGACGTGACCAAATGCACCGCCTGCGAGAAGTGCGTGGTCGCCTGTACCGAAAGCAAGGGGCGAAGCCTGAAAGCGGCCGAGCGGGACCGGGCGGTTATCTTGGACGGTTTATCGGCCGATCGCCTGGCGACGATCCTGAATGTCGGCGAGGGGCGCTTTGCCCGGAAAAGTTGCATGCATTGTCTCGAGCCGGCCTGTGTTTCAGCCTGCCTCGTGGGAGGGTTGACGAAATCTCCCGGGGGACCGGTTATTTATGACCGCGATAAGTGTATCGGATGCCGCTACTGCATGCTGGCGTGCCCTTTTCATATCCCCCGCTATGAATGGGATAAAACCGTGCCCTACGTGGTCAAGTGCGATATGTGTCGGGAGCGCATCGAGCAGAATCTTAAACCGGCCTGTGTCGAGGCCTGTCCGGAAAAGGCGCTTACTTTCGGTGCCCGCGAGGACCTGTTGCTTCAGGCCCGGGAATCGATTCGAAATTATCCGGATAAATATCGTGATCATATTTGGGGCGAAAAGGAATTCGGCGGGACCTCGGTCATATATATCGCCGATGTCGACCTGGGCAGTCTGGGCTGGCCGGCCGCGGAGACCGAGGCGATACCGGCTTTAACCGAACCTTTGGTTCACAAAACTCCCTTTATTGGCCTGGGAGTGGCGTTCGGTTTGGTGGGATTGAATTGGATTATCCGGCGCCGCGATGAACTGGCCCAACTTAGACAGGATCAAGCCGGGAAGGATATGCCCCATGAGTAATCGTCTCCGCATTTTCAAGGATTTCCTCTGGATTCTGGCTCTGGCGGGGCTGACGGCCGCGCTTATCCGAATGTTTTTCGGCCTGGGCGCGACGACTAATTTATCGGACGCCGTTCCCTGGGGTTTGTGGAAGGTTCTCAATATGGTCGGAGGGGTGGCTCTTTCCACCAGCGGGTTCACGGTCGGCTTTCTTGTCTATGTCTTGCGGCTCAAGAAATTTCGGCCGTTTATGAAACCGGCTATTCTGATTGCTTTTCTGGGTTATGGCTGTTCCTGTGCCGCCCTGTTGTTCGATATCGGTTTGCCGCATCGTTTCTGGCACCCCATTTTCATGTGGAATATCAATTCTTTCCTTTTCGAAGTGTTCTGGTGCGTTATGTTGTACTTCACGGTTACCGCCATCGAGTTAGCCCCGGTCATTTTCGAGCGCCTTCGCGCCGAAAAGATTTCGCGGATATTGCACCGCATTGCTTTCGCCGTGGTGGTTATCGGTATTTCCCTTTCAAGCCTGCATCACTCCTCTTTGGGTTCGCTTTTTCTGGTAACGCCCTTGCGATTGCATCCCTTATGGTACACTCCCTGGTTGCCCCTTCTTTTTATTGTCTCGGCCATGGGTGCCGGGATGATGGTGGCGGTGCTGGCCAAAATACTCTGGGGCGTGGGGTATGAACCGCTATCCGTTACAGGGCCGGCCAGCGGAAGCCCGGCTCCCCTGATTCGTATTGACAATGGCTCTTCCAAACCGGTCAAGGTGCGCGGTCCCGAAGGTTATGAGATGCCGAGTATCCGGGGTTTGGCGACGATCGCGGCGGGAATTCTGGGTTTTTATCTGATTCTCAAAATTGCGGACCTTTCCCTGAATGGCGGCTGGCCCTATCTTCTGGCGGGAACCTGGGAAAGTTGGCTGTTCCTTGCGGAAGTAGTCCTGACGGCGGCGCTTCCGGTCGTCCTTTTGGCCTTGCCCTGGACGCGGCGCTCCCCGGCCGGGATTGGTCTGGCGGCCGCGACGGCGGCGGCGGGCTTGGCCCTGAATCGCCTCAATGTGGGTATTTTCGGTTATTTCCGTGATGCCGGGACGATTTATTTCCCCTCTCTGATTGAATGGGCTGTGGGCGTGGGTGTGGTGGCCGCGGCCGGACTGGTGCTTTTCGGTGTCGCCGAAAATCTGCCTATCTTCAGCGAATTGCCCCCGGCCGCGAAGAGCCGGGCCGGCCTTTTCCGCCTTTCCTACGGAAGTTTGCGTCAGCTCTGGAATACGGCCCTGACCGACAGTCTGCACCGCGTGTCCCTGATCGCGATTTTTATTATTCCTCTGGCTTTCGTGTTAATGTATCCGCCGTTCTACGAAAGCCCCAACTCGGGCTTCGATGTCCGGCCCGCCATCGGGGTTGACGCCGAACGGGCCGTTTTAAAAATCGACGGCGATCACGGAGGCGTGACGACCGTATTCAAACATGCCGACCATCAGAAGCGACTGGGCGATTCGGCGTCCTGCGGGAAATGCCATCATGCGTCTTTGCCTCATGATAAGTCAACGCCCTGCTCCCGATGCCATCGCGCCATGAACGATCCCACGGAAATATTCAATCATGATTATCATCTTGCCGCCGTTGTCGAGAAAAATCATATAATCGGCCTGAATCCGGAGAACTATTCCTGCCGGGAATGTCACGAAGAGCAGGCGCCGAAAACGGCCTTGAATACCAAAAATTGCCTGGAGTGTCATAAGGAAGATATGTTCCCGGCCGAGCGACCTTCGCCGGAGGTCGACCTGCGGCTGGCCGGCGCCTTTCGCGAGGCCATGCATGGGACATGTGTCGAATGTCATAAAATCGAAGCGGTGAAATTATCGCGGCCGCAACTCGGTGACTGCCGCGCCTGCCACGAAACCTTGCGGTCGCGGACGGAACCGGAAGCGGTTGTCGCGGGACTTTCAAAACTTGACCTTTAGATTTGAATCATCTTTCTTTGGAGCCGGTGCCGGCCGACCCGGTTTGATAAGGTCCCGGGAGTTCCGGACCGGGTCAGCCGTATAATTGATATGTTTACTTATGGTCCCGTCCCGTCTCGCCGCCTGGGGCGTTCCCTGGGAGTGAGTCTGATTCCCCGCAAGACCTGCGATTATTCCTGTGTTTACTGCCAACTGGGCTCCACGCGGCAGACGCGCATTCACCGCGAGTCCTTTTATCCCCGCGAAGATATCCTCAAGGAAATTGAAAGCAAATTAACTGCGGGTGCGCCGGATTTTATCACCCTGGTCGGCGATGGGGAACCGACTCTGTCGGCTGATCTCGGCTGGTTGCTTGAAAAATGCAAATCGCTCTGGCCGTTCAAGGTGGCCGTCATCACCAATGGTTCACTTCTCTTTCTTCCGGAAGTTCGTGACAGCCTGCTTATGGCCGATGTCGTTATGCCTTCGCTCGACGCCGGTGACAGTGAGACTTTCCGGAAAGTGAACCGGCCTCACCCGGAGCTCGAGTTCGAGAAAATAGTCGCCGGCTTGATTGAATTTCGCAAAGGATTCAAAGGGGTCTTACGCCTGGAAGTCATGCTTGTCCGAGGTGTCAACGACAGTGAAGCGAGCCTTCGCAAAATCCAGGGACTGGCCCGGCTGATTGCCCCTGATAAGGTCGATGTCGCCGTTCCTATCCGACCGCCGGCCGAAGCCTGGGTAACCGCTCCCGAACCGGCCGCGATTCTTCGCGCTCAAAATATTCTGAAATCGGCCGAAACCATGCTTCGCTCCGAAAAGGGCCGATTTGAATTCGCCGGATTCGGGACCGTCCGCGAAGCCATAATCGGTCTGGCCTCGCGCCATCCCCTGCGCTGGGATCAGGCCAAAGAAATCGAGTCCGCCTTCGGACAGCCGGGCGAACTGGAAAATTTAATCTTAAGGAAAGTCATTATCGTGCGGGAGTTCGGCCGCGCCCGGTTTGTTACGCTTCCGAACGCCATTGATTCCTAAGGCCGATTTTCTCCCTGATGCTCCCGCCATTTTATGCCACCCCGGACTTCGGTTTCTTGTTATATTGTTGCTATGGCCGACGAGACCAAATATACAGCCGCTACGGATGCGATTCTGGATAGCATCGCCGACGGAGTCTTTACCGTCGATGAGCAATGGCGAATCAGATCGTTTAACCGGGCTGCCGAGGAAATAACCGGAATCAGCCGGGAAGAAGCCCTGGGACAGCGCTGTTGCGATGTTTTCCGCGCCTCCATATGCGAGACATCATGCGCTCTTCGCGAGACATTGCGTACGGGGGCGCCCCTCGTGAATAAACTGATTTATATTATCAACAGCGAAGGGGAGCGTCTTCCCGTAAGCATCTCCACGGCCATCCTCAAGGATAAGAAGGGCAAGGTCATTGGCGGCGTGGAGACATTCCGCGATTTGTCCGCCATCGAACATCTGCGCCGGGAACTGGAAAAAAGGTATTCCTTTCAGGATATTGTCAGCAAAAATCCCCGCATGCTTGAAATTTTCGATATTCTGCCCAGTCTGGCTGAAAGTGAAAGTACGGTCTTGATTGAAGGCGAAAGCGGTACTGGTAAAGAGTTAGTGGCTCGGGCCGTCCATAACCTGTCCGGCCGGTGTCAGGGACCGGTTGTGACTATCAATTGCGGAGCCCTGCCGGATACCTTACTCGAGGCTGAATTGTTCGGATATAAGGCCGGCGCTTTTACCGACGCCCGTCGGGATAAGCCGGGACGATTTGCGCTGGCTGAAGGCGGCACGATATTCCTGGATGAGATCGGCGATGTTTCGCCGGCCCTCCAGGTGCGTTTATTGCGCGTAATTCAGGAGCGAACCTTCGAACCTCTGGGCGGGACGGAATCCGTAATGGCCAATGTACGGATCATCGCCGCCACCAATAAACCCTTACTCGACCTGGTCAAGGCGGGGAAATTTCGGCAGGACCTCTTTTATCGCATAAACGTTATCCGTCTGACCCTGCCGCCCCTGCGGGAACGCAAAGAAGATATCCCTCTTCTGATTGACCACTTTATAGCATACTTCTCCTCGCTCCGTGGCAAATTTATCACCGATATTTCACCGGCCGCGATGGCGGTCCTGTTGGATTATGATTTTCCCGGTAATATCCGAGAACTTCAGAATATTATCGAACATGCCTTTGTTCTTTGCCGGAATTCCGTCATAAGTATCCGCGATTTGCCCGATCATCTGCGACCCAGGGAAAATCGTTCGGCCCCGGAATCGGTCACCTTGAAGGACCTTGAATCACAACTTATAATCTCAACACTTCGGAAACATGGCTGGAACCGCTCCCGGTCGGCCGAGGAATTGGGAATGCATAAGACGACCCTGTGGCGCAAGATGAAGAAATTGGGGATAGATCTTACCCCTGATAAAACTACCGCAGAATTGCAATAGCCACCGGCGAATAATTGCAATAATGCAATATTTGAAATCATAAGCCAAACCACTCACCTTTTATATCACTCCGTATCTGATTATAATTCATATTGTTAGTGATTGTATGGCGGACAGCCTGTGATCTTGGTATGCCGTCTGCTTATATCTTTATTGAAATGGAACGAATAGCAATTTCAATATGGCAGGAGCGAGTTTCGCCGGTCTTTGATACCGCCAGCCGGTTATCAATCTACGACCAGGGAGCCGGGCAAAATGCCGCGCCGCAAACGGTGGATTTGGTCCCCCTGGATATCGGCCAGAGGGCTCGTTTTATCCGTGACTTAGGTATAAATACTCTTCTTTGCGGCGCCATCTCTCGTCCGCTGTATAGCCTGCTGGTGAATTTCGGCGTAACCGTTCGGCCCTGGATAACGGGTAACGTCGACGAAGTCTTAGCCGCCTATGAATCAGGGACCTTAAATTCAGGCAGATTTTTTCTGCCCGGATGCGGCCGGCGTCGGCAAAGGCGGAAATGTGGCGGGGCTTTCAGATGGAAACAGAATAATTGAACCGGATATATGGAGTTTTTATGAGAATTGCAGTATCAGCGCAGGGTAAAGATTTACAAAGCCTGGTTGATCCCCGTTTCGGACGCACCGCTTACTTCATTATTTATGATACCGATACCGAGGCTGTCGAGGTTATCTCCAATTCCGAGAATGTCGAGGCAGCCCAGGGAGCGGGAGTCCAGGCCGCCCAATTGGTGGCTCGTCAAAAGATTCAGTTGGTCGTCTCGGGAAACATGGGCCCCAAAGCCTTTCAGGCGCTTCAGGCGGCGGGAATTAAGATCGTTACCTGGGATAAGGGGACGGTCCGGGAAGCGGTTGATCTTATTCAATCCGGACAATACCAGGCTTTGGACGAAGCCAATGTTCGTGGTCACTGGCGCTAAAACTTTATTAAAGGAGGTTTATCATGCCGGGAGGAGATAGAACAGGACCGTTGGGAATGGGTCCGAGAACGGGACGAGGAGCCGGTTTCTGCCGGGGGTACGGTGTCCCGGGTTATGCTAATCCCTGGGGAGGACGCAACGTTGGCGTGGGTCGCAACTTTGGAGGCGGCTTCTTTGGCGGGTTCGGAGGGGGAGGTCATGGACGAGGCCGGCGCAACCGTTACTTTGCCACCGGAGTTCCCGGCTGGGCCTGGGACTGGAGCAATGCGAATGTGCCGGGACAAATGCCGCCGGTTGAGAATATGTCCGCCAGGGCACGTTCCGAGGAGGCTGCGCATCTGGAAGAACAGGTCAATTATCTGAAAAGGGAAATGGACAGTCTAATCCAAAGACTGGACACGTTGAAAGCAGACAAGAAAGGACAGGAATAGTCATGAGAAATTCCGGGAATGGTGGCATGGGTGGCGGCGGAGGCCGTGGCGGTGGGCAGGGAGGTGGCATGGGCGGTGGCGGAGGCCGTGGCAGTGGTGGTGGCCAGGGAGGCGGCATGGGCGGTGGCGGAGGCCGGGGTATCGGCCCGGGGGGCGAATGTGTGTGTCCGCAGTGTGGGGCAACGGTCAGTCACGAGCGAGGGACACCCTGTTTTGAGAGGCTATGCCCGAAGTGCGGGATTGCAATGATGCGCAAGCAGGTAACCGAATAGCCATGCATATTGCCATCGCCAGCGGAAAAGGGGGCACCGGTAAAACAACCGTGGCCACTAATCTGGCTTATGTTATCAGTCAGCAGGGACAGGCCGTCACCTATGCCGATTGCGATGTCGAGGAGCCCAACGGGCATCTCTTTTTACCGCCGTACCCGGAGGAATTGAAAGAGGTGAACGTTATGGTTCCGGAGGTGAATGAGTCTGTCTGCACCCTCTGCGGCGAATGCACCGGCCTCTGCGAATATAATGCCCTGGCAGTGATGGGTACAAAACTTCTGGTTTTTGCCTCCCTCTGTCATAGTTGTGGCGCCTGTGTGACTTTGTGTCCACCCCGGGCCTTATATGAAAAACCGCGGCCCGTCGGATTTGTCCGCTCGGGACCGGCCGGCGATATAAACTTTATGGGCGGAATTCTAAATGTCGGTGAGGCCCAGGCACCGCCCGTGACAAAGGCCGTTAAGAGG
>Ga0105105_10000548_pt1 | contig 17080 bp, 22 predicted proteins | sample PPLLaktember2015_4_FD_79108 | JGI IMG/M metagenome (GOLD analysis project Ga0105105, IMG submission 79108) | Freshwater sediment microbial communities from Prairie Pothole Lake near Jamestown, North Dakota, USA - PPLs Lake P8 Core (1) Depth... | ecosystem: Environmental > Aquatic > Freshwater >... | reverse complement strand
AATTGAAAAAATCGCACCTATACCTATAGCTTAAAAAAAATCGACGGCCAAAAAAAATTTATCCTTAGGAAAAATAAATAATTTCTCCTAAAAAATTCCAATTTCTGAAATCAAACCTTTAAGTACCAGAAAATATAAAAACTTGATTTTTCAAATTTTTATATCATTTTATGAACCCGGAAAATTTGAATAAATTAAATTACAATTTCATCTGCCTGAAAATTGATATCGTTAAGTTTGGCATATGGACCGAATAATTCAATCGCCTTGTTATTATATGCCAAAGCCGCTAAATCTTCGTCGTAATAATATCCGATGTGAATCTTTTGGCCGTTGATCTGAATTTGTGCCTGCCATTTGTTGGACTTTGTATGAAAGCCAACACCTTTGTAATGTGAACTTGTTCCTTCTTTTTTGACTGAATTCATATTATTTTGGCTGTGAGTTGCGAATCGTAAATTAGATACATTATTATTTATTTTATTATTATCTATATGATCAACTAATAATTTTTCGTCAGGATTTTCTAAAAAATTTAACGCGACAAGGCGATGAACATAATAATTTCTTCCTTGGAGTTGGATTCTCTTGTATCCATTCGGTTCTGTTCTTTGCCTTAAAATCCGTTCAGTCTGAATATTTTTGACTCGACCAAAATTTGAAATGTAATAATTTGCATGTCCCGCAATTTGACGCCATTGTTCATTGTAATTATTCATTATATTCTATTATATTTATATGACGTCATTTATTTTTAAGCCATTTTATGTCCGCAAAAAAAATTATTTATTCATTCCCGATCATTTCAATAAATCTGTCAAGTCGATCAGCTATATATGTATATTTTTGTTTATTCATTTCCCGGTCATGTGTAATTTGGGCTAAGACAATTAAGTCATAAAGTTCAACTTTGGCTTTGATATCAATCTTAGAATTTTTTATTTTATTTGTCAAAATTGTAAAAATCTGTTGCATTTTATAATATTTATTATATATAATTAATGTTATAAAATGGACGATTGTATATTATGTACCTCAGATAAAAAGCAACTAAGACAAACTGGCATTTATTATTTATGTTTTGAATGCTGGCGTCAATATTTGTTCATCGAACCACGTAAAAGGAAATTTACAGACTGGCAAATGAGTCAACCTGATATTTGATTTGAGCGCCGCGTACCGAAAACACTCCACCAAAAGCGGTACCTGTCGCTGCAATCCGCTTGACACTAAATGAAAACGTCCCGCCTTTTACTAATGGTAAAGAATCTAACCCGTAAACCAAAGGACTACTAACGACTGCAATATTTATTTTTTCCAATGAGTAATTGCCGATATTATGCTGTGATGTATAATTACTATTACTTAATCCTAATATAGATTCCGGATAACGATAATTATATGTGACATCAAAATTTATATTACCAATTGTTGTAACACTTTGCACAGTAATAAATAATGTTATTGTGAGTTGTGTCCCGTCTTTATAATTATCTGGTAATTGGAGACTAAAATGAATTCTGTGATTATTATTCATTGGAATTTCTCCAAAAAAATCCTTATCAAACGTAGCGTCGTCAGAAACGAAAAAAGAAGTACTGGGATAATATCGCGTATGATATAAGGGGTCTGTACTTGTAATTAAACCTGTGTCATTTATTGTTAATTTACCAATTCTTACATCATTGGTTCCCCTTACAACTGGATATATTCGCCGGTACATTTCAAATAATGCCATATTGTGAAGTGAAATATTCGCCTCACCGCTTCCACTATTCCTTGTTAATCGGGGGTAACCATTATCAGAATTTGAATCAATTGTAAAATCACTAGGCTCATACATAGGTTCATATATTCCCCCTGATGATGGAGTCCTAAATCCCAATTCTAAGTGTCGAAAACATGCGTTATCAATCGCCCCGTCCGTTGATTCGAAGATGAAACAAAAATACTGATAATTGTTGCTTGCTGAATATGTTATTTCTGTCATTGTTTCTAAAACCATGGGCGAATCTACAATTAATTCTGCATCATTTGTCATATTACTATTTCCAACAGTATCAAAATCAATGACATTATTACTTCCATATAGAATTAGTCGGTTGTAATACATCAATCCGTAATATGAATTTGTGGTCTGATATTTTAATTTATTTGTTGAAAGTTGTTGAATCATATTAATATTAATTCTATTTCTATTTGCACCATTCACTTCGTGACTTCTTTGAATGACTCTGCACCATGTTTCAATATTATTATCTGTTAAAGTGGTAATTAATGTTTCTCCAGAAGTAAAAATCAAATCAGAATTTATTGTAGCATATTGCATTAACCCGTATGTGCCATTTGGTACAAAATTTAATACAATACTTTTAAATTCATCTTCATAAATTGGTGTCTGTGAATTTAAACTACTAAAATTTGGTATTGTATATACAATATTATTCAAAGAATTTAATTGATCTATGAGATCCTTGTACGATTGTGATAAGAATAAATTAGCATTACCTTCTAAAATATCATCGCTATTTAATGTAATGCTAGATGTTGATGTTGTTGCACTTTTTCCATTCACAGTACGTAAAGCCTGGCTGTTTACATATATACTGGATGGAGCACTACTTAACACAATGGCATCATTTCCAGTTGTTGTTAATTGTTTTTGTCCAAATGCATTGCTGCCAGTCAATACCATAAAATAATGGCTTCCATTTCCATAATTTGTTAAAGTGACATTGGAACTTCCGCCAGTCGAAGCTATTTCTAAATTGGTCCCATTATCTGTTATTGTGATATTGCTTCCTGCTGAAATTGCTTTTTGGACAATTTCGTCTCCTGATTTTGTGAGCAAATGTGAACCACTACCAACATTTGTCAAAATTCGTACATAATTTAATGTCAGATTATTCCAAGTATTTGTATAAACATACCATGTTGTATTCGCATTGACTCTGCAAAAATCACCGTACTTCGCATTTAACGCATTTCTAGCTGTTGTATTTGATACAAATGTAAAAGTTGAACCATTAAATTGCAAAGTTGACCCATTGTCAACAATACTAATGGAATTAGAAGATGTTACTGCTTTTTGCGTCACATTATCACCAGTTTTACTGATAATATATGACCCAGTCCCATTATTAGTCAATGTTCGGACATATTCACTTAGATTAAGTGTATTCAAATTTAAAAAACCGGAATTTGATTTAATATACCAAGCACTGACTGACGATACATAAACTACATCACCCTCCTGCGTATCTAAATTATCGCGTTCAACTATATTCGCGACCGTGTACACATTTGTTATCGCCAAATTACTTAATAAATTGTCATATATTTTATTTGTTGCCGGGTTTATTAATCCGTCTATTTGTTCCAGTGTATGTTCATGGTTCACAGTTCCTGAATAATCTTGTATTAAGTCATTTACCGCTGTCTCACTTACTCCGCCACCACTAGTAAAAACTGTATATGTCATTATTATATTATATATATACTATATAATAATATTTTCATGTTGTACTTGTGATGCTTGAACTGTTGCCGGTATACTGATATTTTGGTCTGGTACAGGAGTGCCATAAATTTGTTGAGTAAATGGTTGTGGTATAGCAAAATTATCTAACATGACATCGGGTTTACCTTCATCAATCTTATTTTTTTGTGCTAATATTAATGCCGAAATTAAAAATATATTTGAGACTGTTAAAACTATTTGGTGTGCATATTGTGGCATTTCAGTAAACGATATAATATGCGGAATTGCCGAACCAACAGAATATAATAAGATACTTAGATTACTTGGTCGATGTGGAAATATCATTATATATTATTATAATGATATTTTTGTTTTTCTTAACTTAATATATAAATGACAATATTTAATAAAATTGAACATTGGGCTGAAGATGAAGTTCACGGCCTTGAAAGATATGCCACAAACCTATACAATTATATTGAATCTAGCCGGCCGGTACAGCATGTCGAACACGTCGCCGGTACAGTTTATAACCTTGGGGAATCAGTATATAATACATCTAAGGCAATTGAAAAAACATCCGAAAGATTACCAGAACTTGGAAATACAACTATAAATACCATAGAAAATATTGAAAAATATATACCAGTGGTATTGGCCGCCGGGGTTTTAATTTATTTTCTGAAATAAATAAATTTCTTTTTATAATTATATAATAACATGAAATCAAATCAAATTACTTTACATAGTGGCGATGAAACCGGGCATGTCGTATCAGTCTCAACTAAAGCACTGTGTCCAATCCAACGGTCAATTATTCCAAACACACCAAGCGAAACTGCGGGTGGTCAAGTTTCTGTATTTACTTTTGGTGAACGTCTAGAATATAAGAACAGTATTATTAATTCAGTTCATTTAAAATATAAAATTCAAAATTTGGGATCAGTAAATATTCAAGTACCGATAACCGGTATTTGGGGACTTTTGGAATATTTGAAAATTCGTGAAAAAGGAATCGAAATATTAAATTATGACCAGAAATTATGTCGTGAAATTTTCATGAGCGGAATTAATGGTTGTGCATCGGTGAAAGAATTTCTGAATAAAATTACCGGGACAGCAAATATAAATAATTTGTCGACATTGGTTGACACAAGAACAGTAGCACCGAATGTTACAAGCCCGTATTATTTCAGTGATTTTAATGAAATTTGCAATATTTTTAAATTCCGTCATGCATCATTTTTGGACAATGTTGAAATAGAATTCGCTTTATTAAATCCATCTTTAAGCAATAATATTCTGACAAAATCACTAGGAATAACAGCCGGTGGAAGTTTTAATGACATCAGAGTTACAAACCTTGAACTTATCTTTGAAATCTCGCCATTTCCTGATAATGTTTCAGTGTTGAATAATTCTTATAAATCTGATATCCTTATCCCACATGTATTTAAGAAAACCTTTACAGTTACACCAAACTCAACCAATTTTAAATCTATAAATTTCGGGGTAGATTTCCCTCCACTGAGCAACATTGACAAATTATATTTATATTTTGATAATTCGACAGTACAATCACCAGTTAATAATCATAATATCTTTGTATCATCTTACATTACAAAAATCATTTTAAAGAAAAATGGCCAAGAAGTCAATAAACTAGAAGACAGCCAAGTATATAGCCAAACCATGAAATATAACCGCAATCACGGCACAAGAAATACTGACGGGCCATACACATCGACAGCCTGGATAACAAATGCCCCGACGCTATGTTATAATTTGTCCCGTGACCGTACACCATATGTCACTGATGGCACCTCACAACAAATCCAAAAATTTACCGGTATTTCAAATGACAGAAGCGGGCCTACTTGGGAATTGGAGATTTATTACGACCTTTCAACTGGGCCAGCTTATCTGGACCAGCTACAAATACTTTTATTTGCCCAAAAGTCATTATGCTTGTATTCTGACCGAAATAAAGTCCCGCATATTATAACATAAAAATTATATCATCATATAATATAAATGTCTGCTTTTCCTGTTCCGGTTGAAAATAAACCGATAACAAATAATATTTATTCAGATAACACACGGTCATTAATCATTGACTCGAACAAAAATTTATTAAAAATAATTGAAAACATAATAACCAAATTAAATATAGTTTCAGACAATGTGACAGATTTAAAGAATGCACAGTTACAATATCAAAACGAATTAACGGCGCAAATATGTGAAGTTAATAATCACATATATTCGACAACCAACGCCATAATAGATAAATTAAATGAAAAACCAAAAGAAAAGGAATATAAACCTTTACTACGGAGTACATCCAACAGTTCAGTATCATCTGTACGTTCCATTAAAACAACTATAAAAAAGTGAATTTATTTTTTATGTGGCCATATATTATTAATACTTTCATAATAATAATATATGCATTTAACATTAGAATTAAAAAGTAATCGGAGTAATTTCGCTTTAAACAGTGCAATATATTTTAACAAATTACGCGTCAATAAAATGTTATTAAACACAAACGGATTAAATAATACGAATTCCATTTTGTTATTTAAGATTAATTCGTTATGCAACAGTAAAATGTATGATTCTGAAAATGACAACAGACGGCATAACGAGTATACATTTATGAGTATATGTCCTCCGGATGTGATATCGTCATATGACAGATCGATGAATAATTATGATTGGGAAAGTCCCAATACACAATCTTTAAATAATTTGTCAATTGAAGTGTATAATAATAATACCGAATTAGTTTTCGGTCCCGATACACGAATTACCATTGAGTTGGAGTTTATTTAACTTAGCCGTGATTCTACCCATTTCCCGTAAATGGTTAGAATTAATTTTAACGGTCCATTTACCCTGTCAATCTTACCGACCAATTCATTATCCATAAGTTCTTTTATTTCTTTTGATGTTGTAACTGATTCTGTAAACTTTGCCGTTTTTTCTGGTTGTAATGTTCTATTTCCTAAATGGTCCATTAATGCTTTAAAAGTTCCCTGACGCCATTCCACATATTTTTTTGGTTCTGTAAGTTTATTTATTTCCCGTATTGTTTTCGCAGACACCGGCCTGAATTTCATTTTCGGAGGCCCTTTCAACTCCTTATTTACTTTCTGATTCTCCTGCTTGTGTTGTATTTTTTCTGTCATCTGTCTGGCATTTTTCATCGACTCTATTTTCTCTTTTGTAAGAACTGGCATTATCTATATTATTATTACACAAATTTTTATTATTAAATTTACTCAATAACATTGGCGCTAAACTCATCCCGCCAATTGTTAATAATGTTGTCAAATCAAATGATGATTTACTTTTAGGTTCCCCTTTCATTTGTTCTAAAGCGCGGCATCTTATATAATGTTTCTGAAAATATCGATCTATGTAATTAAACATTTTAGTTTCATCATCCGAAACATCATAATTTTTTGGTTCTAGTTTATTGGAATGATGGGATTTAAATGATTTAACAGATGATTTTACAGATGATTTAATGGATGATTGGCTGATAGTATCATCATCTGTTAACCGGCTTATATCGTGTTGTTTGTTTGTTGAATGTACGTTACAGTAACCTGTATTATTATTTGGACGTTTTTTACAATGTTCACCATTCTTCTTTATAAAATTACAGATTGGGATAAAATTACTGTTTGTTTCAACTTCCATTTTATATATAATTATATAACATATAAAATTTTATGATTTTGACCATGTCCAATTCCCTGCGTCAAAGTCGATCATATTCTCTCGCATATCAATATAAATAATTTGAAATGGTTTTTTATGTAATTCAATAAATAATCTTATAAATTCCTTTTTACCGTCATGACCCTGAAAATGAGTTAATGACAAGAATTCATCGTAAATTGTCTCTAGTAACTTGTAATTTGTTATTCTCGATAATAACAGAATATCACTATTCATTCTTATAAACGGGCTCATAATCCCGCTGGCGGCATGACTTATCAAAAATAATGTGGTTTCCATATGCCTAAGGACCGTAATTAGATGTTTTAGGCTGTCATCCAAGTTAAACATTCCCTGGGAACTACTATCATCAATCACAAATAAGGTCGACTTCTTTTTTTTGTATTGGTCCTTTAAAAAATGTTCGGTTATCATTTCATCGTACTGTTCAAATATAAAAATATTTTTTTGATTGGCGTCTATGAATGAATAGCTGTCATTTTGTTCAATAGTATACGCTGGTAAAATTAGTATGTATTGGTCATACATTTTTGGATGTGCAAAACAAAACTTTAAATAATTTAACATTGTATAAGTTTTCCCGCTTCCTTTTGTTCCAATTGATAAAATTAGGCGGTGTTTTAATGTTGATTTTATGAAGTCATTCATTATATAATTTTATCCATATAATTATTTTCTAATATAAAATTATATAACCATAAATGAAGTCATTGTTTTCAAATGCCCAATACGTTAAGGATAAACAATCAAACAAAACACGGCACGGATTTACGGAAGGCGGAAGTCAGATCGACGGACTCCGTGTAATTGCCCCGTTAGCTGCCAATGGACAACATTTAGGAAGTGGATCCATTGTTAGTTTAGAAAATAATACGTTCAAATTATATGACGGTCGTGTTCGTATCATCGATGGTGATGTATTACGAAATGAAATGGCAACAGCAAAAAAACGTAAACAGGAAATTGAAGATTTAATGGAGTTATTTCTAACGTCCGGTTGTGACAGTTTGACAATAAAATATCTTGGACCTTTTTACAGTGCTTTATACGAATATGCAACAGTAACTGATGATGGGACAGATACACCGTGGATCGATATATTCACTGGATATATGACTGTTGATGGATATACCGCCGACCAAGCAAAAAAGATTTTATTACGGATTGGTTTTGGAAATGATAAAAGCACAGATAAAAAATTAAGTGAAACGGACAGTAGAGTCAGTACTATCACATCATTAAATGCTTTTTCATCTGAGTATAATATCGCCCTCCAAAAAATGCGGGTCGTGATTCAGTACGCGGGAATATTAATAACTGGTTCAAATCACTCCGAAAACCCAACAATCCCCGAAGGCCTAAAAGAAACAATTTTCGATGCAAAATCGTTTGGAAATGTTAAATCGAAAGAAGAAGTCGATGCAAATACAAAACGGGGAATATAAAAATAATTTTCTAAAAAAATAATATATACATTAATAATATATACAATATAATGTTACATCAAGATTTACAGCAATTGGCATTAAAAGTTGCTTCATTGGCATCCGCAATATGGATCAGTCAAAAAACAAATATAATGGCTTCTGTATTTTCCAGTGGAGACACTGAAGAAGTACTAGCCCTAAAAATGAGCGCATTTCTCAGTGGATCAGAATTCGTTGGCAATTATGTGGTTGGCATGTTCGGATATAATAATGTCCCGACAATGTCAAATACCCTGAGCCAATTTGGATATGCATTTGTTGTTAATGCAGTTGTCCTATACGTTTTCCAGAAATTACAATTAGATGATAAAATTATAACCGGCGGTACTCCAGAGATGAGGGCAGTACAAATGGCCGTATTATTTGTCTTAGTCCAAGAATTAAGCCATTATGTTCTTACTTACGTTTGGAAATCTTATTTTTAATCTAAGTATAATATAGTGAATGTTTGATATTAACATTGATATACTATTGAATTTTATTAAAAACGGCAATTATACACCGGCCGAATATGTTTTTCTAACAAAACATATAAAATCACTTGCCGATAAATATCAGAAGAAATTTAATAAGGAGTTAATAATAAATATTTAATTTAATTTTCTGAACATAATTTAAACATGCGATTTAAATTATATTCATCTGCTTATAATCAACGGTATCCTAATAAACGAGTAGCAAAAAAAGAAGGGAGGAAGCCAAAAACTGAGCAACCAGAAAGTACAACAAAGCAAAAGAAAGTATCACCGAAGAAAAAACAGACTAAGATTGTATCGACATACTTTAACACGCGAAAATATCATGGATATACGGCTGTTGAATTGTCAGACATTTACAGTAATATAGTAATACATGGCCCAAGTAATTTAGTTGAAAGATACCGAGAAGCATTGATTGATTTATTGGGAGACGAATCTGTCGGCCAACTAAACGCATTATATCATTCTCATGAGGAAGTATTACACATTGTTCCAGAAAATGTCGACATTGATTCATTACATGTATATTCAGGTGGACAAAATGTCAGCATGTCAAATGTCTTAAAAAAATCTGATTTAGCCTATGAATTAATTTTGGATGATGAGGAACACTTGGATGCATTTTTAAATATAAATACGTCACAAAAAAGAACACGGGATGATTTAAATGAAACTGAAATGGAAAATGTCGCACAATCTTTATTATCGCCATTGTATCCTGAAAGTAAAGCGTCCAAACAAGAACCAAAAACGCCAGCAGACAAAGATTGGATAGAAGCAGTCAGCAGTCTCATGAGAACATTGACAAAGAAAAATGAGACTGAAACACCAAATGAACAAATTATTCGGCCGCCCCTTGTCAATATGCCAGACGGAACAATCGCGGCGACATCCGACGTTTTTAAAAATGTTACAACGCCTGAACAAGTCGAGCGCAAATTATCATTAACTCCTTCCAGTGAACAAAAATTGGAAATAGGATCTCCAGATGTTACCATGGAAACAACACCACCAATCACACGCGAATTAAATAATTTAAGACGAGAATTGTCTGACAGGGAAATTGACATTATGAGAAAGAATTATGAACTAATTAAAAAAAATTCTGAGGTATTAACACTGACCAAACAATTACAGGACATTCTTATTCAAATGAATTTAATGAAAGAACAAATGGCGAAAATGAATGAGGATATACAAGCTGGACAACTATTAGTACAATCGCTTAACGATGAAAAAAGTATTATGCAGGATGCAATGGATGCGTTACGTGAACAGTACAATGAATCAGTAGCCATATATTTGAAAGAGCGAGAAGAATGGAATAATCAGCAAGATGAAATGGAAAAAGAAATGGAGGAAATATTACAAACATATGAACCGAAACAGCCGCCCAAAAAAACTCATAACGTCGCAGTTGGGTCAGATAATCCACCGGAACCAGATCCGACTGAAACAATACAAGAAGAAGAAAAAACACCGAAAAAAACAAACCCTTCAGAATCAATTCAAACGGAAACACCAGAAAAACCGACGACAACAACACAAGATGTATCTGTCGGCAGTGATTCCCCAATACGCGCTTTTTCCAAAAGATTATATGATATCTTTGTCAGACAACAATCACCGCCACCGCCCGATTCTCCGCCGGGCACAATAACAGTACCAAAATCTCCACCCAAAAAAGGAAAAGGAAAACATCGCGAGACACCTCCGTCATCCGAAAGCGGAGAACCGATGAGTGAAGATGAACCTGAACCATTACCGACAGCCGGAGCAAGCAGTAGCGCAGCAACACAACCGGCGATCACATTTGCACCAGCAGAAAATCCAGAGCCAGAAAATATTTTCACAACTATAAATATAATGGATTTTACAAGATCATATGAATTACCTGGAAATAAATATATGAGTTCACCTAAATTATATGACATGGTATATAATGAACGATTACATAAAGACGTCAGATTTGAAAACCCAAAATTAAAAAATATGGGACTTGACCCACGATTTTATAATGATGTACAATTTGGGCGAAAGTTACATATGAATACATTTATTAATAAAAATTTGTTCCATTTTAATGAACAAATAAGGGACAAAGGAAATCCAAAATTTCCGAAGTAAATATATAAGTATAAGATGCAGGAAATTAATATGGCAGATGACAGAGATGTTTTTATGGTTGGATATCATGATCTCAGAACAAATATTTTTATTTGCCGGACGTGTTCCAGACAATTTGATACAGTCATACAACTGGCTAAACATAATCGGATATATCATATCCCGCCAGATTTTCGGTTGGTTAATCAAAAAGCGATCCCATTTTGCGGTACAGAAATGATCAACAACCAGCAGTTTTATCCAAATAATAAATTATTTATGAACAATAAATTCGTCGCCCAAGAATTTTTGAAACATTCAAAATGGCACAAATAACAAAAATTATCAACAATGATTATATATAATGATATCATTGAGAACACGAAGAAACTTACGCGAACTTCCAAAACTAATTGTTGATCCCAATTATTATCCATCTTATTATTTCCGTTTCATCGGTTATATATGGAAATAAAAAATATTTTTATAATATAATAATGATATTTTCAGTACGTTTTAAATTTGAATGTACGGACAATGACATAGATCCATCATTTATTGAGCCGCTTGAATCAGTCACAATAAATGATAATAATAAAAAAATTGTCATTCCATCTGAAGACTTAGAGATTATTGATAGAGATTATACTGATGGGGTTGTTACCTTATGGTATAAAATAGTAAAAAATAAAAAATGGTTTGATCATATAAGAATGATGAAACATACCAGGGACTGAATGTGTAAAAAATACGGTGAATAAATTTTATTTGGATATAATAAGAATGATACAGGAATCAAAACCCATCATGATTAAAAAGAAATGCGGTGATTGCGGAATGGAAGTGAAGAAAGTGAAAAACGGGAGATGTAATATATGCAGAGAATTAATAATTGATTTTCGTGAATATAGAATGGATAAAATTATTTTGGGAAATGATCCGAAAGATACTTAAAGAAAATGCACGTATATATATTATTATAAATAAATAAAAATGCAAGCAGATTTAATAAACTTATTAGATAATGAATTTGCGCAACGTGATTTTTACAATCATTATTACGACCATGAAACAAAAGACTTAATCAAAAGTTTTTTGAGAATTCAACAGAAATTATTATTTAAACATAATAATAATAACAATAATAATAATATAAATAAAATGGAAGCAGAAAGAAAATTAAGAGCCCTTGAACAAGTCTTATGCATTTGTGGGACAATTTGTTTGGAAATGAATTTAAAACGACATAAACAAAGCAATAAACATCAAAAATACATTTTTGATAATCATGTTTGTGAGGAATGTAATAATGAATTTATTAGTGAGGAAGAACTGGCAATTCATGATAGATACTACCATGGAATATTATAATTTATATATTTTGCTTACGGTATAAAGGGATAAACATATATTAATATAATAACATATATTAATATGTGCAGACCAGTGAAAATTGAAAGCATTTTTCATGATTCATTTTTTAGATGGATAAAACAACTGGAAAAAAAGCATTGTCCGTCATGTGACAGAAACCGGCATCAAGATAATTTTAAGAACAGTTACATAAAAACCTGTAACACATGTCTGGCTTACAGAAAAAAAATATATGAGAAAAAGGTTCAAGAAAGTTATGGACAAATCCAAGTATAATTTTTTTTTGCAAACAAAAAGAGGCTTAAAGAAAAGTATATATTATAATATTATAATATTATAATATGTCCGCAAACAATAAAAATAATAATTTTTTAATGTCCAATGAAAATATAAACACAATGAATATTAATAATAGGATATATAAAATAAATCATCGGGCATTTAATGTTAAGTCATTAAACCGAAGTTTTCAATCAATTCGAAAAGCAATGAAAAAAGCTATTAAACACCAACCACAAAATCAAAATTATACCGTAACCGGATCATACATTGAAAAATGTATAAACAAAAAAAATAATAAAAAATTTAATCGAAAAGTTACATTTAGTCAAGTGATCAATGCAAAAAATATCGACCCGTTAAAAATAAAAAGTCACGTTAAAAAAATGATAAAGGAAGAACATTTAGATGGCTATGACGATGCGGGTCCCGATGACTCATTTATTCAATCGGGAAAAGCAAAAAAATTAGAAGTAACTGTATCAAAAACTGATGATGTCGTATCTAATTATAATGTAGTTTCAAAAGTACCTTTAAAATCAGCGACTTATTGTACATATCATAACATCAAAAATAATGATAACATAACCGGAAATAATGGCGAATGTGTTTATGATGCAATTTTAAATATTTATGGAATATCCAAAGAGGTACAATTTAAAATTTATAATTCGGTATTCCAATCAAATAAAGAAATTATGTACGGAAATGATGACGAATATGATATGGATATTGAAACGGACTCCGATGACGATGAAGATATATTTTATAAAAATGAGTTTAATTATAAGAGCGGTGTAACATGTGAAATGATAAAAAAGTTATGTGAAACATTTAATATCGCTTGTATTGGATTAGATTTAAATGAAAAAGTAATTATTAGAACTTTTAGAAAAAGTAATAATTATGAAACATTAGTTTTTTACATTGTAAATGAGCATATGTATGTGATTACTGATAAAAAAGAAAAAATAAACATTGTAAACCGTCATCTAAATAAAAAATGTGTTACATCTAGTATTTTTTTGGATGAGACTGAAACGGTGAGCAATGCAAATTTAAAATTTTCTGAAAATAAAATAATAGAAAATATCCCAGTAAATGATCTCATAAAATATTCTGATGTAAACATAATTTATAATGTTTCTGATTTGAAATGTATATTTATTGATATTGTAAAAAAGTACAATCATATCCCAAAAACCAGAGAAAATGGATCAAATCATATTATACATATAACATTGAATAAGGGTCCATTTTTAGATAAAAATTTAGATTTATTTATTGACCCGAATATCACATTTAAATTCTATGATTGGATTACAGTCAGAGATTTTTGTAATAAAGTAAAACATCCATTTACGAACCAGTCAGTCGGCGCATTATCACTTGAATTATTTGATAAGGTAAATGGAAATCATAAAAATAAACGAGTTAGAATAAGTAAAGAAATTTTAGAATTAATTTTGATGGAGCAAGAAAATAAATGCAAATTATGTAAAAATGAAATTTCTAAAAAAATGTATGAAATTGATCATATTATGCCATTGGCGCTTGGCGGCGATAATGACCGGGATAATTTACAGGTATTATGTAAATTATGCCATTACCAAAAAACAGCGACTGAACAAGAAATAACAAATTATATCAATGTTGACCCAACAAGTAATAATTATAATAGTATTACTAGAGAAATATTTGAAAGTAATTTAATGAAAAAATGGTCATTTGTAGAACGTTTAGGACAATGTCCCGAAAGCGTTCAATTATACAGCATTGATATAAACAAATGCCGAAAAAACATTTTATTATATTCAAAATATGATATTCCAATCTATACAGTATTAGATAAACCGACGGTATATAAAAATGAGAAAATTGAACCAGGATTTTATTTTATTGAATCTAATAATTATTTTCCGCTTCGAGGCAATGGTTGGTATACCCAGCCTTTAATAATCTATTGTATCGAACAGAAAATTATAAAAGAATCTGATATAAAATATGTATTAAAACCATCATTAACAATACCAGCTAATTATTTCCAAAATTATATCAATTTAGTGTATAATCAATATGGAAATGATGCAGATACTAATACATTATGTAAAATGCTAATAAATTCATTTATCGGAACAACATATATTAACGAAAATGTAATAACAACCAATTTATATACAACAAATATTAAAGATGCAGCTTACTTATCTGTAAAAAAAGACATGGTCCCGTTTTTATTGGATGAGAAAAGCAAAATATTTCAATGTACCAATAAAAAAACTATTAAAAAATCAGATGATAGAAAATCTATTTATTTACAAATATTGGATATTGAGACAATTGAGTTACATAAATTATGTAAATTAGTCGAAAAAAATAATGGGATTGTATACGAGATTAACACAGACTGTGTTACATTTAGCGCAACTCAAAAACCAAATATTAATAATATATATTGGGATGATGAAAAGACACAATTAAAATATAAATATGAAACAGTACACCAAATAAAATCAGAAAGAAAACCAAGATATATTAGAGATGCTAAATATGACATACCATACATGGAATGGAATAATCTTCACACTGGAAATGAATTAGCAAAAAAAGTATATTCCATAATCTCCCCAATTGTAAAAAGGGGTGATAATTATGATGAGTTGAATTTAATAAGAGACATCTTATCCCCACACGTACATAAATATGATAATTTTGATTATTTAGCAAAGCAAATAATTAAAACTGACAAAGGATGTTTTATTAATGGATCCGCAGGAACTGGTAAGACATATTTAGTAAATAAGATCAAAGAGTTATTAAAAAATAAAAATGTTGTTTCATTAGCACCTACAAATAAAGCAGCTAGATTAATTAATGGTGAGACAATTCATTTTTGGCTATCTAACCATAAATCAGTCATCCGCAGTTACATCAAAGATGTCGAATATATATTTATTGATGAAGTGAGTATGTTAATAGAAAGCTTTTATCATTTATTTGCAACGTTAAAAACATTTAATCCAAAATTAAAAATATTTCTCATTGGTGACCATCGTCAGTTGAAGCCAGTATGTGATAGAGTTGAAGACGCCGATTATGTCAATTCTCCGATTTTGTTTGATATTGTGGATGGAAATAAATTAGTTTTGACAAAATGCAGGAGATCGGATGATAAATTGTTTAATGTTTCTAAAAATATTGATAAAATAGATGTTCATAAATTTGGAAATGAAAAGCAATATTTAAATATTTGTTATTATAATCGGACCAGGCATATGGTTAACAAAGCATGCATGGACCGGTTTGTCAATCGACCAATTATGAAGAAAAATAATATTAAAACATACAAAATTGAAAATGAACTTTATGACAGATTTATCTGCAAAGACATGCCAATTATAGCTACTGTAAACAGTAAAGCAAATGACGTTTATAACAATGAAATGTATTATATCAAAGCATTACCAAATAAAATAAAAAATAATAATAAAATTGTAATTACAGATCATAAAAGAGATATATCAATTGAACCAAATGAATTTAATAATATATTTGACCTAGCATTTTGTATAACAAGTCATAAATCGCAAGGGTCGACATTTAATGAACCATATATGATTTATGATTGGGATCATATGAATGAATCCGCGAAATATGTCGCAATAACCAGGGCAACAAAATTGGAAAACATCCATTTTAATTTTTAACCCCCTAATTTTTAGCGGGTTGACTTTCATAAAATGATATAAAAATTTGAAAAATCAAGTTTTTATATTTTCTGGTACTTAAAGGTTTGATTTCAGAAATTGGAATTTTTTTTTCATTTGTTTATATCATCCATCCATAACAATTCGTTATGTTTCAAAAATTTGAATCAAGAATTTATATCAATTTTTGTTTTTAGTTTAGGAAATTTTTGTAAAAATTTCCTAAACTAACGATCCAAAAATGAGGGGTAAATTCTTAGGAAATATTTTTTATTTTTCCTAAAATAAAAAATATTTTTGGCCGTCAATTTTTTGCCATGTGGGGGAGTACATGAGATTTTATCATCATTTTTATCATTTATTTGCCATGTGGGGGAGTACATGAGATTTTATCATCATTTTTATCATTTATTT